>VYMB01000012.1_pt1 | contig 149677 bp, 132 predicted proteins | sample 5115321 | NCBI WGS metagenome assembly VYMB01 (sample SAMN12291794, study PRJNA351875) | freshwater metagenome | isolation source: freshwater lake | place: USA: Michigan, Wintergreen Lake | collected 2011-08-02 | reverse complement strand
GGTGGCCGTGGCGGCGACCGCGGTGGCTGGGGCGGTGGTGGCGGCGGCGGCGGTGGCCGTGGCGGCGACCGTGGTGACCGCGGCGATCGCGGCGGTGACCGTGGCGAACGCGGCGGCGGCTGGTAAACCCTGCTGACCATCAGCACATAATTCAACCAAGAAGAAGCCCGCAGGAGACTGCGGGCTTCTTTGTTTTCTCGATTCATCGTGTTCTCATACGCGAGCTTCTCACAGGTGCAGTTCCCAGCGCAGCATCTGATCATCTGAGTTCCGCTCGACGAAGCCTGCACGTCGCAGCACACCGATCGAACCGGTGTTGGTGGCAAAGCACTCCGCACGAACGAGTTTTACGCCGTGCTCCGCCCGCGCCCATGCGCACATCGCACAGACAGCTTCGCTTGTGTAGCCCATGCGACGGTGCGATGGGGCCACGCCGTATCCGATCTCAACCGCACCGTGGCTATCGGGCAAACTCTTAAAGCCGACCTCGCCGATCACCAATCCTCGCCCTTCCCGACCTGAGCCGCGGAGAACCAACAGCCGTGACCAGTCTTCGAGTGCGGGCTGCGCGGCGACCGTGCTGGAGATGAAAGGCAGAGCTTCCGCAAGATCGAAGTTGGGCCAGTCATCAGCCAGATCAAGCTGCGACCACTGCATGAAGGACTCGCGACTGTCCATCAACGCTTGCATGAGAGCATGGGAAAACGGCTGAAGCATCAGCCGAGAAGTCATCATGACGTACATGGTGGATTCCTGAACAGGGGCATGACATAACGCGGCAAACGCCGCGACGTTGTTGAGAGGTGCCGACCAGGCTGTTCAGAACGATGCAGGCATCAACTGCAGAACCGTAGGACACCGTCCAATTACCTGTCAGCTTTCACGGAACGTGTCACGCGTTCTGTGCGTATACCGCTCCAACAATGTTGTGCGTCCCCCGAGTCGCGCAGCCCCGACCGCTGCCAATGCAGCCCATAGACGCCCAAGCAGGCGTTGCCCAGAAACAACCGGAGCAGCCATGTGTACGAGCACATTCAGCGCATCAGCACGCCGCAGCGCAAAGACGTTTTGCATGATGTCGATCGTCGCGCTCGCGGGATTCTCATCCGCGCGTGCATGGGCGCAAACCGCCGAGTCGGATGCTCCCGCTGCGCTGGAATCCAGTGACAGCCCTGAGTGGATGAAGAAGCTGAACATCTCGCCCGCGAGCGAGCCCGCCCGCAAACTGGCCGAGCAGATCAAGACGCGTGAAGAGAAGGACCGCGATCTGCGCCGTATTCGCGCCAAGCACTTCGGCACGATGCAGGTTGCTGAGATTCGCCAAGCCGGCATTGACAAGCTCAAGGAGTATGACGACGCCGCGCTGTATCCGCTCATGGTCGAGCTGTTCGAGAAAGAGAAGAATGACGTTCGCACGGCGATGCTCGACATGTTCGCGAACGCGAAGAACGACGCGGGCGATGCGACGTTGACGTGGCACGCAATCTTCGGCCGCGATGACTGGATGCGAGAGAACTGCCGTTCTCGCCTGCGTGCGCGGCTGCGGGATATTGAAACAGGCGAGATTGCACGCGACAACGTGAAGCTGGTGCTGTACGAAGCCCTGCGTTCGCCTACGCCTCGCCACCGCGCTGCCGCATCAGAACTGGCCAACGCACTCAACTACGTGGAGATGATTCCGTGGCTTGCCGCGGCGCAGCTCAGCGCGGAGCGGCGCGTAACGGAGCGTCCGGGCGCACTGGGATGGATTATCGTGGGCCAGCAGACGGCGTTCGTGAGTGATCTGGAGCCCATCGTCGCTGACAGCGCGGTGGCGTTTGATCCGCAGATCAGCACGATCACGACGGGCACGATGATCCGCGTGGATGACGCAGCCGTCTCGACCGTGCGATATGTGTACAACTTTGATGTGCACAACAACCTCGTGGGGCTTGCGAGCCGCAACTGGGGCCAGGACACGCGCACGCTGGGGTTTGACTACCGCAAGTGGAAAGAGTGGTACGAGCTGACGTTCAAGCCGTACTGGGATCGCAAGATGATGGAAGCTGTGAAGCAGCACGTGCGTGACAACACCGCGCCCGCAACTGCGGCTCCACAGCCGGCGCCGGCCAAGGAAGCCATGCCCAAGTGAACTCGTGCGCTGCTGCGCACGTATGAAGAATGACGGGCACTGCTCGTCATCGACAGCGGGCCCGCGTGCGTCTCCCTCCCTCGCGCATCGGGCTCGCGTCGTTTTGTGAGCGAATACTCACCAAGCGATCGCGACTGCTGCTGCAACTTCCTTGGTGTGCGACAGCGTGATTTCCCACTGCGACAGCGATCTCGCCGCCGCGATCTTCGCCGCAGCTCCGTGCAGCTTGATGACCGGCTTGCCCGATGGCAGCGTGACGACCTCGATATCGCGCCACGTGATGCCACTGGTGAGGCCGGTGCCCAGCGCCTTCATTACCGCTTCTTTGCATGCAAACCGTGCGGCCAGGTGCTGGGCTCGATTACGACGCCCCTGACTGTGCGCAACTTCTCCCGCCGTGAAGACGCGATCAAGAAAACGCTCGGGGTGCTGTTTGAGCAGCTTCTCGACCCGCGCCACTTGCTCGATATCCAGACCCAGCGAGATCTGCGGCACGCGCGACTTCGCGAACATCGCAGCGAGTTGATCGCTGGCGGGCGATGTGACAGCCTCGCGGCGCGACGATGCACGCCCGCGTGCCGGCTTGGAAGCACGAGCGACTGGCTTAGCTCTTCTTGCCATCGGACTTCGCCTTGCCGCTCTTCGCAGGCTTGCTTTCGGTTTGCTTGGCGGGCGCGGGTTTCGCTTCCGACTTGCTTTCAGACTTGCTGTCGGGCTTGCTTTCACCCTTCAAATCAGCCGGCTTGCTGTCGGCGGGCTTGTCCGCGTCCGCGGCTTTCTTGTAGCCTTCGCTGCGATAGTCCGTCTGGTAGAACCCGCTGCCCTTGAAGATGATCGCGCCGCCCGTGCCGATCAGGCGCTCGAGCTTGGCCTTCTTGCACGCCGGGCAGGTGCGCAGGGGCTTGTCTTTCATGCTTTGAAACTGCTCGAACTCGTGTTTGCACGCGGTGCAGCGGTACTCATATGTCGGCATGTTGAAGTTCCATCAGCACGGAATCAAAGAGGACGAAGCAGTACGCAAGTGGTTTCTGAATCTCGGCTGCCACTCATGTCTCTGCGACTCTGTGGTCGACGAGATGTCAGCGTCACTCGCTGGGAGCAACCACAACCTTCGCCGCGCGAATTACGCGATCTTCCGCGTTGGGCATCGCCAGTGCGTAGCCGGGTTGAAAGACCTCGACGATGCAGTTGGGGCTCACGCCTGCTGCCGCGCGAAGCATGAGGGCCTCGTGCCGACCCGGCGTGAACTCTTCGTTCACCGCAGGATTGATGAGCTTGACACCATGCTGCTGAAGCACCTTGAGCAGCTCCTCGCGAATGACCTTCACGCCTTCCATGACTTGCTCGGCGCCGGGCGTGGTGGCAGTCTGCTTCATGGCCATGTCGAAGTGATCAAGCACGGGCACAAGGCTCTGCACAACCGTCGCGATGCCCTGCTGCTTGGCGGCGGTTTCATTGCGATACGCGCGCTGCTGATAGTTCTGGAAATCGGCCATCAGCCGAAGACCCTTGTTGCGCTCGCTGTCAACGGCCTGCTCGAGTTCGCTGACGCGTGCGACAAGCTGGTCGACATCAAACCCATCCGAGATGTCGTGCACATCTTCGGGGCGGGGCATTTCGCGGTCATCAAGAGGTTGTTCGTTATGTTGCACGGATCGGTCCTCGGTCTTGCGCTCGTTCTCGCTTTTGTGCGAGTCCCCCGAGCTTGGTTTCTTCTTCCAGAACACTTGCACTCCTGACGCGATCTCGCTGTTGCTTGTTGTCAGTCAGGGTATGTGGTGTCGTTCGCTCACTCCGCAGTCATTATGGCGATGCTCGCTCGCGTCGCACCCGTGTGCGATCATTCGCCTTTGAGAAAATCACCGACTTTCTTCCAGAATCCCTGACTTTCCGGCATCACGGCCTTGTCTTCGCTCGCCGCAAAGTCGCGCAGCATCTGTTCCTGCTTACTCGTGAGCTTCTTGGGCACTTCGATCTTCACGACGACCGCGAGATCACCCTTCTTGCCGCTGCGCAGGTTGGGCAATCCCTTGCCCTGCACACGAAAGAGCGTGCCGTGCTGCGTGGAGCGCGGAATCTCGACCTTCGCCATGCCTTCAAACGTCGGCACATCAATGCTCGCGCCCAGCGCAGCCTGCGTGAAGCTGATGGGCATCTGCAGGATCAGGTGATCGCCCTCACGCTGGAACATGTCGTGGGCTTTCACATCAACTACCACGTGCAGGTCGCCCTTCATGCCATCGCCGCTTGCGTTCATCTCAGGCGGCGGGGGTTCGCCTTCGCCCGGCACGCGAATGGCCTGGCCCGCCTGAATACCCGGCGGAATCTTCACGGTGATGGCGCGCTTGCCCGGCACGCGTCCTTTGCCCCGGCAGCCATCGCAGAAGTCCTTGACAACTTCACCACGCCCACCGCACGCGGGGCACGTCGTGACCATGCGGAACATGCCGCCCAGACCCGCCTGCTGCACACGGCCTTGGCCGCCGCAGGTTTGACATTTCATGGGCTTGCTGCCCGGCTTGGCACCGGAGCCCGTGCACTTCTTGCACACTTCGAGCCGCGTGAACTCCACATCGCGCTCGCAGCCTTTGGCGACATCATCGAGCGTGATCTCGACTTCGGTTTCGAGGTCGTATCCACGCACGGGGCCGCGGCGCCCGCCGCCGCGCTGGCCACCCATGCCTTCAAAGATGTCGTTGAACATCGAGAAGATGTCGGTGGGATCCATGCGAGAAAAGTCGTGCGTCGCAGGACCGCCGCCGCGACGCAGGCCGTCGTGGCCGAACTGGTCGTACACGCGCTTCTTCTCAGCGTCCGCGAGCACTTCGTAGGCTTCGGCAGCTTCCTTGAACTTCGCTTCGGCTTCCTTGTCACCCGGATTGCGGTCAGGGTGATACTTCATAGCCAAGCGGCGATACGCGCGCTTGATCTCTTCAGCGTCGGCGCTCTTCTCAACTCCAAGCACTTCGTAGTAGTCACGCGTCGTGGGCATAGATCAGTTCCGTTTCGCCTTGTACTCCACCAACACCGCTTCAAGGTCACCCTGCACTTGGCTGAGCGACTGACGCATGATTTCCTTTGCACGCTCCGTCGAGAAGCCGCCTGAACCCGCGCCGATCAGTGGCAGCGCCAGCGACTTGAACTGCATCTTCACTGCCAGGTTCGCCGCGTTGGTCGTCGATTCGCGAATCGACTGCTCGCTGGCTCGCCACAGCATGTTGATGCCGGCAACATGAATGATGCACTTGAAGGGCAGCGTGCCCGCACCTGTCGCGACCGCTTCGCCCAGCCGCATGGGGCCGTGTTTGGCAAGCTCGCGGAAGGGTGCCGTGCCGCCTCGCTTCTTGATCGCGCCCGACACACCCTGTGGCAGCAGCAGCCACCACGGAATGATGTTGCGATTCCACGCGTTGACAATCGCGTCCACGCGCTGATCAAGCAAGTCGCCTTGAACTTCAAGCACCCGCATCATCAATCAAGCCCGCGCGCTTCCGCACGCGGGCCTGCAAGTTTCAACTCCGCACGGAACTGTCTTGACCCTAGTGCCTAGTGCCCAGTCCCTCGTGCCTCTCTTTACACCGTCGCGCCGGCTTCCGCCTTCTTCTCATCCTTCAAGTCGGTGATGAGCACGTCGGTGGTCAGCATCAGGCCGGCAACGCTCGCCGCGTTGATGAGCGCGGTCTTCGCCACCAGAGCGGCGTCGATGATGCCGGTCTTGACCAGGTCTTCGTACTCGCCGCTGCCGGCGTTGAAGCCCTGATTGCCCTTGCTTTCCTTCACCTTCTCGACGACGACATCGCCATCGAAACCGGCATTCTCAGCAATCTGCTTGCACGGATACTCAACGGCCTTCAGCACGATCTCAAAGCCCAGCTTCTCGTCGTCGTTCTTGCTCTTCTTCTGCGCAGCTTTGATAGCTTCCTGCGTGCGAAGCAGAGCAACGCCGCCGCCCGGCACATAGCCGTCCTTGGCCGCCGCGCGGGTGCTCTTGAGGGCGTCATCGACGAGGTCCTTGGTGGCCTTCATCACGCTCTCAGTCGCGCCGCCCACGCTGATCATCGCCACGCCGCTCGTGAGCTTCGCGAGGCGTTCCATGAGCTTCTCGCGGTCGTATTCGCTGGTGCTCTTGTCGTACTGAGCCTTGATCTGCTCGGCACGAGCCTTGATGTCCTTCTTGTTGCCCGCGCCTTCGATGATGGTCGTGTCATCCTTGGTGATGACGACCTTCTTGGCGCGGCCAAGTTCGCTCACTTCCACGCTCTCCAGCGTGCGGCCCAGATCTTCGCTGATGAAGTTGCCGCCCGTGAGCGTCGCGATGTCGGCCATCATGGCCTTGCGGCGATCGCCAAAGCCCGGCGCCTTGACGGCGCAGATCTTCAGCATGCCACGCAGGCGGTTCACCACCAGCGTCGCGAGAGCTTCGTTCTCGACTTCTTCCGCCACGATCAGCAGCGGCTTGCTGCTCATCGCGACCTTGTTGAGCAGGGGCAGCAGGTCAACGAGGTTGCTGATCTTCTTCTCGTACAGCAGGATGTACGCGTCTTCGAGCACGCACTCGCCGGTCTTGGGATCGGTCATGAAGTAGGGCGACAGGTAACCCTTGTCGAACTGCATGCCTTCCACATAGTCCAGCGTGGTCGTCGCGCCCTTGCCGTCTTCGATTTCGACGACGCCGTTCGCGCCGACCTTGTCGATGGCTTGCGCGATGAGCTCGCCCACGTTCGCGTCGTGGTTCGCACTCACGGTCGCGATCTTGCGATAGTCTTCCTTGCCCTTGCACTTGATGGCCATGCCATCAATCGCTTCGGCAGCCGCTTCCGCAGCCTTGTTGATGCCGCGCTGCAGCATCACCGGGTTCGCGCCCGCCGTCACGTGGCGGAGACCTTCCGTGAAGATCGCCTGCGCCAGCACCGTGGCGGCGGTCGTGCCGTCACCGGCCTTGTCGGCGGTCTTCTTCGCGACTTCGTTCACCATCTTCGCGCCCATCGCCTGGAAAGGCTCGGGCAGCGAAACTTCCTTACTGACCGACACGCCGTCCTTGGTGACGTGCGGACCGCCATAGGACTTTTCGATAACGACGTGGCGACCCGAGGGGCCCATCGTGCATTTGACGGCGTCAGCCAGACGATCAACACCCTTCTTCATTTCGATGAGGGCATTGTCAGAGAACATGATTTGCTTGCTAGCCATGTGTTGTTCCTTTGTGTGTTCGTCAGCGGTCGCGGAGGTGCGGAGGAGTGCGGAGCGAGCGAAGTAGTGCTCTCTCTTTCCTCCTCAGTCAATCTCCGCGTCGCTCCGCGCTTCAACTCCGCGTGCTCCGCGACCAGCGATCAACCTTCGACGACGCCCAGCAGTTCGCTCTCACGCATGATGAGCAGCTTCGCGCCCTTCACTTCCACTTCGGTGCCGGCGTAGCGGCCGTACACCACATGGTCGCCCACGCGCACGCTCATCTCGGCGCGCTTGCCGTTTTCCAGGCGCTTGCCCGGGCCCGACGCGACAACTTCGCCGCGCATGGGCTTTTCCTTCGCGGTTTCCGGCAGGAACAGACCCGACGCGGTCTTGGTTTCACCTTCGATGGGCTTCACGAGCACACGATCTTCAAGAGGCTTGACGGCCATACTGCAAACTCCTTGTCTGCTTGACATGCGAACTGGCTGAGCTGTTCGCGAAACTGTTTCCTGATGAACATTCATGCCGCCGGGGGGACGAGGGGGGCGGCTTACACGACTTACACCTTTGGCCGCGAACTCGCCGCGCCCGCGCCGCCCAAAGGCTTCACAGCCTTGATCGACGGAGCGTTTGCCGGTCCGCTGTCGCCCGGCTTGCCATGCGGGTGTTGCTCGCTGGGCATGCCGGTTTCGTTGCCGCCTTCGACTGCGAAGATGTCCTTCTTTGGCGCCATCGGCGATGTGCCGCTTGCACCAAGTTTGCTGCGAAGGTCTGAAGCTTTGGCCATTGGAAAACTCACTTTCTGTGGCGAAGGGCTTAGAAGCCCATGCCACCCATACCACCCATGCCGCCCATTCCACCCATACCGCCCATGCCACCCATCCCGCCGCCGCCGGCGGGAGCCGCGGCCTTGGGCTCGGGCTTGCTGGTAATCACACAATCAGCGGCCAGCAGCACCGTCGCGACGCTCGCGGCGTTCTGCAGAGCCATGCGATCAACCTTGGCCGGCGTGATGACGCCCATGCTCACCATGTCGCCATATTCCTCGGTCAAGGCGTTGTAGCCAAAGGTGCCCTTGCCGTCAGCAACCTTGCTGACGACCACGCTGCCCTTGGCGCCGGCGTTGTCAGCAATCGTGTGCAGAGGCACGGCGAGCGCCGCGCGAACGGTCGCGATGCCGCATGCGATGTCGAACGCCTGACGGCCGACATCTTCGCTGGTCTTGTCGGTGTCCTTGCCGAAGACGCTCTTGTACTGCTTCATTTCCTCAAGAGCCTTGCGAGCACGGATGAACGAGACACCGCCGCCGGGGACGATGCCTTCAGCAACCGCGGCGCGAGTCGCGTGAAGCGCGTCCTCGATGCGGGCCTTCTTTTCCTTCAGTTCCGCTTCGCTGGCCGCGCCGACCTTCACGACGGCGACGCCGCCCGCGAGCTTCGCGAGACGCTCCTGCAGCTTCTCACGGTCGTAGTCGCTGCTGGCCTTCTCGATTTCGCCGCGGATCTGCTTGATGCGGTCCTGAATGTCCTTGCTCTCGCCCGCGCCTTCGATGATGGTCGTGTTGTCCGCGTCCACTTCGATGCGCTTGGCCATGCCCAGGTGGCCCATCTCGACCTTCTCGAGGTCAATGCCCAGGTCCTTCATGATGGCCGTCGCGCCGGTCAGGATCGCGATGTCTTCCAGCATCGCCTTGCGACGATCGCCGTAGCCGGGAGCCTTGACCGCGCACACGTTGAGCGTGCCGCGCAGCTTGTTGATGACCAGCGTCGCCAGCGCTTCGCCCGTCACGTCTTCCGCGATGATGAGCAAGGGCTTCTTGCTCTTCATCACGCTCTCGAGCAGGGGCACGAGCTTCTGCACGTTGTCGATCTTGTCTTCGTAGATGAAGACCAGGGCCTTGTCAAAGACCGTCTTCATGTTGTCGGTGTCGGTCACGAAGTTGGGGCTGAGGAAGCCGCGATCAAACTGCATGCCTTCCACGACATCGACGATGGTGTCGATGTTCTTGCCTTCTTCAACGGTAATGACGCCGTCCTTGCCGACCTTCTCAAACGCATCGGCCATGATCTTGCCGACCGCCGCATCGTTGTTGGCGCTGATGGTCGCGACATTCTCAATGTCGGCCTTGCCCTTCACGGGCTTCGCAAGGCTGTTGATTTCTTTGGTCGCGACTTCCACGCCCATCTTCATGCCACGAATCAGCGCGTTCGCGTCAACGCCCGCCGCGATGTGACGCAGACCTTCTTTGAAGAGCGCTTCAGCCAGCACCGTAGCGGTGGTCGTGCCATCGCCCGCCGAGTCGCTGGTCTTGCTCGCGGCTTCCTTCACGAGGCGAGCGCCCATGTCCTCAGCCTTGTTGCTAAGTTCAATCTCTTCGGCGACGCTCACGCCGTCCTTGGTCACCGTCGGCCCGCCCCAGCTCTTATCAAGCACGGCGTTGCGACCACGGGGCCCCAGCGTGGCCTTCACGGCCCGCGCGAGCTTCTCCACGCCCGCGAGCAGGGACTGACGAGCATCCACATCAAACACGAGTTCTTTGGCTGCCATAGCACGTGACTCCACATGTGCCCCGCCCGCTCCCAAAGCAATCTGCTCTGAGAGCCCGCACGAGGCCGAAACCGGAAGGAAATTGCAAGTTCAACCGACAGACACCCGGCAACCTCGGCATCGGGGGCCCTCATGGAAAACGAGGGCGACCCGCCGCAAAGACACCGCAGCGTGCTAGGACTAGGGCAAAGCACGTGCCAGTCGAGTCGCCGCTCTGAAAGAGCGGGTTCCGAGTCATAATTCCAGTAGTTGCAAGACTTACAGCAGTGGAGAGAAGTGGACCCAGTCGATAGGTGTCAGTTGGCAGGCCGCCCAAGAGCCGACAAAGGTGCGAGCCTGCCAAGCTGGCAGCCGTTCGGATCCTGTCAGAACGACTACGTTTTGCCCTATGTCAAAGCGTGCATCGTGGATTCCCGCCGACTTGTTTTCGCCGTCTGATGCGAACGAATCGCGGCCGTTTCGCGCCGCCGACCTGCGTCGCACCGAGAAGGTTCTCGGTGTCAGCCTTCCTCGCGCATTTGTTCAGCTCCTGCAGTTTCGCAACGGCGGATATCTCTACCGACGCACCATCAAATCCGCGCAGCGGCCGCCGCGATACTGGGGCCCCGCGTCGGAGTATCAAATCGAGTCCATCGCTGGACTCGCGAGCACAGAGTTGATGAGCTCGCTGCAAGAGCTTTTTGCATCGGCTCGGCACGAAGGTGATGACGGCTGGGACTTGCCCGCCGGTCTTGTGCCGTTCACAGGCGACGGTCACTTTCATGTCTGTCTCGACTATCGAAAGTGCGGGCCGCGAGGCAATCCCAGCGTCGTTCACACGATCACATCTGATTACCCGGGCAAAGCGCCGAAGGAGTTCCGCGTTGCCGAGTCATTTGAAGCGATGATTCGCGGACTGCAGCCACCCAAGCCCGGCAGCGGCTCTGCGTTCATCGCGCTTGATTCACCGCGTGTTCGCGGCGAGAAGTTGGCGGAGATCATGCAACGCCTCGGATGCAAACGGCATCGCTTCTCCACTTCCAAGCGACGACCAGACGATCGCGTCGCCTGGGTGTGGCGCAAGCACGAGAGCGATGCGCCGGACTTCCATGCCGGTGCATTTCTGCTCATCGAACGTAATCACGACGCGATGAACTGGACTCGCTTCGCTTCCCGGCCGGCCAAGCATCCGATCCTTCGGATTGAAACAGCCCCCGCCGCTCGCGCGGCGTGCGTGCTTGAACTTCTCATCGGGTTGGGCGAAGGCGCGACGCTTCTGGCCATCGACTCGCCCGGCTGGGAAGTGCCGCCGACGTGAGCGGCTCTCATCCCGCTGTGTAGATCGCGCACGAACTGCCGCCCCTGCGGGCGCGGCCGCCGAGAGCGACGCCATTTTCTCGCAGCTCGAGGCCTCTCGCTCGCCGATTGAGGCCGCAATCTCGCAGAACGAGGCCTCAATCTCCCAGCTCGCGGCCATTTTCTCTGAGCTTGCGGCCTCAATCTGTCAGCTTGCGGCCATTTTCTCTGAGATTGCTCGCGCAAACTGGGAGATTGCGCGCGCAATCTCCCAGTTTGTGCTTCCACTTCGCGGACCAACACCGCAAACTGTGCGCGAGAACCGGCCGTATGCCGCACCCGCTAGCGAAACCCATCCAACGGAAACGCCGGATTCGCCAGTGGTCGCAGGGCGAGGGCGAGCAGCGTGCGTTCGGAGTCGTCGCCGGCGATGCGGTTGGTTTTGAGGACGCCGCAGGCGGTGCAGCGGTGGATGATGGCCCATTCGCCGCTGCCCAGGCCGCCGCGTGACGAGCCAGCATGTGCATCATCTCCGCGGACTTCAAGGGCGATGGGCATCATTGCGGCTTTGCAGGGGCAGGCGCGGTCGCCGGGGGTGTCGTCCACGTGGCGGCTGTAGAGGCACGCGGGGCAGTGGTTGCGATGTTTGGTGCCCCACGCGTGGCCGGGCACTTGGAGTTTGCAGTGGATGCAGGTGAAGCCGTCCGACTCGTGTCGGCGTTGGTGGTCGTGCTTTGACATGGGTGATGACCGAAACGGGAGACTGTCGCGCGGGCGGTGATCTGCCAACGTGCGTGCAAACACGCGTGAACGTGCAGGAACGCGAAGGCCGGGCCGCGGGCGCGAATCGAAAACTGGAAGGGAGGCACTGTCGCCTGACAGCAACGCTCGCGCGGACGAACAAACGCGCGGGCGAGGCGCGGCGTCACGCTTTCAGGAAGCGAGCGGAAACAACGTGCTATCAGGCAATGGCGGTCATCAGACGCATCGTACGCGGGTAGGTTGATGTCGGCTGCGTGCCATGAGACAACTCGCGAAAGCGACGTACCATGCGGGCATGAGCGATCCAGACACCATTCTTCTCGAAGCCGAAGCCGCCATGGAAAAGGCTTTGGACTATCTCAAGGCCGAGTTCAAGGGCGTTCGCACGGGCCGCGCGAGCCCCGCGATGGTCGAGTTTCTCAAGGTCGAGGCCTACGGCAGCATGACCGACCTCAAGGGCCTCGCGTCGATCAACGTGCCCGAGCCCACGCAGCTGCTGATCAAGCCGTTTGATGCGACGCTGGTGCATGCCATCAAGAACGCCATCGATAAGAGCGGCATGGGCGTGAACCCGATGGTTGAAGGCAAAGCCCTGCGCATCAACCTGCCTCCGATGAGCCAGGAGCGTCGCCAGAAGGAATCGCTGCGCATCAAGAAGATGGCCGAGGAGCAGAAGGTCATCATGCGCAACGCCCGCCGCGATGCCAATAAGCACGCCGATGCGCTGAAGAACAACCCGGCCAAGCACATTCCCGAAGATGAAATCGAGCAACTGAAAACCGAGATTCAGGAGCTGCTCAAGAAGTACGAAGCCGAGACGGATAAGCGCCTCGACGACAAGACCAAAGAGATCATGACGATCTGAGTTCGTGAAGGGCAACACAAGCAATACGAAACCGAGGCCGCATGTGCGGCCTCGGTGCTTTTTTTGGTTAGAGCAGTTCGTCAATTTCCGCGTGCGCGGGCTGATCGTTCGGACGTTAACCTAAAGGCCAACGCAGGAGCTGTGCATCACTAGCAAGAAGCCGTTATCGCGGTGTGGGCGAACAAATCATTTTGGTGACTGCGTGACAGGCCACCGGGTGCGCAGGTTCGCAGAACATTCATTGCAACGCACGCAGAGAATTCGAAGAGGGACGGATTGAGCGCGCGACGGATGAAGCGCACAAGGGTGATCCAGCGTGCAGTGGTCTTGAGATCGCGCGGGTTGCAACTTTTCGGGCGCGGGTGCGATGCGTTCGAGGTGCATCGGCGATGGCGGTCGTGGCTGGAGCAGCCTTGTGAACTGAGCTCTCCAAAAAAGCAACGGACCTGGCTTTGGGCCAGGTCCGGCTCTGTGATCGCATCGGAAGTGTCGGCATATTGCCGGCTTCACGCCCTGTCGTTCTCTCCTCCGGCGGGGCACGATGCTGAGATTGCCCAACTTCTATCAGTTGGTGCTCGCGGCGGGTGGGTCAGACACGCCGCGAATCTTTCGGGTCAGTCATTATCCAAGGGTTAACGAACAGCTCGGACGAGCTCCCACGCGGTGGCGGGGTGGCCGCTGCGGAACTCTTGCAGCGTGGCGAAAACAAAACAGGCGAGCAGGCCCAGAGCGGCAAAGCCGTCGAGCGTGATCGCTTCCACGCGGTGCAAAATGGATGTGAACAAAGCCATCTCTCTCTCCTTGCCCACTGTCGACTCGCGTCGACCCACACGGGCATTGGCCGCTATCGGCCGAGGTTGTGCATCGCAGTCTCTCAGGCTGCAACACACACGGGCAGGTCTCTCCAACTGCCCAATTTCGCCGGCTCTGGCTCGCACCAGACACACACCCGGCTGCTTGACGTTTCCGCCAAGGCTTGTCTCTCTCCTGAGCTTTCGCCCAGCCGCGGCTGTGACTGGCACAAGCCGCGCGTCCTCCAAGGGGTCTCTCTCTCAACCCAATTTGCTTTGCGACTTGCGTCGCTCGGCAATGTGCGCCGGTCTCTCAGGTCGGCGCGCCACGGACGGAACGAGGGGCAGTGTACAGCGGAATCGAATTCTGTCCAGCAAAATGTCATCTTTTTCTGCGCGGAGGGGTCTGATAAATGCACTTTCTGCGCGTCAAAAACGGTGGTGGTGGGGTGTTGGCTGAGGAAGTTGAGGTGGTTCTCAGGGATCGTCCACGACTCGCGGCGTGCGTCGGTGGTTCCGGCGCGGTTCTGCAACGCTTGGACCGCAGCGGGCGAACACTTGGCTGTGCCCCACGACCCAACCAGCCAGCCCGTCATCGACATTCGCGGTGTGACCAAGGTTTACTACAAGCCTGATGGTTCCATCATGGCCCAGGCGCTTCGCGGCGTGGATGTGCAGATTCGTAAGGGCGAGTACGTGGCGATCATGGGCAGCAGCGGCAGCGGCAAGAGCACGCTCATGAACGTGCTGGGCTGTCTTGATCGTCCCACCGAGGGCGACTACTTCCTCGATGGCAAGAACGTCGCGAAGATGGGCGACGAAGAACTCTCGCGCTATCGCGGACAGACGATCGGGTTCATCTTTCAGGCGTTCAACCTGATTCCTGAACTGACGATTGAAGCGAACGTGGAAGTGCCGTTGTTTTATCAGGGTGTGCCGCCCGCACAGCGCCGCGAGCGTGCGCTGGAGTGCTTGAAGCTGGTGCAACTGGATCACCGCACCGGCCACCGCCCGCGCGAACTGAGCGGCGGCCAAATGCAGCGTGTGGCAATCGCTCGCGCGCTGGTGACTAAGCCTGTGCTGCTGCTGGCGGACGAGCCCACGGGCAACCTTGATACCGCAACGGGCCACGCGATTCTGGAAGTGTTTGATGAACTGCACCAGCAGGGCATGACCATCGCCATGGTGACGCACGATCCGACGGTGAGCGAGCGGTGCGAGCGCGTGGTGCGGCTGAAGGATGGCGTGGTGGAGACGGATATCAGCAAGACGCCGGTGATGCTGGCGTGAGCGTCAGGCGCGACTGTGTTGCGAAGCTCACGTGGATCACAATGCGGGCGACAGGAGTTGAACCTGCAAAGCCTTGCGGCCACTGGATCCTAAGTCCAGCGCGTCTGCCAATTCCGCCACGCCCGCGTGCCGATATTGTAGTGGCCCTTGGCGGGTCTTTACCCGGACTCTCGCACGGCCTCGGGTCCGGTGTCTGGTTTGGCGTCTGGCTTGGCGTCGGTGCGTGTTCTGGTTTGCTTTCAATCTTGTGACTGCTTCCTCGCCCATCCCTTCGCTGCCGCCGCGTGTGTCGCTGCTGGGTTTTCCCATCGACTGTGTGACGCAGCGGCAGACGCTCGATCACATCGCGGCGAGCATTCGCGCGGGTCATGGCGGCTGGGTGCTGACGCCCAACCTTGATATCTTGCGTCGCGTGACCAGCGAGTCCGACACGCGAGCGCTGGTGGAGGCAACCACGCTGCGCACGGCGGATGGCATGCCGCTGATTTGGGCGAGCCGGCTGAAGGGCACGCCTCTGCCTGAGCGTGTGACGGGATCGGACTTGATCTTCTCGCTGACACAGCGAGCGGCGCAGGATGGTTTTCGCGTCTATCTCCTGGGCGGTGATCCGGGCGTGGGCGATCAAGCCGCGGCGAAGCTGCGCGAGCTGTTTCCGCAGCTCATCATCGCGGGCGTGGAGAGTCCGCCGTTTGGGTTCGAGAAAGACGAAGCGTACATGGCGGCGATGCGCGAGCGTGTGGTTGCGGCCAAGCCCGACATCGTGTACGTGGCGGTTGGGTTTCCGAAGCAGGAGCGCGTGATTGCGCACCTACGGCCTGCAATGCCGAAGGCGTGGTTTCTGGGCATCGGCATCAGCTTCAGCTTTGTGACGGGGCACGTGCAGCGTGCGCCCAAGCTGGTGCAGAAACTGGGGCTGGAGTGGGTACATCGCATGGCGCAGGAGCCGGGGCGGCTGGCAAAGCGATATTTGGTGCACGGCATTCCGTTCGCCGTGAAACTGCTGGTGCTGAGTGCGCTGCGGCGGTAGGCGTGCGGTGCGCAAAGGCGATTCCCCAGGCGCGTCCCGTGACGCGGGCGAAGTTGCACGGCTGGCGTTTTCCTGCTATCTTGACGCATGCTCACGCTCGCTTCCCTCGCAGACGTGTGGAAAGCCAATCTGCTCAGTCCGTACATCCTGTTCTTTTTCCTGGGCATCGGCGCGGCTCTGATTCGCAGCGATCTTCGCATTCCCAAGGCGTTTGCACGCACGATGGCGTTGTATCTGCTCTTCACCATCGGGTTCAAGGGCGGGCTGGAACTGGCCAAGAGCGGGTTCACGAAAGAGAGCGTGATGGCCATCACGGCGGCGATCGTGCTGAGCACGCTCACGCCTTTGTACATCTTTCCGCTGCTGAAGAAGAAACTGGGACAGGCGACGGCCGCCGGTGTGGCTGCGACGTACGGCAGCGTGTCGGCGGTGACCTTCATCGCGGCAGTGTCGCTGCTGCAGCAACGTGATCTTGCATACGGCGGGCACATGGTGGCCGCGATGGCGGCGATGGAGTTCCCGGCGCTGATTGTCGGTGTGATGCTGGCGAGACTCGGCGCGAGCGATGCACCAGCGGTGGAGGCGCACGCGGTTAGCGCCGAGAAGCCCGCGAAGTCGCATGGACTCGGATCGGTTCTGCGCGAGAGTGTCACCAACGGCTCAATCGTGCTGCTGATGGGCAGCATGTTCGTCGGGTTCATCACAGACAGCAAGAACGCTGCATTGACGCAGCCATTGTGGAAGGATCTGTTCTACGGCATTCTGTGCTTTTACTTGCTGGACCTGGGGCTGATTGCAGGGCGGAACATCAAGCAACTGTTCAAAGCGGGTCCGTTTGTGATTGCGATGGGCTTTGTGATTCCGCCGCTGAATGCGGTGCTGGGGTTGGGGCTGGCGAAGCTGGCGGGATTGTCACACGGTGATGGATTCCTGCTGACGGTCATGGCGGCAAGCGCAAGCTACATCGCGGCTCCGGCGGCGCTGCGGATTGCGGTGCCCGAGGCAAAGGCGAGCATCTACGTGCCGATGGCGCTGACGCTCACGTTCCCGTTCAACATCATGATCGGGCTGCCGGTGTATTGGAGTGTGTGTGAGTGGGCGTGGGCGTAAAGCTAAATGGCTAAATGGCCAAATGGAAGAAGCCTCTCGAGTCGTCCGCGTCCGCCATGCCTTCATTTGGCAATTTGGTCATTTAGCCATTTGGCCATTTGGAATCTTGCCCCCTCCTCCCTCCCGTCAATCAACCCCTAATCTCTCCCACCTTGGCCCGCAAACGCAAGTTCCATCCTGTGACTGATGCGGTGCTCTCGACGCTGGCTCGCTGTGCGACGGCGCCGGTGAGTGTGGCCGGGTTTGGCACAGCCAGTCGGTGTGCGGTCGCGCTGGCGGATGTCGTCGCGAAGGTTGATCGCAAGCACATGGTGCGAGCGCAGCGCAACTTGCGGGATGCGTATCCGAAGTGGACGCAGGAGCAGGTGGACGCGACGGCGCTGGGGTGCTTTCGGCACATGTTTCAGCTGGGGGCGGAGTTCATTCACACGCCGCGGCTGATTTCGCGAGATAGTGCGATTCAGCAGATCACGTTCACGAATATGCATCAGAGCGTGCGTGCGCTGCTGAGTGATCGGCCTGTGCTGCTCATCAGCGGGCACATCGGCAACTGGGAACTGGTGGGCTACGCGATTGCAATGCTGGGCTTTGACATGGCGGCGGTGTATCGGCCGCTGGATTTGAAGGGCATTGACGCATGGGTGCGCGAAGGTCGCGAGAGCAAAGGGCTGCACCTTCTGGACAAGTTCGGGGCGGCGCGGAGCGTGCCCGCGTGCCTAGAGAAGGGGCTGCCCATCGGACTCGTGGCGGATCAGTCTGGCGGCGATCGTGGGTATTTCACGCCGTTTTTCGGGCGACTGACGAGCACATACAAAATTGTCGCGCTCACCGCGATGCAGTACGGCGCAACGATCGTGTGCGGGAACGCACGGCGGCTGGGCGTGCATGAGAATGATCCGGCGGGCGTGTGGCAGGGGACGCACGCAGAGCCGGCGCGAGCGGCACGCACGCTGGCGCGAATTGATCTGGCGAACAACATGCGGTACGCGGTTGAGATTCACGATGTCTTCGGTCCGGCCGACTGGGAGGGCAATCGTGACGCGCCGTACTACATCTCGGCGCGGTTTCGGCGTGCGCTGGAGGGCATGGTGCGGTCCGCGCCCGAGCAGTACTTCTGGATGCATCGCATCTGGCGGAGTCGGCCCGCGCATGAACGCATGGGCAAGCCGTTTCCGGAAAATCTGGAAGCGAAGCTGCGCAACTTGCCTTGGATGAGCCCGGCGGATGTCGATGCGATCATCGCGCGGAGTAATGCGGATGCGGCGCAACTTGAAGTGCTGCAGAAGATGTGAAATGAAACATGGCACGCCCCTCAGCGTGCCACGTCTCGTGATCAAGGCGTCGCAAGCCACGCGCCTCGTCTAAGGATGTCGAAAACGGAGCGTGAATATCACGCCTGGTTGTGCATGCGGTTGCGACGCACGCGGGCGAGGCCGACCATCGCGAGGCCGCCCATGCCGGCCCAGGCGGCGGTGGGCAGCGGAACCATGACCAGACCCGTCACGTCTTCGATGCCGTCGCAGTCTTGAATGCGGAGAATGTCGCCGCAACTGCTGAGCGTGAAGGCGATGGCCATGTTGACGCGGTAAATGCCGGCGATGGTGCTCGCGTTGGCGGTATTGGCGAAGGCGGCATCATCGTCGATGAGGTACGTGCCGACGGGGCGGTAGTACATCGCGTTGGAGACAGCGACCGGGAGCATGACACCGTTGTCGCTGCGGGTGCGGGTGATCGTCGCGCTTTGGTTGTTGCCCTGAGCGATGAAGTCGGTGCGGGCGGTGAAGCTGTTGAAGTCAGCCTTGTTGAAGCCCGCGGGGACGGCGAAGTCCTGCGTGATGTTGACCGTGAAGTTGATGGCGGTGGGGTGGCAGGTGACGACATTCACGTCGTCCCATGCGAGGCTCATCATGAAGCGGCCGTCAACATCCGTGAAGCTCTTGGCGCGAAGTACGCCGGAGACGCTCGTGTTCTGGCCCGACGCGGAGAAGTTGGTGTTCGAGATTGCGCCCGCGGCGAGGGGGCCGACGCTGCCTGTGCCGGCGTGGTTCACGTGACCGCTGATCGTGACGCGAGCAGCCTGTGCGCTGCCCGCGGCGAGCGTCAGGGCGGCGAGAAGGGCGAGCGTCGTGTTGGTCGTTGTCTTGTTCATTGTCAAGGTCCCGCTTTCCGTGCGTTGTCTTGCGTTCGTGTGCGGTGGCTCCACCAGAAGCAACTGCACACCGACAACATGCAACACGAAGCTCGTGTTGGCGACCAAAGACAACGGGATCAGGCGTTCACGCGACGATTGGAAAGATCAAACTGTCTCGGCAAGATGGTGAAGATGCACAGCGGCGGCGGGGCGTGGTCCGCAAAAATGCAACACGGCGAGTGCCTCCCTCAGGTCACCCGCCGTTCGCGTCTGTACTCACACGGGTTTATCTGACGCTTACGCGAGATACTCGCCGGTGACGTTGCACTTCTTGAGTTTGCGGTGGCGGATGTATGACAGCCCGCCAACGACGCCCAAGCCGCCCAGCCCGGCCCAGGCTGCGGGGGGCAGCGGGACGAGGGTGAGGCAGCCGGTGGTCGAGACATCATCGTTCTGGCCGGGAATGACTTCGAGAGCCATCCAGTTGGAGTTGCTGCTGTTGAGCGTGAACGTGTAAAGAGCGCGGATGCGATAGGTGCCGGCCTGCATGAGCGAGACGGGCGTGCTGGTACCGCAATCGATGGGTGTCCAGCCGCCGCCAGAGGTGCCATTCTGACCTTGGAAGCGGGGCAACTGCGTGCCTTCATGGAAGGCGTCGGCGATGAAGCTGGTTGTCTGTCCCGTGCGCGGCACGTTGGCGGTCGCGTTGAAGGTTTGCGTGGCGGTGGTGGGGGACAGCGCGGCGGCGTCGACCGTGAAATCTTGGATGATTTCGAGCGTGATCTGCTTGCTGCCACTGATGGCCTTGTCGAAACGCATCGATGCGACTTCGACCGTGAAGCACTGGGTGCCGTTGGCGACGCAGTTGATGATGCGAATGTCGGCCTGAAAGGACGTGCCAGTCGCGCTGCCACTGATGTGCTGCGTGAAGTCGCTATTGACGGCGGCTGCCGTGGTGTTGCCTGCGGACGCGTTGATCGCGCCGATGACGGTGATTTGGGCAGCCAAAGTCGAGCCCGCGGTGACGCCGGCCAATGCCAGCGCCGCGAGGCGTGCAAAACAGAACATTGTCTCTCTCTCCTCCGCCGATCAGACCCGGTGGGGCAGATCGACGGAAGGAGTCTACAGAGAAAGCGTCACGGGTCAATCTGGGCGAGTGATATACATGCCCGATTTGAGGGTGGGTACAACACAAACCCTGCTGGGGAGGCCCTATAAAGAAAGCAGCCGAAGGATTGTCCTTCGGCTGAGGGGGCTTTGCTGAGCTTGGTTCACTAGGCGGCTTGCGTGGCCTTCTTGCGGCGGTGGCGAGCGAAGGCGACCAGGCCCAGGCCAGCCATGCCAGCCCATGCGGCGGGCGGCAAGGGAACCAGCACGAGCGTTGCAACGTCGCCCAGGCTCTGCGGCAGATCGATGCTCACGACATTGCCGGCCGCGTTGAGGGTGAAGGTGTACTGCACCGCGATGCGGTAGACGTTGCCGATGACGGTGACGCCTTGCAGGTTGCCCGAGGTACGCGAGATGCCGGTCGAGATGGGGCCGCTGGAGAGCACGCCGTTGGGGTTGAAGCCGACGAGCGGCAGGTTGACACCTTCGTGCGTGGAGAGGGAGGTGCCCTGTGCGAGCTGGCCTGCTGCGCCGAAGTTGACGCGGCCTTGGACGACTTGCGAAGCGAAGGCAGTGCCGGTGTTCTGGCCTGCGATGGCGAAGTCCTGCACGAGGTTGATGGTGACGGTGCGTGTCGTCGCGCCGTCGCCCACGAAGTTGAACTGCGTGAGCGTCAGGCCCATGCGCTGCACGCCGTTGAAGACGGCGTTGGCGTACTCAACACGACCGCTGACGCGGTTGTTGCCTGAGCCGGAGCTGAAGTTGGTGAAACCCCACGCGCCGTTTGCGAGCACGCCGATGGCGTCGGCCTGTGAAACGGTGTGACTTCCGGTGACATTCACCGAAGCAGCGAAGCTGCTTGAAGCCATTGCAGCCGCCGCGACTGCACCCACGATGCCAAGAGCCTTACGCACGATCTCTTTCCTTGCCAACAGTTGATGTCGCGCATGACCTCACACGCGGTATAGATGATCCGGTCTCTCTAAACCTACATCACGCTGCGCGAGATGCCAGTAAAGCGGGGAGAATTTCTGTGCAATTTGCGATTGCACAGACGTGAAAAATCCCCGTGAAAACGAGCGATTTTGGAGGTTGCGCGATGTGTGACGCACACGAAGAGAAGGGCGGCGCGAGCGGATGACAAAACGACGGCGAGCCGCGCAATGCGCGGCTCGCCGGGACACACACCAGAAGTGCGGTTGAATCAATGCAAGTCAGCTCAAGCCGAGAGCTTGGCCAGACGACGACGGCGGATCATCGCGCCACCGCCGACGAAAGCCAGACCGCCCAGACCAGCCCACGCGGCCGGGGGCAGCGGGACCAGAAGGAGCGTGGCGTTGTCGACGCCGCTGTCAGGCAGGACCACGCTGACCGGGCCCAGACCCAACGCGTTGAGCGTGAAGGTGTAGGTCGTGTCAATCGTGTAGATGTTGCCGCTGACGGCGACGGGCGTCGTGGGGCCCTGGCCGCGAGCGATGACGGTGGTGATGGGGCCGGAGCCGATGCCCACCGCGCCGGGGTTGACCGCGAGCGTGGGGAGGTCGGTGGCTTCGTGGCGGCTGATGATGTTCGCCGTGACGATCTGGCCAGCAGCGTTGAAGTTGGCGTTGCCGTTGACCTGGTGGCTGCCGGTGGCGGAGAGAGCCGCGCCGTCAATCACGAAGTCTTGCACAATGCGGATGGCGATCGTGACGGGGCCCTGAGCCGTGCTGCTGAACGTGAAGCTCGTGAGGGTCAGTTCGAAGAACTGATTGCCATTGCCTTCGCTCGTGTTGCTGAAGCGAACGACACCGCTCACGAAGTCGTTGCCAGAGCCCTGGCCGAACGTGTGCTGGTTGGCCTGGTTGATGCCGATGGCGTTGGCGTTACCAGCGTTGAGGTTGTACGCGCCCGAAACGTTGATCGTGGCCGCGGAGGCGCTACCTGCCGCGAGGATCAAGGCAGCGAGGCTGCCAGTCAGGAACTTCGTCTTCATAATGAACCCTTCCGAGGGAATGCAGTGCGATGTGCAATGCCTCCTCCGGCATGCACGCACTACAAACATGCATCATGATTTGGGGAAGCCCAGAAATCTTGATGACTTATGTGCGAAATCTGCGGTCTGTGAGTGTCCATAAGTGAAAGCAGCGCAGGAAATGTAAGTCACCCCTGATTTGGGCACTATTCTGGGGCGTAAATGCCAAAAACACAAGCCCCGTGCCGAGGACACGGGGCTTGGCGAGTACTCTTGTTAGGTTCGCACTCGGATTCGCTACCGAGCACGAAAAGATTATCGGTGCCTGCTCAGCTGCAGTCTGTCAGACACGACAGTGTCTTACCGGACTTAGGCGCGGGCCAGGCGACGGCGACGAGCGATGCTCGCGCCACCGACGAAGGCCAGACCACCCAGGCCAGCCCAAGCCGCCGGGGGCAGCGGGACGAGCGTGAGGGTGGCGTTGTCAACGCCGCTGTCGGGCAGGATGATCGACGCGACCGCGCCGTTAGCCGTCAACGTGAAGAGGTAGCTCGCGCTGATGGTGTAGACGCTGCCCGTGACCGCAACGGCAGTCGTGGGGCCTTGGCCCTTGTTGATGCTGGTGCCGTCAGCGCCACTGTTGTAGCTCAGCGTGGGCAGAACCGTGGATTCGTGCGTGCTGTTGTTGACAACGGTCGCGCTCTGGCCAGCGGCCGAGAAGTTGACGTTGCCGTTCATCTGGTGGCTGCCGGTCGCGTTTTCGACGCCAGCCTGGATCGTGTAATCCTGGGTGATGTCGACGCGGAGCGTGACGGGGCCCGTGGCGTTGCTGGTCCAAGTGAAGTTCGTCAGCGTGAGTTCAAGCACCTGGTTGGAGCCGTCGAACGTGTTGCTGAAGCGAACCACACCAGCGACGCTGTTGCTGCCCGAACCAGCGCTGAAGCTGTTCTGGAAAGCTTGGTTCACACCAATGAGGTTGTTGCCGGTGGCGCTGGTGACGTGAGCGCCGGACACGTTAACTTGAGCGGCGTTGGCAATGCCAGCCGCGGCAGCCAAAACGGCCACCATAGAAGCGATCTTCATCTGTCTTACTCCCTCCTCTTTCGAGGACTACCGCAAGCTTTTCCTCGGTCTTGCGGTAAAGGAGCATACCCTACGGGAGTCGAAAGTCAACCCAAAACGGGTCGGGGGCAGTCAAGATGCTTGTGTCTCAAATACCGTAAGTGCCATCTGTGCGGACGCATACGTATGCCGTGCTGCGGGAGGCCGAAATTCTCGGTAGTGGTAGCCCGAAGTGGGGTGGGTTTATTCCGGACCGATAAGTCACTTCTCGCCGGCGATCGCCGTGAGCTGGCTTCGCAGGTCGGCAGGGAGCTTGTCGGCTTCGCTGCGGAGCTTGTCGATGATGGTTGCGGCTTCACTCGCTTCGTCGGGCGATCCGTCCTTGAGCAGGCGAGCGAGGCCGATCCAGCTCGCCCAGAACTGGGCATCCAATTGGACGGCTTTGCGGTAGGCTGCGATTGCTGCCGCGCGGTCGCTGCGGGCGACCTCGACGTGGGCGAGAGTGTCGTAGAGGGCGGCGACGTCGGGGCGGACCTGGATGGCCTCGGTGATGAGGCCTTTGGCACGTTCGATATCGAGCGAGTTGCGGTTGGCGCGGACGAGGGCGTCGGCGAAGTTATTGAGGAGGGCCCAGCGTTCCACGCCTGCGGGGAACTGGCGAGCGTTGATCAGCGATTCGTAGTGCGTGATGGTGTCTGCCACGCGTCCCGTGCCGTCGAGTGCGCGGATCAGGCCGAGGCGCAGCATGACTTCATTGGGTTGTGACTCCACCAGCTTGGTGAAGGCGAGCCGGGCTTTCTCCCAGGACTGCGCTGCAGCGGTCGGCTGGTTGCGCGCGTTCAGGCTGTCGGCCTGAGCGCTGAACGCTTGGGCTGCGACGGAGAGAGAGATGAGATCACCGGGACCGCCCAACTGGACGGCCTTGTCGGCGAAGTCGGCGGCTTTGTCGGCATCGTCGCCCAGGTGCAGTTGCGCGAGGCCGCGCAGGGCGAAGATGGAGCGAGGATCGCGCTCAAGGGCCTTGGCGAAACTCGCCTTCGATTCGCTGATTTTGCCAGAGATCTGTTCGAGCGTGCCTTGAGCTTCGAGGGCGCGAGCGGAGGGCTCGGGACGCGAGGTCAGCGGGCGGATGATGGCCATGGCCTGCGTGGAGTACGTCGTCGCGGTTTCGGGGAAGCGAGCAGCCAACTGGGCGAGGGTGCCAGCGAGGGTGAGCGCTTCGCTTTCGTCGTTCATGTTGACGTGCGGGGTTGCGCGATCGAGCCAGCGGCGCGAGAGCGGCTCGCTTGCGAGCATGCCGCCTGCGACGGGAAGCCAGAAGCCGGTGCGGACCAACTGAGATTTCTCCATGGCTGGAGCGAGTTCATCGAAGGCTTGAGCGGCTTTGTTGTCAGCGACGAGGCCACGGCCGTAGAGGTTGAGCACGCGGAAGGAGAAATCGTCAGCGGGGTTTGCCAGCGCTTCTGTGAGGCGCGTGCGGAGCAGCGTGACCGCAGCGTCGCGCTGGCCCAGGTTGAGGCGGGCTTCGGCGACGGCGACGTCGGACTCCTTGGCGCGGGTCAACTGCTGCCAGGCCATGGCGGCGTTGAGCATGCTGTTCCAGTCACCCAGGCTGCGGTAGATATCGACGCCCAGCACCGCCGCTTCGATGTTGGCGGGGTGGGAAGCCATGGTCTCGCGAACGAACTGTGCGGCGGCCTGTAGGCGCGGCGGCGTGTCGGTGGCGAGGACGCGAGCGGTGAGGACGAGGAGCGCGGGATCGACAGCTGCCGCGGTCTTGAGACGATCGAGCTCGGCGGGATCACCCAGTCGACCGGCGGAGCGCGATGCGTCGAGGTCGCGGATGAACTTGGCACGGTCTTGGCGCTGCGGGTCCTTCGCGACGACATCGGCGAGCTGCTGCAGGTCCATGTTGGAGGCGATCGCACCGCCCGTGACTTCGAGCTGCTGCTGCATCATCGCGAGGCGGTCGTTGTTGGGCATGACGGCGCGGGCTTCGGCGAGGACGGCCTTGGCCTGCGTGGTGTCCTTGCGTTCAACGAGGAACGACACGAAAGACGCCCAGTTTTCGAGACTTTGCGGAGCCTTGGTCACGCCCTGGCGCAGCATAACGATGGTTTCGTCGAGCGTGCCGTGATTGGCGAGGTAGCGGGCGCGGACGAGTTCTGCCTGGCCTGCGGCCATGGGGAGTTGGTCGGTGCGGGTGAGAGCAGACTGCGCGCGTTCTTTATCGCCCAGTGAGGCCAGACCTTCGGCGAGGGCGAGGACCTGCTGGGGCGTTTGCATCTTCTGCGGATCGATGCCGCGGAAGAGCGCGAGAGCTTCGCGGTCGCGCACCATGGCGCGATAGGCGTTGGCGAGGGTGAGATCGATAAGGGGCTTCTCTTGCTCAGTCGCGGTGGTGCGCATGCGTTCGAGCGCGCTGGCGGCGCTGTTGAGTTCACGCATCCGAATCAGCTCTTCCGTTGCGGCGAGGCGCACGTTGAGCGGAACCTTGGGCGTGTTGGCGAGGCGATCGAGTTCGCCGCGTGCGCCGGCGAGGTCGCCTTCGCCGCGGAGAAGGCGGGCGAGTTCAAGCTGCCAGGGCGTGGGATCGGGCACGAGCGGAATGAGCGTGCGCAACTGGGTGATGGCATCGGTGCGCTGGGGGACGATGCCGACATCAGGGCGATCCATCGAGAGCGCGGCGACGAGGAGGGCGCGGGCCTCGAGCAGGTCGCTCTCGCGGAGGGAGAGATCGCGCAGGACGTTGATAGCTTCCGCGCGGCGGTTGCGATCAACGGGCTCTGTCAGCAGCGCGCGTGCACGGGCCATGCGCAGCTGGGCGGGCGTGTTGAGTTCATCGAAGCGACCCAGTTCACGGGTGCGGGCGATGAGGCGATCAACCAGTGTGAGATCGGTCTGCACGACGGGGCTGGCGAGCGCGGCGAGCTGTGCATCGATGTCGCTCGGGTACGCGTCTGCGAAAGCGGCCCAGTTGCCCTTGGCATCGGGCAGGTTGGCGGATTCGGCGAAGGCGGCCTGAGCGCGGAGCCATGACTTCTTCTGCTCGGCGGGAGCTTTGTCGTGATTCTCGCGCAGAAGGGCGATGGCTTCGTCGCGCTTGCCTTGCTTGAACAGCGAACTCGCGCGGGCCAGACCGGTGCGAGGCGTCATGCCTTCGGCCTTGTCCATGCGCGGGAGCAGGATCGTGTCGGCGTCGATGTTCTCGCGCTGAGCGATCTGGAAGAGTTCGCCCAAAGCTTCGGGTGAAAGTTCACCCAGTGCGTTGAGGCCCTTCTCGAGTGTGTTGCGGGCCTGGTCGCCGCCGCGGACGCGTGAGGTGAGGAGCACGCGACCGGGGAGGATGTTCTCGCGGAAGTTCTTGATGTCGGGGGTTTGCTCGCTGAGAGCGAGTTCGTCGTCGATGCGGTTGGCGGTGGAGAGAAGGATGTCTCCATTCACTTGATCGCCATAGCCGGCTTCGATGAGGGCGACGTTGCTGCGGAAGTAGGTGCTGAAGACACCCATGCTGCGCGGAGCGATGCGCATGGCGGGAATGGCGGCCTGCACCGCGGCGAGGGGGCGTCCCTGCGCGAGCGCGAGATTGGCGCGCTTGAGCCAAGGCTGCACCCAGCCCAGCGCGAGGCTGGAGGTGCTGGCCTTCTCCCATGAAGCGCGTGCGTCGCCCAAGCGACCAAGGCGCTCGAGGGCGTCACCCTGGAAGACGAGCAGCACGGGGTCGTTAGTCGCTTCAGTCAGCGCCTTTTCGATCGTTGTGAGGCGATCGGCGGGCGTGGGCTGGGGGTCAACGATGAGGCTTTGCAGCACAGGGCCCCAGGCGGCGGCGCGGAAGTCGCCCTCGCGCTTGGCGAAGGCGTCGATGATGGTCTTGACTTCGTCGTTCTTGCCTTGGCCCAGCAGCGCGAGGGCGCGGTAGACGAGAATCTCGCTGTTGGTGCCGCGGATACCAAGGTCGGGCTGAGCGAAGAGCGTCAGCACGTCGTTGAAGCGGCCGCTCATCCAACTGCGGCGAGCGAGCACGCGAGCGAGGATGTCATCGTTGTGCTGCTGGAAGCCGACGCGCAGGACGGTGAGAGCGTGGGCGTGCATGCCCATGCCGTCGAAGAGACTGGCGGAGCGCAGCACTTCGAGCGGGGTCGCGAATTTCACTTCGCGCGCGATGCCTGCGGTTTCGAGGTCGATGCCGGTGAGGGCGCAGAGGGCCTGGAAGGCTTCGACATTGACGTCAAAGCCCGGCTCGTCGCGGCGGGCCAGTGCCATGAGGAGGCGGCCCTGAGCCTTGGCGGTGGGATCGCTGGAGTCGAGGAGTTTCTGGGCGATGGCGCGGCCTTCGCCTGCGTTGCCACGGTCGCGCAGGTGTTCAACGAGCACGACCTGCGTGGGGAAGTCGGTGGGGCGCAGTTCGAGCATGCGCGCGAGCAGGACGCTGATGCGTTCGTCATCGGGCTTGATGCCCATGCGGGCGTTGGCTTCGGCGCGGAGCAGATCGAAGTGCTCGTCGGTGCACTGCGCGAGGTTCTCGGGGCGCATCTTGGCAGCGAGGTCGCGTGCTTCGGGCAGGTAGCCGGCAACCTGGTAGAGCTCGAGGAGGTGCTCGGCGGTCTCGTCGCTGGGGCGCAGGGACTGGACTTTTTGATAGATGTCGAGGGCCTGCTTGATGTGCGCGCCGTCGGGCTCTTCGATGTTCTCGCGCGCTTTGGCGTACGCAAGGAGGGCATCGAGATCGCCGTCGTTGCGCTTGAGGTACTTGCTCAGCGAGCCCAGACCCCTGTAGTACTCGCCTTGCTCGACGAAGGCCATGCCTTCGGTGCGGAAGGCGTCAATCTGGGCCTTCTGGCGGTGATTGCGGTACACAACTGCACCACCTGCGCCGGCTGCGAGGAGCAGAACGATGCCACCGAGGGCGAGCAGGCGCTTGGACGTCTTTGGTTTGAGACTCATGGTTCTTCCCTGAACGAGGATGGGCTTTAGGATTTGGTGGCGCGCTTGACCAGCAGCACGAGGGTGCGCCAGATGATCCAAAGGTCAAGCCAGAGGCTTTGCTTTTCCACGTAGCGAATGTCGTACTTGATCCATTCCTGGAAGTCGTTGCCTTCTTCTCGCGTGCGCGAGATCTGCCAGAGGCCGGTGAGGCCGGGGCGGACGCTCAGGCGCGCTTCACGCCACGGCGGGCAGTACTGATTTTCCTTGAAGGGGCTGGGGCGCGGGCCCACGACGCTCATGTCGCCCTTGAGGATGTTGAAGAGCTGCGGCAGTTCGTCGATCTGGTATTCACGAATGAACGCGCCGACCTTGGTGAGGCGCGGGTCGTTCTTCATGAAGAACTGCGGGCCGTCGGCCTGGTTCTGGGCCATGAGGCGGGCCTTGATCTCTTCGCTGTCTTTGCGCATGCTGCGGAACTTGAGGCAGCCGAACTGGCGGCCGCCGAGAGTTTCGCGCTTGTGAGCGAAGAAGATGGGGCGGCCGTCCTCGATGAGAATCGCGAGGGCGACGAGGGGGTAGATGGGGAAGGTGCCCAAGATGCCGGCGGTAGCGGCGGCGATGTCGAAGAGACGCTTGAGCGGACTGTGGGCCCACTTGCCTGCGCCGCGGGTTTCGAGCAGGCTCTTGGGAGCGGGGCTGGAGAGGTTCTCAAGGTCGAGCCACTCGATCTGCTCTTTGGGCGGAGCCTGCTCGGGGCGGTCCCACAGCACAGCCGGACCGACGGCGGTCATGTTCTTGGTGATCTCACGCCCTGCGCCGACCCAGAGAGGGCCGCGCACGCCCGGGCCCACATCGACCTTCGCGTCTTTGTCAGCCCAGATTCCCGGGGAGACTTCGCTGATGCGGGAGATGGTGGCGTCGGGACGGGGCCAGCGCTGGATGAGTTCGTGGCCGAAGCGGGCGAGGTCGTCGGGGTTGTTGGCGTCGAAAAGTTTGCCGCGGAGTTTGGCGGGATAGCGATCGGTGCGGCGCGTGAGCTTGCGGAGCTGTTCCCAGCCTGAGCTTGCATCCGCGGCCTGCTGCCAGACGCCTGCGAGGTCTTTGTCGCTGGTAAGCACGACGCGACCAATGCGCACCTGCGTCGCGTCGTAGATGCGTTGCAGCCGCATGAACTTACCGGTTTCGTCGGCGACTAGTCGCTCGCTGTAGGGCTGCTTGGCGGCGTCGCTCACGCGGACGATGATGAGGTCGGGCTTGACCCAACTGACATCATCGAGAATGGGCGCGAGGCGGAAGAGCGAGAGCGTGTGCTTGTCGAGCAGCATGAACAGCTCAGCATGCGCGACGAGCGGGGTGCGTTCTCCGACGCGAACAAGCTGCACGCCACGCGCGGCCCAGTAGCGGGCGTGCAGTTCCATCCAGTCCATGCCCCAAACCGTTGGCGCGGTCGCGGTGCGGTGCGGCACAGAAGGAGCGGGGGAGGATGGTGTGAGCGTGGCGGACATCGGTGAAGAGAACAGAGATCGGAGAACAGTGAGCGGGATGTGGAATCAGCGCTTGGTGTCGATGGCGACGACGCGCGGCAGCGGCTCGAGTTCGGGGAACTCGGTGGGGCTGGGCGGCTGCGGGGGCGCGGCATCGGGACGGATGCTGCGGAAGCTCTGGCTGGCTGCGCTGGTCTTGAAGTCGCGCGGCTGCGCGAGGTTGAAGACCAGACCCAGCAACTTGGCGTTCACGCGGCGGAGCTGATCGACAGCGTTCTTGACCTGGCCGCGTGCGCGACCGGCGCCGACGACCAGCACCACGCCGTCGGCCTGAGCGCAGACGAGGTGAGCTTCGATCGATCCGAGCACGGGGCCGGTGTCGATGAGCACCACGTCGTAGTCGTCGACGACGGTATCAAGCAGACGGTTGATCTGCGGTTCGGCGAGACGATTGGCGGTGCGGTGATCGTCGTCGGTGCCGCTGGGGAGCAGGTGCAGACGATCCATGTGCGTGTGCTTGATGCGACCCTTGATGTCGCCATCGAGCAGGACGTTGAAGAGGCTGCTGGTTTCACGCAAACGCAAGCCACGCGAAAGGCCTTGGCCGATGAGGTCCAAGTCAACGAGCAGGGTCTTGCTGCCACTGCTGGCGAAGGAGAGGCCCAGTGCGAGCGTCATGCTGGTCTTGCCATCGCCTGGGTTGCTGCTGGTGACGGCGAGTACGCGTCGGTCCTTGCCGCCGATTTGGATGAGTGTGCGGATCTGGTGCACGCAGTGAGCGGCTGCAGCAGCCTGCTCGGCATCGCTGAGATCGCTGGGCAGGCGGGGCAGAATGCCCAGCAGCGTCGTGTTGGCGGGGCCTTCGTCAATGGCTTCGTCGCTGTAGCGGTAGCGGCGATCGGTCATGCCGTAGATGCCGATGGCGCAGATGGGGATGAACATGCCCAGGAAGCCGAAGACGCCCGCGAACTTGAGGCGGGTGTCATTGCTGGGGTTGGGCGGCGGAGCATCGGGGTAGAGAACGGTGATAAGGCCTGCTTCACCCAGAATGCGCGAGTTGAGTTCGATGTCGCGCAGGGCCTTTTGCAGTTCGTTGCGCTGTTCGGTGTTGGAGACGAGCGCTTGGCGGAAGTTCTCCATCTCCTGCGCTTTGCCGGCGAGCTGGCCGGACTTGCGGTTTTCTTCTTCAAGCTGGCGGTTGAGGTCTTCGAGGCGGCGCTTGATAGAGTCGGGCGTGTCGATGTCGCCGCCGGGGAGGCCCAGCGATTCGGCGGGAGCTTCGCCACCGAGCCAGCTCTGCTTGCGGCCATCCATTTGCTCGCGCAGATTGCTGATTTCGTTTTCGATGCGGCGCATCTGGATGTGGGCGGGCGCGAGGCCGTTGTTGATGCCGGCTTGATAGTTCTGGCGAGCGTTGTTGAAACGCGCGAGCAGTTCATCCATGATCGGGTCGACGCGGGCGATCTCTTCGTTGGACCAATCCTTACGGTCGCGAGTGGGCTCGGGCGTTTCTTCGCCGGCCTTGGGCTCGGGGTCGCCCGTGACGCGGACACCCATGGCGCGCAAGCGCGTTTCGAGGTCGTAGATCTGGGTCTGCAGATCGACGCGCTTGTTGGTGGCGAGCGTCACGAGCTGGCGCGGTTCGTCGGTGCCAAGATCTTCGGCCAGAGCCTTGATGCGATTCTGCGCGTCGGTGATGTTGCGCTCGTAGCGAGCGATCTCGTCTCGAATGAGCGATGAACGCTTGTCGTTGAGTTCGCGGCCCTGGCCTTCGCCGAAGATGCGCTCGTAGGCGCGGCAGGTCTGCGTGAGACCGGCGAAGGCGGCGCTGGCGTCTTCATCGCTGAAGGTGACGAGGATGATTTCGGACTGGTCGCGGCCGCCACGGCGGACGTTGAGCGCGCTGCGAAATTCCTCTTCGGCGGAGGGATCGGTGCCGCGATTGAGCTGGCGCCATTCGGGCGCGGTCATGGCCTGCTTGATGGTGCGAGGCTGCATGAGGAAGTTGACCTGTGTGCCCACGAAGCTGTCGAACATGGGCATGACGTCGAAGCTGACGCGCATGGCCGAGGGCATCAGGGGCTGAATGCGGATCGTCGCGGTGCTTTGGTACACGGGGCGCTGGCTGATCCAGCCAAGAGCGACACCCAGCAAAAGACCGACAGCGGCGAGGGCACCCGTGAGCAGGTAGCGACCACGGAACAGATTGTGCAGCAGCTTGATGATGTTGGTCTGCTGGTGCACGCCACCAAAGTCGCCCGGCGGGGGCGGCGGGGCGACTTGCAGAGCTTGTGTGGGAAGTTGCTGACTCATGGTGCTGCTTTCTGCGGGACAGTTTGCAAAGCTGATTCCGGGTTGCCCGAGAGGTCGGTGAGAAGAGGAGCGATGGGCGTGAGCAGTTCGACAAAGATGCGTTCGCCCAGATCTTCCGGCGTGTCGGCATCGACGATGACCTGAATCTGGGCGCAGCCAAAGGGCCTCACCCGATAATCTTCGGCTGCCTTGCGGACAGACTTGATGTCGGTTCGGAAGCCGTTATCGGGAATCGCGAAAAAGCCGTAGATTTTGATCCGGCGGTCGCGGGGGAAGGCTCGCTGCTTAAAGGTGTAGATTTGATAGGGCACGGGCCGGCTGATGCCTGGGACCTGCACTTCGCGCGGGGCGGGCCATGTGCCGTCGACCTGCCAGCCGGAGCTTGGGTAGCAGACGGGCGGGTAATGGCCACCCATGTCGCGAGAGTCTTTGGTCTGCACGACGATGAGTCGGGCGTTCATGGCGGTGTCGTCTTTGACCAGGCGACGCGTGAGCAGCGAGTTGGGGCGGAGCAGTTGCTGTGCCGCGGGCGGAGGCTGCGGGCGGTCAACCGTGCGCCAGTCGCCCAGCAGGTCCGGCACCGACTCAACGGTGCTCAGAATGTGCGCGTGATATGGCTCGGCCTTTTCGGCGGTGGGGTAGTCGCGCGTCGTGAAGTAGAACGCGGCGAGCAGGGCAATGGAGATGGTGAAGGAAATGGATCGCATGGCAAGGCGTTATTGGTACGCGAGATTGAACCTCATGACAGGCAACAGGGCCCACTTGAGTGCCTTCATCACCATCATCAACAGCATGAACGCGACGGGGAGCATGAACCAGCCCGACCAGTCGTGGAAGTGGTCGCCCATCTTGCTGCCTTCGGCCTGGTAGCCGTAGACGAGCACAGTGGGGATAAGGCGAATGACGTTGCAGATCAGAGCAGCGATCGGGCTGCAGGCAAGCACCAGCAGTCGCGTGGTATTGCGCAGCGGGATGCTGAACGCAAAGGCGTAGCTGACGAGCACAAGGGCGAAGACCATGCGCATGCCGTTGCAGGCTTCGGCGACGGCGACATCTCGCCCGTTGATGACCAGCACGTTGCCGGTGCGCTCGATGGGGACGCTGAAGATCTCGAGAATGACCTGCGTGACCATGGCGGTGGCTGTTTGCAGCGGGCCGCTGATGGCAAGGCGAATGACGCCTGGAATGGGCACGAGGAAGACAAGCACGATGAAAGCGGGAAGGAACTGGAAGAGGACGTTCTTTCCGAGGACGGTGAGAACACAGCCCACGACCATCGTGACGGCGCCGGCGTGCCACATGCTGGCGACGGCGTTGTTGTAGCCGAAGACGTAGGAGAAGAACCCCAGTGCAACGATGATGGGACCGATGAATGTGCCGGCGGGCGGACAGTTGCGCAGACGCAGGCGGCGGGCCCAGAACATCCATCCCGCGACCACAGGGACGAGGAAGATGTGGCTCTGCTCTTCATCGAGGCTGCCCATCTGATAAATGTCCTGCCACGCGGGGAACGTGAGGACGATGGCAAGGGCGGCGAAGGCCGCAGCGGCGATGAAGTGCCACGTTTCCCATTTGCCGTAACCGATGGTGCGCGTCATGCGGCACCTCCGCGGGTTGCGGGCTTGCTGGCGACGATCGTGTCGAAGACTGTCTGGCCCGGCTGGACGACTGCGCCCTCGCACACGAGTGAACGCACGACGACAGCGCCTGCGCCGACCTTGGCGCCGGTCATGACGACGGAGTCGTGCACGAGCGAGTTTTTGGCGACGGTCGCGGACTCATCCACGAGCGAGAACGTGGGTGTCCACTCCTCGGCGTAGGGGTCTGGCGCGGTGAGTTCAGCCGATGCCTCGGAGAGAGCACGCAGTGTGCGGATGTACTGCTCGAGCGTGCGCACGGGCAGAGCGACGGGGCGCTGGCTCATGGCGACGCGTACGTCGCACGTCTTTGCGAGTTCGGGGAGGGCCTGCTCCTTGAGATCGACGAAGCCTTTGGCGCGGATGGCGCGCAGTGCGCCGCAGCGCATGAGGTGCACGCCCACGGCGTTGCCGCCCGGTTCGGCGAGCAGCCCGATATCAGAGCGCAACTGCGCGAGCATGGCGTAGAGCTCATGGAGCGGACGCAGGAGGACCTGATTGGCGGTGGCGACGAGAATCTCGTCGTCGTCGGCGTAGTCGTCAGCGATGTCGCGGATGAGGCCGCCGGTGCCGCGGAGTTCGATCTTGTCGTATTCGAGCGAGATATTGACGCCTGCGGCGGGCGGCACCTGGCGCGGAAGGGCGAGGGGCTTGCTGACAATGACGCGCATCGAGGTCTCAGCGACACCCGATGTCTCGCGGAGATTGGTCATGTGGTCGCGCCACGACGAGAGCAGGGTGCGACCGCCTGTAAGCGGCAAGTCGACCAGCGGGCGACCGAGGCCGGCGGCGAGTTGGGTTTGGCGGACGCCGCCGGAGAGGAGGACGAGGGCGCGCAGCCGCTGTGCCCTACCTTGGGGAGGAGCGACCGATGCCAGCATTTCCGCAGGAGGCGGCATGACCTGTCTGTGACCTTTCGACTAAGACCTTGGGAGAAGGAGACTTGTCCGAAAACCTGTGTACATGGTATCACGACGGGGTTGGGTGCCAACCTTTGCGTGTCCCTTGATATCGGCTCTTGGCCGAACAGATTTCACTGTCCGGAAAGAACTTGCGTCACTACGCATCATCGGCGAGCGCGGGATCGGTGCATGACGGGTAGGGGAGTCAAGTTGGCTCGGCGGCAAGTAGTTCTCGGACGGCCTTCTCGTAGGGGCGTGGCGGCTGGATGCAGACACGTCTGATAAGTGAAGTATCCATCGAGGTATCGAGTGGTCGTTGCAGGCCGGTAGCCTGCGGCTGGTGGCGGGTTGCCAGGCACAGGTGCTCGGCGAGCTGGTAGACGCGGGCGATGGTCAGGCCCATTTCGACTCGGCTGAGGCGTTCGGGGCCTCCCACGTGCAGGGTGGTGGGGGCGGTGGGCATGGTGGCGAGTTCGGCGAGGGCGCGGGCGGCGTCGGTCACCAGAACGGGGGTGCGGAACTCGTTTTCAAACAGGGTGGCTTGTTTGCCGGCGCGGAGGTTGCTGACGACGAACTCGTTGGGGCTGCGGGTGCGCTCACGCGTGTGGCCCAGGGTGAGGGCGATGCGGGCGACGGTGTGATGGGGGGCGATGCGAGTGGCGTCTTCTCCCAAGGCTTTTGTGACGCCGTAGTGGTTGATCGGGCGGCGCGGGTCGTCTTCGTGGTAGAGGCCGCGGGTGCCGTCGAAGACCTGGTCGGTCGAGAGGTAGATGAAGCGGGCGTTGTTGGCGGCGCACCAGCGTGCGAGGGCGGCGGTGGCGTGGACGTTGACGGTGATGGCCAGTTCGGGTTCGCGCTCGCAGTGCATGAGGTCGCGCATGGCGGCGCAGTGGATGATGACGCGCGGTTGCAGGCGGTCGAGCAGCATGGGGATTGCTGCGGGCTGCGCGAGATCGAGCTCGCTGCGCGGCGGCGTGAGGGTGCTGGTGCGCGCGACGCCCAGTGCGCTGAGATGCGCGGGGATGTGAGCGGCGATGAAGCCGGTGAAGCCGGTGAGGAGGAGCATGAGGGGAGTGCGGAGTGCGGAGTGACGAAGTGACGGCGTGTCAATTGGTGGGGTCGGTGGGGGGTGAGTCGCTTTCTGGTGGCGGCGGGACGGCGTAGCTATCGGTGAGCCAGCCGAACAGGTCGGCGTTTTGGGCGCGTTTGTCGAAGAAGGGGTAGGTTGCGGCGGTGGGGCTGGTCCAGCGCTTGGTTTTGGGGCAGCGGATGGGTGGGCGCTCGATGAACCACTCGGCGTGTTGACGCGAGCGGAATGTGGCGGGCAGGGTGAAGGTGAACTCGCGAGAGGATGGGCCGACGGGGCGAATTTGCACGCGGATGCAGTGATCGGGCGAGGGCAAGGCGTGGGCGATGTTGCTTGGCCACTCGATGAGCGCAATGGCATCGGGCGCGGCGAGTCTGGTGTGCGGGTCGAACAATTGGTCCCAGCCCAGCGGTTCGAGATCTTCGTCGCTGGTCACGCGGTAGGCGTCGATGTGGACAAGACGCGCGAGCGAGTCTTTCCGCGGCGGCACGGGATAGACGTTGACGATGACGAACGTCGGACTGCTGACGCCTTGTGTGATGCCTAGTGCGTCTGCGAGTGCACGGGTGAATGTGGTCTTGCCTGCGCCCATTTCGCCTTCGAGCAGGATGACATCGGTCGGGGCGAGCGTGTCAGCGAGCGCGCTGGCGAGAGCGGCAGTATGCGACTCGTCGGTGGTTGTGCGCGAGAAGACGATCATTCGTGCTCCCATCCCGCGTCGGCGATGTCGATTGTCTTGCCTTCGTGCAGCAGGACGCAGCCGGAACCTTGTGTGACGACGCCGATGCGCGTGATGGAGGTGCCCAGAGACGCGATGGTGCGTGGCACGGCGGCATCGGGAGCGGCGGTAAAGAGCAACTCGTAGTCTTCGCCATCGGCGAGTGATTGGCGCGGGCCGCGTGAAGGCGTGCGCAGCGGGATGGCGGCGGCGGCGATCTCGATGCGCACGCCCGAGGCGCGGGCGAGGCGTGCGGCGTCGAGGCCCAGGCCATCGGAGATGTCCATCATGGCGTGGAGGTCGTTGTCGAGTCCTTCGGCAAGCCACGCGGCTTCGCGCAGGCGCGGGGTGAAGGTGAGATGGTGGCCGCCACCGGGGAAGGGATGCTGCTCGGTGGGATCGGCGTGGTAGGTGTCGCCAATGGTGCCTGTGACGTAGACGAAATCGCCAGCGGCGGCGGAGTCGCGGCGCACGGGGCCGCGGCGCGGGTGGACTTTGCCGATGAGCGAGATGCTGAGAGCGATGGGTGCGTCGGGGTGGCCGGTCGTCGCGAGGTCGCCGCCGACGATGGGCAGATTGAGCGCGACGGCTGCGTTATGGAGCGTGTCGAAGAGCTCTGTTGCTTTGTCTTGGGAGAAGCGGCGCGGGAGCACGCAGGCGGCGAGCGCGGCGACAGGAGAGCCGGCCATGGCTGCGATGTCGGAGAGCGGGCGGGCGAGGGCCTTGCGAGCGATGAGCTCGAATGGCGTTTGGCTGGTGAAGTGGCGATGCTCAATGACCTGGTCGACCTTGAGCAGCATGGGCGCGCCGTCGTTGGCGTCGACGACGGCGCAGTCGTCGCCGGGGCCTAGCAGCACCTGCGGGAAGGTTTCGACGAGTGAGCGGGTTCGGGCGAAGATGTGCGAAAGGAGGACGTTTTCGTGCACGCTGGCAGCGTAGCAAAGCGTCGTGCGTTTGGGACGACGGTCACGCGACGCGCGACGAGCGTCTTGGGCGAGCGTGGGGCGTGCTTAGGCGTAGAGATCGAGGCCGTTGACGCCTGCGTTCGTCGAGCTCTTGGCGACGTCTTGCGCGGCGTCGAGCATCTGGACGATGGCAGCGCCTTGCTGCTTCTGCACGTCCATGGTTTTCTTGGCAACGGCGGTGCCGACGTCGCTTTGCAACTGGGCTTGCGAGAGAGATGTGGCGATGCCAGCGATGTCCATGGGTGGAGCATCGGCGATTTGTGGAAGCGACATGACCGAATGGAGGCCGAATGCAGGGCGGGAAAGTGCGAATGGGACTCGGGATTTCCGTGGGTATAGCACAGAGAGGGGCTTGCATCGGGACGGGGGTTGTGGTTGAATGTGCTGGATAATGCGTGCCCGCGTGAGTGCCGGAGGGAGGCTCCGCGGCGAGAAGGGCAGCCTGGAGGGGCTGCCTTTCTGTGTTTTTGTCGTGCGATTTCGATCTGGCGGGGTCGCGGGGTCGAAGCAGACAGTGTGAATGAACTTCCCTTTCGCATTCTGATTGATGGTGAATGTCCGCTGTGCAAGCACGAGGCAAACATGATGGCGCGCATGGACAAGGGGCGGGGGAATCTGGTGCTGGTGGATATCGCGGACCCAGCGTTTGACGCGAGTGTGTACGGCACCACGTTTGAAAACGTGATGGGGACGATTCACGGTGTGCTGCCTGATGGCAAGCTGGTGACGGGGATGGAAGTGTTTCGACGCGCGTATGCGGCTGTGGGCTGGGGCTGGCTGCTAGCGTGGAGCGCATGGCCCGGGCTGCGCGTGATTGCGGATGCGGGGTATCGGTTCTTTGCGAAGCACCGGCTGCGGCTGACGGGACGCAAGAACGCTTGCGAGGGCGGGCGCTGCAAGATTGCGTGAGTGGCGTACGGGTTTCGCATGCGCTGGGGCGGCAACAATGCTGCGTGAGCGATGCGACTGTGCAACTTGCGGGTAGGGTGATGGACAAGCGGTATCTTGACCTTGCTGCACGCTGCGCGCTGCGGGCGAGTGGGCATGCGGAACCGAATCCACTGGTGGGGTGCGTGATTGTCAAGGATGGGCGGGTGATTGGTGTGGGGCATCATCGCCGATTCGGCGCGGCTCATGCAGAGGTGGAAGCGATCAGCAACGCGCGGCTGCGTGGTGAAGACGTGCGCGGCGCGACGGTGTATGTGACGCTGGAGCCGTGCAATAGTTGGGGGCGCAATCCGCCTTGCAGCGATGCGCTGGTTGCGGCGCAGGTGCGCGAGGTGGTGTATGCGGCGGCGGACCCTAATCCGATGAAGGCGGGCGGCGCGCTGCGGCTGCGTGAGGCGGGGATTGCGGCGAGACTGAGCGATGCGAGTGCGATGGCGCGAGCGATCAGTCAGCCGTTCATCAAGCGAGTCACGACGGGGCTGCCTTGGGTGATTGCCAAGTGGGCGCAGACGATTGATGGGCGTGTGGCGACGCGGACGGGGGAGAGCAAGTGGATCAGCGGCGTGTGGGCGCGGCAGCGTGTGCATCAACTGCGGTCGCGCGTTGATGCGATGCTGACGGGGATTGGGACTGTGCTTGCAGATGACCCGATGCTGAATGCGCGCGTGATGCATGGGCCGCGGCGCGTGGCGAAGCGCGTGGTGGCGGATACGGGGCTTGAGATTCCGCTGGAGTGCCAGTTGGTGCGGACGGCGCGGGAGATGCCGACGATCGTGGCGTGCGAGCGGAGCATGGCGAGCGGGACGTATACCGCGAAGAAGCGTGCGGCATTGGATCAGGCGGGCGTGGAGATCATGCCGATTGCGGACGAGGGCATTGGGGGCGGGCTGAACCTGCGTGAGCTGCTGAGTTCACTTGCGCGAGATCATGGTGTGGCAACGGTGATGGTGGAGAGCGGGCCGGGGCTCTTGGGTTCGCTGTTTGAGGCGGATCTGGTGGATGAGGCGGTGGTGTACATCGCGCCGATGCTCTTGGCGGATGAACAGGCACGCAGCGCGGCGGTGGGGCGGGTGGCGGAGAAGCTGAGCAACGCGCGGCAGTTTCAGTTGTGCCGAGTGAAGGCGCTGGATGGTGATGTGGAGATCACGTATCGGCGCGTGCGGGGCGCGTGAGGCGTGCGCGTCGCGTCGCTGGGTATCGCGTAGCATGGTGCATGGAGTTGCCTGTGCTTGGCGCGTTGCTGGTGGCCGGCTCGTTCTTGAGCGGCTCGATTCCCTTCAGTCTGCTGGTGGGCAAGGTGAAGGGTGTGGACATTCGCAAGGTGGGATCGGGCAATCCGGGCGCGACGAACTTGGGGCGCGCGCTGGGGCGGAAGTACTTCTTCGTCGGGTTCACGCTGGACATGCTGAAGGGGCTGGTGCCTGTGGTGGTGGCGGGGGTGCTGCTTGGGACTATCGGCCGATTTGTGAGCATGAGCGGGCCCACGGCGGTGTGGCTGGCGTGCGCGGTGGCGGCGGTGCTGGGGCACGTGTTCACGCCTTGGCTGAGGTTCAAGGGTGGCAAGGGCGTGGCGACGGCGTTTGGGGCGTTGATGGGCGTGTTCCCGGTGCTGACGATCGTGGGGGCGATTGCGCTGGGTGTGTATCTGCTGAGCCTGTGGCGCACGCGGATCGTGAGCATTTCGAGCATGCTGGCGGGGTGCAGCTTGCCAGTGACGACGATGCTGCTGCTTGCTGTGCGTGCACAGGATGCGACTGCGGCGTTGACGCGTGACTCGGGTCCGTGGTATATCGGATTCACGTGCGTGCTTGCGGGGCTGGTGCTGTACACGCACCGGGCGAACATCGCGCGGCTGCGGGCCGGGACTGAGCCCAAGATCGGTCAGCGCGTGACGGCGAAGGCCTGAGGCAGATAACGCAGCGACGTGGGGCTTCTGTGAGAATCAACAGTGCGCGGGAGCGTGCAACTGCCTGCCTTGTGCGGGTGTCTGCGTTGTTTTTGGACGTGGCGGCGCAGGTGTTCTCGGGGTGAAACACGGCGAAGTTGGAACGGTCGCGTCGGTCGTTGCGGTCGTGCGGGCGCGTCACCCCCTTGCAAGGTGCGAACAAGCGTGTCGCGCACGCAATCGCATTTGACATTCAACCGATGAGAACCGGCAGTGCGTGGACCGTGGACAGATGGGTTGTGAGGAGTTGAGTCACTATGGGATTGCGAATCACACAAGCGGATGAGCCTCGCGAGCCGAGCAACGAGCCGATCGACGTGATTCCGTTCCACACGTTGCCCTGCCCATGGCAGCCTCGCGCGACGTTTGACCCGCAGAGCAAGTCGTTTGATTCGATCACGCATGCGGAAAGCGCTCTTGAGCATGTGGAGCGGCAGATGATGAACATCCGCAGCTTGCTGGGCATGAACGATGGGGTGAGCGACGGGCGCGCGGCGTGAGCGGATGAAGAGGTGAGCAGGTGATGAGGTGAGCCGGGGGCTCGCCTCATTTTGTTTTCGGGGTTGGCCAGCGATGCGACGGGGCGATGACCTTGGCGCTTGTTGTACTGAGCCCGTTGCCGGTCATCCGGATGCGAGCGCGAGCATCGCGTCGACGGTCAGCTCTTTGGAACTGGCGATGACGCACGTGGCTTGCTGCAGGCGATGGGCCGGTAGCGTGTGGCAGACACCGATGACGTGGCAGCCTGCGCCGCGGGCGCTGGCGATGCCGCCTGGCGTGTCTTCGAGGGCGACGCACTGGTCAGGCGACAGCTTGAGGCGTGCACATGCAAGCTTATACGGGGCGGGGTCGGGCTTGCTCTTGGGCACGTCCATGGCACTCACGATGGTGGTGAAGCTGTTCAGTACGTTGAGCGAACCAAGGATCAGATCGACATCGCGGCGCATGGCGGCGGTGACGAGGGCGATGGTGACTTTGCGGGCGTGGGCCTCGCGGATGAGATCGAGCGTGGCGGTGAAGGTCTCGACGCCTTGGGTTCGGACGAGATCGGCGAAGCGGTGCCACTTCTCTTCGAGCATGGTGTGCAGGTGGTCGGGTGTCAGCGTGAGCTGCAGGTCAGTCGCGATGATGGGGAAGAGATCGCGATCGGCATAGGCGACGTAACGCTGGTAGTAGGTTTCCTCGGTGAAGTGCATGCCGTGGGCGGCGAAGGTGTCGCGGATGGCGATGTAGTGCAGCGGTTCGCTGTGGACGATGACGCCGTCGAAATCGAAGAGGAGTGCTGACATAAAGCGATAAAGCGAAAAGTGAAAAGCGAAAATGAAGGCATCAGGTTGCGGCCGATGCTGGGGTGTTCGCGAGGTCCTTGAGTCGTGCGGTGTAGGCGGGGCTTGGGGTGAGTTTTCGGCGGGACATTTGGGCTTGCACGACTTCGAGGAACTTCTCGAAGCGGTAGGACTTGGTGCCGGCGTCGGTGGCCCAGGCGAAGGGCGGTGTGCAGCCGCTGACGGCGGCGGTCGTGGCGAACATGCCGCCTGTGTGCAGCACGCTAGCGGTCATGATGCGCGTGCAGATGGCGGTCTTGACGTGATCGCCGATGATTGCGCCGAGGAACTGCTGGCCTGTGCGTTCGTGCTTGCCGCCTGGCGTTGCTTGTGCGATGGTTTCGCCGTAGGTATTGAGGAGGTTGCTGTTGGTGGTGCCCGCGCCGAGGTTGACCCACTCGCCCACGTAGCTGTCGCCGAGGTAGCCGTCGTGAGCTTTGTTGGCGAAGCCTTGGAAAATGGTGCCGCCGACTTCGCCGTTGACTTTGCACCAGGGGCCGATGGCGGTGAACGGACGGATGGTGGCGCGTTCGAGCACGGTGCTGTGGGGGCCCACGTAGCAGGGGCCGATGAGCTGCGCACCGGGGCGGACGACGGCATCGTGATCGATGACGATGGGGCCTTGTTCGACGTCAAAGAGGGTGCCTGGATAGATCTTGGCAGTTTGGCTGATGCTGATGCGAGCATCGCCGACTTTGAGTGCGCCAGTAGGCAGTTCGCCTCGGCCCTCGCCCAAGAGCAGGGCGAGATCGGCCTTGATGCAGGCATCGCGATGCGTGCGCACGTGCCAGGGGCGCGAGATGAGTACTGCGTCTTTGACGCGTTTGGCGTGCGGGACGGCGGGACGACCGCCCAAGATGAGCGCGTTGGCGTCTTCGCCTTTCAGCAGGGCGGCGATCAGGTCGCCCGTGGCTTCGTCGATCAGGCCTTCGCCTTCTTGCAGTTCGTGCACGCTGGCTGGTGGCAGGGGGCAGCGGCCGTTGAGGAGCAGCACCAGTCCGGTCGCGGGTTCGTTCACGGTGAGGTCGGTGGTTTCGCGGGTGATGGCTTCCACGCTTGCACGCGTCCAGACGCGGACCTTGCGGTTGGGCATCATGCGGCGCAGGCGCTCGAGCGTGGTGAGCGCGCCGGTGCGGAGCATGAAGGACGCGCGCAGGTCCGTGAGCGGCGCGGTGGCGCCATGGCCGTCATCGAAGAGCACGACGGGGGTGGGGGAAGTCATGGGCGAGCGTAGTGCGGGGCGGCGGCGGGAATCGGCGTTTGGGCCGGCGCGGCGGTGGCGCGGACCGTACATTTGCGTGAAGGCCGATGCGCAGGTGCGGCTTGCGACGCCGCGGGTTGCAGGCGGTCGGACCTTTTGCGAGATTGCTTGTGGCACAGAACTCCATGCCCGACTCCTCTCCCGCCTCCAACACGAAAGCCAGCAAGATGTGGACACCACTGACAGGCGTACTCGTCGGCGTTCTCGCCGCGACCGGACTCTCCAAGGGCGTTGAAGTCGTGAAGAAGCGCGACAGCGACTACACGTTCTTCAACGAGATCATCGAAGTGAAGCACATTCTCGATCAGAGCTATGTGTACGAGGTGGACGACGCCAAGCTTGCGGAAGGCGCGCTGAAGGGCATGGTGGAGGCGCTGGGTGACCAGTACACGGTGTTTGTGCCCGCCAGCGATGCGGCGGACTTCACGAAGGGGTTGACGGGCGAGTACGTGGGCATTGGTGCGAGCGTGAACACGGACTCGGGCTGGCTGGTGATTGTGTCGCCGCTTGAGGATTCGCCTGCGCTGCGGGCGGGGCTGATGCCTGATGACCGCGTGCTGGAGATTGACGGCAAGAGCACGCAGGGGCTGAGCGTGGATGACTGCATCGATCTGCTGCAGGGCACGCCCAACACGCCTGTGGTACTGAAGATCGAGCGTGACGGCAAGATGCTGGATGTGACGATCATTCGTGATCGCATCAAGACGCGCAGTGTGAAGGGATTCCATCGGGATGCGAATGACCCGCAGAAGTGGGAGTTTGTGATTGATCGCGAGCGGCGCATCGGGTACATCCGGATGACGCAGTTCACGCCGGGCGTGGCGAGTGAGGTGTACAGCGCGTTGCTGGCGATGAAGGCGGACAAGGCATTTGCTGACGGCGGCCTGGGCGGACTGGTGCTTGATCTGCGATTCAATCCGGGCGGTGTGCTCGAAGATGCCGTGGCGATCGCGGATTTGTTTCTGAAGGAAGGCGTGATTGTGAGCACGAAGGGCCGCGCGTTTGATGAACGCGTGAGCCGGGCGAAGGCGGACGGCACGCTGCCTGATTTTCCCATCGTTGTGATGCTGAATGATCAGAGCGCGAGCGCGAGTGAAGTGCTGGCGGGGGCACTGGCGGACAACGACCGCGCGAAGGTGTTGGGTGTGCGGAGCTTCGGGAAGGGAAGCGTGCAAGGCGTGCTCAAGCTTTCGCAAGGCGAAGGCAGCGAGATCAAGGTCACGCAGCAGGCGTATTACCTGCCCAGCGGGCGGAACATCACGCGGAAGGATGACAGCCTGATGTGGGGCGTGGATCCCTCGCCTGGGTTCTACGTGCCCATGGAGGACAAGGAACTGACTGAGATGCTCATGCAGCGCCGCAAGCAGGAGCTCATCAGCATGCAGCGCGAAGAAGCCAAGGCGGCAGACGGCTCCGTGGCGCCGGTGGTGGCAACAGTGGACTGGGCCAATGTGGATGTTGCGCTGGAGCAACTGAAGGACAAGCAACTCACGGCGGCGATTCGTGCGATTCAGCAGCGAATTGATTCGGGTCAGTGGGCCGCACCGGGCGGGGATGCGCCGCAGTTGACGGCGACGATTCAGGCGGGCGAGCTTGGCAAGGCGAAGGAGTTCCGCGAGCGGCTGATCCGCGAATTGATCCGGGCTGAGAAGCGCATCGACACGCTTGAAGCCGGCAAGACCGTCACGGCGACCAGCAAGGACCTGTGGGACGATGCCAAGGACGTGACTGGCGGCACACTGGATGTGAAAGACAAGGATGGCAATGTCATCGCGACGCTGCGCATTACGGGCAACAACGTGGAGCGTTGGCTGATGGATGCAGATGTGGAGAAGAAGGAGTGATGGGGAAGAACGGAGAACGGAGAACGGAGAACGGAGAACGGAGAACGGAGAACGGAGAACGGAGAGATTGCTATGCGAATTGACGTGCATCTGCGAAAGTTTGAGCGATGATCTCCGCGCGGCATCCGTGACTTCCGTGCATCCCGTGTCTTCCTCCTTCTCTGCTCTCTTCTCTCCGCTCTCCGTCACCTCCCATGCTCGTGCTTGCTCTCGAAACTTCGTGTGATGAAACGGCCGCAGCGGTCGTGCGTGATGGCGTGGAGGTATTGAGCAGCGTGGTGGCGAGTCAGTATGACTTGCATGCGGAGTATGCGGGGGTGGTGCCGGAGATTGCCAGCCGGGCGCATGTGGAGGCGGTGCTGCCTGTGGTGCGAGAGGCCTTGGAGCAGGCGGGCTGCGGGCTGGGCATGATCGATGCGATTGCGGTGGGTAACCGGCCTGGACTGATCGGTAGTCTTCTGGTGGGCGTTGCGGCGGCGAAGTCTCTGGCGTGGAGCTTGCGCAAGCCGCTGATTGGCGTGGACCATGTGGCGGCGCACGTGTACAGCGGCATGCTGGAACGAGGGGCGGAAGGCAAGTCGGAGCAGGAGTTGTTTCCGGCGCTGGGGCTAGTTGTATCGGGTGGGCACACGGCGATGTATCACGTCGCGTCGTGGACGCAGATGCATCGGATTGGCACGACCATCGATGATGCCATGGGTGAGGCGTATGACAAAGTGGCGACGATGATGCAGTTGCCGCACCCGGGCGGGCCCAATCTTGACAGACTGGCGAGCGATCCGCATGCGAACGAGAAGGCGTTTGACTTGCCTGTGTCGCGGTTGAGTACGACATCGCTGGATTTTTCGTTTTCGGGGCTCAAGACAAGCGTGTTGTACACGCTGCGTGGCGTGCCGGGCGAGCGAGGCGGTACGGCTCCGCTTGCACTGACGCCTGAGTCGTCGCGAGATCTGGCGGCGAGTTTTCAGCGTGCGGCGTGCAAGGCAGTGACGCTCAAGCTGACGCGAGCGATCGAGCAGGCACGAGAGCGGGGCGTGACTTATCGCACGCTGCTGTGCGGCGGAGGCGTGACGGCGAACTCGCGGCTGCGGCGCGAGTTGCTGGGCTTTGAGGCCTCGCACAAGCTGGGTGTGCGGCTGCCCCCCATGCGATATTGCATGGATAATGCCGCGATGATTGCGGGGCTTGGTGAGCAGCTGCTGCGGAGCGGTCAGCGTGACGGCATGGCACTGCAGGCAACGCCGACGATTTCAATTCCAGCGGGGCCTGTGCATGCGGGGGCGCGGTGATGGCAAAGAAGCAACCAGCTTCAAAGGAAGAAGTCGATCTGGAGAAAGCGTGGCTCGCTCGGCTTGATGCGAGCATTCGTGCGGACGTCCGCAAGTCCAATCAGCCTGAAGATCGCAAGAAAGCGGCGCAGGCGCGGCTTGAACGCGAGCCGGTCGTCATGGTCGAGCCACCCCACCCGACGTCGCTGCCGATCGACACACTCTTGGCCCAGTGCGTGCAAGGCAAGTCGCGTAGTGGGGGCCCTGGCGGGCAGAATCGCAACAAGGTGGAGACGATGGTGACGCTGACGCACACGCCCACGGGTGTGGAGGCGCATGCGGGTGAGCGGCGCACCGTGCTGGAGAATCGGCGCGTAGCGATTTCGCGGCTGCGCTTGGCTCTGGCGACGCTGGTGCGGTGCCCCGTGCAACCCGGAGACGCGCGGAGCGAGCTGTGGCGCTCGCGCTGCAAGCAGGGGCGCATCGTGGTGTCTTCGTCGCATGAAGATTTCGCGACCATGCTTGCCGAGGCGATGGATGTGCTCCACGCGTGCGAACTGAACGTCAAGGCTGCATCGCTGCGGCTGACTTGCTCGCGAAGCCAGTTGGTGCGACTCATTCAGGATCATCCGCCCGCATGGACGCGGCTTGGTGAGATGCGGCGCGTGGCGGGATTGAGCCCGCTGCGGTAAGGTGACGCACCACGTGCAAGCGCGAACTACGCTTGCGGCATGCTCACGCTGATTGCGCGACGGCTGCTGCAATTGCCGATCATTCTGCTTTGCATCTACAGCATCGCACTGACGCTGGCGTGGGCCATTCCCGGAAATCCGCTGGAGAACCCCGAGGGCCGCAGGCCGCCGCCGGAAGTCGAAGCGGCGATGAAGGCGCAGTACAACCTCGACAGCTTTCCATCGTTCTACACGAGTTATCTTGCGAGTGTGACTGGCGTGCAGTACGCGCGCGATGTGATGAGCGGCGAACTGTCGCGTGAGCGACAGGCGGCGGAAGCAGCGAGGCAGGCTCCGCCGGTGAGGCGCGTGTTTGATTTCGGCCCGAGTCTCCAGTACAGGGATCAGCGGGTGAACGAGATGATCAGTGGAAGTCTGCCGGTGTCGGTCACGCTTGGCGCGAGCGCGATCGTGATTGCGCTGGCGCTTGGCTTGAGCGCAGGTGTGATCGGGGCGATCAAGCCCAACAGTTTGGCGGATATCGCGACGCTTGCGGTCGCGCTCATTGGCATCAGTCTGCCGAGCTTTGTGGTGGGCACGCTGCTGCTCACTGTGTTTTCACTCTGGCTGGGGTGGTTCAGCGTGGGTAGTTGGAATCCGCCTGGCAGTCTGGTCTTGCCGGCAATCACGCTCAGCCTGCCCTTTGCAGCTTACATCGCGAGGCTGACGCGCATGGGGATGCTGGAGCATTTGTCGAGTGATTTCATTCGCACGGCGCGGGCCAAGGGCGTGGGGCCGGCTGGGCTGTACCTCAAGCACGCGCTCAAGAACGCGTTTCTGCCTGTGCTGAGCTACCTTGGTCCCGCGACGGCGCTGGCGATGACGGGCAGCTTTGTGGTTGAAGTCGTGTTTACGGTGCCTGGCATGGGGCAGCACTTTGTGAACGCCGTTCAGAATAAGGACTTGTTCCTGATTCTGGGTGTGGTGCTTGTTTTCAGCACCATGCTTGTGCTTTTCAATCTCGCAGTGGACGTGCTGTATCGCTGGGTTGATCCGCGGATTGAGTGATGTTTACTCATCGCGAAGAACGTGGCAGTACGGTTCCTTGCCGGTCTTCACGTAGTAGTCCTGGTGGTAGTCTTCGGCGATGTAGAAAGGCTTGGCGGGTTCGATTGCCGTGGCAATAGGGCGCTTGAAGCGCGGGGCGAACTTGTCCTTGACGCGCTGGGCGGCGGCTTTCTGCTCGTCGTTGTGGTAGTAGATCACACTGCGGTACTGCGTGCCGATATCGGGACCCTGACGATTGATCTGGGTGGGATCGTGCAGGCGGAAGAAGATGTCGATGACCTGCTCGTAGCTGATCTTCGCGGGGTCGAAGGTCACTTGCACGACTTCAGCGTGGCCGGTCATGTCGGTGCAGATTTGCTTGTAGGTGGGATTCTCGACGTGCCCGCCGCTGTAGCCGCTGATGGCGTTGATGATGCCGTCTTGCTCTGCGAAGATGTGCTCGACGCCCCAGAAGCAGCCTGCGCCGACGAGGGCGATTTCGGTGCCGGGCTTAGCGTTCATGGGAGCGGGAGACGGTGCGGTGGACACGGGCGTGGCTCCTGATGCGCCGCTGGTTGCAGCGGCGGAGGTGGTGGGCGTGGGAGTTGACGAAGATGAGGATGGTGTGCTGTTCGACGCGGTCGGCGTGGCTGAGTTTGTTGTGGACTGCTGCGCGACCGGCTGCGCCGACGGCGCAGGCTTGCTGCACCCCGCGCAGACAAGGCCCGCGAGAAGAACGGATGCAACGAACGTGACGCGCCGAAGTGTGGTGTGCATGGGTATGAGTTGCATGACGCAGTATCTTCGTTTCAATCGGTGGCAGCGATGCATGACTCGGCATCTGACACGAACTCGACGGCGGTTATGTGAGCCATCGGCCGCCATCGATACGGATGATCTGTCCGGTGACATAGCTCGCTTCGAGCGCAAGCCAGCGCACCGCGTTCGCGGCGTCGAGCGGTTCACCTGAGCGACCTAATGGAATACGACGGAGGTACTTGGCTTGTTCGTCGGCGGTGCTTTCATGCCCTTGCGTGGGCCAAGCCACCACGCCCGGTGCGACTGCGTTTACGCGCACTCGCGGTGCGAGGTCACGGGCAAGGCAATAGACCATTTCCGTCAGAGCGGCCTTGCTCATGGTGTACGCGGCGAAGTCCTTGCGTGGGCGGCCCATCGCGTGGATGTCACTCATCGCGACAATCGCGCCGCCGCCCGGCAGGGTGGAAGCCTGCAGCAGCGGAGCTAGGCGGGCCGACAGCAGGAGCGGAACAAGAGCGTTGACCTGGTAGTGGCGCACTGCTTCGTCAGCTTCGAGCGAAGCGAGGGGCGAGGGTTGGTAGATGCTGGCGTTGTGCACGAGCACATCGAGCCGTCCGAGCGTCTGCGACCATTGGCGAGCGACAGCCTCGACCGTTGCTTGATCGGTGAGGTCGACGCGAAAGCTCGTGGCTTCGCGGCCCATGGCGGCGATCTCTTTGCAGAGGTTGGCGGCTTCGACTTCGCTGTTGTTATAGGTGAAGATCACGTTGCAGCCGGCGCGAGCAAACTCGAGACAAATCGCGCGACCCACGCGCTTTGCGCCGCCAGTCACGAGGACGACTGGCGCGGCTCCGCGCGGCATTGGGGGCGCGACTTGCTGGGAGGGCGAAAGCGCGACCCATGTTTTCTCGTTGTCGGGACTGGTGAGATCAGCTGGAGATTCAAGCTCGTTGGCGGAAGGGGCATCGAGGCGGCGGCCTGCTTCGCTCCATGCATCTCTGCGGGAAGACGGTGGCTCTGGCTTGCGATCGAGCTGGCGAATGGCGCGGTCTCTTCGCAAGAACATGAAGAGCGCGAGCGCTGCCAGCATGACGACGGCAAGGGCAAGCAGAAGCAGCAGGAGCGTGCCTTCGGTCGCGGCTTCGCGCTTGTCGGCGAGTGACGGCGGCTCGCGCGTGGTCGCGATGGTTTGCGGAGAGGCGGAAGTGTCGTCGGCGGGCCGCGGCGCGGCTGGGGCTTGCTGCACGAGGCAATCGTAAGGACTCGGGGCGGTACGTGACAGGAACACATAGCCAGCACGAAAAAGGAGCCGAACACGTGGTTCGGCTCCTTGTGGAAACAGAGAATGGCAGCTTGATCAGTCTTCGCCCTGGGCCTTGGTGAAGCCGGGTTCGCCGTCGATTTCCTGCAGTTTCTCGATGTGGACCCAGCGGTGTTTGGCGCCGATCTTCTCGAGCGCAGCGAGCAGGTCCCGGTCGGCGAGTTCGGCGGTGCCGCCCTTCTCTGCTCCGGTGCGAAGCATGCAGCGGCAGCGGTACTGGTCGACGTTGTCAGTGATTGCGCCCGTGGCGGGATAGACCTTGGTGCCGCGGTTGCTGATCATCTTGAGCTTGAGCGGCGAGCCTTCGAGCAGACGCTCAACGCTGGGGCCCAGATCGCTGGGCATGAGGGTGCTGTGCACGAAGATGTCGGCGCCGATGGTGCGGAGGGACTTGGCTTTCACGAACTCGGGGTTGCGATCCACCACCGGCATGACGAGGGGCTTGTAGTCGCGAGCGAAGAAGTTCTCGCTCTTCTTGCCGAGGTTCGCGATGATGGCATCGGTGTATGCGCTGGTGCCGTATACCTTGGGGTTGTCGTAGCCGATGACGTCGCCCGTGCCGCGGCCTTCGCGTGCGGCGTTTTCGAGCGTGACGAGGACGGCGTTCTCGATTTTCTTGGCGGCTTCGAGCTCGCCGATGTGGCGGAGCATGAGCACGCCGCTCATGATGACGGCGGTGGGGTTGATGCAGTTCTTGCCGGCGTACTTTGGTGCGCTGCCGTGGACGGCTTCGAAGATGGCGACTTCGTTACCGAGGTTGGCGCTGGGAGCGAAGCCCAGGCCGCCGATGAGCGCGCTGGTCAGGTCGCTGATGATGTCGCCGTTCATGTTCGTGGTCACGATGACGTCGAACTGCTCGGGCTTCTTGACGAGCTGGTGGGCGCAGTTGTCAATGATGACGTGCCACGAGTCGATGTCCTTGTACTCCTTGCCGACGCGTTCGCAGGTGCGCTTGAGCGTGCCTTCGGTCATCTTCATGATGTTGCTCTTGGTCGCACAGGCCACGCTCTTGCGGCCTTCGCTGCGAGCGAACTCGTACGCGAGGCGGGCGATCTTCTCGCTGCCCTTGGCGCTGATGAGCTTGAGACACTGGGCCACGCCTGGCGTCTGCATGTGCTCGATGCCGGCGTAAAGGTCTTCGACGTTTTCACGCACGACGACGAGGTCGAGCTTGCGGCCGCTGTAGGGAGTCTTGACACCAGGCAGTTCGCGCACGGGGCGGATGTTGGCGTAGGTCTCGAAGAGCTTGCGGAGGGTGACGTTTGCACTCTTCTCGCCGTAGCCGATGGGGGTGCCGAGGGGACCCTTGAAGACCAGACGCGTGCGAATGACGCTGTCGATGGTTTCCTGCGGGACGCCGCTGGGGATGCCCTGCTTGAAGACGCTTTCGCCCGCGTGGAAGACTTCAAAGGCGATCTTGACGCCCGCCGCTTCGATGATGCGTTTCGCGCTTTCCATGCACTCTGGGCCGACGCCGTCGCCCGGGATGAATGTGCACAGATACCGACCGCTCGAATCCTTCTTGAGTTCCATGGGGCCTCCGCCAATGCCGGACGTTCAACATCGCCGCGCGGCGATGCTGAACGTCCGCAACGCGCCAAAATAGCCACGCAAGATGCCGTCTTCTAGCGTGTGACTCGTCCGGAATGATGCCGCATTGCGGCTGTTGTGGTGTACTTTCTCAGATGGTGATCGCTCACCGACACGAGTACACGAGTCGTTGCGTGTCACCGGTCCGGATGAGTCGAAAGCAGGGAGCTTCTCTCCGCAAGGCCATGCCAAGACCATCGGGTTCGATCGTGCGGAGTTCTACCGTTGTCGTTCGTAGAACTTCACGCGTGGTGACCACGCGCACAAGCGGTTCCAATGCCGGCGCGGGAGGTTTGATCACGATCGGCAGTTCTGATGGCGCACGCTCTGTGACGGATGCATCTCGCATCCGTGGTTGCGACGCCGGCCTCGCGAGCCACGCGGCAGCGATTGCGCAAGCCAATATGCCGCACGCCAGAGCCGAGCCGGTGGCACGTTTGGCACGTTGGTGCTGCCGCATTGCGACAAGAAGTTCAGGCAGTCTATCTCGTGGTTCAGTCACGGCCATCCTCCGCGTGGGCTTTCAACTTGGCAATCGCGCGCTTCACTCGCCCATAGAACTGATCAGGCGAGAGTTGCAGCGAGAGAGCAAGTTGTGCCAGTGTTCCGGGCGATGTGACGCGAAGCCGCAGCGCCTCGCGCTCGTGCTCCTCAAGTTGCGCGATGCGGATCATGAGGTCATTTTCCAGGTTGCTCGTATGCGTAGCCAACTGCGATGGAGGGGACGCGCGTTGCTCGCGAGCGACCTTCCGTTTCTTCGCACGCAGGGCATCCAGCATGATTCGCCGCAGCGTGGTCGTCATCCATGCATCGACCGCGGCACGACTGTCAAGTTCGGGCAACGCGCGAATCACACGCAGGAACAGCTCATGGGCCGCATCCTCACAGGCCATCTGGTCCAACCCGCTCCAACTGTGTGCCAGATGAATTGCCCGTGTATGCCACGCACGATACATCGCCGTAAGCGATGCTTCATCACCCCGCCTGATACCAAGGCACAACCGGCGCACGTCCTCCGTGTCGCCGGCGTGTGCCCGCGGAATCTGTGATTCGTGCTGCATGTGCGGCCAATGACGGCGCGTACCGCGGACTTACTTCTGCTCGCCCGACTTCGCTGCGAGGGCTTCACGCAAGCGGTCAATGTCAGCCAGCAACCTTGCTTCGCGCGCTGCGGCCGATTGCTGCGTGCGGTCCAGCTCGTTCTCGAGTGACCGCAGTTGTGCTTGCAGACGCGCTTGCTCGACCGCCGCCTCAACCGTTCGGGCCGTACGTCCCTCTCTGACCTCCGGACTGAGCAGGTACCGCCCAAGCATCACCGTGCCTTGGCTGAGATCAGCTGGCACAGAGACGACCAGCGAGCTCGCATCGTCTTTCGGCTCGCGAATCGTCATGCCCTCGGTGTATCGCGCTGCGACTGTCAGTTGCGATAGCAGCCATGCTTTCTCGTCGCCCGTCGCTGCGATGGTCACGTCCTTCAAAGTCGTCCAACCTTGGTGCCGCTGCTGCAACCGAGTAACCACCTGCCCCGCCGCTCGAATCTGATCACTCGTGCCTGTCACGATCAGCAAGTTCGTCTCGCGATGCAGTGACAGCTTCGCTTTCGCAATCAGTTGCTCTGCGGGAGGGACGACCATCGGAGAAGGCGGCGGCATCGCGCTCGCGTTTGCCTGTTCCACCGCAATCGTGACGGCAGCGAGCACGTCATCCAGCGTCAAGCCACTGCCGCTCGCATCCGCCGGCTTCACGATGCTGCTCAAGTCAAATACATCCGTTGTCGTATTGAGTACAGCCGCGAGTGCTGCGCTCATCACCCGCGTTGCTTGGATCGTCGACACACCGTCGTACGGGCCAGTGCCCATCTGCACAGTCAACGAGTAAGTGTCGCCGTTTCGGTCAAATGTAAAAGCGTCAAGGGCCTGGAGCGCCTGCATCGGCTCGCTGTTATCAAGGAAGATCGACGGAATCGTCGCACCCGCCGCCGACGGATGCACGATCACATTGAACGGCACGCGCGATGCGTCCTTCAACGCTTTCAGAAATTGCTCGATGGTGCCGCCGGCAAATCGAAGTTCAGGCAGCATGCTCGCAGCTTGCGGCTCGTATTGCAACTGCTCTGGCTGGTCTTGCGCGCCAATCGCGTGCGTGCCTACGGCCGCAAACACCATCATTGCAGCCAGCGTGCGTGCGGACAGGAAACGTGTGAATGACAGTCGCATGATGCTTCTCCGTGTGTGCGAGACCGAGGTCGGGACGTTGTACAACATACAAGACGCCGCCAAACTCGTACTTGGTCGCGAGATCCACGTTTTTTCGTCACCCGCGCGGTTATACTTTGCCCCGCGAACGCCGACGATCGGCCATTGCGACTTGGAGCCGTTTCATGCACTTTGACGCACACCAGCCTGTCATCAACGACATTGAGGCGCGGATCACAACCATCCGCGACTCTCTTTAACTACGACAGCAAACTCGCCCGACTCAAGGACCTTGAAGCCTTGATGGGCTCCGAAACTTTCTGGAACAACCAGGCTGAAGCCAAACGCATCGTGGGCGAACTGAAGCAGCTCAAGGCCCAGGTGGATCCGGTGACGACCGCCGTGGGCGATCTTGAGAATGCGACCATCGGCTACCAGATGGCCAAAGAGGCGGGCGACAACGACCTGCTCGCCGAGGCTGATGAGACGCTCTTCAAGCTGCAGGGGCAGATGGAGAAGATCGAGCTCCAGTCACTGCTCAATGATCGTCATGATCACCGCAACTGCTTCCTCACGCTGTCAGCGGGCGTGGGCGGCACCGAGGCCAACGACTGGGCTGAAATGCTCCTGCGCATGTACATCTTCTACTGCGAGAAGATGGGTTTCAGCATGGAGGAAGTTGACAAGGGTTTCGGTGCCGAAGTCGGCATCGACAGCGTCACGCTGCACATCAAGGGACCGTACTCGTTCGGCTACCTCAAGTGTGAGCGCGGCACGCACCGGCTTGCCCGCGTCAGCCCGTTCAATGCCCAGGGCAAGCGACAGACCAGTTTTTGCACCGTTGACGTGACGCCCGAGTTTGAAGAGACCGAAATCACGATTCCTGAGAAGGATGTGATCATCGAAGCCTTCGTCCGCGCCCGCGGTCCGGGTGGGCAGAACGTGAACAAGGTCGCCAGCGCAGTGCGAGTGCAGCACATTCCAACCGGGATTCAGGTGGTGGCGAGCACGTATCGCGACCAGCCGCAGAACCGCGCTCAGGCGCTGGCTGTGCTGCAGGCCAAGCTGCAGCAGATGGAAGACGAGAAGCGCGAAGCCGAGATCGCGAAAGCGAGCGGCGGCAGCCTCGAGCAAGGCTGGGGCAGCCAGATTCGCAGCTATGTGTTCTATGACAACCGCGTGAAGGATCACCGGACCAACCACGAAAGCCGCGACTACGAAGCGGTCCTGCGTGGCGAAATCGCGGACTTCATCGACGCAGAACTCAAGCGCCGACGCGCCGAGAAAGAACGCAAGTAGGCTGACCCTATCAAAGCACGCCTGACGCTCCGCGAGGTGAGATCTCCACGATCTTGCCCGTGTGTGGCATCGGAACCATGTGATTTTGCGGGAAACTCTTACCGACTTTCGGTGAATTCCGGGCGGTTGTGCTTGTGTTTGCACGAATCTCCCGAATGATTGATTTAGCGTCACGACCGGGGGAAACGTAGCGGTCGAGTTGTGCTTTGGTTCTGACTGTGTGTCTCAACCGGTCTTGGTCGCGTTTTTGCCATGCAAAGCTTCAGCGTCCCACTCCAACTCTTCATCGAAGGTTCGATCATGTCGAGCGTGATCGACTTCGATGGCGTCATTCATCACATGTCGCCCGAGCTGTTGCGTGTACTGGGGGTGTCATCGGGTCGACTGCAGGACGTGCCCGACCGAAGCTTGCTCAAACTGCTCCCTGAAGCTCGCGCTCGCGAGCGGTTGATGCATCTTCGCCGCGCTATCAGCGGTCGGCGGCCTTGCGTCCTAAGAAGCGTTGTCGGCGGGACGCAGTTTATCACGCACATTTTTCCGCTCGACCAACATCCGGAAGTGCCACAACCGAGCGCGTTCTCGCTACACCTTCGAACGGAGGGGCGCGTGGAACGCGATCACTTTCCGCCGGGCAGCGACTACCTCGAAGCAGAGCACAACGACTTCGGACCTCTTGCGCTGCTGACCAAGCGCGAAGCTGAAGTGCTTGCACTGCTGTCGGAGGGTGCGGACGGCCCCGAAATCGCTGACCGCCTGCACCGCTCCGCCGAGACGGTGTCGAGCCACCAGAAGTCGCTGTACGCCAAGCTGCGATGTCCCTCACGCATGCATGCGATGATCATCGCGCGCCGCGCGGGGCTCAGCATGAGGGATGTGCCACGTATCTTGAGTCCGCGCAGCGAATCCAACTGAATCAGCCGCGCAGGTTGCGTCGACGACGCAGGCAGGCGGTCGCCGCAAGCCCGATCATGGCTGCTGCCCCCGGCGCGGGTACTGCGGTGATGATGCGGATGTCGTCGGTCGCGGTCGTCGTGTTGAAACGGAAGTTGACGCGGAACTGCGACAGCGTGATGGTGAACGCTTCGTTGCCCGACAGCTCCATGCCGCGAGCGACATTGTCGCCGTACGTGGTGCCCGGTGCGCCCAGGAAGTCGGACGAGTTGAGTCCGTTGCGCAGGACGATGACGCCGAGAATCGGCTGGTCGAATTCGACGAAGCCTTCGTACATGGCCGGTCCATCGCCCACGGGGTCAACGTACAGGTAGTGACTGTTGACGACGGTGCCCGCCGCGATGGCGCCAGGCGTGAGCGAACCGTTGCTGGTGTACACGCCCGGTGTCGTCGCGTTGACGGGCAGGTTGGTCGCGAGCGTGAAGCTGGAAACTTCGTTGAAGGCTCGGGCGATGGTGTTGCTTTCAATCGCTCCCAGCAGGGTTGAGGCCGGTGCCGGACTCAGCACCGCGTCGCCGCCTGTCGTGGTGATGGCGGCTTGCGAGGCTCCCGCAAGCACCAATGAGATAACCGCAGTCGTTGTCGCACGCTTCATGTCTTGTCACTCCTCCTCGCACGCCGTCAAGCGAGCGATGCAGGCTCAACGCCGCGTAACAGCCCCAGATTGCCGGGTGTGCCGACATTTCGTGCTGGAGGACGTGTTCTCGGAATGCCAATCACGAACAGACGGCTGACGAGCCGCGTATCTGCACGCATGATTGAGCGGGCCGACCAAGCCATGCAGGACCCAGCGAAACCGGAGACACCTGGCCCGCGCGGCTTAAGCGACTGGTTACGACCCACGCGCGCGGCGCGATGGGGAGTCATTGTGGTCGTGTGGCTGGCGTGCGTCTTCGCTGCAAGCACCCTGGTATTCATGCAGTTCGAAGACACGCCGCTCAGCGCTTCGTCGCAGCGCGAGCTGGGCGTGGCCAACATCGCGTTCATGTGTCGCACATTCACGCTCCATGGGGCCATCGCGGCGATCTTCATTGCGGGCGTTGCGCTGCTGGTGCGTCAGCGGGTCGCAGCAGGGCTGCTTGTTGTTTGGGCGTTTGCTTTCGCGTGGCCTGCTTTGTCGCTGCTTGCTGGACGCGAACCTGCTCCGGCGACTGCAGCGTCTCGCGAAGTTCGCATCATCTCCATGAACGTGCTGCTCACGAATACGGACCCCGCGCCGGCGCTTGACTTCATTCGCGAGCACGATCCGGACGTTGTGATGCTGCAGGAGTACACCCCGGCTTGGCACAAGGCGATGGTCGATGAGCTTGCCGCCAAATACCCATACATCATCAACGAGATGCGTCAGGACGCGTTTGGTCAGGCGGTGTTCAGCAAGCATCCGTGGAAGGAGGAGCCCGTGCTGCGCCTCAGCGACGAGTCGCGTGCGGCAAGCTCACGCGTGAGCGGCGTACAAGGACTGCACGATCCGCAGATTCGCGTGGTCATTGACATTGCGGGGCGGGAACTGGTGCTGCAGAACGTGCACACGGTGCCGCCGGTGGGTCGCGGACTGCTCTACGAGCAGCGGGTGCAGTTCGCGGAGTTCATTCGGTTGGCGAAGCGTGAGACACGCCCGATGCTGATGACGGGAGACTTCAACGCGACTGCGAACAGCCGACACATGACCAAGCTGCTCGAAGCCGGCATGCGCGACGCCAATGCGGTTGCCGGCGCGGGACTGGGCCATACGTGGCCAGATCTCGGTCCGCTGCGCTATCTGCCTGGTATCCGCATTGATCACGTGCTCTTTAACTCCCGGGTGCTCGTGCATCGCCACGTGGTCGGTCCGTCGATAGGCAGCGATCACCGGCCACTGCTCACGTGCATAACTATGCAGTAGTCGTCTCGCAAGGGTGCCCATATGTCGGGGAGTAAGGCGCACACGAAGTGCGCATAATCCGAAAAATGCAGCCCCTAGACCACGGTGTTTGGGTACCAACCGACGGTGAATAAGTTTTCTTTCCGGCGCAGATGACGAAGTATGGAGTGTGTCCATGTGACCGCGACGCGATGAAGGCTGTCGCGTCTTGCACAAGGGGAGACTGCACCGTGCTGGATGTCTTGCAACTCACATCGGGATCAATTTCCATCCGCGCACTTGCTGAGAGCGGTGTCATGTTCAGCATCATTGCGGAAGACGGCACTCTGCTCGCGCTCTCGCCCGCGGCAGCTCGCAATCGCGAGCGTGTGGGCCAACCGGGTTTGGAAGCCGTGGTGGGGCACAAGCTCGACCAGATGTATGGGCCTGAGATCGTCGCGGAGCGCATGGCCATCATGCAGCGCTGCCTGAGCACCGGCAAGCCGTTGACTTATCGCAGTGTCATGTGGGGTGAGCAGTACGTGACCTACGTGCACAAGCTGCCACCTCAAGAGAGCATCACGGGACTGGCGGTCATCGCGATTCACCAGCGTGTGGAGGGTGATGTGGTGCCCGAGTTGTACCAAGGCATCGAGTTCTTTGAAGCTGAACACAACGAATATGGCACGCTTGCCGCACTTTCACCCCGCGAGGTGGAAGTACTCTCGATGCTGGGCCAAGGACAGGACACGCAGGAGATCGCGAAGACACTGTGTCGATCCACGGAAACGATCATCAGTCACAAGAAGTCGCTGTACGCGAAACTCCGTTGTGATTCGCATATTTCCGCCGCACTTCTAGCACGTCGCGCGGGTCTTACACAGCGTGATGTTGAGCGATTCTCGCGAAGCGGCGCGCAGGCATCTGCGCGTCGTCGTCACAACGCCGCTTCCACCCCGATGTAGTCATCTCGACGGTCAATAGTCTGTTGCGCGGGGTGGACACGGGAATTCCTGTGTCGCTGATGCAATGGCATGTTTGGGCAACTGAGCGGGTCGATTGATGTTTGTCTGAAGCTCGCGACTCCCACAATACATCGCGGCCGATCTGGTCCATGACAGGTGCGGTAGGCGAGGTTGGTGTCGTCTGTCGTCTGTCGTCTGTCGTTTGTCGCGCAGTCTGAACGCGAGGTTCGGAGTCTTCAGCCCTTGTTCACCGCAGTTGGTTCGCTTGTCGGCGGCTTCACCCACGGTTGGGTCTTCGCGAAAATTGGCGTTGATAATCATCTGAACGCTTCGATCATCAACCGACTGGTGGATCTGTCCGAGCTTGAAGCGCCGCGCAGGAATGCCGCGGGAACGCTCGTAAGTCAGACTGTCGTGTGGTGCGCGTGATCACTTGAGTCGATCGAGCAGCTCGGTCGCACCGGCAACGCTCAGGAAGCTGGCTCGCTCTGCATACTTCTTCGCGTTGGCTTTGTCACCCGCGCGTTCGTACCACTGTGCTGCTTCCAGTGCCAGCTCGCCGCGATCGCCGAAGCGATCACTCATGCCTGCATACAACGCCGCGGCGTCAGCAGGCTTGCGCAACAAGCCGTAGCACTCGCCCATGATGGTCAGGATGCCTGGCTCCAGGCGCTGGGTTTCATCAAGGCCCGCCATGGCATCGAGTGCTTCCTGGGGCTTGCCCAGCCGCTTGAGGGCCCGAGCCTGCACCAGTCGCCACAAGACCGAGTCGGGTTCCAGCTCGCGTGCCTTGGCGATGTGCTGCAGCGCAATGCTCGCGTCGTTCTCTCGCATCGCGATTTCCGCAAGGGTGCCCCACGCCACCCCAAGATCGCTCTTGAGGTGCGTCGCCATCAGCAGGTTCTTCTTGGCTTCTGCGAAGTTGTTCTGCTTCACCTGCACCTGCGCCAGAAAGAGCGGCGGCTTCCAATCCGTCTTGTTCTGGGCCTGAGCTGCGCCGAAGTGCTCTTCCGCACGATCAAGTCGGTTCGCAGCGCTTGCCGTAGTGCCTGCGAGAAACTCCAACTCCGCTGAGCGAGGGCCGATCGCCAGCGCCTTTTCGTATTGCTCGTATGCCTGCTCTTGCTGGTTCTTGCCGATGAGCACTTCGGCATATTGCACGTACAGCGCTTGCTCGTCGGCATTTCTGGCGATGGCGCTGGTGAGCAGTGTTTCAGCCTTGTCCCACTGCTGATCGCGCTTGAGCGACTGCACCGCGTTGAGGATGTCATCGAGCTTCTCAGGCTGCTGCGCGGGTGTGGGCGCGCTGCCCGCGCTGTTGTTGTTGGCTGCCTGCATGGCGTTGTTGGTCGCCCGGCGCATCACGAGCACGCCCATGACGCCCGCCGCCGCGAGCAGCAACAGGATGACAATCATCGTCGAGGCTTTGCCGCTCCGGCGCGAGAACCCGCGCGAAATGTCGACGTGTGGCGATGACACATGGTGCATGAGCGAATCCTCGAAAGAATCGAAAAACTGCGGCAATGCTCGCCCTGTGGCGAGTGTCGGCGTGCCGCACGCAGCGTTACGCCATGACATAGACAAGCCGTGTAAGGGTATCGGATACCGCCACTTCGCCGCTAGAATCGCAGGCTATGAACGCCTCTTCTTCGTCATCTTCCACTCCCGATCATCGCCCGACCACCGCGGGCGCGCCCGTCGAACTCGCCAAGGCCTACAAGCCCGCTGATCACGAGAAAGCCGTTTGGGATTTGTGGCTCAAAGCCAACGCCTTCGCGGCTGACCCCATGCAGGTGAAGGCCAACGGCGGCACCAAAGACCCATACGCCATCATCATCCCGCCGCCCAACGTGACGGCGGCGTTGCACCTGGGCCACGCGCTCAACAACACACTGCAAGACATCCTCGCGCGCATGCACCGCATGAAGGGTTACGAAACCCTCTGGATGCCCGGCACCGACCACGCCGGCATCGCCACGCAAGCCGTGGTGGAAAAGCGCGTGATGAAGGACGAGAAGAAGCGCAAGACCGACTTCACGCGCGAGCAGTTTGTGGCGAAGATTCAGGCGTTCAAGGATGAGTACGAAGCGGTCATTACGGGCCAGCTCAAGGCGATGGGCTGCTCGTGTGATTGGGACCGCCAGCGCTTCACCATGGACGAGCAGTGCGCCACCGCCGTGCGCGAAGCCTTCTTCATCCTCTTCCGCGACGGCCTCATCTACCGCGGCAAACGCCTCGTGAACTGGGACCCTGCGCTGCAGACCGCTGTGGCGGATGACGAGTGCTACGACGAAGAAGTTGACGGCCAGTTCTACTTCCTCAAGTACCCGCTGGTTGATTCCGACGAAACCATCACCGTTGCGACGACCCGGCCTGAAACGTACTTGGGTGATACCGCCGTCGCGATGAATCCGCGCGACCCGCGGGCCAAGCAACTCGTGGGCAAGAAAGTGCGTCTGCCGCTGGTGGGGCGCGAGATTCCGATCATCGCGGATGACTACGCCGTGCTGCCGGAGTCGATGGCGACAACCGACGAAGAGAAGAACGATCCCAAAGCGAAGTTCTCCACCGGCTTCGTGAAGATGACGCCCGCGCACGACACCAACGACTACGAAATCGGCGTCCGACACGGCCTCGCCATGGTCAACATGATGTCGCCCGACGGCCGCGTGAGCGACAAGCACGGCTGGGACGGCGCGAAAATGCCGCCCGAGTTCCTCGGCAAGAAAATGGAAGAAGCTCGCAAGCTGGTGGTGGAGGAGTTCACCAAGCTCGGACTTTTCGAAGGCGCCAAGCCGACGCGCCACAGCAAGAAGTTCTCTGACCGCAGCAAAGCCGTCGTCGAGCCGTACCTGAGCGACCAGTGGTACGTGCGCGTGACTGACCCCAAGATGGCGCAAACGGCAAACGCGGCGCTGGTAGCTGAACAGCGCACCGGTGCGAATGCGGCTGCCGCGAAGGGTGCGGCGACCGACGGTGAACTGTCCTTCTTCCCTGCCCGCTATGCGAAGACGTACGAGCAGTGGCACGACAACATCCGCGACTGGTGCATCTCGCGCCAGTTGTGGTGGGGGCATCGCATTCCGGTGTGGCACAAGCGGGTCACATTGACGGCTGCGAACTGGGAACGCGAACTTACCCCCGCGAGTCACGCACGCAGCGGCGGTCCATCTTTCGGCGACATGATGATGGGTGAGGCCGCAGGTATGGCCGTGCGATTCGTGCGCATTTCCGACGGTGCAGCAGTCGACCCGACGCGGATGGTACCATTGATGGCAGGTTGCGAAGGCGAATACGACATCTACGTCTGCGCGCGGAGCGATGAATTTGCTCGTGAATGGGGGCTCGAAGCCGCTGGCTTCACCCAAGACCCGGATGTCCTCGACACCTGGTTCTCCTCCGCCCTCTGGCCCCTCTCGACCATGGGCTGGCCCAACCCGAGTGCCTTCGCAGGCAACCAAGGGCTCCTCGAAGCCTTCAACCCCACATCAACCCTCTGCACCGCCCGCGAAATCATCACCCTCTGGGTCAGCCGCATGGTGATGTTCAATCGCTACTTCCGCGGTGCGCCGGGTCCTGTGCCCTTCAAGCACGTCTACATCCACGCCGTCATCCAAGACGGCGAAGGCCGCAAGATGTCCAAGAGCTTGGGCAACGGCGTGGATCCGCTGGACATCATCGAGACGCACGGCAGTGATGCGATGCGTTTCACGCTCTGTCACATGGCGACCAATACGCAAGACGTGCGAATGCCTGTGCAGAAGGACAGCAAAAGTGGCAAGAACACCAGCCCGAAGTTCGACCTGGGCCGCAACTTCGCGAACAAACTGTGGAACGCGACTCGGTTCGCGCTTTCCATGATCCCCGCCGGCTCGACTTCGTCACCTCGTCAGTCCGCCACTTCGTCACTTCCGCTTCTGGATCGCTGGATGCTCTCTCGCCTCGCCGCGGGCGTGCAATCCGCCGACGCATCTCTCGCCGACTATCAGTTCAGCGAGTACGCGATGGGGTGCTACACGCTCCTGTGGAATGACTTCTGCGATTGGTACCTCGAAGGCATCAAGCCCACTGTCGCAAGTTCGCCTCAGCAGCAGGCCGTGCTTGCTCACACGCTCGAATCCATCGTGCGACTGCTGCACCCGGTCATGCCTTTCGTGACGGAAACGATCTTCCAAAATCTCCGCCACATCCAAACCGCGCCCATCGCCGGCATCACGCTCGCGCCGCCCACCAAGCTGGGCACGCTGTGCACCGCGGGCTGGCCACAGGTGAGCGCGTCGCTGCGAGACGAAGCCGCTGAACGCGACTTCGCGCGCGTGCAAGCGCTGGTGGCACTGATTCGTGACATTCGCGCGAAGCATCAGGTGAAGCCCGCACGCAAGATCACGCTGCATGTGCCGGCGGGCGTGTCGCTTGCCGGCGTCGATGATCTCATCAAGACCTTCGCGAACATTGAAACCATCACGCAGGCTGCCGCCCAAGGCGCAAGCGTGCCATTCGCGTTTGAGGGGGCCGAACTGCGTGTCAGCAGTTTGATTGATCCTGCAGAAGCCGCGGCCGCGGCAGCTGCGGGCGAGAACCCTGCTGATGCAGAGAAGGCGCGGTTGACCAAGCAGATCGCCGATCTTGAGAAGAGCATCGCGACGCTCGAAGGTCGTTTGAGTAATCCGGGTTATGCTGACCGCGCGCCGCCGGCGATGGTGCAGCAGACGCGTGACCAACTGGCGAAGGCGAAGGCGGATCGCGACACCGCGGCTGCGGCGCTTGCGAAGATGTGATCGTGAATGGAGAGAGAACCACCCCGCCGCAGACATGCGTTGGGCTGACAAGGATGGCTGACGACTCGCGCCAACTTCTCGAAGTGCTGCGGCTGCCGCTCGCGCAGTTGCCGCATGCGCTGCGGTTGCCGCCGCCTGCAGGCGCGCCGGTTCATGTGGTCATCACGCCGCCCGGCAGCAAGAGCCTCAGTAACCGTGCATTGCTGCTGGCGGCACTTGCCACGGGCACAAGCACGTTGCGCGGTGCACTGCTTGATGCCGATGACGCCCAGCGCATGCTCACCGCACTCACACAGCTGGGAGCGAGCATTGATGCGGCAGATCCTGCGAGCGTGCGCGTGACCGGTGTGGGCGGCGTGTGGCCCACGACCGGCGAGATCGTGTTGAATCTCAATAACGCGGGGACGGCGACACGCTTTCTTGCAGGTTGCGCGACGCTCGCTCGGCATGCCATCACCATCGATGGCAATGCCCGCATGCGGGAACGCCCAATAGGCGAGCTCGCAACGGTGTTGCGGCAGCTTGGTTGCGACGTTTCGTTCCCGCTGCGCGATGGCTATCCGCCCATGCGAGTGGAGCCCGCGCCGCTGACTGCCGGCGCCAAGGAACTCACTGTCGGCACGACGCAGAGCAGCCAGTTCATCAGTGCTGTGCTACTGGCGGCGGCATTTCTGCCTGGCGGCGTGCTTCTGCGGAGCACTGGCTCGCTCACCAGCGAGAGCTACGTTCGCATGTCACTGGGTTTGCTTGCCAATCTTGGCGCGAGCGTGCAATGCAGCGAAGACCTGCGAGTCATTCGCGTGCGTGGCTCACTGGAGTGTGACGTGCAAGGTACTCGTGCGGCGGCGGGGTTGCCGGCGTTCACGTACGACGTGGAGCCCGATGCGAGCGGCGCTACGTATGCGTGGGCCGCTGCAACGCTGCTGCCGGGTACAACGTGCCTTACGCCAGCCTTGGGCAAGCGCAGTCTGCAAGGTGACTCGCTCTTTCCTGACATGCTTGCTCGCATGGGGGCGCACGTCGAGCGGAGTATTGACGAACAAGGCAGTGACTTCACGACTGTCACGGGTCCGCACACGCTTGCACCCATCTTGGCAGATCTTTCCGATATGCCGGACGCAGCGATGACGCTCGCGAGCGTGGCATGCTTCGCCACAGGAACGAGCGTCTTCCATGGTCTACGCACGCTGCGCGTGAAGGAGACGGATCGCGTTGAAGCGATGCGCGTTGAGCTGAGCAAGCTCGGCGTGCGTGTGGTTGTTGGAGCCCAGGGTGATCCTGATGCGGTCACCATCACGCCGCCGCCTGCGGGGCTTGACTGCTCAACTGCTGTCCCCGCTGTCGTATTTGATACCTACGACGATCACCGCATGGCCATGGCGCTCAGCCTGATCGCGCTGCGTCGGCCCAACGTCATCATCAACGATCCGCAGTGCGTTGCGAAGACGTATGTCAACTACTGGCGCGACTTCGCATGCTGGTGGACAGCGTGAGTTGCTGTGCGATCACTTCACGCGGATGACAAAGTCGCGCAGTGCTTCATAGCACGCAATTGCTGTCGATTCTGTTGTCCACAAACCGTGATGCTCACCTTCGGGCAGTCGGATCAGCGTGCCGTTTGCGGCGGTTGCGATCGCCTCGCCATCGGCGACGGGTGAGATGTCATCACGCTCACCATGCAGCACCAGCAGCGGTACGCGTAGCTGCGCCGCGTATCTCTCCCGATCAAACGGCTCCGTCTTGTTCCAGTGCCAACCGACTCCCAAGTCCACTCCAATAAAGCCCATCGCCCAGTCAGCGATCCATCCATGCGGCATGCCAAACGCTCGCAGCATGTTTCGCGCGGGTGTGATCGCGAGGCGATAGGGTGCCTCCGCGATCACGCTGAAAATGCTGGTCGCGGCCGCGTCGTTCCAATTGCTCGCCGCACGCACGCTGACTCCGGCGCCCAGCGACCATCCCATGAGCACCACGCGCTGTGATCCGCTGGCCACCACACGTTCTACCAGCGTGCGCAGGGCTTCGTGCTCATCCACACCCATGCGAGTTGAACCCGGCGCGTCGCCATGCCCGGGCATGTCCCACATCACCACGCGGCTGGCAAGCGGCAGCAGAAAGTGTGCCCGCGTCAACGCGCCGATGCGAGAATCACCCCAGCCGTGCGAGAGGATGACCGTCGGGCCATCGCTCGCGTCGCCGCGCATGTCCCATACAGGCAGATCCACACCGCGATGCTTGATCGTCCAATCTTCAAATGTGCGAGGTGTGCCGTCGGCGTGTGGTGTCAACTGGCTTGGTTCGCCCGGTCGTCCCTTTGCCAGCGCGCTTGCGTATGTGCGGCGTGGCGGCCGAGTGATGGCGCGGATAGTCCAGCCCACGACCAGCAACGTCGCGACCAGAGCACCTAGAGCGAGCAGAAGCACAAGTCCCATCGCGCGTTACTTCTTCTTTCCTTCCAGAGTCAGTGAGACCGCGCCGTGCGTATGCGATGGATCCTTGCAACTCTCTGCGCTGTGCGCATCCACGTGCAGCTCACCAAATATCGCAGCAACGTCGTGCTTGAAGACTTCCGCGAGTACAGCTGGCGTGAGGCCCTCGGGCGCGACGTGGCTGTGCAGTGTGCGCGAGAGGCACGCCACGCGATCGCAACCCGCGGCGATCGTTCGCAGATCGTGGCTTACCACCAGAATGGTCAGTCCCATGTCGCGTGACAGTTGCACGAGCAGTTGTGCGAACTGCTGCTGGCCTGCGGGGTCGATGCCAACGGTGGGTTCATCCAGCATCAGCAGCTTGGGCTTGGCTGCAAGCGCTCGAGCAATAAGCACACGCTGCAGCATGCCGCCCGAGAGCGTGCCCACGTGTTTGTCGGCGTACGAGGCCGCGCCCACAACACTGAGGGCGTCATCCACGGCTGCTCGCTGGCTGGCCGTCAAGCTGCGAAAGGGCGACAACGAGAAGGCAGCGCCAAGCTCCACGACCTGGCGTGCAGATAGCGGAAACGCCAGTTCCGCTTCCACACGCTGCGCGACATAACCGATCAATCGCTGCTTGCGAGCGTCCGCTGGTGTCATGCCGAAGACGCGAATCTCACCCTCGTAGCCGTCGAGCAGTCCAAGCGTCAGCTTGAGAAGCGTGCTTTTGCCGCCGCCGTTGGGACCCAGGATGCCTAGACGCTCACCTTCACTCACGCGCAATGAAACATCCTGCAGCGCGTAGCGTGGCTTGCCATCCTCGCCTTTGCCGTAACTGAAACTGACGCGTTCATACGCGACTGCGGTCATGATTCAAGGTAGGTGGCTCGCGGCAAACGCGCGACTCACAAACGGACCCGATGGAGCCGTATTCACTTCGCGGGGGTTTTTGTGCCCGGCGCGACGTCAGTCTCGGCTCGCAGCTTGCTTGTGAGCTCATGGAGGTTTCGTCGCATCATGCGGAACCAGTCGCCATCGCCCACTGGGTCAAGGCGACCCAGACGCACCTTGGCCCGCGACGCAATGCGCTCGGCGGCGGAACCATCAAACTGCGGCTCGATAAAGATCGCCACGGCGTTCTGCTCGCGAATCGCCTTCACTGCGTTGGCCACGTCGCGGGCTGTGGTTTCGCCGGCTTGGCCGGGACGAATCACCGCAGCGATCGTCAGCCCATAGCGGTTCGCAGGCCGACTGAATGCGTCGTGATGCGTGACAATGGCCATGCCGCGGTAGGGCTCGAGTTTGGTGGCCCAGTCAGTGTGCACTTGCTGCACCAGCTTGCGGAGCAGTTCGTAGCGGGCGGTGAGCTGCTTTTCGACTTCTTCGTTCCACGCAGCCTTGATGACGAGGCTCTCCTGCACTGCGTCTCGCAGTTTGGGCAGCACCTGCTCCACCAGCACCGGGTCCAGCCAGAGGTGTTGATCCACCCAGCCCTCGCCGTGTCCAGTGCACGGCTCGCCGGGTGCATGATCGTGATGCGAGTGATCGTCCTGCTTGAGTCCGAGCGCTTCGCCAAAGTTCACGACGCGGCGGGTGTGTGCGGCATCGCTCTTGCGTTGGAGCGCTTCATCCACACGCAGTTCAAGATCCAGGCCGACCAGAAAAACCACATCGGCCTTGGTGATCGCGGCGATATCCGCCGCCGAGAATTCGTAACCGTGCTCGCTGCGACCCGGCTTCATGAGCATGGTCACCTTGCTGCCTTCGGGCGTCAGCGGTTCGATGAGACCTTTGAGCGCGGGCACCGTCACGACGACATCGAGCGCCGCCGCCTTGAACGCGGGCCATTGCACATCCTGCGCCTTTGCAGGCGAAACCACAATCATGGCGATCATCGCAACCAAACAGGTGCGAAGCGCGAGCAATCGTGAGAAGAATCCAAGACGCTGAGCGATCATCCGTGTCTCCGCGAGGTGAAGCAAATCTGTGTCATGAATGGGGCTGGTGTAGAGCGATGCATCGACGACCGCCGAGCCCGTGTTGAGAATGAATACTCAAATACTACCATCTTCGATGCACGCTGGTTCGCAAGAGACCGAAAATGCGCCGATTCTGTGAGGATTCTGTGCAAGAGATACCCGGGCAAACACGGGTAAACCACACGAAAGCAGGGACTTACCCTCAAAACCGTCCGGTCGGTTGGTCGACCGACCGGCTAGACGGTACACTTGTCTGTGGCAACCGACCGCGACCCCAAAGTTCCCGCACGCGATGCGATTCTCAACGCAGCTGAAGTCGTGATCGACCGCGACGGCGTTGGTGCGTTCACGCTTGATGCAGTTGCGAAGGAGTCCGGCGTCAGCAAGGGCGGCTTGCTGCACCACTTCCCCAGCAAAGACGCGTTGTTGCTCGCGCTTGTCACGCGGATGTCGGGCCAGTGGCGAAGCGATTACGAAGATGCCATTGCAAGCGTGCCGTCTGGACCGTGTCGCGTTGCTCGTGGCTTGCTCAACGCGTGTATCGCAGACGCTGAAGGTTGGAACGATCAGATGCGCCGCTCGGGCAAGGTCATGGTCGCCGCGATGGCAGCCAATCCCCTGAACGTGAAGCCCGCGCGTGAAGCGCACGAGAACTTGATGAAACTTGCAGCCGCAGACGGCGGTCCTGCATGGGCGAGCGAAGCCATCGTGTTCGCCATGCACGGTTTGTGGTTCAGTTGGCTTTTCGGTCTGACGGATGCATCCCCTGATCGGCTAGCGCAAGTACGGGCATCGTTGCAAAAAGTCGTTGAACGCGTGGAACAAGAAGCGTCGATGCGCTGATTGCGGCATCGGAGCGTGAATCCCACATCACTATCACTGCATCAGGCAAGCGTCCTGAGTTGTCCTTGAGAAGGAAGGCATCGTGAAGCGCAGCAGTATCACTACCGCCATTGTCATCATCGCGGGTCTTGTCGTCGTTGGCGGCGGACTTGCGTATTGGAAGTATCGCTCCGTGCAAGCGGCGATAAACGCACCACCGCCGCCCGAGTTCGCTGAAGCGGTCACGACCCTGCCCGTTGGCACGGTGCAGTGGCGGCCACTTGCGGAACTTGCGGGGACCATCATCGCCACGCAGTCGATCACGCTTGCAGCGGAAGTGGGGGGCACGATCAGCGACGTGAAGTTCCAATCCGGCAGCATCGTCGAAAAGGGAGATGTGCTGCTGACCCTTGACGCGACAACCGAACTTGCGGATCTTGCCGCGGCCGAAGCGTCGGTGCGCGTGGCGGAAGCCAATATTCGCGTGGTGGAGGCGCAAGTAGCGCTTGCCGAAACCAACGTGCGTCGCTGGACGCAAGCTGTTGAAGCCAAAGCGGGTCCGCAAGCCGAGCTCGATACCGCCATCGCCAATCTGGCGACCAGCAAGGCGGATGTCGACCGCGTGAAGGCTGAACTCGAAAGCTCCAGGGCTCGCGTGGAGCAGGTCAAGAGCCAGCTCGCCAAGAAGACGCTGCGTGCACCGTTCAAGGCCAACGTCGGCATGCGTAACGTGCACCCGGGTCAATACATGGCTGAAGGCGCGACCGTCGTCGCGCTGCAGGAAGTCAGCGAATTCATCTTCGTCGACTTCCCCATTCCCCAAGATCAGCTCTACCGCGTGAAAGTTGGCGACATCGTTCAAGTGACGAGCGACACGCTGGGTGATGGTCCGGTCAATATTGAGGTGGTTGCGATGGACGCGACAGCCGATCGCAACACACGCAACATTCGTATTCGAGGCAAGCTCGACAACAAGGCGGGCGAACTTCGGCCTGGCATGTTTCTCGACATCACCGTGCCGATCGGTGAAGAGAAGACCTATTTGGCTGTGCCTGCCACAGCCATCCGTCGTGCGAGCTTTGGTGATCACGTGTTTGTCGTGATGGACAGCCTCAACAAGAAGGCACCGGGCATGGAGAACATGCCGGACGATCCGCCGGGCACCAAGCGCGCGTATCAGCGATTTCTCAAACTCGGCCCGGCGATCGGCGACAAAGTCGTCGTCCTCGACGGACTCAAGGAAGGCGAAATCATCGCCAGCGATGGCAGCTTCAAGCTGCGCGATGGTTCGCTGATTCCCAAACCCATGCCCGCGCCGCAAGACACGCAAACCACCGACGCCCGCAAGTAATCTCCGTGAACGCCACGCGCGTAGAAGCGCGAGCCCTTTCCGCCCGGCCTGCGACGGTCGTGCGTAACGAGACTGTCTATGAACATGAAGTCCTTCACCGATATCTTCATCAAGCAGCCCGTGCTGGCGCTGGTGGTGAATCTCATTATTCTGCTTGTAGGCTACCGCGCTATCGAGGCCCTGCCTGTGCGCCAGTATCCGCGCATCGAAAGCAGCAGCGTTGTCATTACGACTGCTTACATCGGTGCCAGCGCCGAGACTGTTCGCGGCTTCATTACAACACCCATCGAGCGCGTGGTGAGCGCCATCGACGGCGTGGACTACATCGAGAGCACCAGCACCGCCGGATTATCCACAGTCACCGTGCGACTGCGGCTGAATCACAACAGCAACGCTGCACTTGCCGAAATCTCCGCGCGTCTGAATCAGGTTCGCAGCGAACTGCCGCGTGATGCTGAGGCGCCCGCCGTTGATATTCAGCGCACGGACAAGCCTTATGCCACGTTCTACGTCAGCTTCACCAGCGAGCAGATGAGCTTGACGCAGCTCAATGACTATCTGGTGCGTGAAGTACAGCCCGAATTGCAGGCTCTGCCCGGTGTGCAGCGAGTCGGCGTTGAAGGCCAGCGTGAACTGGCGATGCGTGTGTGGCTGGACAAGGACAAGATGACGGCCCTGGATATCACGCCCACTGAAGTGCGCGAGGCCCTCAGCCGCAACAACTTTCTTGCCGCGGTGGGTCGTGCCAAGAGCAGCGATGTGCAGATTGACCTGCTGACCAACACTGATCTTCGCAGCGTGAGCGAGTTTGAGAACTTGGTCGTGCGCGAAGTCGACAACGCTGTTGTCCGGATCCGTGATATCGCGACGGTTGAGCTCGGCAGCGAAGAACCAACCGGCCAAACCGGGTTCAACGGCGTGCCGTCCATCTATCTGTCCGTGTGGCCCTTGCCCCGCTCAAACGAACTTGAAGTCGCACAGGCTCTCAAGGCACGATTGAAGGAAATCACCCCGACGCTGCCCGCCGGCGTTGACATGAAGCTCGCCTACGACGGCACGTATTACATGGAGAACGCGATCGCCGAGATCACCAAGACTCTCGCGGAAACCATCGCAATCGTCGCGTTCATCGTCTTCCTTTTCATGGGCAGTCTTCGCACGGTGCTGGTGCCGCTGGTTGCGATGCCCATCTCGCTGATCGGCGCGTGTCTGGTCATGCTGCTGTTTGGCTTCTCGCTCAACCTGCTCACCATTTTGGCCATCGTGCTCGCGGTGGGGCTGGTGGTCGACGATGCCATCGTCATGGTCGAGAATGTCGAGCGACACATACGCGAAGGCAAGCCCAAGATTCAAGCGGCTCTCATCGGCGCTCGCGAACTCTACAAGCCGGTCATCGCGATGACCATCACGCTCGCCGCGGTGTATGCCCCCATCGGCTTCCAAGGCGGCCTGACGGGCGTCATGTTCCGTGAGTTTGCGTTCACGCTCGCCGGCGCGGTCGTCGTTTCGGGTATCGTCGCCATCACGCTCAGCCCCATCATGAGTGCGTGGGTGACGCCCGAAGGCGGCAAAGAAGGATGGCTCACTCGCAAGATCAACGCGGGCTTTGAGCGTCTGCGTCGTCTCTATGACCGCGTGCTCGGTCAGGTGCTGGCGGTGCGTTGGGTTGTCGCGGTGGCCAGCGTGCTTGTTGCGGCCGCTGCGGTGCCGCTCTACCAAATGAGCCGCAAGGAACTTGCGCCGACCGAAGACGAAGGTATTGTCTTCAACGTCGTGTTCAGTGCGCCCGACTCCACGCTTGAGTACACGCTTCGCGGCTTCGACAAGGTCGCCGAAGGCATGATGAGCATCGAGGAGACGCGGTTCTTCTTCCAAGTCGCGCAAGTCAGCGGCGGCTTCGGCGGTATTCAAACGCGCGACTGGCATGAGCGCACGCGTACGACTGAAGAGATCCAAGGCGAAGCGTTTGGCCGCATGTCGGCGATTCCTGAGGTACGCGCGTTGCCATTGCGTCCGCCGCCGCTGCCTGGTGCGGGTCAGTTCGACGTTGAACTGGTCATTACGAGCGCCGAGGACGCCAAGGACATGGAGAAGTATGCGGGCATGCTCGTGGGCGCCGGTTGGGCCAGCGGCAAGTTCGCGTTCGTCGATACGGATCTCAAGATCGACATGCCACAGACGCGCATCAACATCGATCGCGCGAAGGTCGCTGACCTTGGTCTCGATCTGGCGAGCGTCGGTCAGGACTTGGGCGTATTGCTTGGCGGCGGTTACGTCAACCGCTTCAACTACGACGGACGCAGCTACAAGGTCATTCCGCAAGTCACTCGCGACAAGCGAGAAAATCCCGAAGCGGTGCTGCAAATGAAGGTCCGCGCCGCCGATGGAGGATTGGTCAGCGTCAGCAGCTTCGTGAATCTCACGACGGAAACTGCGCCACGCTCGCTCAACCGTTTCCAGCAGCGTAACAGCGCGAAGATTCAAGGTGCTGTTCGTCCCGGCGTGACCAAGGAAGAGGCTCTGAAAGCACTCGAAGACGCTGCCAAGCAGATTCTGCCGCCCGGCTACGCGATTGATTACGCGGGCGAAAGCCGCCAAATGCGCACCGAAGGCGCGAGCCTGACGACCACGCTGGGCTTTGCGCTGGTGCTCATCTATCTGGTGCTGGCCGCGCAGTTCGCCAGCTTCCGCGATCCGCTCATTGTGCTCTTGGGCAGCGTGCCGCTCGCTATTACCGGTGCGCTGATCTTTACATTCCTTGATCTCACGACGCTCAACATCTACAGCCAGGTCGGGCTCATCACGCTGGTGGGTCTGGTCGCGAAGAACGGCATCCTGATCGTGGAATTTGCCAATCATCTGCAGGAGCAGGGCAAGAGCAAGTACGACGCGGTGCGAGAAGCCTCCAACACGCGTTTGCGTCCCATTCTGATGACCAGCGCCGCGACCGTCTTCGGGCACTTCCCGCTGGTGCTGGTCACAGGCGCAGGCGCCGAAGCACGCAACAGCATCGGTATCGTGCTCGTGACGGGCATGATCATCAGCACGGTCTTCACGCTGTTTGTCGTGCCGAGCATCTACATCATGCTCGCCAAGACGCACAAGAAGGAGGCCGACATCGAAGAGCAGTTCGAAGCATCCTCGTCACGCATCAACGTCACGAACGACGCCGCGCCCAGCAATGGCGTAGCTCACGCGTGATGTCGCGAATGTGAAGGCGACCTTGCAATCAGCCGCGGAAGTTGGAATCTGAATCGCATTGGGCGAGCAGACCAAGCTGCTCCATGCTCAGCACAAGCTGCTCGTTCGCATCTGCGTTCTTCTGTGCGTGCAGCTTGGCGGCGTCCATGTTCTCCAGTCGCACGCCTTGTGAGCGATAGACCGCCTCATTGCCCCCTGGAAGAAACGCGGTATGCGCGATCGTCACGCCCGGCCCCGGGTTCCAAGCACGGTGGGGCACGCCCGCGGCAATCAGCAGCGAGTTACCCGAGCGAATCACAACATCTTCGTCGCCATAGATGACGCGAAGCCGACCACGCACTATCCGTATGAACTGAGTCTGCTCGGGGTGATGGTGGAGGGGCAGCAGCGTGCCGTCGCTTGCGGGCTCGATGCACTCAGTCCACGTCGCTCCATCGGGCGAGCTCTGTGCGTCGGCAAGCACGATGATAATGTCGCCACCGACAGCCCACTTCTCGAAGCCCGGCCAGCGACTCTGAGCAAGTTCAATCAACCGTTCTGCGTCCTGCGTCATTGCTGATCCTGTAACCACCTGCGCTGACAGCATACCGCATTTCTGGGCCAATGCACGACAATTTTGTGCATTCCAGTAGTTTTTCACTCCGCAGCGCGGCCGGTGATATCCGTTGCCTCAGACGTCACGAGGGTTACTGCAATCGGACAAACTCGAGACGGCCCAAATTCAGTTCGTGGTCTTCCCGACTTGGCTGGCTCCTCGTACCATCAACCCAGCATGCGGCACATCGCGCTCATTACCACCGGCGGCACGATCGAAAAGACCTATGACGAGGCGACGGGCTCCCTTGGAAACACCAGGAGCATCGTGGATCGCATGCTCCGCCGGCTGCGGTTAGCTGATACTGCCATCAATGTCATCGAGCTGATGAGCAAAGACAGCCTCCACATGACCGACACTGACCGCGGCACCATCGCCGAAACGGTCGAGGCGGTGCTGCGCACACAGCCGACGGGCGTCGTCATCCTGCACGGCACCGACACGCTGGAATTGACGGGTAAGGCGCTGCATGACCGCTTTGCGAATACCAGCGCTCCGATCATTCTGACCGGCGCAATGCGGCCCTACGAAATGGTCCGGAGTGACGCGTTGCAGAACCTGACCGAAGCGGTTTTCGCTGCGGGCGTGCTCAAACCCGGCGTGTACTGCGTGGCCCACGGGCGGGCGCTCGCGTTTCCGAACGTGGGGAAAGATCGGGCGAAGGGGACGTTTGTGGAGAAGTGAACTCCTTACACGTTTTTGCCAGTCAGAGCCGAAAGGCGAACGTCCAGCTTTCGTTTTAGTTCTGTTTGATTTTTGAAGTCGATCGTGGGGTAGTCTTGCGTGTCAAAGTGCCTTGGCGTGTCCATGGATTGGATAAAAATTGGTGTCTTGCCGATCGCCACCGCATAGCCAGCCTCGAAGAACACGTTCGGGCGGCAGAGGGTCAAATCACAAATGACATACTGTGATTCTTGAATGAGCCGATCGATGGAGTGACTGATTTTCGCATTCGTTTGCTCATCATCAACTCGCTTCGCGGTGATGCCATGCTTTACGCACACTTCCTTGATCGACGTAAGTGTATCGACAAGAGCTGGATTGGCTTCCTCATTCATCGGCATCGCAACGAAAACTGTGTTGGGTTGCGTGGAGTATTTCGGCATCATTGAAGAGCCTTCTCTGATCGAGTCCGCGACTTGCTTTGTCAAATCTGCAGCTCGCTTGCGATCAAGAAGGTCTCGCGCCTGTCGACCTAGAACATCCGCATAATCTGCAACATCCTGTTCAGGATCCTCGGGCAGTAGAACGAAAATGTCGTCGTCTCGGGTTCCAAGAGATGTCCATGAATCACCTGGCTTCAGAAAACGCTTGCTTTGGTGATCCCACACTGAAAAGTGCTTGAGCCCGTGTGTTCGACGTAGATCGGCGTGCTTCTCGTCACGCACCAGTGCCAGGACCTGATATGTGTCTCTTAAGTCCGTGTGAGGATTGCCCGTGGACAAATCGACATCTATTCCATCTAGACTAAGGGATGGGCTCGTTGGTTCGGGGCTGTCGTTTAGATGGACTCGGCCGGGATAGATGACGGCGAGTATGTGAATAGAAATACGTCGACCCATTACTTCTACCTCTTGAACTTTACCCCCACCGCACTTCGCCCTTGCCCTTCACCACCTCACCAATTCGGTACACCTTCTCGCCGTATTCAGCGAGGTGTTCCATCACGGCTTCGGCGAAGGCCGGCTTGACGATCACGCAGTAGCCGATGCCCATGTTGAAGACGCGCCACATTTCTTCGTCGGGGATGTTGCCGTGCTTCTGCAGGAACTGGAAGACTGGGAGGATGGGCCATGCGCTGCGATCAACCTTTGCGTCCAGCGTGGGCGGCAATGCTCGGCAGAGATTGCCGGCCATGCCTGAGCCGGTGATATGGGCCATGCCCGTGATGACTTGCTTGACGCGGTAGGAACGCAGCAGTTTCACGATGGGTTCGGCGTAGATGCGCGTGGGGGTGAGCAGCACTTCACCCAGCAGTTTGGGGCGGGACTCGGCTTGCTTGGCCTTGCTCTTGCGTTTGCCGTTCTTGCCTGCGGGCTCAATGTTCAGTTCGGGGTACACGCCGCGCAGGTCGAGTTTGGCTTCTTTCACCACTTTGCGCACGAGCGTGTAGCCGTTGCTATGGATGCCGTCGCTCGCGAGACCGAGGATGACATCGCCGCTGCGCACGCGGGAGGGCTTCTGGGCTTTGCTGAGTTCCACCACGCCCACGCAGAAGCCGGCGAGGTCGAAGTCGCCTTTGTTGTAAAGGTCGGGCATGTGGGCGGTTTCGCCGCCCAGCAGTGCCGCGCCGCTGCGCTTGCAACCTTCGGCTATGCCGCGCACGAGGGCGTGCAGCGTGGTGTCATCGACGGTGGGGGTGGCGATGTAATCGAGGAAAAAGAGCGGCTCGGCACCTTGCACGATCAGGTCGTTCACGTTCATCGCGACCAGATCGATGCCGACCGTGTCGAAGATGCCCATCTCCGCGGCGAGCTTGACCTTGGTGCCCACGCCGTCGCAGCATGCGACCAGCACCGGGTCCTTGTAGTTGCGCTTGAACAGCCGGTGGTTGTAATCCAGCCGGAAAAGCCCCGCGAATCCGCCCGGATTGGGCAGCACGCGGTCGGTGTACGTGCGGCGGAGCACCTTGTCGAGGCTCTCGGTAAAGGCGTCCTTGCGATCGATATCGACGCCGGCATCGGCGTAGGTGAGCGACTTGGAAGCAGGCTTGGAAGCGGTGCGGCTCATGCCCCAGAATAGCGCGTTACGGATGGGATTTGCCGACAGACCGTCCACGTGCCGACCGAAATCCGACGAAAGCCCCTTCCCAAAACTGGCAGATCGTGGTATATTGGCCCCATCGCAGCCTCGCACCCGTCGTGGGGAGCGCGGGGCTGATCGTCCTGTCCGGCGTGTTGCCGCGTGTGGGGCTGCTCTTCGCGGAAGCAGCCCCCGCGGCCCCCGGCGGGGCAAAGCCGTCTTGAAAATGTTTGCGCCGACTTGTTTGACGCCGGACCTGAGGCTCTGCGAAGGTCCGGGTCCAGCGACCAGTTGTGAGATCCCCCGGGTCTTCGCAGAGCGTCAGGTCCGGCGTCTACACGCTCGATAGCAACCGTCCCGCGCATCGCACGTATCGTGAAGACCCGAGGAGTTCCGCCCGTGATGACCGCTCAGCCCCCGCATGTGCCCGCCGCCCCCCGTCAACGCCGACTCGAGGATGTTCGCGTGCTCATTGTGGACGATGACGAGGATGTGCTGCAGAGCTTCGATGCGGCGTTTCAGGCGGAGGGCGCTCTGACGCAGTTGTGCCGCGACGGCAACGACGCCGTCCGGATTTGTCAGCAAGATGAGCCCGATGTGGTGATTCTCGACATGATGCTGCCCAAGCGTTCTGGCTTCCTGGTGCTGGAGAAGATCAAGGGCACGGAAGATGCTCCCGCCGTAATCATGGTGACGGCGAACGAGGGCAAGCGCCACGAGGCGTACGCCGAGAGTCTGGGTGCGGACGCGTATCTGCACAAGCCGGTGCCGCTGAACAAGCTGATTGAGACGGTTGTGGAACTGATAGAAGAAGTGGATTGAGGCTTCCGCACTTTGGGTGTTGGCTCCGTGGTGCCACTGGCTGCTGCTGAAGCATGCGCTGCGTCACACATCACTGCGTGCGCATGTTGCATCGCCGCATCATGACAGATGCGTTGGCGGCGACGCGAATGCTTGATCGATTAGCCGCGGGGGCCGGCGTTGCGCACGGCTTCGGGCATGTCGAACTGCTTGTCGTTGTTGCGGAAGTCGGCCGCGAGCTTCTTCGCGGTGGTGTCGTAGGCGGCGCCATCCTTCCACGTGTTGCGCGGCATGAGGACATCGCTGGGCACGCCCGCGACGCTCTTGGGAATGTGCAGGCCGAAGACGGGGTCCTGGTGGTACTCAGCCTTGGCGAGGCTGCCATCAAGGATCGCGCTCACGAACGCACGGGTGTACTTAAGGCTGAAGCGATTACCCACGCCGTAGGGGCCGCCGGTCCAACCCGTGTTGAGCAGCCAGACGTTGGTGCCGTGCTTCTTGATCTTGTCCGCCAGTTGGTTGGCGTAACTGACGGGAGGACGTGGCAGGAAGACGCCGCCGAAGCACGGGCTGAAGTTGGGTTCGGGCTGCTTCACGCCGGCTTCGGTGCCGGCGAGCTTGCTGGTGTAGCCGTTGATGAAGTAGTACATCGCCTGCTCGCTGGTGAGTTTGCTCACGGGCGGCATGACGCCGTAGGCATCGGCGGTGAGGAAGATGATGTTCTTGGGGTGGCCGCAGTGGCTGGGAATCACCGCGCCTTCGATGAAATCGACGGGATAGGTGACGCGGGTGTTCTCGGTGTACTTGGCACTGTCGTAATCGGGAATGCGCGTGTGCGGATCAATCACCGTGTTTTCAAGCACGCTGCCGAAGCGGATGGCGTTCCAGATTTCCGGCTCGCCTTCTTTGCTGAGCTTGATGCACTTGGCGTAGCAGCCGCCTTCGAAGTTGAAGACGCCGTTGTCGCTCCAGCCGTGCTCGTCATCGCCGATGAGGGCGCGGTTGGGATCGGCGGAGAGCGTCGTCTTGCCGGTGCCGGAGAGGCCGAAGAAGAGGGCGGCGTTGTCGTTGTTCTTCTTGTCCACGTTGCACGAGCAGTGCATGGGAAAGACGCCGACTTCCGGCATGTCGTAGTTCATGGCGTAGAAGATGCTCTTCTTCATCTCGCCGGCGTACTCGGTGCCCAGAATGACGACGATCTTGCGGGTCAGGCTCTGGGCGATGATGACGGGAGCCTTGTACCCCATCTTGGCTTGTTCTTCAGCAGTAAGCCGGCGCGTGCCGGCGTTGATGATCGTCCAGTCTTTCTTAAAGGGGACGGGCGCACCAGCAGCCTTGCTGCCTTGCTTGATGAACAGCGTGCTGGCGAAGAGGCTGTGCCAGGCCTGTTCGGTCACGACCTGCACGCCGAGGCGGTACTTGGGGTCCGCGCCGGCGTAGCCCTCAAACACGAATGCCTTGGGGCGCGAGTTGAGGTGATTGACGGCGATCTCGAGCGCCATATCAAACTGGGCGGGCGTGACGGGCGTGTTGACCTTGCCCCACCAGATCTTGCTGTGAATATCAGCGGTATCTTCGAGCTGCTTGTCTTTGGGGCTGCGGCCAGTGCGATCGCCGGTCAGGCAGCAGAGAGCGCCGTTGGCGGCGAGTTGGCCTTCGCCTGCTGCAATAGCGCGCTCGACGAGCTCCGCGGAAGAAAGGTTCTTGAAGACGCGAGGGGAGGAAACGTCGAGACGATCAAGGGCGGAAGCGGCCATAAACACTCCTCAGACCGGCCGCCGAAGACGCTGGCGAGAGCCGGGAGGAGAGGGTAAGGCACACACTGAGACTTTGTGAAGTGGGAGGCAGAGGAAACCCGTTGCAATCACATGATGCTGGCGGGTTGTCGGGAGGGCGGATGCCCCGTATTGTTCCAGTCCTAACGCTCCTCTGGGGCGGAGATGGTGGTCGTAGCTCAATTGGTTAGAGCACCGGGTTGTGATCCCGGGGGTTACGGGTTCGAGTCCCGCCGATCACCCTTTTTTTCGCTCTGTGTGCCGCGTGCACGGAGCTTGAGCGACGACGCGTCGCCTGCTGCCTCTGGCAGCATGCCCCTTATGAGGGCCAACCAGGGGAAAAGTTTGAGAAACTGGCACTCCCGTGCAACGCGGTGATGCGCCGATGGAATAGGTAAGTGTCCGGCGTTCTCGCGCCAGCCGATGGACCTCGCCACCAGGTGCGGACCAGCGTTTGGCAGGGCCCGGATGTGTGGCTTGGTGGTGCCGCCCGTGGATGATCCGCTGGCGCATGGAGGTGCCTGATGGCGGTCGGTTCGACTTTGCTGGTTCATCTCGCTCAGGCCGCGACGCCCGCAGCGCCCGCCGTCGCTGGCAAGTCCCTGTGGGACTACATCATGGACGGCGGCCTCTTGGGGTTCTTCCTCATCGGGCTTTCGGTCTTCGCGCTCACGCTCATGATTCGCAACATGCTGGCGATTCGGGAAGAGCGCCTGGCTCCGGGTGATGTGCTGGACGCGATTGAAGAGAAGTTTCGCGAAGGGAAGTTTCGCGATGCCGAGAAATTGTGCAAGGCCGAAGACGCGCCGTATGCGGCACGCATCGTGGGCAAGGCGCTCGGCCGTTGCCTCAACTCGCCTTACGGCATGATGGAGTTTCGCACGGCGGTGGAAGACGCAGCGGCCGACGAGACTGACCGCTTGCACCGCATGAATGACTGGATCGGCATTCTCGCCGCGATCGGGCCGATGCTCGGTCTGCTGGGCACGGTCATCGGGATGATCGGTGCGTTCAGCACGATCGGCAGTATGACGGGGGCGCAGCGCAGCAATCAGTTGGCGACGTTCATGTCGATGGCGCTGGTAAACACGGCGCAGGGGCTTGTGGTGGCGATTCCGTGTACAGTCGCGTTCGCGATTTTTCGTCGACGCATCGATGCGATGGTGTCGAAGATCGGGCAGCGACTGGAACGGCTGAACACCGCGGCACAGGCACGCACAGCACCCGCGGGGAAGAAAGCGGCAGAAGTGGCGTGAGTGGTGGTTTGGGTGTCGATGGATCGCGGCCGCACTGGACTGCCGGCCCACGTTAAGAGCGAAACATGATTCGCGGTCGCAACAGAAACGATGAAGACGCCAGCTTCGATCTCACGCCGATGATCGACGTGGTGATGCTGCTCATCGTGTTTTTCACGCTGACTGCCCAGTTCTCCGGGCGCGAGACCGCTGCATTGGACTTATCGCGTACAGCGGGTGATCCCAGTATCGCGAAGGATGCGGCGGTCATGTTTGTGGATGTGGACAAGGACGGCAAGCTGAGCAGCCTGGGGCAGCCGCTTGATTTTGCTGAGATCGTCAAGCAGGCGACGCCGCCTCCTGGGGCGAAGGCGGGCGTCGACATCGTGGTGCGCGTGGATCGCACGGCGCCATCAAAGCATGTCAACGACCTTGCGAAGCGGCTGCGAGCCGCAGGCATCACGCGGTGGAAGTTCGCGACCAGCGGCGAAGAAGCTCCCGCGGGCGCGACTCCGGGAGGTCCGTCATGAATCTCTCCAAGGGTCGCAGTCGGCGCATAAGCATTGAAGCGATGCGACTTCCGCTCGTGGCACTGATTGACGTCGTGCTGTTTCTTCTGTTCTACTTCATGGTCGCCGGGGACATCGCGTCGAGTGAGGCGGAACTGCAGACGACACTTGCGACGCAGCAAGGCGCAGGCGCGAACGCGTCGAGCCTGCAGACGCAAATCGTTGATGTGAAGATGGACAACGGCGTGCCGGTCTATCGCGTGGGCGCTCGCACGGTGCGCACCTCAAGCACGCTCACGAACATTCTCGGCAATCTTCCACGCGACATGGGCGTGATCATCCGGGTCGATGACAACGTGCCGGTAGAAGCGGCTGCGATTGCGGTGCAAGCCGCGACGGATGCGGGCTTCACGAAGATCACGTACACGCCGGGCTCATGATGCGATGCGTCTCACGCCGCGGCTGAGTCAGACGACTCGTGCGATGCAGCGGGCAAACCGACGATGTCCAGCGCCTGTGCGAGCGCGGAGAGCACCATTTGCGGTGTGCATGGACGCACGAGCGCTGCGCGGAAGGGCAGCATCGCGGCGAGCTTGTGCACGCGCGGCGTGCGATCAGCGGCAATTAGCACGAAGTTCGCGTTGGAGCCGGCTGCCACGAGCGACACGAGCGCGTCGCTGATGTCGGGGCTCTGCATCTCCGCGCTGAGGACGACAACATCGAGGCGGCGCGCATCGAACATCACGCCGTCGAGCGTGGGGTGCGTGGTGACGACGCACGGTGATTCTCTCAGCGTGGCGCTGAAGAGCGCACGATCATGCGCGGACTCGCTGACGACGGCGATGCGTCCACGCACCATGTGAGGAGCCACGAATTCGTGGATGTGCTCGTTGGTGAGCAAGTCTGTGTGCACATGGCGTCGCGGATCGACGGGTTCATCAAACCGCACGGCCCACATGAACATGCCGCCACGACCGGGCTCGCAGCGAACGACCTTGCCGCGAACGCCGCGAACACCGCCGTAGAGCTCGGGCAGAGCAGTGACGATTTCAAGACCTTCGCGAGCGAAGTTGGTGCAGAGGCCACGAAGCCCGCCCGCGGAGAGGTTACTGCACACCATGCCCATGGGGCCGCCATCTGCGCCATCGGTGGGCATCACGACAATCTGCCTGTCGAAAGGCCAGCGGAAGTAGGTGCGTGGCGTGTGCTGCGCTCGAGTCGCGTCCATGTGTCCCCCCGAAAGGAAGCGTGCTGCGACGGGCTTACGTGGCCCGCGGTCCGACACATGTGCTATCGCGAAGGTGCGCGTGTCCCTGTGGAAACATTGGTGTTTCGCGGTTGATTCCGTTGCGTACGAATCAGGTTTGCGCTCAACTCCCCGGCTTTGGTTCCGGGGGTCACGGGAATGGATGGACGCATCACGCAGCGGACGCGAGATCTCGGCAAGCGCCGATGAGTTCCTTCACCATGTGCTCGTGCTTGGACTTGTCGCCCGCGGCATCGCACAGCACGGTCATGGCGTTATCGGCCAGCTTCCCGAGCTTGTGCGCGCCACAACTTGGCGCGCTGCCGCGAATCTGCATCGCCGTTTCGATCAGAGTCTTCTGATCTTGCTTGGAAAGGGCGTTTTCGAGCGTTTGAGCGAACTTCTCAAACTGCGGCGACATCGCGCTGGCGACCGGGTTGCCCGCGGTGTCGTCTGCCTCTTCGGCTTCGGCGTCTTTCTTGTTGACGAGCAGACGCTCGGCAATGGCGCGAAGCAACTGGGTTTGTGCGAGCGGCTTGGTGAGTACGCCCGTGTTGGGCATGTCCCACAGTCCCGACTTCATGAGCCCCACGGGGTCAGCCGTCACGAGAATGACGGGCAGATCAACGCCAATGGAGCGGAACTTCTGGACGAGTTCGGTGCCGGTTGTATCGGGCAGGCGCCAGTCGGCGATGACAAGGTCAAAGCCGTTACCAATCTGCTGCATGGCCCCTGCGCCGTCCGACACGCGAGACAGCGAGACATTGGTCTCCCGCAGGAAGTGCTGCAGGATGCGGTAATCGACATCGCAATCTTCGATGTAGAGCACCTTGGCGACGAGCTTCTCGGGGTCGACGTGCTCGACCGAGAAGAACTCCTGGCCTTTACCGGCGCCAAGATACTCGCGAAGGTCGATGGGCTCTTCAAACTGAATCCCAAGTTCGTGAATCACGCCCTTGCGGAAGAGGCAGCGCTTCATGACACCCGGCACTTCCTTGGATCCGCCACCCAAGCGAGGCAGTGAGACAATGACGACGCTGCCGGGATGCACATACGCGTTATGCAGCAGTGAAATGCCGCCTCGTGAGAGGTTGCGGCATGCAAGACGGAGGTGCACTTCGCCACCAGAGGGCTGCACGAGCGTGACCTTGACCGTGGCGTGACGGAAGGGCCAGCGAGTGAAGTCGCGTCGAACGGGCGCTTTGCCCTTTTCCGCGGCTTCGATTTTCTGGAGAAGCGTGACAAGGTCGCGCTGGCTGATGCCCAGGGTATTGGGCCGCTCAGCAGCGGTGATCTTGAGTCCAGGTTTAGCGGGCTGACCGGTCATGCCACGACTTCTCCGCGACGCTGCAATTGTGTGAGCGTCCGCAGAAAACATCGGATATCGCGAGGAAACAGTTGTCCCGCCAGGCGAGGGGTGGCGAAAAGTCAGACGGGAAGACGGCGCAAACGGCACATGTGCCGCAGCCCTCCAATCAGGACACGTGATTATGCGACCATCACAGCGGAAGGTGAATGGTCAGATGTCGAGATTGCGGACTTCCAGCGCATGTTCTTCGATGAACTTGCGGCGTGGTTCGACTTCTTCACCCATGAGGATGCTGAAAAGGGTGTCGGCCTGGCTCGCACTCTCAAGCGTGACCTTCATTAGCGTGCGCTTGCTGTTGTCCATGGTGGTTTCCCACAACTGCTCCGCGTCCATTTCGCCCAGTCCCTTGAAGCGCTTGACGTCAAGGCCGCGACGACCGATATCGCGCAGTGCGCCGAGGATGGCAGGGAGATTGGCTGCTTCGACAACTTTGCCCGGTCCAGCGCGCTTGACGGACTTGGAATCGTCGTCCTGATTGTCGCGTGCTTCGTCTTCGAGCGATGCATCGAGCAGTTCCTGGCCAGCGACCCACGCGAAGGGTGATGCGACCATTTGGCCGGTGACGGTCTCCGCCTGCTCGTCGGCAAATGTGCCGGCGTTGACGGCGATGCCGTGAGACTCGAGTTCCGTGAAGAGCTTGTCGAGTTCCTTGTTCTCGTGAAGTTCGCGCACGACGGCGGTACCCAGCAGTTGCACGCCAGTTGCCGGGCCTTCGTCGGTACTTGCGAGGCTTTGCGAATCGTCGCGATCTGCAAGGCGGAGCTTGCGCCGCGAGATGTTGGCCATCGCTTCTTCTTCGCTCCACGCGTAATCCTCGCCCTGCGCACCGCCCGGTGTGCGCCACGTGAGGCGGTGGGTGGGCAGGTGGCGCTTGCCGGCGGGGTCACTGTCGCGCTTGGCGAGCAGGTCCTTGAAGACGATGCCGCGGCGCTGAGCGATATCGACGAGTTCCATGACACGGCGCAGGGCGACTATGCAGCGCTTGAGTGGCTGGCCTTCAAGCCGCTTCAGTTCCTTCACGTCGAAGTTGGCTTCGTCCTTGCGAGTGACTTCGCGGATGACCAGCGCGCAGTGAGCGAGGCCCAGCTCGGTAAGCGTGTCGTCGAGGCGGGTCTCATTGAGAACGTACGTGCCGCCCTTCTTGGTGCGGCTGCCGGCCTTCATAACTTGGTACAGCGGCGGCTGGGCGACAAAGAGGTGGCCACGACGGATCAGTTCAGGCATCTGGCGGAAGAAGAACGTGAGCAGCAGCGTGCGAATGTGACTGCCGTCCACGTCGGCGTCGGTCATGATGATGATCTTGCCGTACCGCAGCTTGCTGATGTCAAACTCGACGCCGATGCCTACGCGCAGTGCGGCGATGAGCGTGCGGATTTCTTCGAACTTGAGAACTTGGTCAATACGGGCCTTCTCAACGTTGAGCACTTTGCCCTTGAGGGGCAAGATAGCTTGGAACTCAACGTCACGGCCTTGCTTCGCACTGCCACCTGCGCTGTCACCTTCGACGATGAACAGCTCGCAGTTCTCAACTTCCTTGCTCTTGCAGTCCGCAAGCTTGTGAGGCATGCTGCCGCTGTCGAGGGCGCTCTTGCGGCGCGTTAGTTCACGAGCCTTGCGAGCTGCTTCACGAGCCTGAGCGGCGATGATGCCACGCATGCAGAACTTCTTGGCCTCGGAGGGGTGTTCTTCGAGCCAGCGGTCAAGTCCTTCGTTAACCACTTGGCTCACGAAGCTCTCGATCTCGGGGTTAAGGAGCTTTTCCTTGGGCTGGTTGTTGAAGGTTGGGTTGGGCAGCTTGACACTGACGATGCAGACCAGACCTTCGCGCAGGTCTTCGCCGCTTGGAACGGGGTCCTTGTCCTTGATGATGCCGTTCTTTTTGGCGTAGCCGTTGATGGTGCGAGTCAGGGCGACCTTGAAGCCCTGCGCATGCGTGCCGCCGTCGACGTTGTTGATGTTGTTGGCGAAGGAGAGGAGCGATTCGTTGTAGCCGTCGTTGTATTGGAAGGCGACTTCCGCGATAAGGCTTTGCGCGGGATCCTCGCGCTTGAAGTAGACGAGTTCACCCACGGCGGTTTTGCCCGTCATGAGGTGTTCGACGTATTCGGGCAGGCCTTTGTCGGCCTTGAAGAGTTCGCTCTTGATTTTGCCGTCTGGGCCGACGCGTTCGTCGGTGAGGCGCAGCGCGACGCCCGGGTTGAGATACGCGAGTTCGCGCAGGCGGTTGGCGAGGGTGTTGTAGTCGAAGCGAGTTTCAGGGAAGATCGTCGGATCCGGCTGGAACGTGACCGTTGTGCCACGCTTGCGCGCTGCGCTCGCGGGGATCGCGCCGACTTTCTTGAGGGGCTCGCTGACGCGACCGCGTTCGAAGGTGATGGTGTGGATCTCGTTGTCGCGGTAGACCTCGGCGGTGAGATACGTGGAGAGTGCGTTGACGCAGGAGACACCCACGCCGTGCAGGCCACCAGAGACTTTGTACGCGGAGCCTTCCTGCTGGAACTTGCCGCCCGCGTGGAGTTTGGTGAGCACAACCTCGATGGCGGACTTGCCGTTGAGGTTGGGATCTTCGTGCTTCATGGGGCCGGTGGGAATGCCGCGGCCGTCATCAACCACGCTGCACGAACCGTCGGCCTGGATGGTGACATCAACGATCGTGGCGTGCCCTGCCATGGCCTCGTCGATGGAGTTGTCGACGACTTCGTAGACGAGGTGGTGGAGGGCGTTGAGGCCGGTGCCGCCAATGTACATGCCAGGGCGCTTGCGCACCGCGTCAAGACCCTCGAGGACTTGGATCTGTTCGGCGCCGTAGTTGCTGCCGGTCGCGCCGATTTTGGGTTCGGCTTTGACATCCGACTTGATCTCCGCGCCGACGACTTCGGCGGGGGAGTTCTTCTTGTCGGACGCGGCGGGAGTGGGGGAAGAGTTGGGCATGGTGTGAAGGCGAAAAGAGTCGTTAGGGATCGGTGGGACAAAACATGGCACGCGAGGTGAAGAAAACCGGGCGATATGTCGCGGAGTGCAAGCGGCGTGAGAATGTGTGTAGTCGCAGCCTAGAAGCGTAGGATCGCTACGATCGCGACAACGCCGGAAACTATCGGAAAACAAGGGCGAAACTGAGCAAATTCGGGACCGCGTGGCCGGGAAGCGACAACACGATTGGTGCAGCTTCGCGAGCTGTCGGCGGCCGCTACTGCGTTGGGGTTGTCCGGCTGACGCCGGGGCTGATGAACCGGGAGTGTAAATCCCTGTAAAAACCCTTTCAATTTCCAAACAAAGCAACCGTCCGAGCGTCGACGCGTATACGTCCCCGCGTGGTGGCGAGTGAAGTGACAACTTTCGGGGTTGCGAATGCAGAATTGACGGCCGGTACCGGCGTCACTGATGTGCGACGTGATGTGTTTGCAGCGACGGATCAGGTATCACCTGCCGAGCAGGCGCATTTGAACGCTGATCAGACCGAGACACTGACAACGCTGCGGCTTCCCATTTTTTTCGTAGTGGGTGTCTTTGTGTCGCTGGGGTTTGTGGTGGGCACCGCAATTGGCAGCCTCCTCGCTTTGCACGCATTTTGGATCGGAGTCGCTGGCGCGGTCGTGGGCGGGCTCGTCTTTGCGATCGGCATGTGGCGACGCAGAACGGGGCGGTTGCCGAAGGACTTCGGCCTTGCGCTCCCGAAACTTGTCGACGATACGTTCCGGCTGCGTTTGGTCGCGACGCGGAGGGATGTGTATCGCGTGCTGTACGAGACACCTCTGAGTGAGGAGTCTTTTGAGCCGCGAGTTTTCGCACTGCGTGCCGCGGTGCCAGCGCCAGCGGGGCGGTGGTACACGCTGTGGATTGTCGGGATCGTGTTGGTGAGTCTTGTGTGGACGTGGTACCGGATACAGCTTCGCGGAAACATGGGCATTTCGCTCATCGGTCCTTGGGACTACTGGGCGATCATGTGCTTGATGACCCTTCCCTTCATGTGGACCTGGCCGACGTATTTGCGGGTATCGCCCGGGCGGCTGGATGTCGTGCGGTATGGATTGATGGGATCAGGTACGCCGCACGTGCAGAGGATCGACTTGCGAGCTGCGCGGGTGCTCGTCAATTTGCGAGCGATGACGGTGATTGTGCAACCGGCGGAAAGCGCAGAGCGGACGCTTGTCGTGCAAATCAACCAGTGGGGAGCACCAAACACCGAGTTGGCGCGGTCATTGTTCGAGGCAGCGCGGTGGGAAGGCGATCACAGCCCATTGCCCGATGATGCGTTGGTGGGCTAGCGTTGCGTGAGGTTGAGGTGGGCGGCGATGAACGCAGAGCAAACGAACGAACAAGGGATTGCTGATGCCGCGCCTGCCTCGGCGTTAGACGCTGCTTCGCCACCATCAACATCAGACTTCTCGCATGATCCGCTTCTGGTATACGACAACGAGTTGCACACGGAACGTCTCAAGCCCGTGGAGCTCAATCGTGCTTCCAAGTGGCCTGTCGCCGCGACGGCATTTGCTGGGCTGATGGTGATTGGTCACTTGCTTGGCGCGACCGGACTGGTACCGGCGTACATCATCGTTCGTGTGCAAGAGCTGGGTTGGTTTGTGTTGCAGTTGACGCCATTTCTCATGTTGGTCGCGCTGCCGCGGCTCTGGCGAAACAAGACTCAGAAGCGGGGATTGCCGCCGCCTCGAGCTGTTTATGCAACGCACTGGCATGATCAGGATGCATATCGGATTGCGGTGGCGGGGCAACGCAAGGACCTCGAAGCGGTTTTCAGTGAGCGTGTGGATGACGGGTTCTTCGAGCCCAAGGTGTATCGAATTTGGGGCGATTGGCCCGCAAAGGCGATCTTGCACGTGCTGGGACTTTGGTTGCTTGGTTCAGCACTGTCGCTCGCCCTGCTGAGTGGTTTGCGCACCAGCGCGAATATGGGCACGATCTGGTCGCTGCAGGGAGCCTGGGATTGGGTAGCAGCGGCTGGTCTTGGATGGCTACCCATGGTGTTTTTATGGCCCTGCTATGTGCGAGTGTCGCCAGGTCAGTTGGAGCATTTGCGCTACGACCTTCTTGGACGTCGTTTGGTCGAACGTCACGCTTTTGATCTACGCACCGCGCGGCTACGCATGTATATGCCGGGAGGAGTCATGTTCATCACGCAGGCCGATGGAAAGACGTCGCGCGTTGAAGCCCCTTCGATTCGGCACGAGGATGATGTGGCGAGGACTGTCGTGGGCGCAGCAAGATGGCGCGGTGAGTTGCAGTCACTCCCGACGGATCGATTGTCTCAATAGTTGGCAGAACGATACAGTCGCGCATGCATGCGGGGAACGATCAAGGCGAATGGGCACAACCGTTTGATCTGGGGGACGGTCTTGAACCTGTCGTGCTGACGCGGACGCGGGACTTCACGGAATGGCCGCGTTCGCTGGGCATGGTTTCGGAGTGGTTCGTGCCCATGCTGCCGCGATCGCTGCTGCTCGCGATTGGGCTTGTGTTTGTGCTCGTCACCGTGACAGGCCTGTCGACGGTGCTTGCTCAGCGATTCGGAACGGACTGGATGTGGCTGGCGATTCCGCTGGCCATCATCGTTGGCGGTGTCGTCAGTGGCACAGCGTGGCGACGACGCATGTCTGCCAAGGGGCCCGCAAGCGGCAGGGTTGCCACGATTGTCGTTCGGCGCGCCGATCCTTCTGCGAGGCTGCGCGTGATTGGAGATCGCGAGCAAATCGCAAAGGTGCTGGGGTATCTGCCGGCGAAGGATGAGATGCGTGAGCCCGTGTTTCTTGAGTGTATGGGAATGTACGGATTTGCACAAGCAATCGAAGACATCGCGGCGAACGCGAGGCGTGTGATGCCGGTGCCGCGCGTCTCGAAGCGAGAACCTTGGTTGGAAGGCGTGCTGAAGTCGGTCGTTGGTATTGTGCTCTTCATCATAATCTTGGCGGCCGTGAGCAAAGCTCCGGGTATGCACATCGGATTCTGGCCTGTGGTAGTCAGCATGTGGTGCGCGTGGGCCCTTGTTGCATCATTCAACCCTGTGACGATTCGCGTGATGCCTGGCTGTATCGATGTGTTTCAGTCGCGGATGTTTCGGCGGACACGCATACAGCAGAACAGCTTTGATCTGACGCGGGCAAGGGTGACTCTTGATGTCAACCGTGGCGTCGTGCGTGTAGAAGACCCTACGCGCGCTGAGTGGCCCGGGCTGTACGTTCGACTGGCAGGCGGCCCGACGGAAATGCAGGCCATGGCCGATGTGCTGCACGCGGCACGAACGCGGCAGCACGCTCCGCAGATGCCGGGTGCGTTGGCGCTGGCATGAAAAAACGCCGCTGTTGGCGGCGTTTTTTCGTTCGTTACGATTTGTGTGGTATTGGAATGCTGCCTCCCGAAGGAGCAGCCCACCAGTCGTTACGGCAGAACGCGGACAACGCTGACTTCTTCAACAAGCAGGTCAAAGAGTTCGGCGACGTCTTCCGCCTTCATGCGGGCGCAGCCCATGCTCATCTGCTGGCCGATGCTGGCAGGGTCGATGGTGCCGTGGAAGCCGTAGCCCTGATTGACGGTGCTGTCGCCCACGCCTTGCCAGCCGATCCAATGTTCGCCGATGGGGTTCTTGGGATCGTTGCTGGCGAAGCGTTCGCCCGTGCGGGGGTTGACCCACGGCGGATCGACGAGCTTGCTGTTCTTCTTGACGATGTAGTTGCCGACCGGCGTGCTGTTGCCTTCGCCCAGTCCCACGGTGTAGCTCTTGATGAAGAGCCAGTTGGCCGGGTCGTCGGGCGCGCCAGCGAAGAGATCGGTGCGATACGCGCTCTTGTTGACGACAGCGTGGAAGGGCCCCTTGACGAGCTTGAGCGTCTGGCCGGCGCGGAGGGCGTTGGGGTTGCTGATGCGGTTGACGCGCTGGATGAGGCGCCAGTCGGTCGCAAGTTCGCGCTTGCGAGCGATCTTGACGAGACTGTCGCCCGGAGCGACCTTGTAGCTTTCGACCAGGCTGTCGCCCGGCTCGACACGCGTGCCGAAGACGAGGTCCTGATTGATCGTCGTGAGCTTGGTGCGGAGAGCTGCCTTGTCGGCGTCGCTCGCATCGCGGTCCAGCAGTGCCCGACTGTAAGCGGAGCGAGCCTCAACCAGCTTGTTGCTCGCCATGGCAGAGTCGCCCTGCTGGATGAGTTGCAGGACGGTGAGGTTGGTCGTGACCGACGCTGGCACAGGGTTAGTCGTGCCGGTCGTTGTGGTCGTGGTGCCTGGGGTCGAAGTACCCGTGGGCGTGGTGGTGGTGCCGGGCGTCGTGTTGGCAGGCACGGTCACGGGCGTGTTGACATCCGTGCGGACCACGGTTGTGGGCGCAGGCGTGGTGGTCGGCTGGTTGCCGAAGGGAACCGCCGCCCCCGGCGTGGTGCCAGCCGGTGTCGTCACGGGCGTGGTGCCCGCGGGAGTCGTCGTCGCGCCGGGAACTGCCGCTTCGGTGCCGATGGGCTTGGCCGTACCAGCAGCGTTAGCGACTTCAGCGGTCTTGGTCGCATCAACCTTGGCCGCATCGGCCTTCTGCTGCTTGTTCAAGTTGCTGAGCGCGTAGACACCGCCGCCCAGCAGCGTGATGCCGGCAACAACAAGGAGAATCTTGGAGGCGTTGGTGTTGCCGGATTGTCCGGTGACACTGCGGCTGTTTTCGTTCTGGTGATCAGTTTGCGACGGCAGAGCCATGAGTCTTCCCTTCCTTGAGAAGCCAGCGCGACGCGAGCGCGCAGGCGGGGTCCATCCCGGTTCAGTTGTTCGCACGGACCACGAGCGTCCGCGTCGGTGTCAGTATCATACCAACGCGCACATCATGCGCGTGCATCGGTACACAATCCACGATCTGCTCGTCAAAGCAGACGCCGGCGATCGTGACGCCTGGCTGGTCTCTGAGCTGGGTCAGAAACCGGTCGTAGAACCCGCCGCCGCGGCCCAGTCGGCCGCCTCTAGCGTCGAACGCAACTCCCGGCACCAGCACGACATCGAGTTGCGCGGGTGCCAGAGGTAGAAGATCGGCACGCGGCTGCACAATGCTGTAACGACTGACCTCGCAATCTGACGACAAGTTCTGCACCAGAACGGCATCAATCTTGTTCGTGATCCAGTCGGCCCGGGGGAGGGCTAGGGGCTGGCCGAGCTGGAGGCGGCGGGTGATGAAATCACCCAGATTCGCCTCGTGCCCAGCCGCGAGGTAAGCCATGAACATGCGAGCGTTCGCGAACGTTGTTTGCAGGCGAGCAAGCAGTGCCGTGGTTGCTTCATCGCGAACTGCGGGTGCCATCGCGCTCACGCGCCCGAGCACATCCCGTCGGAGGTTGCGTTTGGCGTCGGGATGGTCGCTGGGAAGTGACATGGGGGTGGGTGTCGAAACTAACGTGAGAGAGCCGCAACAATGCGCGTGCAGCGTATGAGCATGATTCGTTCCATCGCCGTGTTGATGCATCCCCTTCAGCATGACGCGGACCGGCTGCATTATCGCATCTGGCCCATCATCGCCAATTGGCGGGCCATGGGCGTGCGCGTGGATGTAGTGCACGGCGTGCGCGGCCATGAAGACGCCCTCTTGGCGGCGGATGTTCTGATGCCGCACGTGGATTGCTCGCGATTGGATGATGCGACGTGGGCATTGCTGCAGCGCCATCCGCGCGTCATCAATCGGCGTGTACGCGATATTCGCAAGACAGCGATATCAGCGCAGTTGCTTCGACAAAGCGACGCGTGGGACGGTCCTGTCATCGTGAAGACGGTGGGTAACTGCGGCGGGCTGTCCGATCATCGCTTTTCGCGTGAATCTGGGCCCAGGTTGGCTGATCGCCTGCGTCACCGGCTGACGTTTGCCGCACAACGTGAAGTTCACCTGTTGCGCTGGGCGCGGACGTTGACACGCTACTACCTGTTTGAACACATGCGCGAGGTGCCGCGGGGAGTCTGGGCGAATCCGCATCTCGTCGTGGAGCGTTTTCTCCCTGAGCGAGATGAATCGGGCAACTACGTGATGCGGATGTGGATCACCATGGGTGACGCGGGATTAGGACGCGTTCTGCGAGGAACTGATCCGTACGTGAAAAACGTGAACGCAGCGCTGGAGGAGTTCAGCACGCCGCCCGCAACTGTCGAGGCGTGGCGCCGCGAGTTTGGCCTCGATTACGGCAAGATCGACTTCGTGATGCACCGGGGCGAAGCGGTGATCATTGATGCAAACACAACGCCCACTGTGTCGGGCGACGCGTGGAGCGAAAAGTATGTGAGGCAGTGCGAGCCGCTGGCGCGTGGGGCGCTGGACATGTGGTGAAACATGTGATGAAGCGAGCGCTTGGGCACGTAGGGCGATAAAGGATTACGTTGGAACACTGCCGCCCCCCAGGGGTGGCCCACCTTGCGGAGACCGAGCTTGCTTGGCGCGGGCGAGTGCCTCGGCGAGCTGCTTCTCGTAGCCGCTGTCAGTTGGGCGGTAGTAGCTCTTGTCGACGCCCAAATAGTCTTGCGTGCCGATCATGCCAAGCCTGTCGTCGCGGGTGCCATCGGTATGGGCGTACTTGTAGCCTTCGCCGCTTGCGGCGCGATCGTCTTTCACGCTCATCTTGGTTGCCTTGCGCACGTTGCCGTCCTTGATGTGCATGGGCACCGGAATGGTGCGCCCTTCGGCGACGTCGTTCATGGCTTCATCGATCGCGACGTAGCTGGCGTTGCTCTTGGGAGCAAGCGCCAGGTATGTCACGGTCTGGCCCAGCGTGATGCGTGCTTCGGGCATGCCAATTCGTTCGACAATGTCGAAGCACGCACTCGCGATCATGATGGCGCGCGGATCCGCATTGCCGATGTCCTCGCTCGCGAGGATGGCAAGGCGGCGCGTGATGAAGCGAGGATCCTCACCCGCATTGAGCATGTGGGCAAGCCAGTAGAGGGCCGCGTCTGGGTCGCTGCCCCGAATGCTCTTGATGAGCGCACTCGCGTGGTCGTAGTGCTGGTCGCCGGATGCGTCGTAGACCGCTGCTTTCTGCTGAATGCTATCTTGAGCGACAACGGTGTCGATGACAAGTGACGAAGTGACGGGGTGACGAAGTGAAGTGGAAGCGTTTTCGTCTATCGTGGCGGTTTGGGATTTGGATCCCTCGCTGATATCCTGGCTGCGTACCGCGACTTCGAGCGCGCCCAACGCGCGGCGGGCGTCGCCGTCGCACTTCTTCGCCCAGATGGCGAGTGCATCATCCGTGACGGTGATGGACAGCCTGCCGTAGCCGCGATCTGGATCTGCGATCGCACGTTTGAGCACGCCGATGATGTCTGTTTCGATCAGTGATTCAAGACGAAACAGCGTGGAGCGAGAGACGAGGGCGGAATTGACGGCAAAGAGCGGGTTCTCCGTCGTCGCGCCAATCAGCGTGATCAGACCACGTTCCACGTCACTCAGCAGCACATCTTGCTGGCTCTTCGTGAAGCGATGGATCTCATCGAGGAACAGGATCGTGCGTTTGTTCTCAAACTCAAGTCGCTTCGCAGATTCGTCGCAGACCTCGCGAATGCGTTTCACGCCGACGAGCGCGGCGTTCTCACGCACGAAGTGGCGTTTGGTGTGCTTCGCAATCAGTTCCGCGAGTGTTGTCTTGCCGGTACCGGGCGGACCGTGGAAGATCATGCTCGTCACGGTGTCGGCAGCGAGCATGCGGCGGAGCAACTTGCCCGGGCCCAATATGTGCTGCTGGCCTGCAAATTCATCGAGCGTGCGAGGGCGCATGCGCACTGCGAGCGGTTCCACGCCGCTGCGTGCTTGCTCGCGTTTCGTTGCCCACAGGTCCATGCTGAACGGTAGGGGAGTGGTCGGTGTGGATCGGTTTCGCTCCTGGTTCAGGTGGGTTGATCGAAGCCCTGTGCAGGTGCGCGATCTGTGCGCACGCGAGCATCACATGGTGTCTGCACGACGCTCACATGGAGTGATGTCGCAATAAATTGTGGAACGACTTTCTTGACTGCGCGTCGCACATGGTCGATACTTCACCCACGTCATGCTGAACCGCACTGTCAAAACCAACGTGAAAGCCAAAGGCGCCAAGAGCGTCTGGGTGTTCACGTTGGTCGAGATGGTCTGAGTTTCTTCAGACATTCACGCTCGACTCGTAAGCCCCCGGACGCTGTGTCCGGGGGCTTTTTTTCGTTTGATTTTCGACTGCTTTTCCGCTCAAGGAGCCTGGCATGATTCCCGCAACGACCACGCAATCACCCACCCAGACCGCGACGCACAGCACTGCATCCACCAGTTGCACGTGCCCCGAGTGCGAGGGCGCGATTCGCTTTGATCGTCCGCCGCTTCGCTCGCAGGTCGTGCGCTGCACGTCGTGCGGCGTGGAGCTTGAGGTGGTGAACACCGCGCCTGTTGAGCTCGCCCTCGCGCCGGAAGTTGAAGAAGACTGGGGCGAGTAAGCACGCTGATCTGTCGCCACAGAACCGGCGCGGGCGTGCGGGGAAAAGGGGTCGCGTGTGCGTGTGTCCGTCACATGTCTCACGCGAGAACCTCACGGAACTCTGACACTCGCCGCCCCGCCGGTTTTTCCTTCTCTCTGCTGTTTCCTGCTGAGTTCTCTGCTTTCGAGATTCCTATGCGTATCGCCATTCTCCATACCCGTCTTCGCATCGAAGAACGTCACCTCGCCGACGCCCTTATCACCCGCGGCGCGCACGTTGATCTCATCGACCTTCGTGACATCGTGTTTGATCCGCGTGACGCGGCGCAGTGGCGCGAGTACGACTTGGTGCTTGACCGCTCGCTGAGCCTGACCAGCTCGCTGACGGCGGTGCGCATGCTTGAACATCTCGGCGTGCCCTGCATGAACAGCTCTCGTGCGATCGAGGTTTGCAGCGACAAGCTCCGCACAAGCCTCGCGCTGGAGGCGGCGGATGTTCCCACGCCTCGCACACTCGTTGCGACCAGCCCCGAGGGCGCTCTGATCGCCATCGAACGCATCGGCTATCCCGTCGTGCTCAAGCCCACGATCGGTTCATGGGGACGTCTTGTTTCACGCGTGAATGACCGTGACGCGGCGGAGGCGATCATCGAGCACCGTGACACGCTGGGAGGCGTGCACCACCATGTGTACTACGTGCAAGAGCACATTGACAAGCCCGGGCGTGACATTCGCGTGTTTGTCGTGGGCGGGCGCGCCATCGCAGGCATCACGCGCAGCAGTGCACACTGGGTGACCAATACCGCTCGCGGAGCCACGGCAGCGGGGCTTGAAGTGCCGTCGGATCTGGCGCAGATCTGCGTCAATGCCGCGGCTTGTGTGCATGCGGACGTGTGTGCCATCGACATTCTCGAGTGCCCGCGCCGCGGCTACCTCGTGAATGAGATCAATCACTCGATGGAGTTTCGCAACAGCATCATTACAAGCGGTGTCGACATTCCCGGATTGGTCGCAGATCACGCGCTGCTTGTGGCTTCGCGGCGCACCGCGGAGGTCGCGCGATGAAGACGGCGTCCATCATCGGCGCCGCCGGTTACACGGGCGGCGAGTTGTTGCGGTTGCTGCTCGACCATCCGCATGTTCGTGTTGCGAGCGTCACGTCGCGCTCGCTTGCGGGCCAGCCCATACACCGCAGTCACCCCAATTTGCGCGGGCGCAGCGAACTGCTCTTCACGACGCCCGACCACGTGGAGCCGTGTGATGTGCTCTTCCTTTGCATGCCCCATGGCGAAGCAGCGAAGCAGATTGACCAATGGTCACGCCTGGCTCCACTTGTGATCGATCTCTCGGCGGATTTTCGATTGCGTGACGCAGCGTCGTATCGCACGTGGTATGAGAGCGAGCACCCGGCTCCTTCACGACTTGCGTCGGCGATCTACGGCTTGCCGGAACTGTCGCGCACACGCATCCGCGAGTCCGCAGGGGCGCGACTGATCAGCGGCGTGGGGTGCAACGCCACTGCGATGAATCTCGCGCTGCTGCCGCTCGCTCGCGCGGGGCTGATTGAACGCGTGATCTGTGATATCAAAGTGGGCAGTAGCGAGGGCGGAGCCGAAGCGACGCAGGGCTCGCACCACCCTGAGCGCAGCGGCGCGGTGCGGATGTACTCCACCGCTGGGCATCGTCACGCCGGAGAAGTGCTGCAGGAACTAGGTCCCATGCAGCTCGACGTGAGCATCACATCCATCGAAATGGTCCGAGGCGTCTCGTGCACCGCCCACGTCATCCCAACGCGCCGTGTCGAAAGCAAAGAACTCTGGAAGCTCTATCGCGCGGCCTACACCAACGAGCCGTTTGTGCGATTGGTCGCGGAGAAGACGGGCCTGCACCGACTGCCTGATCCGAAGATTCTCGCGGGCAGCAACTATGCTGACGTGGGCTTCGACATCGACCCACGCAGTGGCCGCATCATCGCGGTGAGCGCGATTGACAACCTCATGAAGGGCGCCGCCGGTAGCGCAGTGCAAGCAATGAATCTGGCTCTGGACCTGCCTGAAACGCTCGGTCTCACTTTCCCCGGTCTTCACCCCATCTGACGGATCGACACCATGCACACATCACCCATCGTTATCAAGATCGGCGGCGGCGAAGGTATTGAAATCGCTCCGATTCTCGCTGAAATCGCGCAACTTGTCCGCAGTGGCCAGCCAGTCGTGCTTGTTCACGGCGGCTCGCACGAGACCAACGTGCTCTCGGCCCGTCTGGGCGTCGAGGCGCGTTTTATCACGAGTCCAAGCGGGCACACCAGTAGACGGACGGATCGTGCAACGCTTGAGATCTTCGAGATGGTCTACTGCGGCAAGATCAACAAGGCCATCGTCGAATCACTCCGTGCCCAGCGCGTCGATGCGATTGGTCTGTCCGGCATCGACGGCGGTATCTGGCGCGGCAAGCGCAAGGATGCCATTCGCGCCATTGAAGAGGGGCGCACGGTCATCATTCGTGATGATCTGACCGGCACCGTCGAACATGTTGATCATGATCTCCTGCAATTACTGCTCGCCAATGGACGTACGCCCGTGCTCACGCCGCCCGCCATCACGGATGAGGGCATCGCCATCAACGTGGATGCGGACCGTGCGGCCGCCCGAACGGCAGCGGCGCTGGGAGCCAGTGAGCTGTATCTGCTGAGCAACGTGCCGGGTGTTCTGCGCGATCCGGCGAATGCGGACAGCCTGATCGCAAGAGCCAGTGGCGACACGCTTGCGACAGTGCGCGATGCCGCAAAGGGACGCATGAAGAACAAGGTGCTCGCTGCGGAGGAAGCCTTGCTGGGCGGTGTCAGTCGCATTGTGATTGGCAACGCGAATGGCGCCAATGCACTGACGCGGGCTCGCGAAGGTGCGGGCACGGTGTTTGAGGGAGCGATGTTGTGACTCTTGCAACAGCCAGCAACGATTCGCCTATTCACCAGGCTCTTGATGCGCAGGCGATTGCCGTCGTGCATGATCTCGTCGCGACCGCAAGCGTGTCGAGCGATGAGTCCGCCGCGGTTGGTGTGTTCGCAAGGCATGCTCGAGCGATGGGGCTTGATGTTGAGATCGACGAAGCGGGCAACGGGCACGCGGTGCGGGCTGCCGCTGCTCGGTTGATTGCGCCAGTACGAGAAATTGTGCTGCTAGGCCATATCGATACGGTGCCGGGCGATATTCCAGTCGCCATTGGCGACGGTGTGTTGCACGGTCGAGGAAGTGTTGATGCAAAGGGTTCGCTCGCTGCATTTCTGGTAGCTGCTTCGCGAGCCGTACTGCCTGATGGTGTGACGCTTCGCGTCGTCGGAGCAGTGGGGGAGGAGACACCTCTGTCGCCCGGCGCACGGTACATCGCCCCAAGACTGCGACCCGCGGCGTGCATCATCGGTGAGCCTAGCGGCACCACAGGGGTGACGCTCGGTTACAAAGGTCGCCTGGTGATGCATGTGCACGTGACTCGCGACAATGCGCATACTGCAGGGCCGGATCGCAGCGCGTGTGATGAGTTAGTGCGGTTGTGGGGAGCGGTGCAGGAGCGTGTCGCGTCTCTGAACGTCGGGCACACGGGTGCGTTCGAGACGATTCAGGCCACCCTCCGCAACCTGCGAAGCGAGTCGGATGGCCTGCACGATCGGGCGGCGTGTGTTGCAGGGTTTCGATTGCCCAGATGGATCGATCCGACAGAGCTAGAAACGCAACTGCGTGAAGTTGTCGCTCAGCAAGCAGGGATCAGCCAACTGACAATGCGATGCGAAGGCCACGAACTCGCGTTTGCCACCGACCGCAACGATGCAGTGGTGCGGGCACTGAGCGGTGCGATTCGTGAGGTGGGTGAGCGTCCCCAGCCCAAGCTCAAGACCGGCACGGCTGATCTGAATGTCGTCGCTCCCGTGTGGAAGTGTCCGATCGCGGCGTACGGTCCGGGCGACAGCAGTCTGGACCATACCCCGCGCGAACACCTGGTGTTGGCTGAGTATCTGCAGTCCATTCGCATTCTCACGCGTGCGATTGAGTCGCTCGCTACCGAGATCGCTACAGAATCGTGAGTTATTCGTGCATGGTGCCGCAAATCTCGCAAACAAATCAGGCGGAAACGTCGAATAAACAGACATGAAGTTCGCTCGTCGCCTGCGTGTGGAAGTGGTTGCTTCGGTCGTGCTTGGGCTTGCGCTCTGCGCTGGCGGTGCGACCGCGCAGCCCATGGTGACTCCCGAGGTGACGCAGCCGGTGCCGGCGCAAGGGCCAAGGCCTATGCCGCTGCCCGCCCTCGACGAGTCGGTGCAGCAGTTGCTTGATCAGGATTACTTGAAGGACGCAGAGCGAGCGGCGCTGCGTATTCGCCATGGCCAGTGGACGAATGAGGACCTCAGCGACGCTTCGACGCGCGCAACGGCGGCCTTGCTTCGCGGTGACACGAGCAACCCCGCGCTGAGTGATGCATCACTGCCCGCGACGCTCCGCGCGGAAATCGCGGTACGTGTGGGTCAGCCACAAGCCGCGATCGATGCCATCGCGGGCGACAACTCACCTCGTGCATCTCGGCTTCGAGCAGAAGCACTGATTGATCTGGGCAGGCTTGCTGATGCGGAGGTTGAGCTTGCAACGCTCGCAAATGCCGGCTCGCAACACACTGAAGATGCAGATGCGCTGGCAGATATCGCACGTGCACAGATTCTGCTTGCGCGTCGGCGTGGTGCGGAAGGAGAAGGCACAATCGGGTATCAGCAGACGCTCGATATGTTGGCGCGGGCACGTGATGCCGTTGATCGCATGAACTGGCATGTGCCGCTCGCCGAAGCTCTGTTGCTGTACGAAAAGGACGACTACGCAGCTGCGGCGGATGCACTCCAGACAACGCTCGAACTGAATCCTCGCGTCGCTGAAGCGTGGTACGTTCTGGGGCGCATGAGCGCGGATGCGTTTGACTTCGATCGCGCGGAACGCATCGCCGCGACGCTCGACATGCTGGTGACTAACGACGTGCCTGATGAGAGCGCGGCCTTCGCGCCAAGCCCGCTGGGCCGCATGATTCGCACGTACACCCGGCTGCGCCAGATCGAAGGTGCGGCTGCGCTCAGTGAGATTCGTCCGTTGCTCGATTCGATGCCGACCCACCGCGAGGCCCGGGCGCTTGAAGTCGCTGCGACAGCGATGAGCTTTGACTTCGCCAAGGCGGATGAACTACTCGCCAAGTACGACGAGCTCGCGCCCGCGTCGCCACTGCCGGCATTTGTCGCCGGAAAGGCGTTGTCGTCGGCACGGCAGTATGAAGACGCTGCGAGACTTCTGCGGATCGCCAGCGAGCGCAGTCCCAAGTGGGCCGAACCGCTGATTGACCTGGGATTGTCAGAGCTCCAAGCGGGCAAACTCGATGCGGCACGCGACGCTCTCAATCGTGGGCTGGCGCTCGACCGATTCAATACTCGCGCTCAGAACAGTGCGGTGCTGCTGAAGGAGATTGAGAGCTACACGACGATCGAAAGCGAGCACTTCGTGATTCGCTACAAGCCGGGAGTCGACGAGATTCTGGCTCGCGAAATGCTGGAGCCGCTGGAACGCATTTTCGTTCGCGTGACAGGCGATGGCTCCGGCGGCATTCGTCACAAACCGGCGGAAAAGACAGTCATTGAGCTCTATCCCAATCACCGCTGGTTCGCAACGCGCATCACCGGTATGCCCGCTCTCCACACATTCGCCGCGGCCACGGGTCCTGTCATTGCGATGGAAGTGCCGCGAAGCGGCCCGGGACACATGGTCGGTCCGTACGACTGGGCACGCGTGTTGCAACATGAGTATGTACACACAGTCACTCTATCGCGCACCAAGAACAGGCTTCCGCACTGGTTTACAGAAGCCAGCGCGGTGTATCTCGAAGATGCGCCCGATGACATCAACAGCCTGCAGATTCTCGCGCGAGCAGCACAGGCAGAACGCTGGTTTGACTTTGACACGATCAACGTGATGTTCGTGCGCCCCAAGAAGCCGACGGATCGTGCCCAGGCGTATGCACAAGGCGCTTGGATGTACCGCTACATCATCGAACGATTTGGTGATACCAGCGTGCTGGAGCTGATGGATCTCTACGCCTCCGGCGTGCGTGAGGAAGAGGCCTTCCAACGCGTGCTGAAGGTCAGTCGTGCGGAGTTCTTCGAAGGCTTTACGAATTGGGCTCGCGAGCGGCTGGAGGGCTGGGGGCTCGTGCCGACCGAGAGCAACAAGAGCATCGAGCAGTTGCTGGGCGAGGCGGGCGTGGAGGAGTTCAAGAAGGAGTTGCTCGACCAGTGGTATCAAGAGCAGCCTGAGAATCCGTTTGTGCTCGCTGAGTACATCAGGAGCGAGATGGACCCCAGAACGGAACTGGTCACGCCTGAGATCGCTGACAAGCTCCGCACGCTCGGGCGAGTGAGCCCGATGGACCCCATGCCGCACCGTCTGCTTGCGCGGTTTGAGCTGTCAAGCTCCGAGACGGGATCCACCGAGCGAGCGATTGCGCATCTGGAGTTTCTGGATGCACGCGAACAGCACTCCACGAGCTTTGCGATGGAACTCTCACGTCAGTACGCGAAGTTGGCTCAGTGGGACAAAGCCATCGCAAAGGTCACGCGCGCCACGCAGATATCTCCCTACGACGCGACGATTCGTGAGCACGCCGCCACGATCGCGCTGCGTGCGGGCAATCCGACTTTGGCCGAACGTCACATCCTGGCGTTGACAAAGCTCGAGCCCGACAAGGCGATTCACCAGCAGCGGCTGGAGGCCGTGCGAAAGATGATCAAGAACTGACACGGCGCGCGTGCATCACGCCCGGCGTGCACGTTCTGCAACCGTGTGTTCCCGCTGGCGCTCAATACTGCGTTGCAGCGTCCGCACCAGCACGCCGCGAACCTCCGGCAGGGGCGGTGCCTCAGCACCCAAAAGGCTTTCAAGGCTGCACACCGGCCGGCCATGCAAGCCGCACGGAACGATCGTCGCAAAATGCCGCAGGTCGGTCCGCACATTAATGGCAAGACCATGCATGCTGACCCACCGGCGGACGCGCACGCCCATGGCGCACACTTTTGCAAATGTGGGGCTGTTTGAGTCACTCTCCGCTGCAACAGCTCGGCCACTGCGCGGGTCGATCGGCACCCACACTCCCGTCGCGGACTCATCACGCTGGGCTGCCACGCCAAACTCCGCGCACGTGTCGATCACCGCTTGTTCCAGCAGCCGCATGTACGCGTGAAGGCCCAGATTCAACGAATTGAGATCGAGAATGGGGTACACGACCTGCTGTCCCGGCCCGTGATACGTGATATCGCCGCCCCGATCAGTTTCTTCGACAGCGATGCCCATCTGCGCCAGCGTGTCGCGGCTCGTGATGATGTGGTCGGCCGCGCCCGCGCGGCGTGAGACGGTGATGACCGGTTCATGTTCAACCGTGAGAATCACGCCCGTCAGTGGCGAGGCCGAGTCTCGTGATGCGAGCACGCGATCCAGCGTCGCGGTCTGCACGGCGTATGCGTCGGCATAAGGCAAGCGGCCAAGATCAACGACTTCCAGACTCATCAATGTAAAGTGTAGTGGCAGCCGCTGCCGCAACATCAGTGCGTTGTCAGGCCCGGAATGCGTAGGACGATGAACGGCGCGAGTGCGAAACAGCCCCACACGATCACGAACGCGAGATACGCGATGCCCCAGTTCCACTCGTCTTTCGCGACCTTCGCCGCTATCAACCCCGCGAAGAAGCCCCCGATGACGAAGATCGGGTAACCCAGCACGAAAACGGCTTTTCCGCTGATGGGGCCGACAGCTTTCGCGTAGAGGATGTAGCCGAGAATTGGACCGATGGTGAGCAGCAGAAAGAGCACGACAGTGCGAATGCTGACCATGAGCAGACCGTAGGTTTGCCGCATGCAAGCAAATGAAAAACGGACGCCGTGAGCGTCCGTTCGTGAAGTGCATTGGTAGGCTTAGGCCTTGTTGGTCGGAATCACGGACGTGTTCTTCATGCCGCGACGGCGGTCACGCAGACGGCGGCTCTTGCCTTCGCGATCACGCAGGTAGTACAGCTTGGCACGGCGGTTGTCGCAGCGACGAACCAGGTCGTACTTCGCAACCAGCGGGCTGTTCACCGGGAAGATGCGCTCAACGCCCACTTCGTCCACAACCTTGCGGATCGTGGCCATCTCGTTGATGCCCGAACCCTTGCGGCTGATCACGATGCCTTGGAAGACCTGCGTGCGTTCCTTGTCGCCTTCGACGATGCGGAAGTGCACGTTGATGATGTCGCCGGGGCCGAAGCTGGGGACGTCGGTCTTGAGGGCGGCCTTGTTGATTTCAGCGAGGATCGGGTTCATGGTGCAAACTCTCATGTCCCGCCGGTATTTGGCGGGTTGGGATGATAGGCGGGGGTGATGGAGCGAGCAAGCGAGTGCAAACGTGAGCCAATAGTCGTTCAGGGAAGGGTGATGTTCGGTCGGTGTCCATCACGGGAGCAAGTCAGGCCGACGCACAAATGTGCGTTCCATCCGTTGCTGCAGCCGCCAAGCCGCGATCTTTTCGTGGTCACCCGATAGCAATACTGGCGGCACTTCGCGCCCTTGCCACTCGCGGGGTTTGGTGTAGTGCGGGCAGTCCAGCAGCCGTCGAGTCGTCGCCTCGCGGCCCTTGGCCTGGGGCGGTACCACCACGTTCCCAAAGCTATCTTGCTGCGGACTTTGCTCGTCACCGGTTGCCCCGGGCAGCAGGCGAGTAATGGCATCAATAAGCACCAGTGCCGCGAGTTCACCGCCCGAAAGAACGTAATCGCCGATGGACAGCTCGATCGGATCGAGCGCCTCGATGACGCGCTCGTCAATCCCTTCGTAGTGCCCCGCGAGCATCAGCAGACGAGGCTTGGTAGCGAGGTCTTCCACGATGCGCTGCGAAAGCGGCGTGCCTTGCGGCGTGAGCAAAATGCGCGTGGCCGGACGCGGATCACGCGATTCGGCCGCCATGACGGCGTCCCACACCGGCTGGCACGTCATGACCATGCCAGGACCACCACCAAACGGGCGGTCATCGGTCTTGTTGTGCTTGTCATACGTGAATGCACGAATGTCCGTTGCTTCGACCGTGAGCAGACCGGCCTTGATGGCTCGTGCGGGAATCGAAACGCCCAGCACGGCAGGGGAAGCTTGGGCGAACAGCTCGGGGAATGTGGTCAGGACGTCAATCCGCACACCAAAAGCGTACGTGCGTCGGGGCATCGACCTGCGAACAATGCGGAATGCAAATCGCCCGCTCCTTCGTTGCGGTTGGTCTCGTGCTGTCCATGGCTGGCTGCGCCACGCAGTCGGTGTGGGAGCAGAATCTTGATCAGACGAACGGTGATGGAGCCGTTGCGCTCGCGCCGCTTGGTAAGGCTGCGCCCGTCACCGTCCGTGACATCGCGTGGGATCGTCTGCAAACCACGCTGGGTGAAATTGAACAGACTCGTTCCAGCAGCGATATCCACGTGAGCGAGTGGACCCGCGAACAGCGCGATGCCGAAAAGGCCAAGCTGCTGCGCGGGTTGCAGGTTTCACAGTCGCCGCAAAGTGTCACCGTTGTGGCACACAGCCAGTTCCGCACGACCGACGGCGTGGGTGATCCGCGCCAGACGCTGCCGGAAGTCGCTCGCAAGCTCGGCGCGAACATGGTGGTCTACTCAACACGCGTGCTGGGCAAGACCGACAAGATCGTGCAGGAGCCAGTCAACTCCAACCGCTCCGGCACCGTCTGGTACCGTGACAGCAACGATCGCTACCGCAGCGACAACTACAACGAACAGCAGACCACGTGGGTTCCGATGCGAGTCTCAGCTGACGAAGTCGGAGCCATCGCCTTCTTCCTGCGTGTCGATTGACGCAGTTTGTCTCAACGGTGGTTGTTGATTCAAACATCGTGTATCGCTTGGACACTGAATTTTCGGTGTGTTTGTCCCCTTTGCCTTGCATGATGCGCGGAACCCAGTAAACTCGCAGCCCGACGGCAGGATGCCGCGATGTGGCCCGCTCGCTCATTATGTGTGTTGACGCGGGCAGATGGAGAATGGAGTCTCGACGATGTCCCAGATGATGTCCCAGACAATGTCTCACTTGCTTCGATCCTCTGCGTCTTCTCGACGCGCTCCCGTGCGCACTCATGCCACGTTGGTTCGGGCTGGCCTTGCAATCGCCGGCGGCCTCACGAGTACCGCAGCGGCTCAGCATGGAACAACGAATCTTCACGTCGATACCGCGCCCGCGCTCGGTCGTGGTGGTCTTGTTGCCATGCAAGTTGCAGCCTTGAATCTTGCGCAGGCTGCGGATGCAGCCCCTGAGCTCGCCACGACCGATGGCTTCGCGTCGTGGCTTGGCAGCGGCTGGAAGCGCAATGTCGATGTCGGCATCAACGGCGCCGAAGGCAACACCGACAACTTCAGCGGTCGCATCGGTCTTGGCGCAGAACGCAAGGCCCTGGACATGGAGACCAAGGCCAACATCAGCTACAAGTACGCTCAGCAGGATGACGAGAAGAACCAAAGTCGCGGCGAAGCGTTCGTCAAGAACGACTACATTTGGCCCGACACCTCTTGGGGCTTGTATTGGCTGGGTCGCCTCGAATACGACGAGTTTCAGGCGTGGGACTGGCGCGCAAGTTACTTTGTCGGTCCGACCTACACGTTCATCAAGACCGACAAAGTGCTCTTCCGCGGCCGTGCCGGTCTTGGCGTGAACTACGAGTTCGGCGGCGAGGCTGATGAAGAGGCGCAGTTCGAAGGCGATCTTGGCTTTGACTACGAGAACAAGCTCACCGAACGTCAGAAGCTGTTTTTGACCGGAGATTTCTATCCCAGTTTCAGCGAATGGCCCGATTATCGCTGGGTTCTGGCTGGCGGCTGGGAGATTCTGGTTGATCCCGAAGCCAACATGTTTCTGAAACTCGGTTTCACCAATCGCTACGACATCACGCCGGGCGATGACAAAAAGAAGAACGACTTTGAATACTTCGCGACGTTGTCGTGGGTCTTCTAAGTCAGGCAGACATGCGTTGTGCCCATCCTGCTCGGAGCTGGATCGAGGCACAAGTCTGCGAGTCCCCGGGGGACTATCCGAACGCGGGAAGGACGCGTTCAAGAAAGGAATCGTGCTATGGGTCTCATCAGTGAGTTCAAGGAGTTCGCGCTCAAAGGCAACTTCTTCGACATGGCCATCGGTGTTGTCATCGGCGGCGCATTCGGCAAGATCGTCAGCTCGATGATCGAAGACATCATCATGCCCGTCGTTGGTCTGGCCGGCAAGGTCGACTTCAGCAAGGCCGTCTTCACCCTCCGTGAAGCCGCGACCGGCGCTGATGGCAAGGTCGTCTCCGAAGCCATCAACCTCCGTTACGGCAACTTCGTCACCATCTTCATCAACTTCCTCATCCTGGCGTTCGTGCTCTTCCTGGTTGTGAAGGCTTACAACTCCGCCAAGAAGCGCTTCGAAGCCGAGAAGCCGGCGGCCGCACCCGCCGGTCCGACCAAGGATCAGCAGTTGCTCAGCGACATTCTGGCCGAACTCAAGAAGCGCTGATCTCTCAGGGTGGGCCGACCTTTCAGGACGACCCTCTGCCCTCAGCGTTCGCGAAACAACCCAAGCCCCGGCGCACCCGCGCCGGGGCTTGTCGTTTTCATCGCGAGACTTCACGCAACTCGGTTATCCGCTCTTTTCTCCCGCCCTCATTCAGCCGATAATCAACCGCGTGTCTGACCGCTCATACGTCCTCATCGCCCCCTGCCGCGACGAAGCCCGCTACATGCGGGTGACGCTCGACACCATCCTCGCGCAGACGGTGCCGCCCGCGCTCATCGTGGTCGTCGACGACGGCAGCACCGATGACACACCCGCAATCCTCGCCGACTACGCCACCAAGCATCCCCACAAGTTTCTCATCGTCACCCGCGCCAACCGCGGCAAACGCAAGGTCGGACCGGGAGTCATCGAAGCCTTCTACGAAGGCTACCGCGCCATCAAGGACCATCTCGACGCCGGCGAGTTCACCTACCTCTGCAAGATCGACCTCGATCTCAAGCTCCCTCCGCGCTACTTCGAAACCCTCATGCAGCGCATGGAGGCCGAGCCTCGCATCGCCACGTGCAGCGGCAAGGCGTACATGCCGACCAACCCCGACGACCCCGACTCGCCGCTCGTCAGCGAATTCCTGGGCGATGAAACCAGCGCGGGCATGACCAAGTTCTACCGCGTCAGCGCATTCAAGCAAGTGGGCGGCTTCGTTCGCCAAGTCATGTGGGACGGCATCGACTGCCACCGCTGCCGGCAACTTGGCTGGATCGCCTGCAGTTGGGACGAGCCCGATCTGCGCTTTACGCACCTGCGCCCCATGGGCAGCAGCCACAAAGGCATCTTCACAGGCCGCATGCGCCACGGCTTCGGCCAGTACTTCATGGGCACCACACTCGCCTACATGACGGCGAGCGCACTCTTCCGCATGACCAAGCGCCCCTTCATCATCGGCGGTGCCGCCATGTGGTGGGGCTTCGTGCGCAGCTTGTTCAAAGGCGAAGAACGCCTGAACGACCCGCAACTCCGCGAGTTCATCAACGCATGGCAGTGGGCCGCGCTCTTCAAAGGCAAGTCTCGCGCGACGGCGGAACTGGTAGAGCGCCAGCGCAGCGCGTGGAACCCGCAGCGCGAGCCGATGGCGATGCCGCTTGAGAGTTGAGTCAAAGCTAAGCTCTGTCCGTGACGCGACGCGCATGGACGAAACTACTTCTTTCGAGCTTCGTCGGGGGCATTCTGTGTAATGCAGCTCTCGCGCAGTGGCTGGGCTATCGCGGCGCGTCTATGGGCACTCCATCCAGCGTCATCTGGTTGAAGATGGGTGACTATTCACCCGAAATCACCAAACGACGAGAGTGGGGTCGTGTCACGTATGGCTGGCGCGCACTCCCGCTCTGGGACGCTGCAATGTGGCAGGCCATTCGCAACAAGGTTCCGTTCGACAAAAACAAACGCGAACCCGACTACGACAGCCCCGACGCCGTCCCCGCATGGTGTCGCGTCTGGCGCGAAGGCGAAGTTGAAAGCCACTGGAAAATCACGATAGAGCGCACCCGCGCGGGCAAGCTGGGCTGCGACTATCCCAGCAGCATCGGTCTCGGCTGGCCGTTTATCTCCTTCAGCGTCGATATCGAGCATCGCGAAACCCCCGCGCCCACATACACGGGCCCCTTCGTCACCCATGGCGGCATCGCCATCGAGAAGTCCCTGCGTGATTTCGAACGCGTCCTCGCGTGGCGACCAGTGCTCCCCGGACTCGTGCTCAGCACTGTGGCGTGGACACTGCCGTGTCTCGTCATCGGATTGTCATATATCAGCGCACGCAACGCGCTCAAGCGCCGCCGCTCACGTTACAACATCTGCCCCAAATGCGGCTACGACCTCTCGCAGACCTCGATTGCGAAGCCCTGTCCGGAATGTGGCACCATGACTGAACGCTGAAGCCCGCCCAACGAACCTGCATCACCCAATCAGCTTCTTTAAGTCCGCATTCCCCAGCAGTTTCGTCACAATGTCACCGCCCCCTTTGCCGCTCACGTAGTCCATGAACAGTTTGACGAACCCGCCCGCCTTGTCAGTCCCGATACCCGCATTGCCCAACTGACTCACCAGCCCGGCGATTTGTCCCAGCCCGCCGGCATCCTTGCCCAGCAATCCCGACGCCGCACTCGCCAGCGCGCCCAGCCCACCGCCGCTGCTTTTCCCCCCACCCATCAGTCCGCCCAGCGCACCCGCGATGCCCCCGCCCGAACCGCCGCCCGCCGCGCCGCCGCTCATCATCTGCTGCGCGCCAGGCAGCATGCTCGTGAGTTTGCTGAACTCGCCGCTGCCCAGTTGCTGCTGCACCATGCCTAGCAGTGCGCCGGTGCCTTGCTTGGCTGCGCCTTCAGAAATACCCAGTTGCTTGGTCGCCATGTTGATGAAGTCTTGCATGCCAGCAGCATACCACAACTTCCGCGAACGCCAAATCCGTTTGTTCCGACAGATGTTTGCCGCACGGATGCCCGCCGCACGCGCCGTCTCACACCACTCGCCGAATCACCGTCTTGCGCAGCACCCACACGATAACCGCGCTGCTCAGCAACGCAAACAGCGCCATCGCCGCGGCGTGCCCATGCGTGCCGATCGCAAACGCTGAGCCAAGCTTGATCTTCGCAGTGATGTAGTACCACACATCAAACAGCATCGGATGCAGCAGGAAGATTCCGAACGTAAGCCCCGATGCCGCAAGTAAAGCTTCGCTTGCACTGTGCCGAATCCGCAGGCCCCCCATGCACAACGTGATCGCGATGACGTAAGGCAGTGCCAGATTCGTCCAACCCGCCACATAGCTCACACCAGCGGCGGTCAGCACCAGCGACCACAGCATCCCGAGCGCCGTCCAGTCGTGCCCTTCACGTGTGCGACAACGGACAATCGCCAGGCCCATCACCGCGGCGGGCAAAACCGTGATCCACTGCCGCCAAGGCTGAAAGACTCGGCCGTCCGCCGCCTCGATCGCTAATTGCACGTGTGTTGCATAGCTTGCCGCTATCAGCAACACGCCTGCGACAACGCTCCAGACCACCGCGCTGCGTCGAGCCATGCGGGCGTCGTCCGGCAACGGGTTGGTCACGCACCACAGTCCGGCGGCGACCGTTGCAACAAACGCAAACGGCAGAAACCACAAATGCGTTTCAGGCCCGGCTAGCAGTCGCCACGGCTCGAACCACGAGAACACGTCTCGACCCGCCCGGTGCGCAAGGATCGACTTCCACCCGGCGTACGCAAGCCACCACACCGCCCACGGCAGCAGCAGTGTCACGGCTCGTGCCTTCACAAACGCGGCGGGGCTGCGTCTTCCCGCGCTCTGCACGCTGAGCGCAATCGTGAAGATTGTGAATACTTCAAGCCCGAAGATCATCACGGGCCACTCGCGCGGATTCGCGTGAAATGCCACAATCGCGATGCACGCAAGCACGCGCAGCCATTCAATCCCCGCCTCACGAGGGGGCTTGGGCGTTGCCACGATGGTGGGGGAGCCCGGTGATCTTGATGCTGCCGCGTCACTCATGCTCATCCTGCGGAACACAACATTCCCCGATCAATGTCGGCAAATCGTCCAGTTTCCTCGCGACCATATCCGCACTTTTTGGTACCATGTGGAAGTTCCGGGCGGCTGTTGCGTGCCGCTCAGCAACTTTCGCACGGAGGCCACCATGCCCGCGACCCCAGCACCCAAAGCTCCCAAGCCCGACATTCGTCTCTACGACGATGACGCCGATCACCTCGTGAATCCCAGCGTCGCGATGGAACGCATCAGCCTGCTCCCAGGTGATGGCAAGAAGAACCCCGGCGAGCGCGTCCGCATCATGTGGGGACAGGATCTGCTCCGCGACTTGCTCGACGGCCGCTACCGCACTGTCATCTGCGGCGTGAATGATCACGACAACAGCCACGGCATCATCGCGCAGCTTGTGGAGCTCATCCCCACCAGCCAGTGGACCAGCAAGAGCGTGACCAGCTACGCCAAGATGTTCCAGGAAAGCGCGGCGATCCACGCCGGCGGCGATCGCGAGCCCTTCGTGCTCAAGTTCGACCTCGACAGTCTCCTCATCCTCGCGCTGCTGCGTCCCAAGGGCCGCAACCACTTCACGATCGACGATCTCTCACGCGGCTTCCGCACGATTAACAAGATGCTCCATGATCGCAACGAACGCCAGCCCGCCGCGACGGTGAGCTTCCTGAATGCGAAGGCGAATCGACTGATCGATGGCGACCACCAGGAGCCCACGTTTGAAAACGTGCTCCGCGTCATGTACGAGAGCGGCTTCCGCGGCGATGTCTACACCAGCTCGACGATGTGGCGCATGGGACACGTGGGCGTCTTCCCCAGCTATCCGTTCCCCGAAGGCCTCGAACGCATGCGCGGCGGCAGCTCGTGAAGATCACAGATGTCTTCCTTCGTCGCGGTGGTTGAGCGTCGCGAACGCATGCACTGATTGCCCGCCAACGCCCGCCTGCCGCGGGCGTTTCTCTTGGTGGCGCACGCGTACAGCCGCGCGCGGGCCTGGCGCGGCGGTCACGCGTCGTTGTCCGGCGGCACGCCGGGCCTAGAGCAGGAAGACGTTGATCAGAATGTCACCGATGCCCACCAGCGCCGCGCCGGCAATCAGTCCCGCGCAGATGGGTTCATGCGTCTGCACCCACAGCAGGTTGCCCATCGATTCCTTGCGGTTCTTGTACATGCGTCCCATGATCCAGAAGAACGCCGAGCCCAGGAACATCCAGAACGTCGAGTCAGGCGGCAGCACGAGGCCCAGCCCGATTGCCACGGGCGAGATCGGACTCTTGTTCTTCGTGAAGACGCGCACAAGCTCAAAGCCGATGCCCAGCACGGCGAAGATCACCATCGCCCACAATGCGCTGGGGTGAATGATGGTCGTCAGTCCGCCGCCGCCCGTCAAGCCCTGAATGAACTCGCTGATGCCCTTCCACTGCACGGCCCCGATGAAGCTGAATTCATCGGGCTTGGCCAGCAGCACCTGCTCGACGCTCTTGTCTGCCAGCGCCTCTGCCGGCTTCGTGAAGGGATTGTCCTTGTGCCCGTTGAGGAACAAGATGAAGAACAACGGCGTACTCGCCAGCGCACCGGCGATGATGCCGATGCAGTGGCCCCACGCCTGGTGGCGGGGCTTGCCGCCCAGCATGTAGCCCGGCTTGATGTCCATCAGCAGGTTGGCCGAGTTGCTCGCCACCTCGGTCGTCATGAGGGCGGTCATCAGGTTGGTCTGCGGGTGCTTGGGGTCCAGCACGCCGAAGGTGAACTGCGTGATCTTGCTCAGACTGCCCGTGGGCGTGATGCTGGTCATCGCCGTGGCGTTGACGGCAATCAACGTCAAGAGCAGAATGAGCGGAATCGACAACGCGCCCAGCCACCAATTGACGCCAAACCAGTCGTGGGCCATCCACACCGCAATCGCGCCCACCACAGGCACGCCCACCCACGACACCCACAGCGGCACTTCGATGTGGGCCAGCACATCCTGCCCTTCCTTCTTCTTCCCAAAGACGCCGCGGAACGCCGAGATGATCACCTGCGGCTTCGCGAGGAACGCGGCCATGCTGGCGCAGACGAGCATCGCCACGCCAGGCCACAGCAGCCATCCGTTGAGCACATCGGTGCGGCTGAATGTCGCGTCAGGCGTCAGCACCACGCCCTTCTTCTGCACCCAGCCCTGCACCACCGCCAGCGGTCCCATGATGCACCAGCCGATGAGCAGCCCGACGATCATGTTCACCGCGTACTTGATGTTGAGCAGCCCGCCAGCGCCAAACATCGCCAAATCCAGCGACGGCGACAGCCCTAGCTTGCGCACATCAATGTTCGCGATCGTCGGCAGCGGCGCCTTGCCCGCTTCCACAAGCTTGTAGTACCAACCATCAAGATGCTCGCTCATCCACGTGACCTGCTTGAGCTTGAGCCACTTGTCCTGCAGCAGCGTCATGTACGCTTCGCCGCTGATGAACTTGAGCGCGCCGGCAAACACAGCCGCGGCGACCAGCGCCTTGGCCTTGAAGATCCCGACCGCCGCGTTGCTGGTGTACAACGTATCGAGCACGACGCCGCACGCCTGCCCCTCAGGAAACGGCGCCTGCTCGTCGTTGATGAACCGCCGCTTCATCGGAAACGCGACCAGCACACCCAGCACGCTGAGCACGACGTTGAAGAGCATCATCTGCCACCACGGCATGATCTCATTCTTCACCATCATGTACGCCGCGATGCCGCTGATGAGCGGCCCCGTCATGTACCCCGCCGCCGTCGCGATGGATTGACTGGCGTTGTTCTCCAGAATCGTCATGTCGCGCGCCCCCAGCGCGCTCATCACGCGAAAGGCCGCGAACGCGAGAATCACGCTCGTGAGCCCCACGCCCAGCGTCCAGCCGGTCTTCGCGCCGATGTACAGGTTGGTCGCGCTCAGCACGCCACCCAGCAAAAACCCCGTGATCGCCGAGCGCAGCGTGAGCTGGGCCATGTCGCCGCGAAACACTTCGCTCAGCCACCACCGATCCTTCTGCTCGCGCGTCCACGTCTGAATCTGCTCTTCGGTGAGGGTCTTGATGGCCATAGGGACAAGACAGTAGGGAATGGGGAAGACGGGAGGCACGCAGGCACGGGGGCACGGAGGCACGAAGTGATGGAGGCGGGCCGGCGTCTGGCCGGGCACGGTTGTTTGGTCACGGCGCGGCCCGGCCGCCGCGCGGCTTGTGCGCAGTGCGAGTCCATCTATGCGGCCCCGTGAGGGCTGTGTGCGGTATGCACGCGGCCGCGCGCGTTGCTCGCATGCCCTCGCGCGCTCTGCGCGTGGCCACTCAAGCTCTGCGCATAGCCACTCGCGCTCTGCGCATGGCTACTCAAGCTCTGCGCATAGCCACTCGCGCTCCGCGCATGGCCACTCGAGCTCCGCGCATAGCCACTCGCGTTCCGCGCATAGCCACGCGAGGAACGCGCACGGCCACGCGTGCAACGCGTGCAGCCTGCCCACCACCGCACAAGCCACGACCACGCCCGCACAAGCCCACCACCACAGCGCACAAGCCGCGCACATCCATCATCGCATGCGTGCGTATGACGCGTCACCGTGCCGAGCCAATCGTCGCGCCGCCGGGCTCCCTTCGTGCCTGCGTGCCCCCATGCCTTCGTGCCTCATCCCCGCCTTCCCCCTCGTTCGCTCGTTCGCTTGTTCGCTCGTTCGCTTTCTCGCCCCCTCCCGTACCCTCCCCCCATGCCCCTCCCCGTCCACGCCGCCATCGCCCTGGGTTCCAACCTGGGTGATCGCGCGGGCACGTTGGAGAGCGCGGTCGCGGCGATCGGCAGTCTGCCGCTGACGAGTCTGGTCGCGCAGTCGCGCCTGCACGAGACGCAGCCGGTGGTGCCGGTCGGCAGCGCGGCGAGCAGCGCGCCGCAAGGCCCGTATCTCAACGCCTGCGTGCGCGTGGCGACGCTCCAAACGCCGCGCGGTTTGCTGAGCGGGCTGCTGGCGATTGAACACGCCCACGGCCGCGACCGCACGCGCGAAGGCCGCTGGGGCTCACGCACACTCGATCTTGATGTGCTGCTCTACGGCGACGTGACGCTGCGAGACGAAGTGAACACGCCGCACCTGATCCTCCCGCACCCGCGCCTGCACGAGCGACTGTTTGCACTCGAGCCGCTGGCCCAGGTGTGGCCCGACGCCCGCGTGCACGGCACGAGCGTGCAGGAGCTCATCGCGGCGTTGCACAGAGAACAGTGAGCGGAGAGCGGAGAACGGTGACGGCGCTTCCTGCTCTCCGTTCTCCGTTCTCCGCTCTCCGTTCCCTCTATCCTCCCGCATGGCCCGCGAATACGCACCCGGCGTTGTCGTCTTCGACCATCCGCTCATCCAGCACAAGCTGTCGTACCTGCGCGACAAGACGGTCAGTCACCGTCCGTTCCGCGCCCTGCTCTATCAGATCGCCGGGCTCATGGTTTATGAAGTGACCGAGGGCCTGCCCACGCGCGACGCTGTCGTGCAGACGCCCATCGAGCCCATGACCTGCCAGCGCCTCGCGGCGAGCGTCACGGTCGTGCCGGTGCTCCGCAGCGGCCTGGGCATGGCCGAAGGCATCATGGAAATGATGCCCGAAGCCCGCATCGGCCACCTGGGTCTCGCACGCGACGAGCACACGCTCCAGCCGCGCGTCTACTTGCAGCGTCTGCCGCGCGACATCGCCGCCGGGCCCGTGATTCTGGTCGATCCGATGCTTGCCACCGGCGGCAGCGCAAGTGCGGCGGCCCAGATTCTCAAGAACGAAGGCGCGCGCGACATGCGGATGATCTGTCTGGTCGCCAGCCCCGAGGGAATCTCGCGCATGCGCCGCGATCACTCCGACATGACGATCTACACCGCCGCGGTTGATCGCGAGCTCAACGACAAAGGTTTCATCTGCCCCGGCCTGGGCGACGCGGGGGATCGGATGTATGGCACGGAGTGATAGAGCGAGCGGTCCTCGCGTGAGCGGGTGAGCAGGTGGTGAGGTGAGCAGGTGATGAGGAGGCGAGCGCGTACGTGCGTGCACGCCGGCAATCACTCCTCCGCGCTGCCCACCGCCCGCGGCGTGATGATCTTCACGCCTTGGGGCAACGCCTCAAGGAACAAGCGGCCATAGCGCGTCGTCAGCACGCGATCATCAAGGATCACCACGCGCCCATGATCGTCCTTGCTGCGGATGAGGCGGCCAAACCCTTGCTTGAACTTGAGGATCGCACGCGGCAACGCGTCCTCCATGAACGGACTGCCGCCGCGTTGCTGGATCAGTTCGCCACGGGCCTGCACCAGTGGGCGGTCGGGCGGATCAAACGGCAGCTTGGTGATAATGACATTCCGCAGCCCGCGTCCGCGCACGTCAACACCCTGCCAGAAGCTCGCCGCGCCCAGCAGCACGCTGTGCTCGTTCTCGCGGAACTTCTGCAGGATCGCCGTGCGGCTGCCATCTTTGCCTTGCGCGAGCATCGGGTAACCAAGTTGCGCACAATCCCGACTGAGCAATCGCGACACAGCATTCAGCGTGGCGAAGCTCGTAAACAGCACGAACGCGCCGCCCTCTGTCGCGACCACGTGCTTGAGAATGCTGCGGTACAACGCTTCGTTGTAGTTGAACGCCCCCGCCTGCTCACGCCCGCGCTGACTCGCGCCGCCGGATCCCAATGCCGCGAAGCTCTCGTCATCCGGCACAAGTCGCCGTCCACCGCTTGCTGGCTCATCACCGCCGCGTCCCGCTCGCGACGATGGCGGCGTGCCGAGCTTCTCCACAAACACTTCGACCTGCTTCGCGTAGTCAAACGGGCTGCCCACGCACAACGTCGACGCGCCTTCGCACCCCAGACTGCGCGCTGTGTGCATGAATGCCGCGTTGGCGGTTTTCGATGCCCCGCTCGCAACTGGCTCGTCAATTTCCGCAGTGGGGGATGACTGGCGGTCTTCACCTTTGGTCACCGTCTTGGTCGCCAGCGTCGCGCTGGTCAGAATCACACCGTGCCCCGCGCCAAAGAGCTTCTCTTTCAGCAGCGGCGCAACCTCAATCGGTGCACACGCCAGCGTCACACGCTTGTTCCCGCCGCCTTCATCGCCGCCAGACACTTCAATCCAATACGCGCTGGCGGGTTGCGTCTGCTTCACGAGTGCCGCAGCATCCGAGCTCACCATGTCGGCGCGCTGGTGATAGGAATTGAGCTCATACTTGTCAGGCTCGTGCCGCGCAGTGTCCTTGAGGCCCTTCAGTTGCAGCGACAACTGTGTCATCACCGGGCTCAGCACATTCTCGACAAAGTTGGGCTCGCGCAACCGATGGATCACCGGCTCGCTGCGCTGGCTTTCGTTGCCACGCTGCATCCACGCGCTTGGGGCCCCAGCTTGTCCCGCCCCATACCGCGGCGTGCGCTGCGCGATGCGCTCAAGGTCTTCAAAGAACACCCGCGTCGCTTCCTGAGCACGAATGACCGTGGCAATCGTCTTGTCTACCGTCGCTGCGGCTTCACTCTCCAGCGTATCGAGTTGTGCCAGATATCCCTTGTTGGTCTTGGGTTGGTACAAACTCGTCAAGAGATGCATCACGCGAGCCTCGCTCATCGTGATGCCGAAGTGCTCGCCCGCCACGTCTTCCACGTTGTGAGCTTCGTCAAAGATCACCTGGTCATACGCCGGCAGGAATCCTACATCCTGCACACGCAATGCAAGATCGCTGAAGAAGAGCGCGTGATTGCAGATCAAGAGGTTGCTCTCGCCCATTACCTGCCGCGCGGCTTGATAGAAGCACTTGTCATACGTCGGGCAGCGCTTACCCATGCAGTTGCCGCTGTCGCTCTGCACTTTGTCCCACACGCTCCAGCGTTCGATATTTGGCAGACTGCTCAGCGTGCCATCGTCAGTTTGCCCGATCCAATCTTCAATCACATGCAGGCTTCGCCGCGCCGCCGCATCGCCAAACAGCTTGTCCTGCCGTTCACTTGCAAGCTTCAATCGCCGCACGCTCACGTAATTGCCGCGGCCTTTCACCAGACACGTCTTCAGTTCGCGATGCAGCCCGTCACTGGTGGCAGCTTCAGGCAGTTCGCCATTCTGCTTGAGCATGCTGATGACACGCTCGATGATCGGAATGTCCTTGTGCACAAGCTGCTCTTGCAGACTGATGGTGTGCGTCGCAATGACGATGGTCTCGCCATAGATCACACAGCGCAGCGCGGCCGGCAGCAAGTACGCAAAGCTCTTGCCCGTGCCCGTGCCGGCTTCCGCCAGTAGGTGGGCCTTCTGCTGCATGGCAAGCGCCACAGCTTCGGCCATCTGCTGCTGCTGAGGCCGCAGTTCAAAGTCGCTGCCCAGAGCCCGTTCCACAGGCCCGCCGCGTGCAAGCAGACGCGAGATGATCGACTTCCCTGTCATCACGTGCAACCGTAGCGAGCCCTCGCCCATCGCACGCGACGCGGCAACGCAAACGCCTCACAATCCCAGTCGTCTTTCCGGGTTGGCGTACACGCTGGGCTTGCCGTTGCTGTTTTCCGCAATCACGTCGGCCACCACATTGCTGCCGCCCAGGGCACGCGGAAATTCCTTGCCGCCAATGCCCTTCACGTGCCCATCAGCAAAGGCCGCATTCGCCGTGCTGTTGCTGCCCGGGTGGCGATAGCCGATGCGCGAGTTGGTCATGCCGATCTGATTGTCACGTTGGCGGCCCGCGTACAGCCCATCGGCCAGCGCGATGAGTTGGCTGGGCCGCACGATGGCCGAGAGGCGCGTGGGCTTAAGGAATTCACCGCTGGGCGAAGGCCCATAGCCCACTGATGCGGTGTAGAACTCATCGGGCACAACCGCTGTCGAGCCGCCGATGGGGTTGGCCGCGTTGATCCAATACGACACGCGAATGGTTTTGGTAAAGCCGCGATCTTCAATCAGCGTCGTCACGTTCGCGCTGCCCGTGCGAACGAACGGCCACTCCAGCCAGCCCTTGGGGTTGCGCGGGTCAGTCCCCGTCTGCCCGCTCGCAACACCTTCCACATCCACGGTCTCGGGGCAATAGAACGGATTGCTCTTCGCGTACGCCCCGCTGCTCATGTATCCATCGCGATCAAGAATCGGGCCCCATCCATCCAGCGGCGTTGCACCCTTCGTGTCCGTCATGTTGTACGACGGAATCACAATCTCCTTGTGATCGTTGTTGTACAACACCAGCCCCTGCCCGCTGCCACGCAGGTTGGCGGCACACGCCAGCGTGCGTGCGCTGCGCCGGGCATTGCCCAGCGCGGGCAGCAAGATACCGATCAACACCGCGATGACGGCGATGACAACCAGCAGTTCAATCAGCGTGAACGCGCGGCGATGCATGCCGCCAGCATACCGCCAAGTGCTCGGTCGTGCAAGGCAAAGTGACCACCCGCGACGCTGGATCTGTCATGCCGCTCAACTGGTGCTGCTGCCGTCTCGCGCTGCGCTTACTTGTCCTCACGCTGCGCTGATTGGCCCTCGCGCTGCGCTTACTTGCCCTTGCGCTTCGCATCCTTCGTGTGCGAAGGCTCCACGCGGCTGCCCGTCTGCCCCTTGCTCGTGGGCGAGCGTTGCTTGTTCCCGCTTGCGCTGGTGGTGTTGCCGCGCTGACCTGACTTGTTGTTGGGCGTGGTCGCCATGTGCAAAGCTCCTGAGCCCGGCGACCTGCCGAGCGATTGCAACATGCTACGGGCCCGTGGGCCCTGGCACGCCGCGCACCCCATAAACAAACAAGCCCGCGTTGCACACGCGGGCTTGCTTCAAGTGTTCAAATGTGCCGAGCTTACTTCTTGTCCTTGGCTTCTTCAGCGGGCTTGGCAGCCAGCTTGGCGGCCAAACGCTTGCGCTCGTGCTCGCGATCCTTTTCCCACTCCTTGACATCCACCAGGCCACGCTTGGCGAGCAAGTCGCGGACGGTGTCGCTGGGCTGGGCGCCAAAGCTCAGCCAGTGCTTCACGCGTTCTTCGTTCAGACGCACCTGCTTGTCGAGGACGGGGCTGCAGGGGTCGTAAAAGCCCAGGTTCTCCAAGCACGCGCCGTCACGGCGGGTCAGATGGTCAATCGCGACCACGCGGTAGAACGGACGATTGCGACGACCCAAACGCTGCAAACGAATCTTGACCATTTGGCAAAAACTCCAATCCGCCTGAGAGGGCAGGCGACCACGCGAAATGTTCCCGCCAGACGGTTCCGGTGGGGCCCAGATGATAGGCCGGGGTGGCGAAAGTGGCAAAGTAGTCGAATCGCAAGCTGGCGAGGCGGTGGACTTCGCCGCAACGCAGCGGCTTTATCACACATTGCCGCTCCGCCACTTTGCCACTTTGCCACTTCTCCCGTACCGTCCCGCTATGCACAAAACCCCGCTCTTCGACTTCCACACGCAGCACAAAGCCCACATGGTCGATTTCGCGGGGTGGAACATGCCGCTGTATTACGGCTCGCCCAGTGATGGCGGCGGGCTCACGAATGAGCACGTGCAGGTTCGCAAGAGTGGGGGCCTGTTTGACGTGAGCCACATGGGCCGCGTGAAGGTCAGCGGGCGGCACTCGCGCAAGTTCCTTGAGCGGCTGTGCTCCCGCAAGATTCACGACATGGTCGCTGGTCAGTGCCGCTACAGCCTTGTGTGCAACGAGCAGGGCGGCGTGAAGGACGACGTGATTGTCTATCGCTACGACGACGATGACTTCATGGTCGTGGTGAATGCCAGCAACCGCGAGAAGCTGTTGGCGCACATGGAGCAGGTTCGCAGCAGCGGTGATCTGTCGTGCAAGATCGTTGATCAGACCTTTGACACCAGCATGGTCGCGCTGCAGGGCCCCGCGATCATTCCGCTGATTGGCAAGTTCAGCAAAGAGATTCCGTCGCTCAAGAAGTACCGCTTCGCGGTCAAGAACCTCATGATCATCAAGCTCACCGTCAGCCGCACCGGCTACACGGGCGAAGATGGCGTGGAAGTGGTTCTGCCCGCCGGCATGACCGGCCTGGCCATGAAGTTCCTGCTGCAGGACGTGGATGTGAGCAAGCCCGATGCGATCATCAAGCCCGCCGGGCTGGGCTGCCGCGACACGCTCCGCACCGAAGCCGGCATGCCGCTGTACGGCCACGAACTGGGCGAAGAGATCAACGCTCTGGAGTGCGGCGTCGACTTCGCCATCAGCCTCGACAAGGCTGACGATGGCAAGGGCGAAGCCTTCGTCGGCTACGAGGCCCTCAAGAAGACCGCCGCCGCTGGCCCGGCTCGCAAGCTCGTTGGCCTCATCATCGATGGCAAGCGTGCGGCCCGCCAAGGCGCCACGATCTTGCAGAACGGCAAGCAGATCGGTGTCGTCACCAGCGGCTGCCCCAGCCCGACCATCGGCTCGTGCATCGCCATGGGCTTCGCCGCCCGCGACACGGCGAACATTGGCGAGTCGGTGGAAGTTGACACGGGCAAGGGCACGCTCGCCGCGAAGGTTGTCGCGATGCCCTTCTACAAGGCTCCCAAGCCCGCGTAAGTCTGCGGGCGGTCCAAGCGACAACGAACGCCCGATGCGTGCGGCTACGCTGCGCCATGGCCCTGCGCTGGAAGCTCCTGCTATGGATCGGCATGCCTGTCATGCTGATATATCTCATGGTGCTGGGGCTGGAATATCGCCACCTGAGTTCCGTCGCGATGGAGCACGTCAGCGCACGCTGCACGCTTGCGCTGGCTCGTCAGGCCGACAGCATCAACACGCAGTTGCAACTCACCAGTCGCTCCATCGAAGCGACAGCCGATGTGCTCGCCCGCACCAACGCCGATGAAGCGGCTCTTCGCGCCAGCGCCGAGCAGCTGCTCAGTGCCACGCCCCTCGTCACGGAAGTGGAGATCGCGCGCGACGGTTCGCAGCCCGCCCGCATCCGCCTCGCCAGAGATGGCACAGGCGTGCGCTCCGTGCCCCTTGATCGCACACCACCGTTCGCCGCCGGTTGGACCACAACCCGCAAGACCGACGGCCCGCGCCTGCCGCACTACGCGACCAAAGCCGCTCACAACGACATCACCATCACCGTGCGTGCGACACTCGCTCCGCGCGGGCTCGCAACATCGTTGAGTGAAGTGCTTGCTGGCCAAGGCCAGCCAAGCCTGGTGGATGCAGATGCTCGCTACTTGTGGCACGCCGATGCAAAGCTCCTGGCGTCCGACACGTCCATGCTTGAGCAAGCCGTGCAAAGCGGCCATGCAGAGCTTGTCTCACCGATGCAGGCGTCACTCACGCACGTCCACACCACTGGCCCGGGCTTGACCAAGCTTCCCGCAAACTTCACGCAACGCGAGCCAACTTTGTTCGTCTCTGCGCCGCTCCCCGCGGCGGGTTGGGCAGCGGTCGCCATGGTGCCAGAGCGAGCGATCCTCGCACCCGTCTACACCCACGTGCAGCGCACGGCGTTCATCATGCTCGTTGGCGTTGCACTCGTGCTCACTGCTGTCTGGCTCACCTCGCGCCGTCTGACGCAGCCGCTCTCCGAACTCGCCCGCCAATCCAAGCTCCTGATGCCGGAGACAAGTTCTCTCCCCACCGCCTCCTCCACCGCACGCGATGCATCGCGACTCACGCTTTCGATCGACATGATCAGCAACAACGTGCGCGAAGCCAAGATGCGCATCGCCAGCGAAACCGCACGCCGCGAAACCGCCGAAGGCGAACTGCGAGTCGCTCGACGCATGCAGGAATCCCTGCTGCCCCAGCCCCTCGCAGCCAACACGCTGCGCCCCTTCGGCCTGTCGCTCCACGCCGTCAATCTGCCCGCCGCAGAAGTCGCCGGCGACTTCTTCGATCACTTCATCGATGCCCGCGGCCGTCTTGTCGTCTGCATCGCCGACGTGAGCGGCAAGGGCGCGTCCGCCGCCATGCTCATGGCGGTGACGCGCACGGCTCTACGCGGTGCCGCCGACGGCGCCGAGGGCCCCGCCGACATCGTCCGCAGTATCAATCGCTTCCTGCTCGAGAACACGCACGACACCGTGAGCTTTGTCACGATGATCGTGCTGTTCATTCATCGCGATGGAACCATGGCCTATAGCAACGCAGGCCATCCGCCCGCCGTCTGCCTGTGCGACCAGCGTGCCCCGCTCGACATCGCTCCAGGCACGGGCACCGTCGTGGGTATCGTGCCAGAAGATGAAGCCCCCGCGGGCCAGGCGTTGCTCACGCTTCCTGCCGACTGGACACGACTCGTCTTCGTCACCGACGGCGTGCTCGAAGCAGCACACGCCAATGCACGCCACGCAACGGCGCAGCCGCGAGAAATGTTTGGCCTTGCCCGCCTGCACACCCTGCTCGCATCACACAGCCGTGCACCCGCCAGTGAGATCTGCGATGCCATCGTGCGAGCCGTGCAGACCTTTGAAGGCGCCAACAGAGGCGACGATGTCACCGTGCTCGTCATCGCCCGAGAGTCCACCCCTTGATCCATGCCACTCCTGAGTGATCGCATCTTGGGCGTGCTTCGCGTCGGCGCGATCTGCATGTTCACGCTCGGATGCGTGCGCCACCACGCGCGGTGCAACTCAGGCACAACAATGGCATCGTGATACAGAGGCCACAACGTGCAATTCGAAAACCCCTGATTTGAATCAGCGACTTGCGAGCGGTTCAGACCTATCGGAGAAATCGATAGACAATTCACCGCCATGTCACCCGACGCAGGTGACGTCGTTCCATTTCACCCGATCCAGTGGCCTCCACGCCGCGCCAAGATCGGCGCCATTGCTGTTGCCAGTCCGCCCGGACTCACCTGCCATGCTGCTCTTCCCTGCCCCTCTACTTGATGGATGGGGACGCCATTCGCTGCAATGACAAGTCCGTGCTTCATGCGGAGCTCCGAGGTGGTGCAGGCGGCGAGTGAAATGAACCGGGTGGCGAAGATGAAATTTTTACAATGATCGTGGGTGTTTGACGCGTACTTGGGTGTTCATCGCTCCCCTGACCAAGGCGTACGGCACGCGCGATCCGGACAAACCGCCGGCGCCGACGTACTGCTTGAAGCAAGCGAACACGCAGCGACTCACGCGCAATCAGCGTCGTCGCGATCGGCAACATGGTGTAATACGCGTTCGGATCCAGCACATCTCTATCTTCGCGTCTTCACGTCAGCGCGCCTATAACAACGTCCATATGGCGGCAATCGGAAAAACCGATATAGCAGAGCAACTCGCTCACACAAACCTCAACCACCTGCTCTACTTCTGGGCGGTTGGTCAGACTGGCAGCGTCACCGGCGCGTCCAAACGTCTCGGTGTGTCGCAGTCATCCGTTTCCGAACAGGTTCGCATCCTCGAAACGCGCCTTAAAGCCAAGCTGCTTGAACGGACATCGCGCGGCGTCGTCCTCACGCCATCAGGCGAGATCGTGATGCGATACGTCCAGCAGGTGGTGGTGCTCTGCTCGGACATGTTCCGCGCGCTGCCCGACGCTGGCCGCGTCGAGATTCCCCCGCTCGTCGTCGGATGCGCCGACTATGTGCCCAAGGTCGTCGTCCGCGCGCTCCTGCAACCCATCTTCGGCCAGTCCATCAAGTCACGTGTCATCTGCCGTGAGTGGCGTTTCGAGCAGATGCTCATGGATCTCACCATGCATCGCCTCGATCTGCTCGTCGCCGATGCCTCACAGGAGCAGAGCGGCTCGGGCATTCGCTGGTTCGATGCCGGCAGTTCGCCTTTGTCGTTCTATGCCGTGCCTGAACTGGCTCGCAAGTATCGCGCCACTTTCCCGCAATCACTCGCCGAGGCGCCGCTGCTCCTGCCCGCCGAGGGCGCCGCCCTGCGTGCCACCCTCGACCGCTGGTTCGCCGCACGCGGCATCACGCCCAACGTCATCGTCGAAGCCGAAGATCGCGCCCTGCTGCATCACTTCGCCGAGATCGGCATGGGCCTCACGCCCGTTGCCAGCGTCACCGCTGCTGAAGTATCGCGCCAGTTCAACCTCGTCAAGGTTGGCGAGCTCAAGCAAGTCTCCGAGCGCTACTACATCGCCATCGCGCCCGGTCGAGATGAACACCCCCTCGTTGCCAGCCTGCTCCAGCGACTTTCCTCGGGAAAAGCACTGCTTCGCGTGCCTGCCACACGGTCCGCCGTCGCCGACGATTGACTACGATTGACTCGTGCAGCGACGTATCTATCTTGACAACGCAGCGACGAGCTTTCCCAAGCCGCCCGCTGTCTTTGATGCCATGCTCCGTTATGGCACCCAGATCGGCAGTTCTCCCGGCCGCGGCCACTACGCCGAAAGCCGCGAAGGTTCACGCCTCATCCGTCAGTGCCGCGAACGTATCAACACGTTCATTGGCGGTTCCAGTCCGGATCACGTCGTCTTCACGCTCAACACCAGCGACGCGCTGAACCTCGCCATCAAGGGTGTCGTGCGTGCCGAACGGCTCCGTCGTGGCCCCTCCGCGCCCATTCGCCTTGTCACGACCGCCATGGATCACAATAGCGTGCTGCGTCCCTTCGCTGCGCTCGCTGAGGAAGGCGCACAGGTCGTGCACGTTGCCGCCGACCCGATCACAGGCATCGTTGATCTCTCCTCGCTCAAGTGCGCCCTCACGCCCGATACCACCCTCTTCGCCGTCAACTGGGTCAGCAACGTCACAGGCACGATTCAGCCCATCGAAGCGATGTGCAACATGGCCCGCGCCGCCGGCGTGCCCACGCTTATCGACATCGCGCAAGGACTGGGCCACGTTCCCTTCGATACACGCACGCTCCACGCCGATCTGCTCGCCTTCCCAGGTCACAAGGGCCTCTTGGGCCCGCAAGGCACTGGTGCCTTGTACATTCGCCCGGGCTTTGAGCCTCGCGTCGCCACCACACGCGAAGGCGGCACAGGCAGCATCAGCGAACTCGACGATCAACCCACAAGCATGCCCGAGCGCTACGAAGCGGGCAGCCACAACACCATCGGCATCGTCGGTTTGAGCGAGGGCGTGCACTACCTCGCCCAGCGCGGTATGCCTGCCGTGCGAGCGCACGAAGTGGAACTCATGGATTGCATGCTCGAAGGCCTCCGCACGCACGGCTGCGGGCTCGAAGGCACCGATGGCGTCGGCCCGATGGCCGAGCTGCGTCTGCTTGGCCCCGCCACCAGCGAGTCACGCGTCGGCACATTCAGCTTCGTGCACGCCACGCTGACGAGTGCCGAGATCGCCGCCATGCTTGAGCAGCACTTTGGCATCCTCGCTCGCGCAGGCATCCACTGCGCACCGCGAGCTCACCAAACGCTCGGCACGCTCGATCACGCTGCGGGCCGCGGCGCACTGCGGATGAGCCTCGGCCCCTTCGTCACGCGCGACGACGTCCTCGCCGCCGTCGATGCGCTGCGTGAAATCTGCCTCGAAAGCCGCTCAATGCAGGCAATGACAAGCGAGCAGCAACTGGTGCGCCCGTGATGATCCCCGCACTCACGCCAACATGCAGTGTCTCGCTCGCCGGCCTCGTGCTGCGTCCCGCCGCGCCTTGGGGTGGCGACGCTCGCTCCGCCCTCGCCTGGGCCTGCGCCGCAGGTGTGCAAGCGGTGCAGATCGACGCCACCATGCCCGGCCTTCGCCCGCGCGAGCTCGATACCTCCGCTCGTCGCGACATTCGCGCACTCGCCCGCCGCCAAGGCGTCACCATCTCCGGCGTCGACCTGTTCATCCCGCCCACGCACTTCATCGAAGCGGCGAGTATCGACCGTGCGATGCACGCCGCCCGCGCCGCGCTCGAACTCGCCCGCGACGTCGCCGAAGATGCCTCCACCGCCCAAGTCGCGACCGAACTGCCGGAAAAGCTCGCCGAAAGCACGCTCGCCGACCTCCGCTCCAGCGCCCAGCAAGTGGGGGCCTCGCTCGCGGATTGCGCCTGGCCGCCGCGGGCTATCGCGTCCAGCACGTACGCCGACGTGCGCATTGGCATCGATCCCGCTGCTGTGTTCGCCACCGGGCAAGACCTGTTGGTATCCGTCGCCAAACTGCCAGGCACGCCCGTGCACGCACGCCTCAGTGATCTCAGCGCATCAGGCCGCGTCGAAGCCGGCAAGGGCCGTCTCGACATCATGACTTACTGCGTCACCTTGTCCACCAAGGGTTACGCAGCACCGCTCGTCATCGATCTGCGCGGCCTTCGCGATCAGGCAAACGTGCTCGAACGCATCATCGCACGGACACGCCAGACGTAAGTCACGGACTGTCGCGAGCACTTGCAAAAACCCGTACACCCAACTCACTCTTCGGCGAATTCAGCGTTCGTGTACACCTTCTGCACGTCATCGATATCTTCGAGCGCTTCCAGCAGCTCCGACACGGTCTGCGCGTTCTCGCCCGACACGACCACTTTGTCGTCCGGCACCATGGCCAGGCTCGCTTCCGCAATCGGCAGCTTCGCCTTCTCCAGCGCGTCCTTCACTGCATTAAAGCTCGGGACATCTGTCAGCACGATCCACTGAGCCTCTTCGTCCGCTTCGGGTAGTGGGTCAGGGCTGCGAACATCCTTCGCGCCCGCTTCCAGCGCCGCCTCGATGATCTTCTCATCATTCAGGTTCGCGCCTTCAATCAGAATCTGCCCGCAGAACTGGAACATGTGCGCCACGCACCCGCTCGCGCCAATGTTCGCATCATGCTCCGTGAACGCCGTGCGCACGAGCGTAATGGTCCGCGTGCGATTGTCCGTCAGTGCATCAACCACCACCGCCGCGCCGCCCGGCGCGTACCCCTCGTACCGCACCGCTTCAAAGTTGCTGGTGTCGCCCCCGCCCGCGCCCTTCGCAATCGCTCGCTCCACCGTTTCACGCGGCATGTTCGCGTAGCGAGCTTCGTCCATGGCATAGCGCAGCGTCAAATTGCTGTCAGGGTCGGGCCCGCCATTGCGTGCCGCCACCATCAGCGCCTTGCTGATCTTCGTCCACACCTTGCCGCGCCGCTTGTCCACCACGGCCTTGCGGTGCTTCACCTTACTCCATTTGTTATGCTTCGCCATGACGCCTCGATGGTTGGCCGCTCGCCGCTGAAAATCCCATTACTGCTCCAACTGCCGTTGCCGCTCCCAAATCTCATCAATATCAATCGGCGCAGGCTCAGGCCGAGGGGTGAACGTCGTAGGAACGCTCATCGGCGAGACAACCGGCGAACCGCTCGTCTTCGCCGCCTCGGCCTTCTCCTCCAGCCGCTTGCGATGGGCTTCCATCTCCGCCAGTCGCGGCAGCCCGGGCATCTCAAGATTGCGCCGCGCCAAGATATCGCGCGACAACGTCGATGCCGCCTGTGCCCACATCTCTATGGCCCGTTCGCGGTCATCTCCGGCGTTGCGCTGCCACAACGCATCACCCAGGTGGTCAAACAGCTCGGCGTTCTCGTTGCCCTCCGCCGCGACCATGCTCACCGCGCGTTCAATCAGTGTCACTGCCCCTTCACGCACCGTGCCATCGGCCAGTGTCACGTCGTTCAGTTGCCCCTGCTTGTATCGCAGCCAGCCAATCGTGTCCGTCACGCTCGCTTCTTCAGGCAATGACTCATGCGCCATGATCACAAGCTGCTCGATGCGCTGCATGTCGCCGCCATGTTCAAGCATCAGGTAGCCAAGGTTGTTCGCCGCCCACGGGTGGTCCGGCTTGATCTCCAGGCACCTCTCCAGGCTCGCCTTCGCAACCACATCTCGTATCACGCTCGTCGCGAGGTTGCTCAACACGTACGCAACTTCCGCCTGCGCCGCACTCAGCTCCTCAGGCGTGCCATTGTCGGCAAACTGCCCGAGTATCACATCCGCCAGCGCCATGTCCTTCACGTTCGAGATCAGATGCATCGCATCATCAACAGTGCCGCGCACCGCCGTGCGAACCATCCACTCGCGTGCAAGCAACGCATCGGGCTGAGGAGAAGCCAGGAGAATCGCCCCCACAAACCGAATCATGGGCGAGTGATCACTCCGCTTGCGCAGCGTGTCCGCCACGCGCACCATCGCCAGCGTCGCGATCTGTTCACTCGTCGGCGCAAGCGCTTTGCACGCCTCGAAAAGTTCCGTCGAAGCCATGGGCCGCGCCTGCGCCAGCAATTGCACCCGAGCCAGCTCCGCTGCCGGTGCGAACCGCTGCAGCTTGCGTGCCGCGTCCATCAGCCCCAGCAAGCCCTCGCTTTCGCCTTGCGTCAACTCCTGCAGCAATTCAGGCTTGTTCGCGCTCACAAGCGCCACGATCGCCCGCGCCTGCGGAGCCTGCATCGTCCCCGCCAGCCCAGCTGCTTCGCTCAAGTCGCGCAGCGCTTCGACCGACTTGCCCTGCCGTGCCGCGATCTGCGCAGCTTCCAGCCGGTTCGCCAGCGTGGGCGGCGCGAGCGCCAACCGCTGCTTCACCATCATGTCGGCCTGCTCGGGTTGCTTGAGTCCTTCCCGCAGCACAAACTCACGCTGCCGTAGCAGAATCTCACTTTGCAGTGTGTCCGCCGCCTTCGTCAGCAGTGCATCTGCTTCCTGCGCACGCTCTGCTCGCAGCAACAGGCGAGACAATGCAAGCGTCCAAGGTGTTGACTCAGGCCGACTCGCCAGCCGCTCGCGCACCAGCGTCTCCGCCTGCGTGCGTGTTGCTTCATCGCCATTGCGCTCCCACACGCGAATCAGCGAGTCCAGAGCTTCCGTCGGCTGCCCGCGATCATTCACCAGTGCCTGTAAGTTCGGAATCGCCTGCCGCCACAACCCGCGCTGCGCCTGATCCTGCGCGATGATCAACCGCAGCAAGTGACTGCCCGGCACCGCAGCCCGCAGTTCACGCATCGCCTCGCCCAGCAGTTGTTCATTGGGCGTCGGCCCCGTGGGGCTGTACAGCGCGGCGAACGCTTCATGCACACGCTCATCCGTGGCATCCAGCTCCCGCGCCTTCAGCAGCAGTGGGGCAACCGTCGCAATGGCATTCTCACGCACCGCCAGATCCGCCTCAAGCAGATAGTCATCAACCGTCACGCCCGCCACACGTCCGCTCGTCAGTGGCTCCAGCGCCGTCCGGGCATCCGCCACGCGTCCAGCCTGCACCAGACACAACGCCCGCGCCCGCACGTCCATCGCGCTGGGAGCTTCGCTCTGCCCCGCCGCCAATTCATCCGCAAGTGCCGACGCGACATCAGGCATTCCCGCCGCCGCTGCGTTCGCCGCACGCGACACAGCAGCCCCCAGCTTCATCGTGCCCACCAACGCAGAGCTCTCTACGCCTTCCAGTGCACGCTGCGCATCACGCACGCGCCCAAGTCGCCGCATCGCCGCACTCAGCACAAGTTTGCTGGCCGGATCGTTCGCACTTTCCGCTTGCTTCAGCGTCGCGGCGACATCACGCCCCGTTTCAAGCAGAGCTTCCGCCACAGCGTCACTCGCCAGTGGGTCACGCTCCACCATCGTGCGCACGGCACCCAGTCGCTTGCTCACATCTCCCGCCGGATACGTATCCAGCAGCGTGGCGGCAGTCGTCACATCCATGCCGGCCTGCGCAAGCGAGCGTTGCAAAGCGTCTCGCGCCACCGTCGCATCACTGGCTGCACCCGCTGCAAGCCGCGCCAAGCGATGCTGCACGCTCGCGGGCCGCTTCACATCCGGAGACTGCGTCAACGCATCAATCAACAGCGTGGCCACTTCCGTCCGCCGCGCCAGCAGCGTCGCCGCCCCTTCGAGTGACGGATCAACCACACCCTGTCGTGTATCGATGTGTCGCAGCAGCACCGTCGCAGCATCCGCGCTGCGGCCCTGCCGCAGGTGCGCCGCCAGCAGTTTGGTAAACGGCGTCGCCGGATCAAGCCCAGGCATGCTCGCTGCCTGCGTGTACGCCTCGATGGCGCCTTCATGGTCACCCACGCGCGATGCAATATCCCCGCGCAGCATCGTGAGCGCCGGTCGATCACGCATCACTTCCCCAAACTCTCGCGTGTCAATGCTCACCGCAAACTGCTGCACCGGCGCAGCCAGCGAACGTGCCAACGCCTCATTCGCCGCGGCCACATGCCCGCTGGCAAGCAGCGCACGCCCCAGTTCCGCATCAATCGCCGCAGCCAGCACAGGTGAGCCAGTGGCGTTCACATCACGATGCGCCGTCAGCAACAGCCCCAACGCCGCCGCGGCATCACCCTGGCGCAGTTCCTCTCGCCCCAGCAGCCAAGCCGCCCGAGGTGGCAGCGTGCCCAGAGCCGCCGCCTTGCGAAGCGTCGACACGCCCTGCAGCCGCCGCCCAGCCCGCAGTTGCACATCGCCCACTTCACACAGCAGTTCCTGCGAAGTTGGATCAAGCCGCAGCGCAGTCTCAAGCGCCTGCAACGCCTGCCCGTTTTCACCCGCCAGCAGCAGCGTCTTGCCGCGCACAAACAGCAGTTGCGATTCCGCCAAGTCGTTGGGCGCAATCATGCGTTCCTGCGTCACGGCAACCCGAGCGGGCGCGCCAGCCACCAGCGTCGCCAGGTCCGTCATGCGCTTGGCCTCATCGCCCGTCGCAACATCTTCCATCGACGTTGCATCAAGCCCCGGCAACTCGCGCCACACCGTCTTCGCACCAGCATCCGGAGATTGCACTTGCCGCGTTGCAAGCTCCGCCAGTTTCGCGCGAGCGTTCTGCGCAGCTGTCGCCGCGTCGCCGGGGGTCTGCTGCGCATTGCCGTGCTCCGGCGCACGCGTGCCGCCTGCACATGCCACGAGGCTTGCAGCAAGCCCCACGCCCAAACTCAGCATCAGCATCGTGCGTGCGAACGTCCGCACAGAGCCCATGCCAGACTGCTCACCACTCACCTGCCGCGATGCATGCGATTTGGCTTCCATTCCATTCCTTTTCGCTCGAGCACGCCGGTCCGTTCACGACCCCGCGGATTTGGGCGACTTTTTCTTCGCCTTCACGCCTTCGCTTTTCCCGGATTTGCTCTTGGTCGCACGCCTGGTCGGCGTGCCGCGTGCGTTGGCCAGTTCCGCCACCAATTCCGAAGGCTCCGGCCGCGCGGGCGTTTGCCCTTCCGCGTCCGACCACGCCTGCAACAGCATCGCCGTCATCGGGCCGTCATCCGCAGGCACATTGTGCTCCAGCCAGCTTGCCGCGTGGTGGCAGTCGGTCTCCGTCGTCAGCACCTTCGCTTCAATCAGCAGTGACAGCAGCCGATCATCCACAGGCAGCGCGTGCGTGCCCATCGCCAGCAGAGCTACGCGCTGGGCCGCGAACCAAGGCATCCCATGCAGCCCTTCGAGAAACTGCCGACTCTCGCGCTTGGGCATCGTCAACACAGGATCAAGCGTGGGCCCGTGAAAGTGCGAAACCAGGTCAGCAAACACGCAGCGAATCCGCATCGCCCGCTCACGCGCCAGCGGATAACGATCACCCAGCACGTGTGCCAGGTCATCAATCGCGCACACACGCAGTTCGTTCAGATCCACCAGTTCCTCACGCACACGCTTCAGCGCGCCGCGGGCCTGCGTCGACGACGCTTCCCACAAAAGCAGTGAGTACACCAACTGCTGCACCGCCAAGCCGCTGAAGGGCACCTCATGCGGACGCGGCTCAAAAACCTCCACAGGCGTCAACGCCGCCAGCGGGTCAAACGCGGCATCCTTGGCCTTGGGCCCGTATGCCGTGCGGAGCTTCTTCAGGAGCGCCGCCAGCTTTTTGGCATCACCCATGCTCACGCCTGCGTCCCTTTCTCGTCGTCAGTCTTCTCTTCGCTCGTGCCCCACGTCGGCTTGCTCGTGTCTTCCGTCTTGATCTTCTCCAGAGCCCCCATGATGCCCGCCTGCTTCTTCAGACTGTTGTCCTCGATGAAGCGAAGCTCCGGCATCGTGCGACTTGCAACGTTGTCCATGATCTCACGGCGGATATGTCGCGCGGCGGCTTCAAGTCCGTGCAGCGTGAGCGATTGCTTCTCCGCCGGCAGCACGCTCACGCCCACATCCGCGAACTTCAGGTCCTGCGTCACCTTCACCGTGGTGATGGTGATAAGCCCGCTGATTCGCGGATCATGAAATCCGCGGGAAAATCGCTCGCGGAGGGCGCGTTCAATCGTGGAAGCCAGTTGATCTTGCTTAAGTGTCATTGTGTGGGGCCATTCTAGGTGTACCCCGTCCCATGCGCCGTTGCCGTCGTCTCGGCATCTAAAGTTCCGCATGCCCGACGCGTCTCGCTCGCCAGCCCCTTCCAGCTCGGCTCCCCCAGCCGCCCAAATCCTCATCGTCGAGGACGAAGTCGACCACGCCGACGTCATGGCCGAAGCCCTCAAGAAGTACGGCCACGTCTGCACCGTCGTCGAAGATGTCGCCCACGCCATGGAAGAGCTGCGCCTCGGCGCTTTCGACATCATCATCTCCGACCTGCGCATGCCCGCCAGCGCGAAGTTTGATCCCAAGTCCCAAGGCATCGACGTCGCCCCCGTCAGTGCCGATGGCGGCGACGCCGGCATGCGCGTGCTCGAAGCAGCCCGCAAACTCCAGCCCAGCAGCGCCACCATCATGGTCACCGCCCACGGCGACGTTCCCACCACGCGCGATGCCTTCAAGCTGGGCGTCTACGACTTCATCCAAAAGCCCCTCGACCTCGACATATTCCGCAACCTTGTCAACCGCGCCGCCGAGACCGTGCTGCTGCGCCACCAAAACGCATCGCTCAACGCCAAAGTGCAGGAGCAGATCGAACTCGCCGGCTTCGAAGGCATCGTCGCCAGCAGCGAGCCCATGCGCCGCATCCTGCGCCAAGTGAAGATGATCGCCCCCAGCAACATTCCCGTGCTGGTCACAGGCGAAAGCGGCACAGGCAAGGAAGTCATCGCCGCCGCCATTCACCGCAACAGCCGCCGCAGCGCAAACCGCTACGTCACCTTCAACTGCGCAGGCCAGAGCGAAAGCCTCCTCGAAGACCAGCTCTTCGGCCACGTCCGCGGAGCCTTCACCGGCGCCGACAAAGATCGCGCAGGCGTCTTCGAATACGCCCACGGCGGCACCGTCTTCCTCGACGAAATCGGCGACATGCCCATGACCATGCAGGCCAAGCTCCTGCGCGTCCTCGAAAGCGGCGAAGTCATCCGCCTGGGCAGCAACGAAGCCAAAAACGTCGACGTCCGCTTCGTCAGCGCAACCAATCGCGATCTCAAGGAGATGGTCAAACAAGGCACCTTCCGCGAAGACCTCTACTTCCGCATCAACGGCAGCGCAATTCACCTGCCGCCGCTGCGCCAGCGTCGCGAAGACATCCCCGCGCTCGTCAGCCACGCCGTCGACCGTTTCGCCGAGGAACTCGCCCTCGATCCCAAGAACGTCACCGTCCCGACCATCACCGACGCCTCGATGATGCGACTGACCGCCTACGCCTGGCCCGGCAACGTGCGCCAACTGCTCAACGTCGTGCAGAACATGGTCGTGAGTTGCCTGAGCGAAGATCGCCCCAAAGGCGCACAGCCCGCCATCGACACGCGCCACATCCCCGACGACATCCGCAGCGATGCCGATGATGTCAGCGAAACGATGGCGACCACCGACGCCGCAGGCGGCGCACTTGCCGGCACCACGCTCGAGCAGATCGAGAAGCGAGCCATCCGCGAAACTCTGCGCCTGACCGCAGGCAATCGCGAACACGCCGCGAAGCTCCTGGGCATCGGCGAGCGCACGCTCTATCGCAAGCTGAAGGAATATGGCCTGCGTTAAAGTGCCTTTACCTCACACGCGCCCGTCCCTCCGCGAGTATGCTCTGCCCATCGCCCTGTCGCGATGAAGGAGTGTCTCATGCCCATGTACCTCGACGGCTTCATTCTGCCCATTCCCAAGAAGCGCCTCGCCGACTACAAGAAGATCGCGACAGCCGCCAGCAAAATCTGGAAGCGCAACGGCGCGATCGCCTACGTCGAAGCCGCCGGTGAAGACATGAACGCTCCGGGCATGATTGACTATCCCGCGCTCGCCAAAGCAAAGAAGGACGAAGTCGTGATCTTCGCCTGGGCCATGTTCAAGAGCAAAGCCGCCCGCAACAAAGCCAATCAAGCCCTCATGACAGATCCGCAGATGATCAAGCTCATGGACAAGCTGAACGCCAACCCGATCATGGATTGCAAGCGCATGGCCTACGGCGGCTTCAACGTCATCGTGAAGGCCTGACGCCGCGACTTTTCGTTCGGCTTCAATGAGGTTGTGCGTCCCCCGTCACGTCGTCACTCACGTCATTGCGTGAATGCGTGTACGCTACATCATGCGCACGATTATCTGCACTCTCATCTTCTTCGCCGGCTCCGCCCTCGCCCAGCCCGATCTCTCAGGCAAAGACAAGATCGAGCGTCAAGTTGCCGAAAAGCAAGCAATGGTCGACGCCGCCGTCGCCGGTGCCGCACCACTGAGCGACACCGAACGCGCCAAGGCCGACGAGATGGCCAAGAAGGCCATCGCCTACCTGCGGACGCAGCAAGATAAGGAAAAGGGCGGCTGGCGCATCAACCCCCAAGGCCCCACCTTCCCCGCCATCTCCGCCCTCGCCATGTGGGGCATGCTCATGCAGCCCGGCATCGACGCAACCGACGAATCCATCGCCGCTGGCACCAAGTTTCTGCTCAACCTCCAGCAAGCCGACGGCGGCATCTACGACAAAGCCCTCCCCAGCTACAACACCGCCATCTCCCTCAGCGCACTCGCTCGCCTGCCGCGCACGCCCGAGCTCGCCGAGCACATCCGCAAGGCCCAGGACTTCATCCGCGCCCTCCAATACGGCGAAGGCGCCATCGAGTACGACGGCCTCGCCGAATCCGCCCAGAAGGTCGATCGCAACCACGCCTACTACGGCGGCGTCGGTTACGGCAATCGCGGCCGCCCCGACCTCAGCAACCTCAGCTTCGCCATCGAAGCCATGGCCGCCAGCGGCGTCCCCAGCGACGACCCCTTCTTCGAACGCGCCATGGTCTTCCTCCAGCGCTGCCAAATGCTCGAAGAAGTCAACGGCAAGCCCGTCAACGACATGCCCTACGCCGATGGCAGCACCCAAGGCGGCTTCGTCTACGCCACAGCCGTCAACAAAGACACGATCGGCCAAGGCCAGAGCTTCGCCGGCGAAATCGCCGAAAGCCTCTCCGGCCCCCCGGGCCTCTCCGCCGCCGTCACGCTCAAGCAGAAAGGCGCCGACGGCAAGCAAGTGACGCTGAAGCGCGACGACATCATCAAGCGCGTGCAAGAAGCCATCAGCGCCAGCGCCGATGCCGCATTCACCAAGACCGAGTTCATGGTCGTGCTGGGTCCCACCGGCGACGGCGTGAGCGTCAACAACTTCGAAGTCCGCGCTGGCACCACCAACGGCACCGAACTCCGCCTTGCCCTCGCAAAAGCCCTGAGCAACGACCTCGACGGCGTGGGCGACATCAAGCTCACGCCCGTCTCCGCGTGGAAGGGCATCAGCAAGCTTCGCGCTTACGGCACCATGACCTACTCAGGCTTCAAGAGCTACGCCTACGCCGGCCTCAAGCTCGACGACCCGCGCGTCCAGGCTGCCCGCAAGTGGATCACCAACAACTACACCCTCGCCGAGAACCCCGGCATGGGCACCGACGGCTTCTACTACTACCTCATGGTCTTCGGCCGCGCCAACCACGCCAGCGGCGAAGCCATCCTGCCCGTCCGCGAAAGCGAAGGCACCGTCACGCCGCGCAACTGGCAACGTGACCTCATCAACCGCCTCGCCGAACTGCAAGCCGACGACGGCAGCTTCAAAGCTGTCGATGACCGCTGGATGGAAAACGACCCCGTGCTCATCACCAGCTACAGCTTGATTGCATTGCAGCACGCGATTCGGTGAGTGAGTGCCAAATCAAGAGTGCCTGAGTGCGAAGTGCCCGAGTGTGTAGGAGCGGAAGGAATCTCGCGCGGTCACTGCGCCAACATCGTCCAGCCGCCAGCGACGTCCCTGCACTCCGTACCCCGCACTCTGGCACTTCTCCTTTACTTCTCTCGCTCCGCCATCACCGCCGCCGCGACTCGCAGCATCGCCGCCTTCTCGCCCAGCGGCACCAGCGCGGCGTTCGCCGCTTCATGCAACTGCCGCACGGCCTCGCGCGTGCCTTCTACGCCCAGCACGCTGGGATACGTCAGCTTGCCCGCCTCCGCATCTTTGCCCGTGCGTTTGCCCGCCACTTCGCTTGATTGCGTCACGTCGATCAGATCATCCACCGCCTGAAACATCAGCCCCATCGCATCGCCATATGCCGTCAGCGCCGCCAGCGTCTGCTCATTCGCGCCCGCCGCCATCGCTCCCATGCGGCACGCCGCGCGGATCAGGGCACCCGTCTTGTTACGATGCACGATCCGGACGCGCTCCAGCGCATGCAGTTGCTCAGGCGTGCCGCCCAGCGTGTCATACACCTGCCCGCTGATCATGCCGCTGGTCGCCCACGCCAGCTCATGCAGCAGCCGCACACGCGTCGCGCTATCGCTCACTCGGGCATCACCCGCCACCAGCAGAAACGCATCCGTCAGCAACTGATCGCCCGCAAGGATCGCCATGGCCTCGCCCGCGTGCTTGTGCAGCGTGGGCTTGCCGCGACGCATGTCGTCATTGTCCAGCGCAGGCAAATCATCATGCACCAGGCTAAACGCATGCACCAGTTCCACCGCACACCCGCCCACGAGCGAATCCTCGCCGCGTCCACCCGCAGCGACACAAGCGTGCCACGCCAGCACCGGCCGCAGTCGCTTGCCCGCCCCCAGCGCGGCGTACTGCATCGCCGCACGCAGCGCAACGGGCCGATCCGCCGGCAGCCCCGCGAGCCACTGCTCCAAAAACGCTTCGATCATCGGCAGCGGCGAGAAGATGTCAGCAGCAGTGGGGGGCATGGGGAGCGGGGAACGGAGAACAGAGAGCGGAGAACAGTTAAGTCGAATCGCGCGTGCTGGCACAACTCACGAGCCGCGACCGGCAGCGTGGGGCGTGGGGCACAACGCGATGACAGCATCACGCGCGGGCCGGCACGTCCCTAACGCACACGATAGCCCCGCGCAAGAAAAAACGGAGCCCTGGCGTCCTCGCCATCGCTCCGTTCTCTGTTCTCTGTTCTCCGCTCTCCGCTCTCCTACTTCTCCTGCGACCGGAACAACTCAAACAGCTCCTCGCCGCTGGTCGTCGCGTACGCCTTGTTGCGGAACTCTTCCATGTTCATCAGGCGGCTGATGCGTGCCAGAGCCTGAATGTGGTCGCTCTGCTTGTCGGGCGGGCTCGCGAGCAGCACGATCAGCTTCACGGGCTGACCATCGATGGATTCAAAGTTCATCGGCTCGCTGGGCTTGCCGATCGCCATCGCCAAGCCGCTCATGCCCGCACACTTGCCGTGCGGAATCGCCAGCCCCAGCCCAATGCCGGTCGTGCGCGTCTGCTCGCGCGTCCACACCGCGTCCTTGAGGGCCTGCGCATCACTCACCTTGCCCGCCGACGCGAGCATGTCGACCAGTTCCTCAATCACGCCACGCTTCGTGGTCGCAGCCAGAGGCACCTTCACGCACGCGGGCGACAGAATATCAAGCAGATTGATCACGCCAGAAGACTCCGAAAGGGATTGCGGCGACTGTAGACCCCATGCAGCCGCAGTGGAAAGGCAGGTGCACCACAAAGACACGAAGAGCACAAAGAAAGGCAGGAAGCGGGGTCCCGCGCGGGCGCCGCGGGTGAATCAATCTGTACAGAGACACGCAGCACACGGCACGTATGAAAGAACCGACGACAGGCTCACAAACACAACCCCACGCACGTCCTCCACGCACGTCTCTCTGCGTCGCTGCACGCAATCCCTTCGCCTTTCTTCGTGTCCTTCGTGACTTTGTGGTGAACCCTGCCTTCACGCCGCCATCCCACAAGTATCGTCGTCGCCGAACTGGCACCGTGGCGTCAACAGTCTTCGGATGCGCCATTGCGCAAGTGCTATTGCCGCCAGACTCCACCCTGCTAGTGCATACAGCGAAAGCCAGATTCGTCCGCCGCGCCATGCTGGCGTCTGCGTCGTTGCGTCCCACCAGTCGCCAAAGGAGAGCCACGCGGTTCGTTCAAAGGGCGATGGCATCGGCTCGTCCCGCCGCGTCCACACCCATCGCCACGGCTCACCTCCATCAATTGACGCCCACCCGCACGTCAGATCGGCTCCCTGCGTCATGACCGTTGTCAGCCTCCCGCGAGCAATGTCCACGTCCCATCGCGTCGCGAGTGCGAGCAGCACGAGCAAGCACGTCGCGCCGATCACCGCCGTCAGCCGCACACGTTTCCAGCGTCTTACACGTCGAGCCCGCGCCGCCGCTGAGATGACCTGTGCAACGCCGCGTTGGCCGCCGCACTCGGGACAACACGCGCCCGCCGCCAACCCGCGTAGGTCGTAGCCACACTTCGTGCAAGCGCCTTGTCGCAGACGCCTGATGCGTTCTCCTGCGTACCACGCGAGTCCAGCGCATGTGGCTGGCATCGGCCACAGCGGCACCTCCACGCTCCACCGGGGCATGAACGGGATCCAGTCAATAAACCCCGAGTATTCGTTGCCAAAGGACGGCAACCATCGCGGCGCGTTCAACGCAGGGACGAGGCTCCACTCCCACGGCCATCGCCATGTGATGGGCGTCAACCCCCGCAACAGACCGATGCGCCCGCCGGATACCGAAACGCTCCAGGCGCTCCAGTCCATGACTTCCACCTCGAAGACGCATGTGAGTGCCCATAGTGCCGCTGCCAAGCAAGTCGCGACCGTCGCAAGCATGTATCGCCGCCGCCATGTCGTGATGTTGGTTGCTGACTGGCTCACGCATTACCTCGTCGCGCCACCGCACTCAGGACACGGCACACCCGCCGCCAACCCGCGCGTGTCGTAGCCGCATTTCGCGCAGACATGGGGCCGCAGTCGCTTGATCCTTCGCCCCGCGTACCACGCCATCGCACTAAACGCGACCGGTACCGGCCACAAAGGCAGTGTGAGTTCCCACGACTGCAAGTACCAGCCGGGACCATTAAATGTGCTGGGGTCCCACCACTCGGGCAGCCACTGCGGCCACCGCCACCGCACCGCCCCGACAAGCTCGTTGTCGGCAAAGAATGGGCTTGCTTTGGGACGCTCTGCATGGGCAGCGTGCAGGGCTTCAGACAAACGCTTGTACTTCACGCTCGCGCTGCTCACTTCGATGCTGTCGCCCTGCGCAAGCGTCCAACTTGCCAAAACGCCGCAGAAAATCACACATGCAAGCATACTCTGCACACACAGCACCATCGCCACATGCTTGAAGCGCCGCCAGCGAGCGATTCTGTCGCGTATCCCCGCCATGCAATCAGCGTATCACACGCTGCAAGTCGTGCCACACTCCGGACACACCGCTCCCGCCGCAAACCCGCGCGTGTCGTACCCGCACTTGATGCACGCGCCTTGTCGCTGGCGCTTGATGCGAGTGTTCGCATACCACGCCAAGCCGCCGAACGCGACGGGCACCGGCCAGAGCGGCACGAAGGCCCACCGTTGTTCTTCAGGCGGATCGGTTACACCCCAACTCGGTAGCCAATCAGGCGGCGTATAAGCAAGCCTGAATCGCACATCGGGAACAGATGGCGCGAGAAATGAACGCAAACTATGTGGAATCGTCCATCGCTCCACGCCAGCACCCGACACCAGCGTCCTGGCATCGCGCTGCAGCGTGATACGACACTGCACGCCGCACGAGAGAGCGAGCAGCACCACGCTCAACACGCACAGCACCATCGCCAAATGCTTAATGCGCCGCCAGCGAGCGATGCTGTCGCGTGTCCCCGCCATGCGATCAGCATATCACATCACACGCTGCAAGCCGTGCCACACTCGGGGCAACACGCACGCGCCGCCAAGCCCCGCGTGTCGTAGCCGCAGGTGGTGCATGCATCACGCTTGTATCGACGCGTGCGAACCTGCATGAAGGTCGCGACGCTCACGCACATCGCCGGGAGCGGCCAGAGCGGCACGACCCATTGCCGAACAGGCTTCCACGCATTGATGCGAATGCTCACCGGTGGCTTTCGCAGCCGCCACATCGGTTGTATCGGCTTCCACGTACACGTGAATCGCATCAGCGGCGTGTATCGCACGGGCTTGATCGTCATCCACGCGCCCGCTTCGATGCGAAATCCGCCCACACGCGGGATGCCCTGCGCTTCCGTCGACCAGCCGATGGAAAAGTCCCAAAGCACAACCGCAAGCGCCGCGACAGTCCACGCCGCCAACAAACGCCGCCGCGCAGGAAGATGTTTCTGACGCCCATCCCCTTGCATGCAACGCAGCGTATCACACGCTGCAAGCCGCGCCGCACTCGGGGCAGCACGCCCCCGCCGCCAACCCGCGCGTGTCGTAGCCGCACTTCGTGCACGCGCCTTGTCGCAGGCGCTTGATGCGTGTGTTCGCGTACCACGCGAGAGCGCCAAACGCGACTGGGATCGGCCACAAGGGCAGCAGGATTGCGAATGCACGCGGAGCGAGTTGCGGCAGCGCGGCTTCTCCCCAGGCTGGCAGCAGACGCGGGAGCATCCAGTTGATCTCAAAGTTCACGCTGACGGGGTCCGATGGGTCAAAGAAGTAGTCATCGTTGTCGAAGGTGACGCCGCCGCCAGCCACGTACGCCGTCACCTCTCGCTGGGTGTTGAACTGAATGGTCGTGCCGCACGTCGCGACCCACAGCACGACGCTCTGCACGCACAGCACCATCGCCACATGCTTGATGCGCCGCCAGCGTGCGATGTTGCCGCGTGTCCCCGCCATGCAATCAGCGTATCACACGCTGTAAGCCGTGCCGCACTCGGGGCAGCACGCACCCGCCGCCAAGCCGCGTGTGTCGTAGCCGCACTTCGTGCACGTGCCTTGTCGCAAGCGTTCAATGCGAGTGTTCGCGTACCACGCCAGCGAACCGAAGGTGAGAGGCAGCAGCCACAGCGGAATGCCGATCACGTAGCCGCCGGGTGTCGCGGGAAGCGCGGCGGGCGTCCGACGCCACGCGGGCCACAGCGCGGGCTTGCCCCACTGTCGATAGACGACGTCGCCCAGACTGAGTGAGTTGACGAGCCGCCCGGACGTCAGCGGCGGCAACGGGGCGTACTCATATGTCAGCATCCCCCGCGCGGCAAGCAACGTTCCATCGCGCCCGATTTCGATCCGTGCGACTATGGCGCAGAGTCCAATCCAAACGAACACGCTTTGCACGCACAAGACGAGGGCCATGTGCTTGACGCGCCGCCAGCGAGCGATGTTGCTGCGTGTCCCCGCCATGGAATCAGCATATCACACGGTGCAAGTCGTGCCGCACTCCGGGCAGCACGCACCCGCCCCCAACCCGCGCGTGTCGTAGCCGCAGTTGGGGCATGCACCTCGCCATACGCGTTTGATCTTTCGGCCCGCGCACCACGCCAAGGCACCGAACGCGACGGGCAGCGGCCAGAGTGGTATCAGCACGCTCCAACCTTGCGACGGGGACACATCCCTGGAAAAGCCAGGAAGCATGCGTGGCGAGTTCCATCCGAACCAAAGGTCGCCTACAGGGATCAAACGCGACGGCGTTAAACCAGCGATCTTAAAGGGTTGAGAAAAATACGAGGCGGAAAGAGCCGCTTCGGAGATCCCAACGTTTATCTTCTCGCTCAGACTCGCCGCTATGCCGACGCTGCACGAGAGTGCCAGCAGCACCACGCTCTGCACACACAGCACCATCGCCACATGCTTGGTGCGCCGCCAGCGAGCGATGTGTTTGCGTGTCCCCGCCATGCAATCAGCATATCACACGGTGCAAGGCGTGCCGCATTCGGGGCAACACGCACCCGCTGCCAACCCGCGCGTGTCGTAGCCGCAGTGGGGGCATGCGTGTGGTTGCAGGCGTTTGATGTGTGTGCGCGCGTACCACGCGAGGGCCACGAGGGAGACCGGCAGCGGCCAGAGCGGCAGCCAGAGGCTGGTGGAGACAATGACGGAGGAGAACATGCCGGCCTTTGCGCGGGAGAAGAGGGGCGCGAGGCGGGGGCGCTGCGGGCTCCATGCGAGGCTGGCGGATGCGCCGTGGACGCGGCTGTGCGGGCTGTGCTGCACGACCAGCGCGCCTGCCGTGAGCGTGATGCGCCACTGCGTGCCCAGCGGCAACGAGGCGAGTGTGAGCGTGGTGAAAAGCCACAGCAGCGCGGCCGCGAGGCAGTACGCCAGCGCGAGGCGTCGCGTGCGTTGCCAGAAGGCCAGCGTTCGTTGCTGCCCCGCCATGCATGCAGCGTACGACGCGGGGCCGTGCGCGGTGTGACGCGATGAACCGGCGGGCATCTGAGATGGATGACTTTGGCGACACATCATCATCTGTTTATCGCGGGCGATGGCACCAGCGCAGTGGCGACGCCTGGGCAACGCACATTGCTGCTGCTGCACGGCACGGGCGGCGATGAGCACAGTCTGGTGAAACTGGGGCGCATGCTCGATGCAGGGGCGAATGTGCTGGCGGTGCGTGGGAATGTGATGGAGGGGCCGATGCCGCGATTTTTTCGGCGGCTGGGTGAAGGCGTGTTTGATACGCCCGACATGATCGCGCGGGCGCATGCGTTGGCGGATTGGCTGGATGCGGCACAGAAGCAGTATGGGATTGATCCGGCGTCGCTGGTCGCGGTGGGGTATAGCAATGGCGCGAACATCGCTGCGGCGATGATGTATCTGCGGCCGCAGGCTCTGCGGCATGCGGTGTTGCTGCGGGCCATGAGTGTCTTCCGCACGCGCGAGTATCCTGCGCCGGAGGCGGACTTGTCGCACGCGCGGGTGCTGCTGGCGAGTGGTCGGAATGACCCCATCACGCCCGCGCGGGATGCGCAGGGGCTCGCGCTGTCGCTGCAGGAGCGCGGGGCCAACGTGACGCTGACGCTGGACGATGGCGACCACGCCCTGACCCAGCAGGCGGTGACGGCGGCCCGTGATTTCGTGCTGGCAACGCCCCCGGCGTGACGCCCGCGGCATGTGCTGCAATTTGCTGGGCCCGCCGCGTTTAGGCACGCTGGCTGGCGCGGCCGATCCAGCCCCGTGACTCTCGCCCGCACGCCGTCTATACTCTCCACCCACGCCGCAAGGCTGTGGCGACAAGTGCATATTGCTCGCATGGGGCGGTAGCTCAGCTGGTAGAGCGCGTCGTTCGCAATGACGAGGTCGAGAGTTCGATTCTCTTCCGCTCCACTTCAAGTCCAAAGCCGTAGACGATGAGTCTGCGGTTTTGTCGTTTTTGGGTGGGTCGTTTTTGGGTGGGTTTTTTGGGGGTGGTTGGAGCGCGGGCGGGAGATAGCAGTCGGGGTGGAGGCGCGGGGTCATGAGCATTGCGGCGATGTGGGGGGTGCTGGCCCAGGCGAGGAGCTCGTTGTAGGTCATGGTGCGATCGACGCGGCAGAGTTCGCGGAGGTCGCCGTTGAGTTCGATGAGCCAGAAGATGCGGCGCAGGTCCATCATGTCGAGGTGGAGGAGGTGCGCGGGGGTGATGGCATCGGTGATGGTGCTGTAGTCGTGACTCGCGCACATGGCGTGCAGATGCTCGTGGGTGGTGGGGACGAATTGCAGGTGCGGGTCGATGTAGTTGGGCGCGGCACTGCGCGCGGGCGTGAGGTAGGGGACGCCGGGCTGGGCGTAGATGAGTGTGGTGGGGGGCTGGGTGGTGGCAGATTGTGATGGATGCGACTGGCTGAACATGGGTGGCCCCCTGGTGCTGTGCTGCTGTGCATGTGGAGTGGCGCGCGATGCGTCCCTCTATCTCCCTCCCCCGCGCACCGCGCTGCGCGCGCACACTTGTGCAGCAATTCGTTGTGTGCGGCGTGTAAGTGGTTGTGAAGACGGGAGAAGAAAATCTGCAAAAATCTGGCCGAAAGGGAGTGAAAGCTGGTGGATTGTGCGCGCGGGTGGACTTGATGGGGGTGACGGGAAGTGAGTGGGGGGCGAGTGTGGATAGTGGTGCGAATCGCTCGGCTGGCCGGAGGGCTGGCGGTGTGAGGCACGAGGTACTATTGATCGCGACGAGAGGGCGGCTTGCGGGTATCGTGCCAGATGCCTGTCATCAAGCGATGTGGGATGCTCTTGTCAATACGTGCAACAGAGCGAAGATGAGACGAGAATGATTGACGAGAAGATGCAGCTTGAGTTTCGACGCGCCGCCAATGCTGGTCTTGCGTACGAGTTCGTACGACTTCATGCTACTGGTGCCAATGCAGTGGACTTCGCGTCTGAGATCGCGCGAATTCGCAAGGAGCATCGCGGGCGATTTAAGTGGATTGTCGATCCTGTCGAACCTCTTCTCAAGGTTTCCAGTTCACCTGTTGTGCAGTACGTCGTACTCAGTCGATTAGAAGCAGTCAACCGGAAGTGCAAGGCAGGCAGTACTTTTCTTTCACTCGCCGCAGATGTGGCCACAGACGTTGGAGTGCTCATCCTTAACGATGCTGCCGAGCACTATCAGCGATACTTGGCTACACCTCCCTGCGAGGGCGATTGCAATGACTGCTTCGAAGAAGGCGAGCGAATTCTTGACGACAACGGTACTTGCCAGCTCTTCGTATCAAGTATTGCAGGCGCGGTCGCATTGTCAGCACCTCATGCAATCAATATCCGAAAGATGAGTCGAGCACCGCTCACGCTGGCAATGCTCATTCACATGATTGCGGATGCGGCTACAATCGAGCATCCTGCAAGTCGGGGCATCATTTACAAGAACTTTCCCCAAGAACTGCGCGAACGGCTGTTTGAGCGAGCGGAAGATCTGACGTCGGCTGCCAAGAACGACGTCGCTCTGCTTGCGGAATTCCCGTTTTGCAAGCCGCTGATTGAAGACATCATCGATGAGATCGAGGGTTGAACGTGCGAGACGGCGGGAGCGTGGCGTTCTGAAGGAACGGACTTTGTGTTGCGTGCTTGCTGCTTAGGGGATGGCCGTGTGGCGTGGTTGCAGGACTCGTGCCGGGCGCAGAGGTGTGGCGATGGTGGGTGCGTGATGTTGCGGTGAGGCGGGCGGTGCACATGCCAGAGGACGGGGCGGTGCCCCTTCCTCCGGCACCTCCTTCCCAGGGGAGGCGTTGGTGGGGGTGGGGTGCGCGTGGCTGGCTTTGCGAAGATGTGGTGCCGCGTGCGGTGGGTGACGGTTGGTGATGGGGGAGACGGCTTGCGGGGGTTGTACTGCCTGCCGGTACACTTGAGTATGAACATCCGGGTTGGTTCGTTGACTGTCGCGTTCGACGATGAAGGTCCTCGTGACACGCATGCGTTGCTGCTGATTCATGGGCATCCGTTTAATCGCTCGATGTGGCGACCACAAGTGAGTGCGGTTGCGGCGAAGGGGTGGCGGGTGATTGCTGCGGATCTTCGGGGATATGGCGAAAGTTCTTCGATTGGTAGGGACTTAGCGTTCGCCGATTTTGGGAAAGATCTCTTGGGTCTCTTGGATGTGCTTGGTGTTGATCGCTTCGTCGTCGGGGGACTCTCGATGGGCGGTCAGATTGCGATGGATGTGTGCCGGCAGGCTCCGGAGCGCGTACGCGGGCTGCTGCTGGCGGCAACGTTTCCCTCGGGTGAGTCTGAGGAGGGCAAACTGCGACGGTTCGCGATGGCGGATCGGTTGATGCGTGAAGGCATGGCGGGTTACGCGGTCGAAGTGTTGCCGAAGATGGTGGGGGCAGCATGCCTTCGCGAAAGACCAGAGGTTGGGGAGGCTGTGCTGGCGATGATGCGCGGCACCGATGCTCGCGCTGCGGCTGCGGCGCTGCGGGCACGCGCGTTACGTGTGCCCTACGAGCCGGTATTGGAAGGATTCACCGGGCCCGCGACTGTGGTCGTTGGTGATGAGGATGCGTTTACGACCCGATCTGATGCTGATCAGATGAGCACCCTGCTGAGAGATTGCGAGTTGTGCTGGATGAGCGGGGTTGGACACATGCCGAATCTCGAAAGACAGGATGCATTCAATGCGGCGTTGTTCCGGCTGCTTGATCGCGAGAGCGCTGCATGCTGACAAAGCGGCGCGCGTTGCGGCAACGGGGACGACGCGTGTGTCTCATCTTGCTTGATTGCGTCGCCGACATGTACGCATGGTCGCGCGTTGTGAAGGGCACGGGGGTGGTGATCGGTACGTGCGTTGACGCTGTTGCATGGACTGCGCGGGGTGCACGGGCTGCACGGGTACCCCCTCCGCGCGCAACGTCGGATGTACGTGGGACGCATGTGAGGGCTGCTTGTGGCTGCGTGATGTTGCGGTGAGGTGGGCGGTGCACATGCCAGAGGACGGGGCGATCCCGGGGGGGGGGTGGGGGGGGGGGCGGGGGGGGGGGGCGGGGGGCTGGGGGGGGTGAGAATGGGGGCAGGCATCGAGGCGTGCGGCGGCAGGGCGGCGAGGTGGAGAGGGGAGGCGGTGATTTACATGCAAAGGGACACGGGCGGGCTGAGAGCGGGCAGCGCGGGGCACGGGGTGTTGGGGGAGGTTGCGCCACCTGCCCGAAAAGAGTGGCGACAAGGCCGAGAAAGCTGAGAAGCCCGCGAAGTGCGAGAAGGCTGCGAAGAAGAAGCGATCAAGCAAAGAAGTAACAGAGTGACCAAGTGAAAACCGGTCGCGAGGGCGACCGGTTTTTCGATTTCAGGTGTTTACTTCTTCGTCACTTGTGCACGCTGCTTACGAGCACGGGCCACCAGCGAGGACTGTGAAGAAGTCGATCACATCTTGGTCTTCGGGGAAAACGCTGTTGTTGTTGAAGTCGATGTCATTGCACGTCGCACAGGTCGCGCCGCTGAGTACGTCGAAGTAATCGATGACGTCTTGATCTTCGGGGAAGACCGAGTTGTTGTTGAAGTCGATGCAATCGCATTGACCAACGGTCACGAGTGCCGGTTGCGACGTTGCTGAAGCACACGCGTTTGTCACGATGCAGCGGTATCGCGACTGCACGAATACGGGCGGCAATGATTCGCCTGGTTTCGCGGCAATGGTCATGCTGCGGGTGTTGGTACCGCGGCGCGTAAAGCGCGGAGCGTTGGTATCTGCAAGATTGGTGTACGTGCCAGAGTTGATTGGATTTTCAACCTGCCACTGGAACGTTGCAGGATTGGAGCCAATCCAGCCCGTCGTCAGCGTGATTGAGCCTTGTGGGCATACTTCGCCACCTTGCGGCTGGATCACGATGGTGGGAGCGGCTCCGATGAACAGCCGTGCGTCTGCCGTCGTGGTGGTACCGCACGCGTTGGTGATGACGCAGTCGTAGTTACCGATATCGCTCAGGCCAGTGCTGGTAAGCGTGAGTGTGTCGCTGAAGACGCCGCTGATGGTGGTGCCCGAACCTGTCGCACCGTTGTTGAGATTCACATTGTTCTTTCGCCAGCGATAAGTCGCGCCGGTTGCATCAGCGAGCGTGACGCGGAGAGTTGATGTGCCGCCGATGCAGGCGGGTGCGTCGGCGATTGGCGCGGTCAGTCGCGGCTGGCCGGGCAGGCGGAAGGTGTCGATGCCGTACCCGTAAGCCGACATCCATGCGGTTGTGCCCTTACTGGTAACGTTGTCGGCGACATAGCTCGTGCGGAGTTTTTGTGGGAGCAAAATTGGATTGGTCGGATCGGCGATGTCAACAACGTCGGCCAGTGCTTGAGAGAAGTTTGAAACGATGAGAAGACTACCTGCGACATCAAGTGCTCCTGCACCGAAAGGTGCTTGGAACGATGCGACGATGACAGGCGCTGCCATATTCGAGACGTCGTAGACGTCGACGATGTTGTCAGACTGCAAAGTGAAGAGGTACTTGCCAAACGTGGCGACGTCGTCCCAGTAGTGACCCGCGCGAGCTTGCAGCGTGGAAGCCACCACCGGAAGAGCTGGGTCGCTGGCATCAACGCATTTCATCGCTGTACCGAGGACTGGCCACGCGAAGGCCCCTGTCGGACCGGCGTCCATGTAATACACACTATCGGAAATGCCCACCGATCCAGTGCTGTAGGGATCAAGCGGATTGCTGACATCAAAAACTTTGAGACGGTCGCCCAAGGCGTACACCAGTGACCCAGATGACGCAACAGCCGAGACACTTTCACCCGAGAGCAAGTCTGCCCGCAACTGCGGCGATGCGGGATTCGACATGTCGTAGAAATACAACCGATCATTGCTGAATTCGTGCGAGCAGAGCATGCTGCCGGTGATGGTTGCCCGATACGACGACGCAGGAAGCGTTGTCGTTGAAGTGAGCGTCGGCGCGAGCGGGTTCGTGACGTTGTAGATACGCAGGGTTGTGTCTTCAGCAACAGCCAGCGAGTTGTCGAACTGGCCTATGACGCGAGGCGCCCAGATGGTGGATGCCTGCGAGAAGATCTGTGTTGCCGGAACAGTCAACGAACCTTGATAAACGCTGAAGGTGCCTTCGACAAGACCAGCGAACACATTACCCGCATTGTCCGCCGCCAAGCCCTGTGCATCGCTTCCTGCAGGAAACGCCAACAGTGCGTCAGGATTCGCCGGGTCTGCGAGTGAATAACCATCGATGCGACGATTGACGTTGGCAAAGTAGATGACTGGGGTTGCGTTGATCTGCCCGAACTCAAAGTAAGACACAACGCTCGAGCCACCGCCGGGCTGCGAACGCTGAATCAGGTTTGACGGATTGGAAATGTCGACAATGTGGAACCCAGCCGTTGAAGCAACTGCCATCAGCCCCGGACGGACATCCATACCGCGAGTACTCGAGCCGAAAACGAGCGTGTCGCGCGAAACCGGCGCAGCGGCGTTCGCACAGTCAACAGACTCGACTGCATTTGTCCCCATCAGGTACGCGATGTTGCCGCGACTCTCAACTTCTTTGACATCGCCGATATTGGGCGATGCATATGTGCTGGCGAAAGTCGGCGACAGTGGGTTCGTCACGTCATACACACGCAGATCATCGTTCCACGCGATGAAGAGCTTGTTGTTTGAAACAGCAAGATCAACGGCTGTGCCACCTGCGATCGAGAAAACACTCACCGGTGCAGCGGCGTTGCTCACGTCGATGATCTGTACCCCACGTTCTTCCAGTGCAACGTACAAATAGTTGCCCAGCCTCTCCATCGCTTGTGGGCGACCATCAAGATAGAACGTGCCCAACACAACCGGAGCGGCGGGGGTTGCGACATTTCGAATGGTCAGCAAGTTGGGCTGAGCAGCGTAGAGCGTCGTGCCGCTCACGTACATCAGGCTCTCGGTGCCGCCATCGTGGCGAAGCAGGGCTGGCCCGAGACACTGGGCGACGGCTGAAGTCGCGGCGAGCGAGCAGTACAAACCAACAACGAACGGGACAACGTTGCGAACACTGTTCACGCGCATGAGCCACCTCCTCGATGAGGGATCAACGCCCGATCAGGTGGCATCTTGCACGAACGTACGAAATTATCTCCTTGAATCGAGCAGGCAGGTCGCTCATCGCCGTCGGCAACGCCGTGGGGCCGATTGTGCAGGCCGCAACCAACAGCACCGTGATCGCCGGCAAGACGTACACGGGGAACTTGGGGGCGACGGATGCGAATGCGAACTTCACGTATTGAGGCAGGGTCGCGTGATGCTCGTGCGACCTGCTACCTGGAAGAGACTGACGCCTGCCGAGATGGTGGGCGTTGGGTCCTTTTTGGTGGGCGGCATTCGGGATTCGGCATTCGGGGAGAGGCGCAGGGCGGGGGCTGGGGGCGCGGTGGGGTGAGAATGGGGGCAGGCATCAAGGCGTGCGGCAGCGGGGCAGCGAGGCGAAGAGGGTGGTGGTGGTTTACATGCGAAGGCACACGGTCGGGCTCGGAGCGGGTTGCCTGGGGCGCGGGGCGTGGGGGAAGGTGTGCCACCCGGCGGTCAGTCCCAGATGTACTTTGGGTCAAATGTCACGTTGTACTTTTTCAGGAACGCGAGCACTTCAGATTGGAAGTCTGTCGTAGCGTGGTGAAC
>VYMB01000011.1_pt1 | contig 152999 bp, 120 predicted proteins | sample 5115321 | NCBI WGS metagenome assembly VYMB01 (sample SAMN12291794, study PRJNA351875) | freshwater metagenome | isolation source: freshwater lake | place: USA: Michigan, Wintergreen Lake | collected 2011-08-02 | reverse complement strand
TCCGCGTGCGTGGGATGATCGGCCTGCTTTGCTTGGGTAAGCAAAGCGGGTAAGCGGCTGGCGCACCGGAATTGGCGGGCTTGGGCTTACTTCGCTTGCGCGAAGTATCGTGGCTTGGTCCACGAGGGCTTTGGGAATGCGGCCGCCCGGGACGGGCGGCCCACCTCCAAAAGTTGTCCAAGACCGCTGGTGGATGGTTCGGTTGTTACCAAGTCCGTGCTCGCTCGATCATCGGGCGCGCCTGCTGCATTGTCGTCTTCGACGTTGCTCGCTGACTGCCGCCGCTTAAAGCGAACAGAGGAACTTGGTGACTCGTGACGGGCCACCAGTGCGCATTTTCGCAGAATGTCTGGTGTGATGCAAGAAGAATCGGGGCTGAGGACACACATTGCGCGCACAAGCGTGGTCCGCGCTTGCAGATTTCGAGAAGTGTGCGCGCGCGGTGTGCTGTGTTGGGGGAGTTTTTCACATTGAATGTGAACGCGACGTAAGTGCGACGGCCCTTGGTGGGGCGCGGCATTCGGCATTCGGGATTCGGCATTCGTGGAGAGGCAGAGCTGCAGCGAGGCCGGTGGTGAGAATCGGGTGGGCATCAAGGCATGTGGCATCAAGGCATCAAGGTGTGGGGTGGGGGAATCGGGCGGTGTGCGTGAACTTTGGGGTGTGCATGGACGTTGTTGTGATGCTGGGTGCTCGTATCGTGAGATGGAGTGGTTATGTGATCGTTGCGAGATGGAGAGGGCGGTGCGTATGCGGGCTGCAAGAGCGGGGCTGACGTTGCTTGAGTTGCTGGTGGTGACGTTGGTCCTTGGGCTCGTGGGGCTGATGCTGATGCCTTTGCTGGCGCCGAGGCGTGGTGGGGCGCGGCATATCAAGGATGGCACGCAGGTGCGTGCGGTGCACCAGTCGATGGTGTTGTTTGCGAACAACAGTCGTGATGTCTATCCGGTGCCGAGTGAGATGGACGCGGCGAACACGACGTTGAGCGCTGGTTCTGCGAAGGATGACCTGGGCAATGTTCTGTCGGTGCTGATTTATGACGGGTACGTCGTGCCCGAACTGATGGTGAGTCCGGCTGAGCAGTCGACACTGATTGATGTTCAATGGCCTTACGCGCTGAGCGATCCGCCGGCGGCGGTCAATGCGGGCAGCGGGGCTGGGAAGCATGCGCGGTGGGATCCGGCGTTTCGCGGATCACCTGCGGAGCAGGTTGTGCAAGGTGGCACAAAGCCGCTGGGAGCGCTTGCGCCGGAGGCGAACGTGACGGCGCACACCAGCTATGCGATGATGCCTTTCTTTGCGGCGCGGCGTGAAGCGTGGGGGCTGAACTGGCGACTTGATCAGGCGGTGATTGGCAATCGCGGGCCGATGTATGAGGTTGTCGGCCGAGAGGGCAACGCGAAGACGCGGCTGCTTGATACGGGCTCGCAGCAGAGCAGCGGCTTTGTGTCAGTCCGAGGCAAGGGGACGGACTCGATCACGCTGTACATTCACGGGAATCGCAAGACGTGGGAGGGCAACATCGGGTTCAATGACAATCACGTGGAGTTTGTCACGCAGGCTGATCCGCCGACGAGCGTGTGGACGTTCTCGGGGCTCACGCCTGCATCAGCGCGACAACGGCCTGACAACTTGTTTGTCGCGGAAGATGATGCGACGGTGACAAAGCGTGATGGCACGATGCATGCGCAGATCGGCACGATGCAAGTGCCCGAAGCTTGGGGCCCTTCTGCTACGGAGGGCGAGGTCAACGCGCTGGGCATGAGTAACAGTTGGCTGCGGACGTGGACGGTTTCGGCTGTCGGCGAGCGGGGGAAGACGACGGCTATCACGGTGGTGGTTGATTGAGCGTGACGCGGGCTGCGGGGATCACGCGCAGTACAGCACTCGATGCGAGAGACATCGAGCGCGGGCACACGTCATTGGTTGAGCGCGAGGATTACTTGGTGCGCATCTTGTCTTTGATGGCGTAGAAGATCTGCATGATCCAGCCTGGGCCGGCCATGGTTTTGAAGCCGCCAGCGGCACCTTTGGGCATTTCGTCGCGGTCGCGCTGGGCTTTCGCGTTTTTGGCGAGGGCGTCGCCCATGCGGGTCATGGGGTCACCTTTGCGGCCTGAATACTTCTCGTACATGCGCGGATCGATAGCCATGCGTACCTCCCTTGTTGCGTCGGACGTGCGACGCGAAGCATGCGCGAACGCGCACGGCGGCATCCTACCCGAAGAGGGATGCAGTCGCAAGGTTGAATGGCGGCCTGGGCGTGATTTGGGGTGGTGATTGGGGGTGGATTGCACACGAAGCGAGAATTGTCGTACCATAGAGGAGCGAGATGGATCTCGGTCCTGTTTGTCCGGAGTGCAGTCATGCGAGCTGATATTCGCTACAACAACATCATCGACAATGACGAGGCGCGGATCGCGCAGGCGTTTGCGGACAATGCGCCCAATCTGCCGCACGATCAGATTGATGCGGACAAGTTCTACATCACGCAGGCGTACCACCGGTACACGCGTGAGAACCATGATGTGTGGCGCGATCTGTTTGACCGGCGCTGGACGGTGCTGGAGAAGCAGGTGTCTCGGCAGTTCATCGATGGGATGAAGATTCTGCGATTGACGCGGGATCGGCTGCCTTTGCTGGATGACGTAACGCTGGATCGCGACATTGAGATCGCGGGCGGCGTGAAGGTGGCCAAGGGCACGAAGCTGGACGGCATCAATAAGTTTTTGCAGGCGCAGAGCCAGTGGGCGAGTTACGGCGTGCCTGGGTATCTGCCTGCGAAGAGCTTTTTCGCGTGTCTTGCGCAGCGTGAGTTTCCGACGACGGTGCTGATCCGTCCGCGTGAGGTGATGGACTACCTGCCTGAGCCGGACATCTTTCACGATGTGTTTGGGCATGTGCCGCTGCACACGCTGAAGGTGTTTGCCGACTTCCTCCAGACATATGGCAAGGCGGCGATGCTGTGCGATGACGAAGCGCACGTGAAGCAACTGGGGCGGCTGTTCTGGTTCACGGTGGAGTTCGGGCTGATCAAAGAGAATGGCGAAGTGAAGGTGTACGGCAGCGGGCTGGTGAGCAGCCATGGTGAAGCCGAGTACAGCCTGAAGGGACAGTGGGAGAAGAAGGGGCAGAGCGCGGAGGATTGCAAGGAGCGGGCGGTCGCGGAATGGCGGCCGTTTGATCTGGAGCGCATCTGCAATACTGATTTTGAGATTGATCACTACCAGCCGATTTACTACGTGCTGGAGAGCTTCGAGCAGCTTCGTGACGCGATGAATGATTACGCGGAGGAAGTGATCGGGAGCGCGGGGCTGGCGGCGGCGACGGTGCGGTGATGGAAGGCTCCAAAGGGGGCGCATGAGTTCGCAGGGCATCGAGACGAGTTCTGCGACTCAGGCCAGCGACCAAGTTCGCTGCTGTGATGCTTGCGGGTATGACCTGCGCGGCGTGAAGAGTCAGCAGTGTCCGGAGTGTGGGGCGGCGATCAACGAGCGGTCTGGTGAGCGGCTACTGCTGACGGCTCCGCCGGCGGTGTTGCGGCGCATGCGGCTTGGCGCGATCTTCCTCGTGCTGACGCCTTGGGTGGACTTGGTGGTGTCGGAGGCTTTACCGAATCACGAAGTTTTCGCAACTGTGATTTCGTCTGTTGTTTTCCTCGGGGGATTTACCTTTGGCGTGTGGTTACTGACGCCAAGCATGCGGGAGGCGGCATTGGGCGGACTCATGCGCGGACCGCGACTCGGCTTTCGCGCTGCGTGCTTGATCGCATGGCTCTTGAGCGTTTTGTCCGCATATTTCAAGCCTGAATTGTCGCCCACTCCGCTGGGCGTGACGAAGTACATGCTGAGCGCGGTGGTGCCGTTGCTGCCCCTTTTGCTTTTCTCGTGCGCGTTCCTGCTTTATGCGAGGTTTCTTGCAAGGCGGTCGTTGCAAACTCGGTTTGCACGTGCGTTCTTGATCGCGTTGGTCGTGGTCGCTGCTGCTTGGGTCGTGTCGGCGATCTACTTCACACTATCGATGGCGAGCGTGCTGGGTCATCGCTGGAGTGACGCGACCTATCAGCAGCTCTCGGAGCCTCAGCATCGGGTTCTTTCCGGAGCGGGAGCGGCTGTAGGTTCGATTGTCTGGTGGATCATGAGCATTGTGCTCTGGCGCAGCCTGACGCTGGTGATTCGACGAGCTGAAGCGCTGCGGCAGCCGAGCACGACGAATTCGCGTGGGGGCGGCAGCGGCGATACAACTCAGGCGTGAATCCGCTCCCTCCCATTCTGCCGGTTGGTACTGCGGTTGTGCTGCTGCGCGATGTACGCGTTGGTGATGCGCTCGCCACAGTGACGGCGGGCGGTGGCGGGTTGATTGTGAAGGCTCCGGTGGATGGGACGCATGCGTATCGCGTGCGGATGACGGGCGGGGAGGAAGTGTCGCTGTCGCGCGATGCATTTGAGGTGCTGGCGGTGTATCAATCGCCGGGGTATGCGGGCAGCGGTGATGTGTTGGCGCGGCATGATTTGCAGACGCACGTGTCGCTGCGGGTTGTGATTGGATCACGCGCGTATGGATTGGACCATGGCGCATCGGACACGGATCGGCGCGGGGTATATGTGCCGCCGGCGCGGGCGCACTGGTCGCTGTTTGGCGTGCCTGAACAACTCGAGAATGACGCGACGCAGGAGTGCTACTGGGAGGTGGGGAAGTTCATTCAGCTTGCGCTGAAGGCGAATCCGAATGTGCTGGAGGTGCTGTACTCGCCTTTGGTAGAGCATGCGGATGAGTTTGGGCGGCGGCTGCTTGATGCGCGGGAGATGTTTCTCAGCAAGTTGATCTACCAGACATTCAACGGCTACGCGATGAGCCAGTTTCGCAAGCTGGAGCAGGATGTTCGCAATCACGGCAGCGTGAAGTGGAAGCACGCGATGCACTTGGTGCGGCTGCTGATTGCGGGGAAGACGGCGCTCGAGACTGGGACGCTGCCGGTGCGTGTGCAATCGCATCGCGAGGAATTGCTGGCGATTCGCGATGGGCGGATGGCATGGCCCGAGGTCGATGCGTGGCGACTGCGGCTGCATAGCGAGTTTGAGACGGCGTATGGAGTGACATCGCTGCCTGAGCGGCCTGATTATGCGCGGGCGAACGAACTGCTTGTCTCGATTCGGCAGGATGTAGCGCGACGGGCTTGACGGCGCGGCGTGCCAACACTTGGGCATGAATGCGCAACATGTGAACTACGACCTGTGCCGAACACTTGCGAGTGAGTCGCCTTATCCGCTTGTATTTGCGACGATCAGCGGCGCGCACCTGTACGGGTTTGCGAGCAAGGACTCGGACTTTGATCAGCGGGGCATTCACGTGCTGCCTGCGAGCGAAGTGCTTGGGCTGCGCGAGACGCGTGAGACGATCGAGCAGGAGGGGATTCGCGAGGGGTATGAGATTGATCTGGTGACGCATGATCTGGCGAAGTTCTGCCGATTGATGCTGAAGAAGAATGGATATGTGTTGGAGCAACTGCTCAGTCCGCTGGTCGTTGTGACGACACCTGCGCACAAGCGGCTCATTGAGCTTGCACCGGCGTGCATCACGAAGTTTCATGCGTTTCATTACCTGGGATTTGCGGAAACGCAGTGGCGGCTTTTTCGCAAGGAACATCCGCCGAGGGTGAAGCCGCTGCTGTACACGTATCGCGTGCTGCTGACGGGGATTCATCTGATGCGGACGGGGGAAGTGAACGCGAATCTGCCGTCGCTGAATGCGATGTTTGAGTTGCCATATATCCATGATCTGATTGCGGCCAAGACGGGCGGCAAGGAGAAGCAAACGGTGCCCGATGCGGACATGGTGTTCCATGAGCAGGAGTACCTGCGGCTGCGGGAACTGCTGGAACGCGAGCACGAGCGGAGCAGTTTGCCTGAGGCGAACGGGGCACTGGCGGCGATGAGTGAGTTTGTGGTGCAGGTGCGCATGGCCCCGGACCGGTGGCTGCAAGGGTGAACGCGGTCGGGCGTTATGCCATAACGCCAAGGCGTGGTGAGCGAAAGACTTGCGGGGCTGGGTTGAGCTATTTGGCCGTTGATTGCCCCGGGCTCTAGGAATTTCGTTCGGTTTGTGGTATGCTGGTGCTTCATGCAGCAATCGTCCTTCACCCAGGTCGCCGCGACGAGCGAACTCCAGCAGGAGTTTGATCGGGATACGCAGCAGTTGCTGCGGCGGCGGTTCCTGTGGTTTGCGGGGACGCTGATCGGGCTGGCGGTGATCGCGCTGTTGATCGTGATGGTGGCGTTCTTCGCGTATCCGGCGGCGGTGAAGGCGGTTGCGGCGGGCGGCAAGACTGCACCTGAGGTGGATATCACTAACGCCGATTGGCTTCGGCTGGGCATTTCGAGCGGCATGGGGTTGGTTGGCCTGGCGGTGTATGCCGGTTGCTTTTGGCGGGCTTGGAAGCGGCGTGATTTGGTGGGAGAGCAGGTACTGCGACTGACGTACTTGCTGGTGGTGGTTGACGGCTTCATGCATGTGGGGCTGGACCATTTGCCGCATTCGCCGAGCATCGGGTTACTGGGCGTGTTTGTGACGCACTTCATGGCGTGTTGCTTTCTGCCGTGGACGCCTCGACAGGCGATGATGCCGCTGATTCCCATTTTGGCGTTGTGGGCGGTGCTGCACATGACGATGAGCGATGCGCCGCTCGTAGTGCGGACGCTGGGGCTGGCGATGGGGCCTCTGGTGGGTGTGCCTGGTGTGCTGCTGTGTATGGTGCGGCATTCACGGCGGTATGAGATGGCGGAGCGTGCGTTCTTCTATAAGCGGTATCGTGATGTGCGGCGCGAGTTGGTGGATGCGAGGCGCATTCACGAGGCGCTGTTTCCGCGGGAGATCACGCAGGGGCCGCTGCAACTGGGGTATCGGTATGAGCCGATGCAGCAGATTGGCGGGGACTTTCTGTTTGCGCATGCGGCTGGGCCCAGCAAGCTGAACGTGGTCTTGCTAGATGTGACCGGGCACGGCATTCTGGCGGCGCTGACGGTGAATCGGATTTGGGGTGAGCTCACGCGTATCACGGCGGAGCGGCCGGAGATCAAGCCGGGTGAGCTGCTGTGCCTGCTCAATCGGTATGCGCACCTGACGCTTGCGCCGCACAGCGTGTATTTGACTGCGCTGTGTATGCAGATAGACACCGAGCGGGACGAACTGATTTATGCGAGCGGCGGGCATCCGCCGGCGTTCATCATTCGGGCGGATGGGTCGTTGGAAGAGCTGTTTTCGACGACGTTTGTGCTGGGGGCGTGCGGCGGGGATGATTTTGAGGATGGGGCGGCGCATGTGCCGTTCCTCCCGGGGGATCGGCTGTTGGCGTATACCGACGGCATTACGGAAACGCTTGGCTCCAATGGGCGGCTGCTGGGGCTGGAAGGGCTGCGGGCGATCATGCGCGACGTGTCGATGCGTCGCGGGCCGCTGGCGGATGCGGTGCTGGCGGCGACGGATGCGAAGCGAGTGGGTGCTCGGGCAGATGACACGCTGGTGGTGGAACTGCGGCGGTCGGAGTTGTTTGTTGCTGATGCGATTCAGCAGCATGCAAGCGAGCGGGTGGGGCAGCCGGTTGCGATGCCGGCGTAAAGTAGTTGCGATGCTTTCGCGTTCGGCACGAATCTTTTCTGCGGTGATTGCGCTGGTGTGCCTGGCGGTCTTGGTGACGGCGTACTTGCTGGAGCCCAGCGCACGCGGCATGGGGAGTCATACGCGGCTGGGATTGCCGCCATGCGGGTGGCTGGCGATGTTCGGCAAGCCTTGCATCACGTGCGGGTATACGACGACATTTGCGTGGACGGCGAAGGGGGAGTTTGTCACGGCGATACGCAATCAGCCTGCGGCGTTTTTGGTGTGCATCGCGACGGCGGCGACGTTCTGGCTGACGGCGTTTGCGGCGGTGACGGGCGCGAGGATTGATCGTGTGGTGTCGGCGACGTTTCGTCCGTGGGTGCTGTGGACGATGGGGGGCGTGGTGGTGGCGGCGTGGATGTACAAGGTTGCGATGCATACGTGAGGAGCACGTACGCTTGCGACGTGGCAACGCAGCAGCAAATCGGTCAGTACCTGTTGTATGGTGAGCAGATGCTCGCGCAGTCGCGGCTGGGCATGGCGGAGTTGTGCGCTGCGATGGCGACGCAGGACGCGCCGAAGGATGCTGCGAGTTGGAACCTGTTTGCCAAGGTGGCGATAGCGTCGAAGCAGCGCGACGTCGCGATGCGGATGGTGGAACGGGCGCTGGCGATTGATCCGTACTTCAAGGCGGCCAACAAGAATCGCAAGCTGGTGGAGGCGATGGCGACGGCCAAGCCGACGGAGCGGCGGTTTTTGGTGATTCGTGAGTGGGGTGCGGGGTTCTGGAGTGATGTGGGGTTTGTGGTCGCGGGGTGTCTTCTGGCACGCATTGCAGGGCGCGAGCCGGTGGTGTGGTGGGGGGACAGTTCGCTATTTCGCGGTGAAGCGGCGAATGCGTGGGAGCAGTTTTTTGAGCCGGTGAGCGCAGCGCGGATGCAAGAGTGCGCGGGGCTTTCAACGTGGCCTGCGAAGTGGCAGGGGGACGCGACGGGCGCGATGCGGAATCGGTGGGGCGGCGAGGATTCGCGGCTGACGGGGGTGCACCACATGGCGCGAGATGAGCGTGTGTGCGTGTTTGATTTTTATCATGATGTGTACATGATGCGGCAGTGGCTGGCGGAGGGAGATCCGCTGCTGGGCAAGCCGGCGACGGCGGTTGTGCGGGCGATGACGCGGGCGTGCATCAAGCCTCTCCGGCAACATGTGGAGGCGGCGGAGGCGTTCGCGCGGGAGCGACTGGGCGGTGGAGCGATCGCCGTGCATCTGCGCGGGCTCGACAAGCCGGGTGAGCTGGGCGCGGAACTGCAGGAGAGCCATGAGAAGGCGATTGCGCGCGTGGATGCGCTGCTGGCACAGCGGCCTGAGGCCAAGGTGTTGCTGCTGACTGATGACGCACAGGTGCTGGCACGGATGCAGGCGAAGTACGCGTCACGGCTGGTGACGACGGACGTGATTCGCGGCAGCGGCGAGAGGGGGCTGCACTTGTCGCGCGAGCATGACGGGGCGCGACTGGGGCGCGAGGTGCTGGTGGATGCGCTGATTGCGCTGCACGCCGAGCACTTTGTGGGCTTGGCGGGCAGCAATGTGAGCTATTACATCGCAGCGATGAAGGACTGGGGCGAGCGATGTGATCTGTACGGCACGAGCCTGCACGAGAACTTCGGCATCGCGACGGCGACGCTCACGGCGCAGGTTTAGCGAGGCACAACGGTGGGGGCGGGCTCGATGACTTCCACGCGGTTGGTGCGGAGATTCCAGCGGATTTGCTTGGCGCTGACGGGAGGCTCGTTGCCGGAGCCCGCGACATCGACCAGTACCGCGCCGCTGCCTTGAGCGTTGAGCAGTGAGGCGGCGGGGTCGTAGCTCAGCGTGGCGGCCGTCAGTTCGCGGCCTTGGTTGCGGGCCCAGACGCCGCCCGAGGCGTCAACTTGCTTGAGCTGGGTCGTGTTGTTGTCTGGCGCGGCGGCGTCGCGAGCAGTGAATGTAGCGCGGAGGGTTTGGGCTTCGAGCTCGGTGGGCTGCTCAGTTGTGCTGGCGCGGTAGACGGCGCGCACGGCTTCGTGCATCGTCGCGATGCCGGCGGCCTGCTCGAAGTCGGCGTATGCCTTCCACGTGAAGAGAGCCTGGCCTGAAGCGTTGTCGGCACCGGTGGTGTCGGTGGTCACGAGCTGGCCTGCGCCGCTGGCGCGGAGCATTTGCTGGGGCACATCGGCGCGGATGGTGGGAGCGGTGAGTGAGATGAGGCGTGTGCGGCGAGTGGGGTTGGTTGGATCGAAGCGTTCGCTGCGGACGGTGGCGGGCGCGCCGGAGGCGAGGATCCAGAGGACGTCGCGGTCGCCGCCTGGGGCGACGAAGGCGGTGCCGAGCCCGCTGGATTGTGCGGGCTGTGAGTCCTGCAGCTGCGCGAGGGACATCTCGATGGTGGCGGCGCGGGTTGTATCTTTGCTCGTGGGGCCTTGTGCGACGTCGACGTCGGCGCTACCGACGAGCTTGGCGAGACCTGTGGTGTCGTTGTAGGCGAACGAGTCTGACCAGGTTGCGGTGATGGTGCGCGGCTGCGCGTTGGCGTCCTGCGCGTTTTGTTCGCGCGAGGTGAGCGTGCCTGCGCCAGTGGCAAGCACGGAAGATGCGATGCCATCGAGCGCGATGGTGGGGGCGGTGAGGGTGCTTTGGCCTTGGGCGAGAGTGGCGGGTGCGCCGGTGAGTGTCGCGGCTTTGTCAGTGGGGCGAGCGTCGAGGCGCTGGGCGGTGGCGATGGCACCGTCGGCGGTTTGCACGCGCACGGCGCCGGTTGCGGTGAAGGAGCGCGTATCGATGTTGCCGTTGTCGGCGAGGGCGAGGGCGGCTTCGAGTGAATCGGTGGTGAGCGTTGTGCCGGCGGTGATGCCTCGCACGGCGCCTTGGGCCTCGAGGCGTGTGGGCGTCGGCTGCTTGGTGAGCGGGTCAAACGTGATAGCGATGGTGGCGGCGGCGAGTGAATCACCTTGTGCGTCGGCTGGTTTGTTGTCAGGCGTTGCGACGATGGAGGCGGCGCCGACGAGTCGGAGCGATTGCAAGGCGGAAGCCGCATCGGGCGCGATGTCGGGGCCGGCGAAGGTCGCGGAGAGGGAGTCGGCGGCGAAGCTGCCTTCGGGAAGTGTGCCGCGAACGGTGCCCAGCATGGTGGCGGCCAGCAGGCGCGATTGGGGCAAGCCGTCTGGCGTCGCGGGCGGCAGGAGATCGAACTGGGCTTGCTCGCTCCATGTCATGCGTGCGCGGGGCGCGTTGTTCACGGTCTGCGCGAGCGTGCCCGGAGAGAGGACGCGGGCAACGCCGGTTGTGAGGTTGGCTTCGATGCGCTGACCTTCGACGCTGAAACGTTCGGCATCGCGCGTGGCGAGCAGCGAGGCGACCCTGGGCGCGGGGCTGGCGAAGCTGACGATGCGGCGTGTTGCGGCGTACTCGAGTTCGCGGCCTGACACCGTGATGCCTTGCTGGGGCGAGAGGACGCGAGCGTCGGAGTCGCCTTCCGCGAGGACTCGCATCAGCAGATCGTCGCGCTGGAGCTGCGGTGGTGCGTCGGCCATGCGGCGCACTTCGAGCGGGCCGGTGAAGGCGAGCGTGATGGCGCTGGCGGGGAGCTGCGGCTGCGTACTTGGCTGCGGTTGCGAAGAGGGCTGGCTTGCGGGCGAAGTGGCTGGTTGCGGGCTTGGTTGCGATGAGGGAGTGGATGATGCGGCGGGTGCAGGCGCGGATGACGCGCGGAACACGGTGCGATCGGGCAGGCGGTGATCGAGGGTACGGGCCCAGGCTTCGACGCGGTCGCCTGTGATCTGCTGGCCATCTCGCAGGATGCTGACTTGGCCTTCCATCGCGATGACGTAGAGCGTTTGGCTCGCGAGGTCGAGCGTGGTTGATTCATCCGGTGCGGGTGCGTCGCTTGTTGCGACGGGTGGCGGTGGCTGCGATGGTGATGCAGCGGTTGTCGTTTGGGTTGTTGCGGGCGCGGAAGTGGCAGCACGCGAGGCGAGAAGATCGCGAGCGGCGGGGTCGTAGATTGCTCTGGTTGTCTGCGCGATGTTGAGGCTTTCGAGGCGTTTGGTGGTCGCGTCGAACTGCGCGATGACGCCTCGACCTTCGAACTGCAGCAACGACGATTGCACCTTGACGGCATCGGGCATGTCGAGCTGGCCCAGTGTCCAGTCGACGGTCAGGCGCGGGGTGTCGATAGTGGCGAGGGGTGTGGCGGCGGCATCGGGGCGCTTGCCGTCGGCAGTTTGTGCGAAGAGACGCACGCGGACATCGCCTTCGAGGCTGCCTCGGTCGGGCGTTGAGCTGCGGGCACCGGCGGGCATGACGAGAGAGCCCTCGCGCGCGGTGACCTGCACGCTGCGGCCATCATCCAAGAAGAACCATGCGACTGGCTGGGTGAGGTCGTAGCGGCCGTCGGGCTGCGGGGTGCTGCGTTCTGCGGTGATTTCGCCGCCCAGGCGCGTGGGGTCGGACTTGTCGACGAACTGAATGAAGAACTGATCACCACTGCCCAGGGTGGGAGCGTTGCCGCGAGGGAGGTCGCGCACGTTGGGGACGGTTTGGGGCTGGGCGGCTTGCGGGGCGGGGGTGGTGCCTTTCGAACGCAAGACCAAGGTGGCGACGATGGCGATGCCTGCGATGGCGGTGCCTGCGGCGAGAGCAAGGCCCAGTTGGCGCGTGGTGAACGCGCGACGGTTGATGCGGGTACGGGAGGGAGTTGGGTTGGCGCGATCCATGCGTGGTTCAACTGAGCTTGTTTGGACTGGGCGAGTATCGACGGCGGGTGATTCGAGTAGATCGGAGAGCGTGCGCACTTACTCGCTCACGAGCTTCATGGCGATGAGGTCCTGCACATCGAGCATGCCGACTGGGCGGCCCGCGGCGTCGACCACGGGGATTTCGTCTTGACGGAACTCGCGGAACATGGCGACTGCGTCTTGCACGAGCGCGTCATCGCGCAGTGTGCGCGGGCCTTTGGTCATGACTTTGTCGATGGAGTCACGCATGCCGGCGGGGTTACGAAGGACGAGGCGGCGGAGGTCGCCATCGGTGAAGATGCCGGCGAGTGCGCCGGTGCCGGGCGTGATGAGGACCATCGCACCGGGGCGGCGGCCGTGGTCGGCGAGTTTGAGGGCAGCTTCGACGGTGAGGGTGCAGTCGATGAGCGGCAGGTTCTTGCCGGCGGTCCAGCGCATGACTTCGGTCACGGGGCGGAGCAAGCCACCGAGGCTGCCGCCGGGGTGACGGCGGGCGAAGTCGGTACTGGTGAAGTTGCGTTCTCGCGCGGCGGCGAGTGCGAGCGCGTCGCCCATGGCGAGTGTGGCGGTGGTGGACGTCGTGGGGGCGACGAACTGCGGCGAGCCAGCTTCTTTCGCGACGCCCAATCGCAGCGCGACGGTGGCGAGACGTTCGAGGCTGCTGGCTTCGGCGGGGTTCTTTGCGCCGCCCGTGATGGAGATGATGGGGAGGTTGTCCTGACGCAGGATGCCGCAGAGGCCGACGACTTCATCGGTTTCGCCACTGAAGCTGATGGCGATGACGGTGTCGCAACTGCGGAAGCGGCCAAGGTCGCCGTGGGCTGCTTCGGTGGGGTGAACGCTGTGGCTGGGGATGCCGAGGCTGGCCAACGTGGCGGAGATCTTTGCGCCGATGTGGCCCGACTTGCCAAGGCCTGTAACGAGCACGGTGCCGCCTGCGTTGGCGCAGGTGACGATGAGCTGGACGGCGCGGGAGAAGGCGTCGCTTGTGGTCAGTGCGTCTGCGAGACGCGTGAGGGCGGCGGCTTCATCGCGGATGACGAATTGGGCGAACGACGTTGCGTCGTGCATAGGTGGGGAGGGTAAGGGGAGCGGCGAGCAGGGAGCGGGGGAAGGCACTTAGGACTTGGCGGCGATGCAGTAGGCGGGGACGCTCATGTTGCCGGCGGTGTCGATGGCGCGGACGGCGAAGTGGGCGTTGTCTTTGCTGACGGCGATGCGGCACTGGCGGGTTGCTGCGTCGACGCGGCGGTGTGCCTGCCAGGTGGGGCTGTCGGTGTCGCGCCAGAGGATGGCGTAGGCGGCGACGTCGGTTTCGGGGCTTGCGTCCCACGCGATGAGGGTGTCCTGCTCCATGCCGGCCGCGATGATGCGGGCGTTGGTGGGGGGCGAGGGTGCGTTGGCGAGGGCGAGGAGTGCGGCGCAATTGAGGCGGGCGACGGCGGCGAGGTAGTTGCCATCGACGAAGCGCGGGAGATCGCCGTAGGGGGCTCCGTCGCGCGTGCTGGGGTGGACGTGCTGGCGCGAGTATTCCTCGGCGAGACTGGTGAAGCGGATGGCGGCGAAGCCATGTTCGTTGAATGGTGTGTGATCGCCGCCGCGGAGGAAGCGGTCGGGGCGATGGATGCTCCAGGGGCTGGCTGCGGATGCTTCGGTGTGAGCGATCTCGGCGATGGTGCGGGCGAGTTGGCGGCTGGGGGAATCGTGTTCGCCGCCGAGGGTGCGGAGCGACATGGCGGCTTCGAGTGATGCGGGTTTGGGGAGGCCTTCGGAGAACATGCGGACGCGCGGGCGCGAGATGTCGAGCGGGGGGAGGCCTTCGCGGAGGAGGGTGGGGCCTGGATCGCCCACGGTGTCGTTGTTCAGGACGAAGACGCTGGTGATGTGTGGTTGCTGGGCGAGCCACTGGGCGTGAGCGCGGGCGCCGAGCAGGCCTTGTTCTTCGCCTGCGGAGAGCATGAAGACGATGGTGGCATCGCAGGGAGTGGAAGCGAGGGCTTTGACACAGGCGAGGACGACGGCGCAGCCGCTGGCGTTGTCGTTGGCGCCGGGTGCATCGTCGGTCGCGTTCATGACATCGGCATTGAGACTGTCGTAGTGAGCGATGCAATACATGCGACGGTGGGAGGCGCTGGGCAGCGTGCCGGGCAGCGTGGCGATGACGTTAACGAGCTGGGCACCTTGCGGCGTGCGCGGGGTGATGGGAGCGGCGTGCGTTTCGAAGTCGACGCGGAGTGAACCTGCGAAGCCGCGCAGCGTGGATGCGAGGTAGTTGCGTGCAGCGCCGACGCCTCGGGTATCGCTGGAGGTGGTGGAGAGGGTGTGGCGTGTGCCGAATGCGGCGAGACGCTCGAGGTATGCGAGGCAATCGCTGGCGGTGATGTCGCGGGCGTGCATGGAGCAGGGTAATCGCGCGAGGCGGGCAAGCGGGGAGCGTGGGTGGCATGGTGGCATGAAAAACGCACCGCGTGAGTGCGCGGTGCGGGAGGGTTTAGGAGCAGGAGTTGAGCAATCAGCAGGAGCCGCCTGCGAGGACGTTGAGGAAGTCAATCACGTCTTGATCTTCGGGGAAGACGCCGTTGTTGTTGAAGTCGATGTCATTGCAGGCGGGGCAGGGTGCGCCAGCGAGGACGGAGAAGAAGTCAACGACGTCTTGGTCTTCGGGGAAGACGGTGTTGTTGTTGAAGTCGATGGAGTCGCAGCCGACGAGGCATGTAGCGTTGTAGGTTGCGAGGTCGGCGGTGGACAGGAACCGCATGGGCTCTGGCGAGACGAAGGTGGTGACGGCGGCGGTGGTTGTGTTGATGGCGTAGAGGCTGTGGAAGGGGTAGAAGTCGTTGCCGAGGATGATGGTGCCTTCGCCGCCATCGGCGATGGTGGAGCGGGTGAGGAGGGCATAGAACGGAAGGACGGGTGAGAAGGCGACAGGCCATTGGCGCGGGCCGCTGCCTTCGGCGTTGGCGGCGAGCTGCGGAATGATGATGCTGATGGTGTTGGCGGCGCGGTCGTAGCGGGAGAGGGCGTAGAGGCGCGTGGTGACGGTGGTGCCGTCGGGGCTGGTGCCGCCTGTGAAGGTGCTTTGGTGGAGCAGGATCATGTCGCCATTGCAGTCGAAGGTGGCAGCGTGGACGCGCTGCGTGGTTTGGGTGCCGGCTGTTGCATCGAAGGAGTACGTGGGCTGTGGCACGGCGATAGTTGCGACCGAGCCATTAGCAATGGGCACGGGCTGGGCGCGCGGGATGCGTGCAAGCACCATGCGGTTGGCGATGTAGATGTCACCGGCGGGATCGACGAGCAGGTTGGCGTGTTGATCGGTGGCGGCGATGATGGGGTCATTGGTGATGAGGGTGCATGTGTCGGAGGTGCGGTTGTAGCGGATGAGAGCGGGGGGACGGGCGGGTGAGCCGAAGCTTGCGGGGACGGCGTCTACGAGGACGAGCACGGTGTTGTCGATGGGGTCGATGGCGATGTCTGTGACGCGGGATTCGAGCAGGTTCTGTGCGCGGAGGAAGGCGGTGAGACCGGGCGCGCTGGCGGCATCGAGCGTGTCTGGGTTGATCATCAGGACCGGTTGTCCAGCGAGCCACAGGTCGCCGTTGGGCTCTTTGTGCAGGCCGCGCCAGAGTTCGCCGCTGCCAAGGAACTGAACCGGCAGGGTGTCGACGCCGGGTTCGAATTTCCAGAGGCGACCGTTGAGGAAGCGGTCGATGCCCAGGAGGACGCGGCTGGATGTGAGCGGTGGGACGTTGACGATGCTGTGCTCGCCGATGCCGATCGTGCAGTTGGAAGCTGCGATTTGGCGGAGGACGGTGAGTTGTGGGGTGCCGGTGAAGTTTGCTGGCGGGCGAGTGCGGAAGGCCAGTGTTGGGAAGCCGGCGGCGGGGATGTCGCCTGTGAATGTGATGGTCGTGGTGGCGGCGTCGTAGGCGAAGCCTGTGGGGACCGCGCCGAGGAAGGGTGGATCGATGGTGGTCCAGTTGGCGGGGAATGTGATGCGAAGTTGTGCGTTGGGAATGGTTGCGTTCGTGAAGTTGTTGAGCGTGAGCTGGTAATCAAGGTCGGGCGAGCCGCGCACGAGTTGTGAGGGACGAGGCGTGGTGCTCGTACCGGGGATGACAGGGCCGATGACGCCAGTTTGCGTGTTGGTGATCGCAAGATCTGCTTGCAGCGGGAGAGCGAGTGTGATGTTTTGGCTCGTTGGGAAGGTCCCGAGCACGACGCTGCACTGCGTGTTGATGAACCAGTCAGAGGCGTTGTTGAGACGTGTTGTGAGCGATGAGATCGAAACGCAGTCGGTGACGACGGCTTCGATGACGATGGTGGTGGACTGACCGATCGCGAGTGAACCTTGCCACCTTATCGCTGCTCCGCTTTGGAGTGGCGTGACGACGCCCGAGCCGCTGTTGACGATGCTTGACAGGATGGTGCTGCGACCCAGGCCGCCGCCACCGAAACCGCCGTTAAGGATGATGTCCTGCAGGTTGACATTGGACGTGTTGGTGAGGGTGAAGGTGTGTTGAATGCGGTCGCCAGGGCGCAGGGGCTCGGGCGCGAGCGGGACGGATGTGACGGAACCGGATGCTGTACCTGCGCTGGGGGGCTGCTGGACGTTGGTTGTGGGGAAGGAACCGGTGACAGGCGAGGGGAGTTGATCGGCAAAGATGGAGTAGTTGTTGTGGACGACAGAGCCGGGGAAGCAGTTGGCACGGACTCGCGTTGTGAGCGTGCGTTGGCCGGATTGAGCCGGGAGTGAGCCGAGGTTCCATGTGACGGTTCGTGTGCCCTCGTTGAAGACGCCTCCCTGGCTGGCACTGACGAAGGTGAGCTGGCTGGGAATGGCGTGGCGGGCGATGACGTTGGAAGCGAGTGCGCCGCCGGTGTTTTGGTAGAGCAAGGTGCAGTCAAACTCTTCGAGAATGAACGCGGATGCGGGGGCGGTCATGTTGATGACGAGCTGCGGGACCGGCGGAGGTGGGCAGTTGGCGGCGGCACACGCGACGCCTTGGGTCCAGGTGCTGGAGCACTGGGCTTGGGTTGTCTGAATGCAGCCGCCGTTGATGCAGCATGCGCCGGTGGGGGCAGAGCCGCCTGAGCAGCAGTTGGGTGTGACGGCCTGGAAGAGCAGCGTGTTGTCGAAGTTGCGAACTTCGATGATGACTTGCGATGCATCGGCGCTGGCGATGCGCGGCGTGGGGACGTTGGTGGTGTTGTCGAGACGCGGGCCTGCCTGGTTGGAGATGATCTGGCCGAAGTTGGAGCCTGGGCAGAGGTCGATGAGGTCGTAGTCAGAGTCGGTGGGAGTGCTGGTGAGGTCGTGCTGGATCCACGCGTGATAGCCGGTGGGGCTGACGCGAAGCACGCCTACGCCGGGTGAGAGACCAAGCGACGTCGTGGCCAAGCCTGCGGTACCAGCTTGATTGAGGTTGTACCAACGAAGCGATGGCTGGGCCTGATTGCTGGGTGAGCAGAGCGGGCCCGCGCCGGTGTAGATGAGCATGACGCGCTGCGGACTGACAGGCGGCATGTTGGGGCCAGCCGCTGCGGCGGTTGTGTCGTAGAAGAGCGGGCCTTGGAAGATCGGGCAGGGGAGGCAGTCGACGTGCAGCAGCGTCATGGTTGCGGTGGCGGGGCTGAGGCGATAGGTACGCAGTGTGCGGGTGGGATCGCAGTTTGCCGGATCGCCCCCTAGGACCATCAGGAACTCGCGCGTGGGTGAGAGCGCGACGTTGTAGCGTGTGCTGCGTATTTCCTGCGGTAGGGTGTACGTGGTGTCGGCTGGGTTGGTCGTGCTGGTCTGGCTGTCGCCATTGGTGTCGACGACGATGGTGTTGGCATCGGGAAAGAAGAAGCCAAAGGTGCTGTTGACGTTCCACTGCGATTGGAAGGGGACGAAGTTGCCCGTGAGCGTGCACTGGGCGCGGGCGGGTATCGCCGGGAGGATGGCGAGGAGAAGGGTGAACAGGGGAGCGAGCAGCGGACGGAACCAGCCGAGGACTGCGCGATAGTTGGGAGTGATCACGGCGTATCTCCTGCGAATCATGCGGCCCCGTGAGGCGGGGCTTTGGGATGAAGGCGCATGGGGCGATGGAGCGGCGCAGTGAAAGTTGGAGATTTGTCGATGGCGTTGGGCGGTGACGCAGATTCTCGGCCGAGGGGGGTGCGTGGTGTATGCGTCACACGAGCGGCGGGGGTCACTACGCTTGCCCCCTATGCCACGCATCTCGCCTGACCGTCTTGCGCATCTTGAAGCACTCGCCGCATCGTTTCCGACGGCGGAATCAGCGATCTCTGAGATTGCGGCGCTGCGTGCGCAGCTGAGCCTGCCGGCGGGCGTCGTGCATGTGATCAGTGACATTCATGGTGAAGACGCGAAGCTGCGGCACGTGATCAATAACGGTTCGGGCGCGTTGCGGCAACTGGTGGAGCAGGTGCTGGGTTCGCGGATGAGTGAGGAAGACCGACGGGTGTTTCTGGGGGTGCTGTACTACCCGCGTGAGGCGATCAATGTTCTGTCGCGCGAGATTGTGGCCAGCGGGCGGCGGCTGGAGTGGGTGTATCAAACGCTGACGGCGCAGTTTGAAGTGGTGCGGCACTTGCGCGCGACATACCGGCGCAAGCACTTTGAGGAGTTGCTGCCTGAGTGGTATCGCGAACTGTTTGTGGAACTGGGGAGCGGGCAGCGGCCGGCGTACATCAAAGAGATGATCGTGAGCCTCGCGAAGTATGACCGCGACTGGGGCGCGGTGCGTGCGGGGGCGCGACTGATTCGCAATCTGGCGACCGATGAACTGCTGGTGATTGGTGACTTGGGTGATCGCGGTCCTCGCATGGACCGCGTGATTGACACACTGATGCGTCAGCCCAAGTGCAGCGTGCTGTGGGGTAACCATGACATGCTGTGGATCGGGGCGCATCTGGGGCATGAGCCGTGCATGCTGACGGTTCTGCGTTTCAGCTTGCGATATCGCAAGCTCAGCCAGCTCGAAGAGGGCTACGGCGTGATCATGGCGCCGATTGAGCGGCTGGTGCGCGATGTGTACAACGATGACCCGTGCGAGAAGTTCATGCCCAAGGGCGAGGGCTTCCGCGACGCGATCACGGTCGCGCGGATGCAGAAGGCCATCGCGATCATGCAGTTCAAGGCCGAGGGACGCATGTTCGAGCGGCATCCGGAGTGGAAGCTGGAGCATCGGCGGTTGCTGCATCGGCTGCGCTGGGAGCATGGCAAGCCGGTGAGTGTCGACATTGACGGGGTACAGCATGCGATGCTGGATCAGCATCTGCCGACGGTCGATCCGAAGGATCCGTACGCGTACAGCGCGGCGGAGCAGCAGTGCATTGATCGCATGAAGGAGAGCTTCACGCGGAGCATGAAGCTGCGCGAGCACATGGAATGGCTGGTCGGGCGCGGCGGCATGTGGACGCATCGCAACGAGGTGCTGTTCTTCCATGCTTGTGTGCCGGTGGACAAGGAAGGCACGCCGCAGACGCTGCGGGTGGACGGGCGTGATTTGTCCGGTCGCGAGCTGATGGAGGGGCTTGAAAGCGTTGTGCGGCGTGCGATGCGCAAGCGGTGGTTCGGCATCGACAACGATGCGGACATGATCTACTACCTGTGGGGCGGCCCGCAGAGCCCGCTGTTTGGCAAGGAGAAGCTGACGACGTTTGAGAATCACTTTGTGGCTGACAAAGCAGCGCACAAGGAACCGAAGAACGCGTACTTCGACCTGATGCACGATGCGGCGTTCATCAAGAAGATCGGGCGGATGTTTGACTTAGGTGAGGATGTGCTGGTGGTGAACGGGCATGTGCCTGTGAAGGCGGAGAAGGGTGAGCAGCCCGTCAAGAAAGGTGGCAATGCGATCACGATCGACGGCGCGTTCAGCGAGGCGTATGGCGATCGCGGCTACACGTTGGTGCTGAAGCCTGATCGCATTGATCTTGCGGAGCACAAGCCGTTTCCTGGTGTGGCGGCGGTGCTGAGCGCGGGAAGTGACATCGTGCCTGACATGACGACGATTCGGCGGTACGAGAAGCCTCGCATGCTGCGCGACACGGATGAGGGGCAGGCGTTGGCTAGGCAGGCGGACGATCTGGATGCGTTGGTACACGCATATGAGGAAGGGATTGTGAGAGAGGCGTAGTGGTGCGGTGTTTGGGCATTGCGGATTCGTGAACGAGCGTTCGTTGCGAGTGTGTACTCACTTGCAGGACGCGACGAGCCTGCGCTCGACTCCGATCTGCAATACGATGTCTGCATGACGAGCCCGACGCCTCACGCTCCGCAGAATCTTCACGCTCCGTGGAGAATGGACTATCTGGAATCGATGGGCCAGCAGGAGAAGAAGGCTGGTCCGCCCGCGACGGGGAGCGGTTCGTTTCTACTTGATTACTGGAACGCTCCCACGCAGGATGCGGCAAATCACGTCATTGAACGCACGGCGCATGGGCTGATTCTGTTGAACAAGTATCCGTACGCCAACGGGCATTTGCTGGTGGCGCTGGGTGATCCGCGGCCCACGTTACTGGATTATGAACCTGCGCAGCGCGAACAGTTGTGGAAGCTGGTGGAACGTGCGACCGACTTGATGCAGCGCACGCTGGAGCCGCAGGGGATCAATATCGGGATCAATCAAGGTCGAGCGGCGGGGGCGGGCGTGCCGCAGCACTTGCATGTGCATCTGGTGCCGCGGTGGGGCGGCGATGTGAACTTCATGACGACCGTGGCGCAGGTGCGGGTGCTGCCCGGAAGCAACGAGGCGATGTGGAAGCGGTACGTGGCGGCTGCGACGCGGTGAATTGGAACTACTGCGTGGCTGAGAGCCGTCGGGTGCTGCTAAGCACGAGCAGTGTCTTCGTTCACGCGAGGCGTTGCGAAGTGATCAAGGACACGTGCCGCCTGCGAGGACATCCAGGAAGTCCACCACGTCTTGATCTTCGGGGAAGACGCCGTTGTTGTTGAAGTCGATGTCGTTGCATCCCCGGACCGGGTCGCACGTCGCTGGCTGACCGCCAGCGAGGATGACGAAAAAGTCGAGGACATCCTGATCTTCGGGGAAGACGCCATTGTTGTTGAAGTCAATGGCATCACATGCTGGGGGCGGCGTGACGACGATGTGAGCGACTTGGCGCGGTTGCACGAGGGTCTGCACACCATCGGAGAACGTCACGACGAGCGGCGTGGCACCGGGGTTGTAAGCGAAGCGATGTGAAGTCGTGTTGGTGCACAACGCGAGGAAGGTGGGGATGTCAGCCGTGATGGTCTGATCGAGCGTGCCGGTCGCGGCAAGTGTGCGAAGGAAGTGCACGGTCCGGGCGCGGGAGTCGCCAGCTTCGGGCTGATAGGTTGGGTTGGCGTTCCAGCGGGCGAGCGCGTCGGCGGGGTTTGCCATTGCGCGGGCGCTCCAGTTGATGTCGAGCCATGCGTCGGGGTTATTGCCCGTCTGGCTCATGAGAATGTTCCAGTTCTTGTTCATGGCATCGGGCCGCATGCCAAGATACATGGAACCTGGCGTGATGGGCAGGAAGTTGATGCCGTGGATGAGGGCGGGATTGGCGGTGAACCACGTGGCGTAGTCGGCGCCGTTACACCAGATGAGACCCGCCATGCGGTAGTTCGCGTTTGGTGGATAGACCTGATTGTCGGCGTCGAACCAATACTGATGAATCGCGGCAGCTTCGGTGGCGTGGAGAAAGAGACCCAGATCACGGATCGCGGCGTTGTTTCGCTGCGCACCCCACAGGACGCACGCCGTCGCGAAGTTCATGGATTCCGACGAGCTCTCCTGGTTGTTGCCTGCGAAGAAGGCTTGGTGGCCTGAGGCGTAGGAGTAGCCTGCGTAGGGATCGAAGTTGCGGAGGATGGGGAAGCGTGCGTCGCTGCGATCCCAGTTGGCAGCGTCGCGGATCATGAGATCGACCATCGGCGCGAATTGATCGGCCCATGCGGTGTCGTAGCGTGCCACGGTGGCTGCGGCGATGAGGAAGTAGCCGTAGTGGAAGTGGTGGTCGTTGAGTTCGGTCGCGAGTCCGAATGAACCGGGTTGGGCAATGAGGGTCTTCCACGCGGGGTCGTATGTGAAGACGCGATCGGTGCCGCCTGTGCCAGCGCGGTCGAAGCGGAAGGAATCGATTCGCATGAGTTCGCCTGAGTAGGGCGAGGAGATGGTGAGGTAGAGGTCGTGGACGCCATCGATAGCGTCGACACCCGCCGCGGTGAGGCCCAGCGCGACTTCGACCCAGGTGTTGACGCCGCCGGTGGAGCCGACGCCACCTTCGCTGAGCACGGGACCAGTGAGCGAATTGAGCCGCAGTTGGAAGAGGCCGCTGCCGGAGGTTGCGGATGCGAACTTGATGAGTATGCGGGTGGGCGTCGACGAACCGAAGTCAACGTTGTTGATGCGAATCCAGTCGCCTGCGCCAAAGTCGAGAACGGCTTGGCCCGTTGGTGCGGCGCCAACGGTGACACCCTGGGCTTGGGCGTAGTTCTCCGCCTGGATATCGGCGTAGGCGCTTGTGCCGCTGGTGCCAGCGCCGACACTGAACCAGTCTGCGAGCTCGGTCTTGAGGAAGTCAAGAAAGCGCTGCTTTGCCAAGGTGTGTCCGCATTGCTCAGCCAGCGGAATGAGCTGAGCGATGCGGCCGTAGGCCTTGCCGGAGCCGTAGCTATCAGCCGAGGGGTTGAGGTTTGCTTCCTGATAGACCTGATCAATGAGCGTGTAGAGCTCGCTCTGCGTCATTGCTCCCGTGTTTGGGAAGTTGGGGACCAGGCCTGCGAACGGGAACGAAGCAGTGACGGTTGATGCCGCGGCGAGCTTCATCTGTCCGCGTGGGGAGGGGTATGTCCAGGTTGTCAGCGGCATGCTGCTGTTGAGCCACTGGTGACGGAAGAGGCACACGAGCGGCGAGGTTTGCGTGCCTTCCATCGCTTGCGTGATGAACTGGAAGGAAGCGTTGACTCTTGCACTCGCGGCGTCGTAGGTCCATGACGTGCGTGTGTCGGTGACGAAGGCGAACGCATGCTGCTGGAAGAGCGAGAGCGTCTGCGTGCCTTGCGCGGGCAATGTCGCGACGGAGAAGTAGCTTGCTGCAGAACTCGCGAAGCTGACGCTGGCTTGCGTGCTTGTGACCGTCCATGTTCTGCCGGTGGGGGCGAACAGGGCGTAAGGCACGCCACCGATGGTGACGCCCAGAGTGCTGCCGGTGTTGGCCCAGACGGTTGCCGGTCCGGCAAGGGCGTTGAACCTGATGACAACGGTGCCGCCGGGTGCGGAGCCGTAGACGAACGGGCAGCCGCGTGCGAAGGTGAGTCGCAGTTCGCGTGCTGGTGACGTGGAGCGCCACAGAGCGGTTGCGGACCAGTCGCCTGCTTTGTCAACGAGCACATCTTGTGCAGTCAATCCGCTGACTGTGATGCGCATGGCGGCTTGCGCGGAACCGAAGCCGTAGGAGTAACCGCGCTGACTGATGGCGGGCGTGGTGACGCGACCAATATCGAGCCCGTCAGCCTGTGCCTTGATCGCCAGCGGGAGGGGATACATGGGGGCGCCGAAAGGTTGCGTTGGATCGCGCTTCCAGATAAGTCCTGACCAGTACTCATTGGTCGGGGGAGCGCCGACGAAGGTTGTGGAGACTTTGGGTGTGACTGGCGCACCGTTGTTGTCGACCGGGCGCTCGCGGCCTGCGGGGATGCCGTTGTAGTAGCTGCCCGCGCCGGCCGGGACGACTTGCTGTGCGGATGCGCTGGGGGCGCAACAGACGAGCGCAAGCAGCGACGCAAGGATCGTGACGAGAACGCGAGTAGACATGCAAAGCTCCGGGCCCGAGTCGGTTCGGAAGACAAGTCGGCGGCGGGGACGACTTTGTGACTGCTGCAACGTAGGCCGGTGGGAGCGATGCCGAGGGCGTGAGTGCATAGTTGGAGGGCCGGTGCCCGTCGAAATGCGCGAAAGTGAGTCGTTGCGAAGCAGGGCGGGTGGCTATCGGAATGCACATGTCCGTTGTGGAGAGTGAAATTCGCTTGTCTGGTGGAAGCCACGGTGAGCTTGTGCGAGGATTGTCTCGCGGCGGGGGCGTTGCAGCGCCGGTTTTCAATGCGTATGGCATTTCAGTTGGCCTGAGCGGGCGGCGTAGCAACCGAGAGCGTGGATGTGGCGGCGAGGAACAGATGGTGTGCGGCCATGTGTGTCCATCAAACAAAACGATGCTGTGGATTGTGAGTGGAGTCGTGCGGTCAGCGCTTGGGCACTCGCCGCCCGCGAGGACGGTGAAGTAGTCGCAGCCGAGCGTCGAGGATGCGAGCTGCTAAGGGGCCTGCACGGGTGCGGCTTGGAGTTCCGCACGGTGGGCGCTGAGGGCTTGCAGCTTCGGTTTCAGATCTGCGGATGGATCATGCGCGGCCCACGCGTCGTAGGTGGCTTGGAGCTTGTCGAACAGAGGCTCGCGCCACTCAGGTGCGGTGACTTGGAGTTGTCTGTTGAGCACGTCTTCCGCGGCGGCGTAGTCGTGGCGTGTCTCGAGAAGCTGAGCTAGACGTGTTCCAGCGATAACGCGAATGGAGTCGACGCCCTGACGCGAGCCGAGCGCTGCAATCAATCTGCGGCAGTCAGCTTCGGCTTCGTCAAGTCTGCTCATTTTGGTCAGCACACTGGATCGAAGAATCAGTGGATTGATTGTCCGAACGTTCTGTCGCCCTCTCGTCGTCGTTCGGGCTTCGACGAGCTCGTCGAGCACGCGGAGGGAGTCGTCGAGCTTGCCGCCTCTGAAGTAGACAGTGGCCAGAACAAACTTGATGATCAGGGTGTTGTCGTGGGTGGGACCGAAGGTCTCAACGGCGTTCTTGACGGCCTCGTGAATCAGTGATTCGGCTTCGTCGTAGCGACCGAGATCGGCGAGCACGTTGGCCGTTCTCGCCATAGACCTGTTGGTCGCATCGGAGCCTGGTGGCAGAAAGCGACGACATCTTTCGAGGACGGCTTGATGGAAGGCGAGACTGTCATCGAGCCTGCCGAGCTTTCGCAATAGGTTGGCCCACTCGCGTTCGATACTTAGACGAAGAGGATCAAACTCGGGTAGTGTTCGCTGGGCACGCTCGATCAGATCGCCGGCTCGCGCTTCCATCCCTTGAACATCATCCATCGCGTTCAGCATCATGAGTTCATCGAGCTGTATCTCAAGGACCCTTCGGTCATCAGGCCCGAAGCCTTCCGACAGTGAACGGACGGCATTGCGATACTCGCTCAGCGCGCTTGTTCGCAGAGACAGTGCGGCAAACGACGCTGCTACATTCGCGTGGAGCAGTCCGCGAGCGCGCGGCTGAGTGAGAAAAGTGTTCTCAATCGCCCGAGCGCTGGGCTCTAGAATTTCTCGATCAAGCAGATCGCTCGCGATATCGGTGGTGTTGAGGTGGACCATCGCCGTGTCGAAGCCGGCGATGATCGACGAGCGTTCGGCCTCGGGAACCCGATCAACTTCAAGATTGCTTATCAGTTGCGATCGCATGTCGTTCGCAAGATTGCTACCCATCGTGGACGCGTCCAGCGATCGGAGCATTTCGGCTTGGAACTCTGCGACTGTTTGCAATTCCTCTGAGCGCTGGGCTTCAGCCTCAGCGAGCCGCTTCTGAGCAGCTTCCGCTGCGCGGGCGGCGGCAGCTTCTTTGCGGGATTCACGGGCTTGTGAGAGGGTGCCTGCGATGCCCAGCAGCAGCGTTACCAGAACGAGGGCGGCGGCAATTACGACGGAACGATGCCGGCGTGCCGACTTGCGCAGGGCATACCAGGTTGAGGGCGGTGCGGCCAGTACTGCATCGCCCCGCAGGTAACGCTCCAGATCCTGTTCGAGTTCGGCAACGCTGCCGTAACGGCGCTCGCGTTCCTTTTCGATCGCGCGCAGCACGACCCAGTCGAGGTCTCGGCGAAGCTGCGCTCGCAGCTTTGCTGGTTCGGTCGCTCGCAGTGTGGATATGCGTGTTGCACGCTGTGCGTCGAGTTCGAGGCGAGCGCTCGGTGCGATGACGCGTGACTCAAGGATGATCTTCTGGAGCGAGTGCCCGTCACCAGTCCGGAGCAGTTCGCTCGCGACGGGCGTTTCGCCGGTCAGGAGTTCGTAGAGCAGCACGCCAAGCGAATACACATCGGAGCGCGTGTCCACGTCACTCTCGCCCTGGGCTTGCTCGGGGCTGGTGTATTCGGGCGTACCGATGAACTGCTGCTGAACGCTCACCATCGTGCCCGCGTGTACGTCGGGGCGGACCGCTTTCGCGATGCCGAAGTCGATCACTTTGGGGACGGGATTTCCATCGACTTGCGAGACGAGAATGTTTGAGGGCTTGATGTCTCGGTGGATGAGGCCGCGCTGATGTGCGTGGTGCACTGCGCGGCAGACTGTGCAGACGAGGGCGAGGCGTTGCTCGATCGTCAGGCAGGCTGTGTCGCAGTACTTCGTAATCGGCTCACCCGGACAGACTTCCATCGCGAAGTAAGGACGACCGCTGTCGGTTGCACCGGCGTCGTACACCTTGGCGATGTTGGGGTGATCAAGCAGGGCCATGGCCTGCCGCTCGCGATGGAATCTCGCGATGACCTGGCGCGTGTCCATACCGAGCTTGACAACTTTGAGAGCGACCTCGCGTCGAATGGGGGTTGATTGTTCCGCGAGGAAAACGGTGCCGAAACCACCCTCGCCAAGTACGCGGAGGATGCGATAGGGACCGATGGACATGCCGGGCGACTCGGCAATCGCTGCGGCGAGCTGGGACGCGTCCATCGGCGAAACCAGCGGCTCGAAGTCAGCACCGCCTGCCGCGCGATCTTCGCGGAGCATCTCGGCGACGAGATTCCGGACTTCGGCATCGTCCACGCACTCTGCCTCGAGCATGCGCGTTTGCTCAGCTTCGGCAAGATCGAGGAGGCTCTGGAACAACTCGCGTGCGCGGGCACGTTGAAGCGGGGTCATGCGCCATCCCCCGTGCGGAGCTTGACGGCGAGTTCCGCCTGAGCAGTTCGCCAAAGGCGATTGATCGTGCGGTCTGACTGGTTCATGACGATGGCGACCTGCTTGATCGACATGCCGGCAAAATACCGCAGTTCGACGATTCGAGCAAGTGTCGGATCCTCGGCTTCCAGTTCCTTGAGCGCTGATTCGAGAGTCAGAACGTCAACGATCGCCGCTTCGGAGCGATTATCGGCTACGTCGACCAGCGTCAGCCGCTGCTCGCCACCACCGCGTTTAAGCGTGTTTCTTGCCCGAGCCTGATTCACGAGAATCTGCCGCATGGCGATCGCCGCGACAGCCAGCAGGTGCTCTTTCCCATTCCAAGAAGGCGTGGCCGAGCCCATCAGTCGGAGGCAGGCTTCGTTGCAGAGGGCGGTGGGTTGCAGCGTGTGGCAGGCACGCTCCGACATCAGGAGTTTGGCCGCGATTGCGCGAAGATCGTCGTATATCAGTGGCAGCAGTCGCCTCGTGGCATCACTGTCGCCCTTGGTCAGGTCGTTGACAAGCGCCTGTATCTCGTTTGCATCGCTGGGCACTTCTCAAACCTCCGGCGACTGTACGCACAATCGGCATTTATCCCGAGAATTCGTCGCGCGAATCTGTCGCAGGGATGCGGTGGATGGTGTTTCTGATGATGAGGCCCCGTCGGGATCTCGAAACCCGGAGTACGTCCATGGTTCGCAAGCAGCTTCCAGTCGCCCATCTCGCACTCGCACTGATCACGCTCGCCGGATCGGCGGGAACGGCGTTTTCGCAGACCGCGACGAGCGGCTTTACGTACCAGGGGGAACTCCGGAACGCGGACTCGCTCTTTCAAGGAGTGGCGGATGTCCGCTTTACGCTTTGGACGGCGGTAAGCGGCGGCAGTCAGCTCGGTGCTGCTTTGCAGGCGCAGGGCATCAATGTTTCGCAAGGGCGGTTCTCGGTCATTCTGAACGCAGGAAATGAGTTTGGCCCGGGGGCATTCAACGGGCAGCGCCGGTGGATCGAAATCTCGGTTCGCACGCCCGACAGCGGTGGTGTTTACGAGGTGCTCTCGCCGCGCCAGGAAATCACGGGGACGCCACAGGCGACATACGCGACATTCGCGGCGGATGCGGGCACTGTCGGCGGCATGACGCCAGCGCAGCTGCGCGATGCGGGTGGACTGACGGGGACTGTTCCCGACACTGCGCTTTCGAGCAATATCCCGCTTCGTACCGGGGACCAGACTTTCAGCGGCTCCAACACATTCACGGGCGCGAACGTCTTCAGCAATGCGAGCAACAGCTACGTCGGCAATGGCGCTGGTCTGACCGGACTCAACGCATCGAACATGGCGAGCGGCACGGTTGCTGACGGGCGGCTCTCGGCCAATGTCGCGCTGCGCGGCGCCAACCAGACTTTCAGCGGGACCAACATCTTCTCAGGCCCAACACTACTGAGCAATCCGACGAACTCGCTCTTCGGAAATGGGGCGGGCCTCACCAATCTCAACGCTTCGAACATCGTCAGCGGCGTGCTCTCTGATCTGCAGCTTTCCACCAACGTCGCGTTTCGGACTGCGAGTCAGACGTTCCTGGGTTCCAATACCTTCACCGGGGCCAACACGTTCTCAGGACTCACGTCGTTCAACGACCGCATCGGCGTCGGCACTGTTCCCTCCGCCAACTTCCGCATGCATCTGGCGGGAGGGGCCGGGCAGTGGAAGGGCGGCATTGCTTCAAGTGGTGCGACGCACGCGGTGGTGATGGGTGAGTTGTCGGGCCGCGCCACGATCGGGTCCAACGATGCCGCGTTTCAGACATGGCAGGATCTGCAGATCAATCCCTTTGGCGGTAACGTGATCATCGGCGGGAACGTGCAGGCTCAACCAGCCGGGAAGCTTCAGGTGTACTCAGGCGTGGACGCGTCAGGCTCGCCGAACAGCGGCTATATCCGAGTGGGCGCGACGAACAGTCAAACGCTGGTCATGGACACCGATGAGATCAGCTCGCAAACCACCAACGGCGCGGCGAGTACGCTGCGGCTCAACCGACTTGGTGGAGATGTTGTGGTTGGCGGACGAGTGACGGCTCCATCGATGCAGTTCCCGGATGGCTCGGTCATCAGTTCTGCTCCGATTGTCCAAGAGATTTTCGACCCGACACCTCGAACGGTGAACGCTGGAGGATGGATCGAGTTCAATCTCTCGGCTCCAGGCGTGAGAGCCGGTATGGGCATCATCGTGAACCCGGTGGACCGACTCCAATCGTTCGATGTGCTGGCTTCTGCGAGATATTCAGGCCCAAACTTCATTCAAATTCGGATTCAGAACACCGGCAGCGATCCCACGGTGTACGTCAATCGCAGTTGGATTGTCACGTTGATTCCGCCTTCGACTCCGTGACGCGGACATCATGACGGCGTTATGTGGCCGCTGTGTGGAGATCTATCACGCGTGGCGGTTTTGCAGTTGATCGTGTTCGGTCGTTGGTGTGAGTGTGCCCGCACAGCAATCGCGGTTCAGACAGTTACCAACTGGCCATCTCCGCGCGGACTGCTGCGAGCAGCCGCTCATCGTCTTCACGATGTTCCGACGATTCCAGAGCCGCTTCCGCCTGGGCCAGTAGCCCACCGGCTTGTTCTTGCGCGTCGGGAATCCACTTTTGGAGTGGGCCTAGGCCGCGTGCAATGTTGCCAGCGAGCCGGGCTCCCTTGGTCCATTGCTGCATGCCGCCCGCCTGCGTCACAGTTTGGTTCTTCAGACAGTCGTGTTCGATAAAGCGTGTCACTGTTTCCGTGACGGCGTCTTTGTTCCAAGCTTCGGTGACCTCACAAAACTCACGCATGCGATTGACCACGCCTTCGCCCTCGCCGGGGCCAGCCGCGATGAGCCGCGCGAGCAGGAAGGGCTTGAAGAATCGCACCATCCCCTCTTTGTCGCCCGCTGCACGATGTACCGCCACCGCTGCACCTGCTGCCCGTTTGACTTGAAAGTCACCGGGGGGAAATCGCCGCTGAAATACCGCCAGTCCGCGTGTTGCGAAGTCGCACGCTTCAGCATGTTTCCCCGCCGCGCTATGCACCCTCGCAGCCGACAGCAGTCCATAACCCACATTGGGATGATCCGCAGGAAAGGTCCTTTCAAGCGTCTCCAGCAGTTCCACCGTGAGCGGTAGAGCCTCGGATGCGAGTCCTGCACTGGCGAGGGTGGAGGACAAGGCACCGAGTGTCGACAAGCGAGCTGGATGCCCTGTAGGCAGCCCGGTTCGTGCCAGTGCTGCACCATCGCGCAAGAGCGCGAGGCGCTCCTCAACGCTTCCGCCCGTTGCACTGAGCGATGCCGCGAGAGACAATCGCACGCTGATCATCGCTGAAAGCAAATCCAGATCTGTCGGCGCCTCGCGCGGCATCATTGCGATCAGTTCTCGCAGCATGGGCTGTGCGTCTGTGTGCCGTCCGCGCGATTGAAGGAGTTCTCCATGTCCCGCCTTCGCGAAGAACGCAGCTGTCCTGCCAGCTTCACCAAGTTCATCTGCGAGATCAGCGGCTTCCCGATACGCTGCGAGGGCATCGTCGACGCGGTCGCACGCTTCAAGTGACGCCGCGTGCAGGCGCAGCACTTCTGAGAAGAACACCTCTCGCGCCACACTCGTGCCCCGCAGTTCCGCAACTGCCTTCTCGGTTGTTGAAGCAGCATCTTTGTAACGGGCTGCACCGAAGTACAAATTCGCGATCGTCGCTCGGACTTTGCCCCGCAGCACCGCGTCATTGGCAAATCGTGTGTCGACGGCAGCCGCGGCGTCGTCAATGACGTCCACGACTTTGAGCGATGCCCCTTTGCGACTCGGAGCCGCCGCTCCCAGCGTGTCGGCCACGAGGAATTCCGAGATCTCCTGCTGCATCTTCGCTTCGGCATCAGCACGCTCACGCTGTTGTTCTGTGAGCAATCGCTGGGTTTGCTCGCGTCGATACATCACCGCCACGACGACAGAAAAGCCCGCGAGCGCAACCACGCCCGCGGTCGCCGCTGCCACCAGCCCGCGATGTCGCTGTGCGAACCGGCTCAGCAGATACATGGCTGATGGCTCGCGAGCCTGCACGGGCTCATGCCGAGTGACGCGGCGCAGATCAAGTCCGAGTTCCGCCGCGGTCGCGTACCGGCGTTCGCGGTCCCGGTGCATCGCTGTCGCGACAACCAACGAGATGTCTCCCTTGAATCGAGCATCAATGGTTCCCAGTGGCGTTGGGTCCTGCTCGATGACACGCTTTATCGCATCAAAGGTGCTCAGCCCATCGAGCTCGAACGCGGGCTTTCCGGCCAGTACCGCGTACGCGAGTGCGCCGATGGAGTAGACGTCCGCTCGCGTATCCACGACGCCTGAACCGGCTTGCTCCGGTGCCATGTATCCTGGTGTGCCAATCACCAGGCCCTGCTCGGTCAAGACCGTTCTGTCGGTTTCCTGCTCGTCCATCAGTCGTGCGATGCCGAAGTCCAGAATCTTGATCTGGACTTCGCCCTGATCGGAATCGCTCACCAGGATGTTTGACGGTTTGAGGTCGCGGTGAATGACACCCTGTTGGTGCGCGAATTGCACGATGTCACACACCTTCGCCAGGAGTTCCAGCTTTCTGGCTACCGAGAGCTCCCGCCGCGCGGCGTACGCGGTGATGGTTTCTCCCCGCACCAGTTCCATCGCGAAGTAAGGCATCGCGAGCCCGCCCGCCTCGTATGTGCCTGCTTCGTAGAGCTGTGAAATACCGGGGTGACTCAAGCGAGCCAGCGATGCCACCTCACGCCGAAAGCGTCGAAGCAGCGCAGGCGAAGACCTTGCGCCCCGAAGCAGCTTGAGCGCAACAGTCCGGTTGGGATCAGTGCGTGTGGCTTCATACACCTCACCCATGCCGCCGCGTCCGAGCAGAGCGCCGATGGTGTAGGGCCCGCACCGTCCGCTCGCGCGGCCTTCCCCGTCCGTGAACATCGACTCCAGTTCGCGGCGAACATCCACCCCAACTGCGTCCTGCCCATCCGCCACATCCGCTGCCAGCATCGCTATGACCAGCGAGCGCAGTTCAGCATCGTCCCCACATCGTTCATGCACTATGCGGCGTTGTTCTTCATCGCTCAGATCGCAGGCCTCGGCAAAGACAAGCGACGCACGTTCATATCGCTCGCGATCAAGCATGTCATGTCTCCGCAGCGCTTTCGCCGTTGGCTCCCAGCCGCAGCGTCGCTGCAAGCCATGCCCGTGCCACTCGCCATTCACGCTTGACGGTCGCTTCGCTCATGTCCATCACGTGCGCGATTTCTCGTGTCTCAAGACCACCGAGAAAGCGAAGTTCAACCAGCCGGGCATGCATGGGGTTCACACGTTCAAGTGTCTCAAGCGCGTCGTGCAGTTCCGTCAGTTCTGCCTCATGAGTCGTGGCAGCAACCTCGGCCAGTGTCACCCGTTCGCCCTTGGGCTTTCGCTTATCCGCGTTCCGCGCCCGGGCATGGCTGATGAGGATCTGCCGCATCGCCTGCGCTCCGATCGCCAGGAAGTGAGCACGGTCATTCCACGAGACTTCTTTCGCGGCCAGCAGCCGCATGCACGCCTCATTCACCAGCGCCGTCGGTTGCAGCGTGATTGCTTGGTTCTCTTTGCGCATCAGCCCTTGCGCAATGCGGTGCAGTTCGTCATAGACCAGAGGCAGCAGCCGCTCGGTGGCGTCACGTCCCGCCGCTCGCAGCAGCCCGCTCACTTCCTCGCTTGTCGGTCGATTGTGTTCCACGACGCTCCGCAGAGAGAAAAAAAGTGACAAGTCTGATCCTGAGCGGATTGTAGTTGCGTGATCTCTTTCAGACCCATGCCTAGGGGCCGGCAGACCCGGCCTAAGGCAGACTCGTTCCCCCGCCTCTGCCAAAGGAGATCACCCATGTCTCGTCGCACTCACCTCTTGCTCGCTGCTGCCTTGGTCGCTCAGTTGACCGCCGCGTCCGGATTCGCTCAGAGTCTCTCCGCATCGACATATCAGGGTCGCCTGCGCGACGAAAGCGGGCCTATCGACGGCGCGGCAACGCTTCAGTTCCGGCTGTACGACAGTCCGACGCGAGGCATGCTGCTGGCCGGTCCGATCACGGTGCCTGATGTCACCGTTGTTGACGGTCTGTTCACCACCGACCTCGACTTCGGATCGTTCTTTGCCAACACCGGGAAGACTGGCTGGCTTGAGGTCACGGTTTCAACAACGGGCGATCCCGTCACGCTCTCGCCGCGTCAGCGTCTCGCGCCGGCGCCGCTCGCCAGCGGGCTTGCGAAGCAAACGCGGATCGATGTAGCCAATACGAGCAATGTTGACGGGCCACGCATCAGTGGCTCGGGTGGGCCGGAGACTGCTTATGTGTCGTTCCAGGCACAGTCCTCCGGCACACTTGCAGGTGTCGTCTTTCGAGCCAATGCAGACCTCGTCTACACCCCCACGTTCTTTGGCAGCGTGCGGGCGGGACAGGGCACTGACGGCCCGCTTGTGGCCGAGTTTGCGCAGCTCGTTGACATGACCAGGGCAGACCGCGAGTTCACGATTGATCTCAGCGAGTTCAACGTGCAGGTCGTTGCGGGGCAGTGGTACACAGTTACGGTTCTCTGCGGCGTTAACTTCGCGACAACCTCGGACACCGATGGATCGGTCATGGGGGTCAGCAGCCAAGGGGAGCCTGCGAACTGGTGGTTCAAGTCGCTCTTGAAGTCTCCCACTGAAGCGTTCGTTCGCAGGCCCAACTTGCGGTCGAAGCGCAACTTGCTCGCAGCGCCCTCACGTCGAATACCGCGCAATCTGCTCAGTATGCGAATGAGGCATTCGAAGCTCGCGTGCTCAACGCTGAGTTCGTCAGCGCTTTGAACAACTGGGAACTTCGGCTGAGCGCGGTTGATAACGCCAACAGCGGTCTAGGGCACTTTGATGCGGCGCGCCCGTTCGGTAACATCAACTTTGCTCCAAATGGTCCCGTTCTCTTCGGGGATAACGGCGGCGGGCTGGGAACGCGTCAGAACGGTCCCAACGGCTTGGGCAATGTCGCGTTGTGGTGGAATCGTGATGGCAATGTCTTCACCGGAGGCAATGTCACGGTCGCACGAGATATCGACATCCTGCAGAATCTGGGCGTCAGCGGGTCGGCGGGCGTCGTGAACAACATCACGGCTGGTGGCCGCGTGGGCATCGGCACCGGTGTCTCCAGTGCGGGCTACCGCCTGGAACTGCCGAACACCGCTTCGCCCGCAGGTCAAGGTCGTGCCAATGCGTGGGTCACCTACTCCTCGCGCAAGTTCAAAGACCAGATCGAGACCTTCCCCGATCCGATTGCGACTCTCAACAAGCTTCGCGGCGTGACCTTCGTCTGGAATACGCCGCTCGAAGACGGCACGTTCAAGCATGACATCGGCTTTATCGCCGAAGAAGTCGCTCAAGCCGCTCCCGATCTTGTGACCCGCACTGCGGCTGGCGATGCAACCGGCCTGGACTACGGCAAAGTTGTGCCGATCACGGTCGAAGCGATTAAGGCCCAGCAGCGCGAGATCGAAGAGCTTCGTGCCGACAATGACACTTTGCTCAAGCGCCTCGAGCAACTTGAGCGGGCCCTCTCGCCACGGCCCTAAGTTGGAGTACGCCGGAAGGCATGCGGCGTCCATCAGCACTCATCGAACATCCGTATGACGCGTCAGCCCGGGCCGCCCAAGGTCCGGGTTGTTTCGCTGTGCCGGGCTTTGCCATGCCAATACCTCCCGATTCACAACCCACGCGAGCAAGTTCTCTCGCCGAGGCGGTGGGGGAGGCGGGCTCTCTCGTGTGCGGAGAGTGGTCTGCGAGATCTCCAACCTCCCAGCCCGTGACGCGTGACTCAACGAGTCGTGAATCTGGACAGCTGTGTAGCAGCTACGCGGGTAACTTGCGAAAATATGGGACCACGCGCTGGCCGTTGCGAGTGCTGGTCCGCGTTATTTGCTTGATGCAAGATCGAGAGATCCGTACAATCCCGGGGCATGGAACCGAAGGTGGAATTCGATCGCGATTCCATAAGCGATCGAACCTCGGTCGCAGATGTCATCATGCCATTTTATCAGCAACTTCGTGCAATCGCGCAGTCGCGTCTCGCCGGGGGTGGGCGGGAAGTAGCGACGCTGCAGGCCACCGCCGTGGTCCACGAGGCGCTGCTCCGCATCGCCGATCGGCCGCTGGAGGCAATCCGCGATGAACAGCACCTCTTGGCGTCGGCCGCGCAGGCAATACGGCATGTGGTCGTTGACCATGCCCGGCGCAAGCTTGCGATCAAGCGGGATGTCAGCCGCAATGTCGCCAGCGATGTTGATGGAGACGCCGTCGAACGCGCGATCGGCCTTGACAGTCCGACCAAGAGCCTTTTGGTCATCGACCTCGACGCGGCGATGGGCAAGCTCGCAGACATCGATCCGGAGCTGCGCACCATTGTCGAGTTGCACGCGTTTGGAGGCATGGAGCACGCGGAGGTCGCTGCTCTTATGGGGAGTTCCGAGCGGACGGTTCGCCGCCGATGGCAGTTTGCTGCGGCCCAGCTTCGCAAACACCTTCAGCACTGGTCAGAGGTGAGCGATGATCAAGCCTTCGAATGACCAACCCAACAGCAGCGAGCTTGAGCGGTTGTTTCATCAAGCGCTGGATCAACCGGTCGTCGATCGCGACGCGTGGCTTGACATGCACTGCGCGCATGATCCTGCCTTGCGAGCCCAGGTCCAAGAGTTGCTGCTGCACGACGTACAGAACAGTGACGGAATGCTCGATGGTCTCAGTGCGGACAACTTTGCCGAACAGACCCCCACGAGAATCGGCACCTATTCAGTCAAGAGCCTGCTCGCCCATGGAGGCATGAGTGCGGTTTTCGATGCGGTGCACGAGAAAACCGGTGCGCGAGCCGCCGTGAAGCTTATTCGTGTTGGTATGGCGACAGCGCATCAGCGGATGCGATTTCAGTTTGAGTCAGAACTTCTCGCGAAGCTCAACCATCCATCCATTGCGCGTCTCTTTGATGCCGGCCAAGCCACCGCGGTCTATGCCGATGGGACAACGTCTCTTCGCAACTTCATCGCGATGGAGTTTGTTGATGGGCAGGGAATTGCCAAGCACAGCGAAACGTACTCATTGTCGCTTCGGCATCGAGTGCAGCTCATGCACGAGGTTGCGCGGGCTGTCCAGCACGCACACGAACGGGGCGTTATTCACCGCGATCTCAAGCCCGCCAACATCCTCATCACTCGGCCCATCCTTCCGCTCCGCTTCAGTTCGCCGCGTCCTTCTCGAACGCGAAGACCCGCTTCCAGTCCTTCTGAATGTCCACCACCGTCCACCCCTTGGCCACGGCCTCGTCGAGACCCTTGTCCAGCCGGCCGACCTTGGACTGGCGGTCATAGGCCCACTCGCGCTGGGCGTCGGTATGGTGAACGTAGAGGCACAGGCTGGTGCCGTGGCCCGCGGCCGCCCATTGCAGCATCGCCAGATCACCGTCGGAGTTGCCGAACGCGGCGATGGGCCGGCGGCCGATGTGCTTCTGTATCGCGACGGGCTTGCCCTCCTTATCGTCGATGAAGTCGATCTCGGCGAGCTTGACGAGGGCAGGCACGCCGTCGCGCAGCTCAAACTTCAGCTTGCCGCTGCTACCGATGACTTGCTCGGGCGGGATGCCGTAGGTTGCCTCGGCGAAGGCCCGCATGAACTCGACGCCGCCGCCAGAGACGATGAAGGTCCTGAAGCCGTTGGCACGCAGGTACTGCAGCAGCTCAAGCATCGGCTGGTAGACCATGCTGGTGTAGGGCTGGCCGGTTGTCGGGTGCCTGGCGGTGGCGAGCCATTGCTTCACGACGGCGTCAAATTCGCCCGTGGTCATGCCGGCGTGGGTCGCGGCGACGAGCTTGAGGATCGCGTGCTCGCCGCCGGCGAGGGCGGCATTCATGTCGCCCCGCAGGACCGACGCGAAGGGCTCGGTGGTCTTCCACTCCGGGTGCTGCGGGGCCATGTCCTTGACGCGGTCGACCGCGAAGAGGAACTGGAAGTACATCGGCTGCTCGGCCCAGAGCGTGCCATCGTTGTCAAAGACGGCGATGCGTGCCGGCGGCGGGACGAAGTCGGGCGATTGGGGATTGGTGACGCGTTCGACGAAGGCGGTGATCGAACGCGTGGCGGGTGAGTCGTTCCACGATGCCAGCGCACCGGCCTGCCCGGCCGATGCGAGCGGCGAATCGGCGGAACCGGCACGGTGGTGCTGACACCCGCCGACCAGGGTGCCGACGCCGATGACGGCGAAACACAACAGCAGATGACGGAACATGTTCATGGTGTCGATACCTCGTGTTGACGGACGGTTGACGTGGAATACACGGTCTTGGAAACGCGCTGCTAGAAACGCACTTCCATCCCGACAAACGGCCCGTGCAGCAGCATGTCGTACGAGAACTGGCCCGGGCCTGAGCCATCGCTGTAGTCGAGGTCGAGACCGCGATACCCGGCGACCAGCGAGCCCCAGGAGTTGAAGCGGTACTCGACACCTGCCAGGGCGTTCCACGTGAAGTCCGAGCCACCCGCGCCGACATCGGCACGAGCGAATACTGAAAAGGAATCGGTGAACGACACGCTGGTCCGGAAGCCGACGAACGCATCGACCCAGCCCTTGTCTCGCGATACCTCCGCAGCCCCGGATGGCTCCAGTTCCAGCGAGAGGTAGTGGATGCGCACGCCCGCGAGCGGGGCGAAGCTGAACTTCGCGTGCTCGCCCGAGTCGTTCGAGAACGAACCGCTGGTGACTTCGTAGGCAGCGGCGAACTCGAAGATGCCCTGGTCTTGGCGAACGGAGGTGGGGCCGGATTCGAGCGGAACATCGTCGACCTCGAGGCTCAGGTACATGATGTCGGCAAGGATGGACCATTCCTTGCGAGTCACCTCGCCTCGCAGCGTGAGGCCAAGATTGAAGTTGTCGGTCACCGTGTCGAATGTGTCGGCGACGGAGAGGTCGACGGGGACGGAATTGCCCTTGACGGTGATATCGCCGTCCTGAGCGGGAACCCAGATGTAGGGCGCGAGCTTGAAGTGCCAGCCCTCGTCGAGATCGGAAAGCACCGATGTGTTCGATTGCGGCGCGGCCTGCACGGCAGCCTGCGAGGAGGCGTACGGGGCGGGAGGTTCGCTCGGTTGTGGCTGCACGGACTGAGCAACGCACAAAGACGCGCTCACTGAAAACAAGGCGACGGGCAGGTATGTGTTGAGATAGCGGCGCATGGAACGCACTCCAAAGAGGTTTGCTGATCTACTTCGCACCGAGTTGGATCGTGACCTTCTCGATCTCGCCCGTAAACTTGTTGGGCACATCATACGAGGTATTGACGGGCGTGCCCGTGTCCTCTCCAATATCCAAGCCTTCGTCCAGCGCGACGCGGATCGGAATGGTGCGTTCGATGCGCCCCTTGGCGACTTCATTGCCGCCCACGAGGATCGTGGCCATGCCACCCTTGCCGATGCCCCCGCCGTCGTACGTGAAGGCCATGGTGATGGTCTGCTTGCCGGGCGCGATGGCATTGGTCGCCGCGATGTTGTAGTGGGCCACGTCGACGAAGTTGTAGTGAAAGACCGGCTTGCCGTTATCGAGCGAAAGAGCCCAACCACCGAAGAGTCCGCCTTGAGTCACGATGATACCGGACGTGTCGGCCTTCACGTCTACCTCGGCGGTGATGGACCAAGATTTGTTCTTCGTGTCCGGTGCGGTGCCTTCGGGGATGCGGACCATTCCCTCTCGATAGGTGAAGGAATTGCGGCCGCGAGTGAGGCTGGGGCGGATGGCCGGATCGAGTCGAGCGGTCTTGCTGTTGTCGATAGGCAGGACGTTGTACTTTGCCGCTTCCGCGTAGAAGAGCAACTGCATGTCCTTCAGCTTGTCGGGCATCGACGCGGCGAGATCGTTCGCCTGAGAAAAGTCCTTGGACGTGTCGTACAGCTCCCACTTGTACCCGGTGATCTCGTCTGCGGTCGAGCCAGCCGCGTCCCAGGGCGAACCAACCGGCGTGGTGCTCGCGACCCATCCATCGGAGTAGATCGCTCGATTCGCGAGTAGCTCGAAGTATTGCTTGGTGTGGCGGTCCTTGGCCTTGGCGTCCTGGAATGAGTACGCCATGCTGACGCCCTCGATCGGCTTCTGGGTCACGCCGTTGACCGAGGCGGGGAACGTGATGCCGGTGGCTTCGTAGATCGTGGGCACGATGTCGATGACGTGGTGCCACTGGGTGCGCAGTTCGCCCCGGGCGGGGATGCCCTTGGGCCAGGAGATCACCATGCCGTTGCGGGTGCCGCCGTAGTGACTAGCGACTTGCTTGGTCCATTGGAATGGCGTGCACATGGCATGGGCCCACGCGGCGGGATAGTGGTTGTAGGTCTTCCAGGTTCCGATCTCATCCACACGAGCAAGCACGTCCTTGAGGTTCTCCGGCACGCCGTTGAAAAAGGTCATTTCGTTGAGCAGGCCCTGGAGGCTGCCTTCGGCGCTGGCACCGTTGTCGCCCGCGATGTAGATGATGATGGTGTTGTCGAGTTGGCCGGTTTCGCGAATGGAGTCGATGACTCGACCCACGTTGTAATCCGTCTGCTCGAGGAAACCCGCGTACACCTCCATGAAGCGGGCGTAGACCTTCTTCTGCTCGGCAGAGAGTGTGTCCCACGCGACCAGGCCCGGCGCGAGTGGATTGAGCTTGGTGTTTGCTGGGATTACGCCCAGTTGCTTCTGTCGCGCGAATGTTTCTTCGCGGAGCTTGTCCCATCCCTGATCGAACTTGCCCTTGTACTTGGCGACCCATTCGGGCTTGGGATGGTGCGGGGCGTGGGTTGCACCGGGCGCGTAGTAACAGAAGAAGGGCTTGTCGGGCGACATCGCTTTTTGCATGGCGATCCACTTGATCGCCTGGTCGGCCATGTCATAGTCGAAGTTGTAATCGGGATTGCCAAGGTTGGGCTCGATCGGTTTGGTTCCTTCGGTGACGTTGGGCCGCCACTGGTTGGTGTCGCCGCCGATGAAGCCGTAGAAGTATTCAAAGCCCAGGCCGGTCGGCCAGAGGTCAAACGGTCCGGCCTGACTGGACTGCCAGTCGGGGATGTTGTGGTTCTTGCCGAACCATGCGGTGCCGTAGCCGTTCTGCTTGAGCACCTCCGCGACGGTCGCGGTGTCCTTGAGCATCACCGAGTCGTAGCCGGGGAAGCCGGTGGCGGCTTCGGTGATGACACCGGTGTGCGCGGAATGGTGATTGCGACCGGTGATCAGTGCGGCTCGGGTCGGGCTGCACAGCGCGGTGGTGTGGAATTGATTGAACTTGAGGCCGTTGTCGGCCAGCATCTGGAACGTCGGAGTATTGCAGGGGCCGCCGAATGTGCTGGTCGCGCCGAACCCGACATCGTCCAGCAGGATCAGCAGAATATTGGGCGCGCCCTTGGGTGCCTGCACAGGCTGAGGAAAGTCGGGAATCGACTCTTTGGCGCGAAGGTTGATGGTGCCATTGAACGGCTGCTGGGGTCGGGGCAGAACATCTTGGGCGACCGCCGCAGCGGAAAGGCATGTGAGCAGGATGCTAACTGCGACGAACACCGAGAAGCGAACAAGATGCATTACGGATCCCTTCGAAGAGCATTGACGGTGATTGGTGCGGACAGGCTAGGGCAGAGGAGCATGACCAACTGGACTTTGTCGTTTGCGAGCAAAATGACGACTACTTGGCATCCTTCGCGGCCTTGTATTCGTCCTTGGAAATCTTGGTGACTTCCGAGTTCGCGATGGTCACCTTGCTGCCGGTGCGTGCGTCGACGAGTTTGGTGACGCCGCTCTTATTCTGGTCGACGCCGGTGGTGTAGTACGACTTGCCCGAGACGGGGTCGGCGACCTTGTAGTAGGTCGTGCAGCCGGAGAGGGAGAAGATTGCGAGCATGATGAGGGAGGCTTCGGAGGCGTTCTTTCATGGAGTGGTTCCTTCAGTTCTGGATCGTCTTGTTCACTTCACCAGTTCGATGTCGTTCAGCTGCCACGACTTGTCGAAGTAGGCTTCGAGCGGGCCGTAGAAGCGGAAATACGGGAACCAGCCTCGGCCGGGGATGGTCTTGACCCAGTTCCTGTTCGCTCCCGTGGGCTTGGAGGGGCCAAAGTACAGGTCGACCGAGCCGTCGGCGTTTTTCTCAAGGTCCTTGCGCGAGGAAAGGTCCGAGGAGCCCGCGTCGGTGATGACCGGGCCGCGGGTGAGGTTGTCGTAGAGCGTGATGGACCAGAACTGCTTGGCGGGGACGTTGGCGGGAACACGCAGGCGGTACGACTTGCCACCTTCGAGGAACGCGCCGTCCTTGTCCTTGCTGGTTTCGAGGTAGAGCTGGCCCGCGCCCAGAGTCTTGCCCTGCATCGCCTGGGAGTTCCCGATTGCCTCGTAGAACCACGAGGCGCGCTCTTCGAACTGCGGAAAGTTCTTGCCCTGCTGATTCACCTCGACCAGGAGGGCGTACTCCCAGCGTCTGCCGGGCCAAACCTCAGCGCCGGGGACTCGCTTGGCGTAGGCGATGGTGCGGGACATCGCATCGCCGACGACGGCCGCGTCGGTGAGGATTTTCGTGAGCCGGGCATCCGGGTTGAACTTCCTGCCCTTCTCAATCCCGAGGGGCGCGAGCATGGCCATGAAGTATCCGTCTTTGGCCTCAACGGGCTCGGGGGCGAGCACATCAGCGAGGTATGACCAGTACTTCAGGTCGACGGGCTGTGCCGAGGTCCAGTCCCTTCCCCCCACGGAGGTGACTGTCATCGCTGGCGGGTTCTCGCGTTTGTCCCAGGAATAGAGCCGGTGCGTTTCAAGCGTCGCGCGGGCTTCCTTGGCATCTTCACTGAGGCCGCGCGTGCCGAACCAGACTTGGAATGTGGGGGAGTGGAAGACGTGATATCCGTCCGCCTTCACATCCTCGTGGCCGGGCGGGAGAATCAGGAACTTGCCCCCCTCGCCCTTGTCGGGCCCGAGCATGCCCATGTCGGTTATGGACCGCTGCCAGATGTCCAGCACTCCTCCGGCGGTCAGGCCCTTGGGCACTTCGACCACCAGCGGTCCCTGGGCCTTCAAGTCCCAGAAGGAGAAAGCGTAGACGGTCGTGATGTTGGGAGTCAGCATCCCCGCCTTGTCCTTGAGGTCGACATAAAGACACAGATCGCCATCTTTCACGCCAAGAGTGTCCCGCTGCGCGAGGTGCAGGGCGTGGAAGCCCACGGCAGGGAGGCCCCACAGGTACGCCTGGCACGCCCGCTGGAAGTCCATCTCGTCGTAGAGACGGGTCGCGGTCGCGTCCGAAGGGAAACCGTTCTCGAACGTCAGCGTGCCGATGCGGGTGTCGGCGGGCTGCGCGTGCGCACTGGTCATCAGCAGCGCACATGACATCGCGGCGGTGAGGAGGGGGCGGGTCGTGGTGAGTGCAGGCCTCAAGGTCGTGCTCCGTTTGCTGGTCGATGGCTGGTACATTTCGCTGACGGGGTCGCTCTCATCAGTCCATCTGCTCTGAGAGTCGATTCGATCATCTTCACGTCACTTCACTTTGACGTCTTCACGGGCGGCGGCTCCCATCGACCGTCGAGGGCCTGAGGCTTGGGAGCTTACAGACGCATGGTAATGCCCAGCACACCTTTCGAAGGTGAGGGCAGCCAGTTGGATTGCTTGTCCGCCCCAGGGTCCTCGTGCTGGATGTAGATTTCCAACGAGCCATCGGCATTGTACTTGAGTTGGTCGCGATCGCCGATGGCAAAGCGGTTGAGCGGGTTGGCAACTTGAAAGCCCTCGGCGTCGTACATCGTGATCGACCAGAACGCGCCGACCGGCGGGAGTTGCGACTTGGCAAATCGCAGGACGTACTTGTTCTCGCCCTGGAGCGGCTTGCCCTCGGCATCGCTGATGCACAGGGGATAGATCGCGTCCTCGGGCTGATTGGCTCCTAAACCGATCTTCGCAACGATGGCCCGCTTGAGGTAGTAGTTGCCATAGACGCCCATGGTGTCGGTATTCAACTGCCAACCGTTCACCACGCGTGCAACGGTCGGAATCTTGTCCTTCATCTCCTTGAACGCGACGACGGCGGCCCGTTCCAGACCTGCCTTCACTGACGCAGGCGCGTTGTCAAAGTCGAACTTTGATCCGGGATTGATACCCAATCGTTCCATACGGGCAACGATGGACCAATCCGTGGCGTGCGCCGGGTGCAGTCCCATCAGTTCCGCGCCGTACGAAAAGTACTTGGCCGCAGGCATGGAATCGACCTGCGCCATCGGCGGGTTCTTCATATCAACGGTTGGATCGGCCTTGAACGCTGGCGGCTGGACTTTACTGCCCCACTGCGACAGCGGCGTGATGGTGTAGCCGTCCTGCACCTTGTGGACGGCCTCGTAGTCGGCGGGGCCATTGGTCTGGGTGCGGCCGATGATCCACACATACCGCGTCGGCGCGTCGATGCGTGCAAGTCCCGACGGCAGACTGCCCTGCCACGCTGGCGGCACCACGACCCAGTTGGCTGCGGCGGTGCCGCTCGTGCGCTTGCCTGGCACAGCGAACACATCCGACCACATGTCCAGCATCGGCAACAGATAGTGGCGACCGGAGGTATCAGGAGCGGAGACGATCATCGGCTCCTTCGTCAAGTCGAGCCAGGCGACGGAGTACAAGGTGTCAAAGTTGGGACGAACGACCTCGCGAAAGTCGGCGGACGGATACGCCCGCATGTGATGGAACGCGTTCATCGGGCCCAGGCCGGGCTTGACACCGGGCGGAACGTTGGTCGTCACACGCCGGGTCACGTCCATGGTGATGATCGGATAGAGGTATTGATATGCCTCGATGCCGATCTCGAAGGCTTCCTGTTCGGTGATGCTTGCGGGCGCACTGACGACTGGCGCCGCGGCTGAAGGGCTCGCAGCGGTCTGCGCGATGGCGCGCGTGCTGCTGGTGGAGAGTTGGACGATACCGATGATGATGGCAAGTGCTGCGGACTTCATACAAGTTGCCTCCGGTTAAGAAGTGCAATCGGTCTCGACCATCCGACGCTTCCTGCACCCTGCTGGTTGATTCGCGGGGATCACTTATCTGAGAATATCAATGCGGCCCGTATCCAGGTCGTAGCGAGCACCGACGACCCTGACCTTGCCCTCTCGAACGTGCTCTGCGATCACGGGATCGGTGCCGCTGATTTGCCGCACCACGTTCATGACGTTGGCACGCACGACGTTGTCCACGCGGTCGCCGGCCTGCCCCTCGGTGCTCTGCACTGCCGGTTCAATCGGACGAAGGAACGCACCCAGATGGCCCGGCGCTTCGCCACCCTTCACGGCGGCCATGACAGCGCCGCAGCGTTCGTGCCCCACCACCACGATGAGCGGAGCGTGCAGGTGCTCGACGGCGTACTCGATGCTGCCCAACTGCACGTCATCGACGACGTTGCCGGCGGATCGAACGACGAAGATATCGCCCAGGTCCTGATCAAAGACCAGCTCGGGACCGACACGCGAGTCGGCACACGCGACGATGACCGCGAGGGGCCGCTGGCTGGCTGCAATCTCTGCGCGGCGGGCGCTATGGGCGCGTGCATTGACGGGCCTGTCCGCGGCGTAGCGGGCGTTGCCGTCGATCAGGGCCTGGAGGGCCTGCTCGGACGTGGGCGTCTCGAGAGCCGAGGCGCGGGAGTGGCCCGTCGGCGCGCTAGAGCACGCGCCGACGCCTACGACGAGGCAGGATGCGAGAAGAACTTTGACGACTCGGATGGTGGACGACAACTTCATCGCTGGGCTTCCTGAAAGATCGCGAGAACACAACCCGTTCCGAAAAACCGTCCCGTCGCGGTTAAGCGACGGGACGGGGAGATTCAATCTAGCGAGAGATGTTTATCTGCCACCACCCTGCGGGCTGGAGACCGCCTCCATCACGCGCTCGAGGTTGAAGCTTCCGGGCTTCTGGCGCGGGGGGAAATCCTTGAAGCTCTGGAGCCACTGGCCGACATAGGCGCCAGCGGGCGCGATCATGAACATGCGCTCCATGTACCACCGCTGGTAGCCCATGGCGTTCTCGTGCTCAGCGCGCTCAAAGGGGTCCATACGGAGGTTCGTGAGCAAGGGTGCGCGCAGCTCAACGAAGGGCTGCTGCCAAACCTTGAGCCCTTCGGCTTCCTGCGCCAGGAACGTGACCTTCCAGTTGCCATAGCGGAGGGCGGCGACGCTGCCGTCGTCGGTCCAGTAGATGAACTCCTTGCGGGGCCAGGCCGCCTGACCGCGCAGCGCGGGGGCGAGGTCGTAGCCGTCGAGGTGGACCTTGTAGGTCATGCCACCAATCGTGCGGCCCTTGAGGAGGTCTTCCTTCGCGGCCGCGTCGCCAGCGGCGGTAACAAAGGTCATCAGCATGTCTTCGTGGGAGCCGATGTCATTGATGACGGTGCCGGGCTTGATCGTGCCGGGCCAGCGGATCATGCACGGGACGCGGTAGCCGCCTTCCCAGTTGGTGTTCTTCTCGCCGCGGAACATGGTGGTGCCGCCGTCGGGCCACGTGAAGCTCTCGGCCCCGTTGTCGGTTGAGTACATGACAATGGTGTTGTCTTCGAGACCAAGGGCCTTGAGCTTGTCGAGAACCATGCCCACGTGGCCGTCGTGCTCGACCATGCCGTCGGCGTAGATGCCAAGGCCGGTCTTGCCTTCGGACTCGGCCTTGAGGTGCGTGAAGATGTGCATGCGGGTGGAGTTCCACCACAGGAAGAAGGGCTTGTTGGCCTTGGCGGCGCGTTCCATGAAGTCGAGGGCCTTGACGTTGACTTCTTCGTCGATGGTCTCCATGCGCTTGCGGGTCAGCGGGCCGGTGTCGGTGATGCGACCATCAGCGAAGCTGTGGATCACGCCGCGGGGGCCGAACTGTTTCTTGAACCCGGCGTCCTTGGGGTAGTCTGGGTTCTCGGGTTCTTCCTCAGCGTTGAGGTGGTAGAGGTTGCCGAAGAACTCATCAAAGCCGTGGGCGGTGGGCAGCATGTCATCGCGGTCGCCGAGGTGGTTCTTGCCGAACTGGCCGGTCATGTACCCCTGCGCCCGCAGGAGCGTGGCGATGGTGGGATCTTCCTTCTTCATACCCTCGGGGGCGCCGGGCAGGCCGACCTTGGTCAGGCCCGTGCGGATGGGAGACTGCCCGGTGATGAACGCCGCACGCCCGGCGGTGCACGACTGGCCGCCGTACCAATCGGTGAACAGGGCACCTTCCTTGGCGATGCGGTCGATGTTGGGCGTGCGGTAGCCCATCATGCCCATGTTGTACGCGGAGATGTTAAAGCCGCCGATATCATCGCCCCAGATGACCAGGATGTTGGGCTTCTTGGCCGCGGCCGCGGGCTGGGCGTGCGTTAGACTCGGACAAAGCACGCTGAGCACCGCCGCCAAAGCGACGGCCATACATCGAAAACTGCATTTCATACCCGGTTCCCTTTCACAATGCGAAGGATCCATCGTCGCCAAGGCTTCGGCCGGGCGAGATGCGGCCTCAGTGTACCAAATGCGATGGGGCTGCGTCGACCTCGATAACCGATGTCTCCAGAGAAATCAAGATCATCCCTAAGTCAGGGTAAAAAACCCGCGCACCTTCTGCTGACCCTCGCACCCGCCGCGCGGACCTCTGCGACGCATCCGGGGGTTTCCGCAGGTGGGCGGGGAACCTCCACAGTCGGCTCGCGGGCGTGCACCGCCAAAGCACAACCCCAAGCAAAGTTGCGGCGGCGGCCCGCCGATAGACACCGGACGCCCGCGCACGCACCGCGGGCCTCAGAGCGCGAAGCCCGCGGCGGAAAGGACCTTGCCCATGCCCCACGATTACATCCCCCGGCCCGATGGCGACTTTTCCGCGTGGGCAAACCACTACTACGAATCCGTGAAGAAATGGTGGGAGACTAACGGGCTCAACACATCCGAGCTCAAACCCCTCGAACAGGCCCTGTCGGCGTGGAACGCGGACTACCCCGCCCACGTCGCCGCGCAGAACGCGGCCCAGGCCGCCGCCGGCGCCAAAACCATGGCCCGCAGACAACTGGAACCCGAGGCCCGCCGCATCGCCGCGTTCGTCCAGTCGTTCCTCTCGACCACCAACGCCGACCGGGCCAGCTTGGGCATCAGCCTGCGCACGCCGGGGCGCACACCCGGACGCACGCCCGCCACCTGCCCGCGGGTCAGCATCGAGTCCGGGCAGCGTCTGACGCACACCCTGCGCCTGCACGACGAGGCCGCCCCCACCCGCACCGCCAAACCCCGCGGCACGCTGGGCGCCGAGGTGTGGATGAAGGTGGGCAAGGAGCCGCCCGAGGATGAGTCGCAGTTGCGGTTCGTCAACACCGCGACCCGCAGCAGCTTCCAGGTCACCTTTCCCAGCGAGGCCGGAAGGCAGACGGCGTACTACTGGCTGCGCTGGGTCTCGCCCACCGGCGAGCGCGGGCCGTGGAGCGAGCTGGCCCAGGCGACCATCGCGGCCTAGCGAGGCGCGGGTTGAGTCGGGGGGATGGGGTCGGCCGCTGGCGCGCGCTCTTTGCGCGATTGCTTGTCCCACGCCTCCTGCGTCATCACGCAGCGCAGGCCCAGGTGCTGCAGGCCCGTGTCGGGCGGGGCCGCCATGCGGGCGCTGGGGCGGTAGCTGGCGCAGTACGAATCGTTGCACAGGAACGAACCTCCGCGGTGCACGCGGCTCTCGGGCGAGTTGGGGTTGCGCGGGTCGTAGCTCTTGGTCGCGCCGGTGGGGTTCACCGCGATGCGGTCGGGGCCCTTCTTGCCCGCCTGATCCATCTCGAGCATGCGCCGCGCGTAGGTGTCGGGGCGATACAGGTCGGTGCACCACTCCCACACGTTGCCCGCCATGTCATACAGGCCGTAGCCGTTGGGCGGGAAGCTCTTGACCGGCGCCGAGCGGGTAAAGCCGTCGCCTCCGGGTTCGGCCGCCGTGTTCTTGTCGGGGAAGTGCCCCTGCCAGATGTTGCAGCGTTTGGCATCAACAGGCTCGTTGCCCCAGACGTTGACGGCGTGATCGAGCCCGCCGCGGGCGGCGAATTCCCACTGGGCTTCGGTCGGGAGCGATTTGCCCGCCCACGTGCAATAGGCGACCGCGTCTTCATACGCGATGTGGACGACGGGGTGGTTGTCCTTGCCCTCGATGGAACTGCCCGGACCCTCGGGATGTTGCCAATTTGCGCCGGTGGTCCAAGACCACCACTGCTCGTGCCCGCGAAGGTCTACGGGATGATTCGGCGGCGTGAACACCAGCGAGCCGGGCAGCAGCATCTTCTCATCGGGCTTGGGCGTGCCTGCGGGGAGTTGCTTCTTGAGTTCCTCCCAGTCGACGGCTCGCTCGGCGATGGTCTTGTAGCCGGTGGCCTTGATGAACTCGGCGAACTGCGCGTTGGTGACCTCGGTCTGGTCCATCCAGAAGCCATCGACCCGCACGCGGTGCACCGGGGCTTCGTCGGGCCGGGCCAGCGGGTCGGTGCTGCCCATGCTGAACTCGCCGCCGGGGATCCAGACCATGCCCGGCGGGGCGCTCTTGGCGGAAGCAACGATGCCCGCCCGGCCCATCGCCGCGCAGCACGCTGGCGCAGAGCCCGCGGCCGGCGCGGCGGGTTGCTCGGGTGGCTGGAGCGCCGGGGCCGCGTGTGATGCGGCGAGGGCGAGCGTCGCAGCGATCAGCTTGCGGGTCATCATGTTCGGTACTCTGTTCCTTGACTCAGCATCAGGACATCCAGCCCCCCGTCGTCATCCGCGGGCACTCGGCGTGTCACCCCTCATCGCAGCCGGGCGGCAGCTATGAAGTAAATCGATGGTACGTGAGGCCGGAAGTGACCTGAGCCATGAGCCGAGTGTAGCAGTTGTTATCCGTTGGTGGATGAGCGGAACCGGGGGTCAGGCGTTGGCCGACCACATCCGGACGTACCGCTCCCGATTCTCTTCAATCCACGTCCCGGCAAAGAGATGCGCCGCTTTCAGGAACAACGGGGCGTCCGGATTGGACTTCGACTCCTCCCTATCCACAACCCGCTCTCTTCCAGTCCCAGTGGTGAACAACCCGCATGCTGCAGAGAGCCGTCACGGGCGTGCACAAGCCGCAACGCTGCGGCGGCGAGCACGGCGATGGCAGCGGCGGGGATTCGGGGTGTGGGCTGAGTTGGGCGAGAAACGAGGTGACGGGGCATGTGGCCTCCGTCGTATATATCTCTGCGCCTCAGGGGTGGGTGGTGCGCGGAAAATAGAGAATTCCACAATTTTGGGACGGACGTTGTCGCGTGTTTTTTGCTTGGCGCGATTCCAGCGTGCAATGTATTGCAGCACGGCACAATGAAGACACTCGAAACGAAAGCCGCCCCGCGCGTGATAAGCGTGCAGGGCGGATGCGAGATGAGTGTTACGTGGCGTTTGGCTTAGGGGCAACTGCCGCCAGCGAGAACGTTGAAGAAGTCCACCATGTCTTGATCTTCAGGGAAGATGTCGTTGTTGTTGAAGTCGATGTCATTGCAGCCCAGCGCCGGATCACACGTAACAGGCTGGCCGCCCGCGAGCACGTCAATGAAGTCAACCACATCTTGATCTTCGGGGAAGACGCCGTTGTTGTTGAAGTCGACCGAGTCGCACGCATCCTGAGGCAAACCAATCCGCACATCATCGATGTACCAGTTGTCGCTGGTTGAGTTGCCGACCGCACGGAAACGCACAGCAAACTTAGGATGGCGAACGGTTGCTCCCGTGGGGATAGCAACACTGCGCGGCGTGAAAGTACTCTCGAACGCGCCCGTGGAGGTCACGGTCTGCAGACTGACCCACTGATTGGTGCTGTTCAGATACTCCACGGCAAGCGACTCGTTTGCACCGGGGCCGCGGGCTTGCGTGGAGAAGAAGAGCGTCCGGTCGGAGCGCACCGGCCTTAGCCACAGCAGCGCCTCGCGGCGGCCGGTTCGCAAGTTCTGGCCGAACCCCGAGATGCGAAGGGTCGTCCCATCGCTCGCCACGCCAGTTGCAAAGGTGTTTCCCCAGGCCGGTCCCAGATTCGAGTAACTCGCCCCCCATGAGCCGGGCAGATCGACCGAGAGATCCTCGAAGCTTGCCGCGGTACCCTGCCAGATGGCCGCACGCAGCACGCCGTCGATGATGGCATAGCCGACCTGGTGCGAACCGCATGTTGCGTAGGCGATCGACTCCGTGGCGGAGCCAGGATGCAGATCAACCCGATCTGCGGCCGAGCCGTTCCAGAGTGTTGCGCGGCCGTCGACCCCTCCGACCGCCTGCGAACCCGACAGCGCGAAGACGCGAGAGTCCTGCGCACCCGGCGGGTGGAGATCGACCCAAGACGCGGCCGACCCGCTCCAGAGGCTCGCGCGGTAGGTGCCACCCACCAGCGCATACCCACCCTGAAGCCCGCCGGAGCCGGCGGTCGCGACCGATCGACTTGCCCCCGCCGGATTCAGATCAATCCATGACTCGGCTGACCCCGACCAGAGGCTGGCGCGATCGCTGCCCGCGACCTCGGCATAGCCGATCTGGTGTGTCGCCGTCGCGCCGAGGGCGACCGAAGCCGTGGCGCTCGGTGGATTCAGATTCACCCACGACTCACGGTTCCCAAGCCACAGGCTGGCACGAGGACGGCCGCCGACAGAAGCTTCTCCGACCTGCGAGACCGCGGACATTCCGTGGACCCTGGAAGCAGCCGTGCCTTCGGGATTGAGATACGTCAGCGGGTTCGCGGCGCTCGGCCAAAGGCACGCACGCTGAGTAACGCCATCAAACTCGTACCCGCCCTGCTGACCCAGGGTCGTTGCGTTCGCCTCGGTTTGGACAGACCAGACACCCGACGGCAGGCTGACCACGGTGCCGTTCAAGGAGATGGCGTTGGATTCCAACCGGCGCGACGCGTTCACGTTCGCCGACCGCGTCCCGCTCGGCTCGTTCACAGCATTCGCCGAGACCGTTACGCCGGTGTCGCGATAAACCCAGCGGTTGTTCGCGAACGCGCCGAACTCGAAGTCGTCCGTGAAGGGCAGGCTCGTGACCGGAAAGGAGATTCTGTAGGCGTCGGCGACGGCCTTGCCCATGTTCACACGCCCGCGGCCGAAGACATCGTCCTCGCCGGGCGCTCCGAGATCGTCAACCTGATTCAGGAGGATCTCCCGCACCGTCAGCGCGCTCAGCGAAGGGTTCACCGCGAAGATCAACCCCGCCGCACCCGCGGCGTTCGGGCAAGCCATCGATGTGCCTGAGAGGTACGCATACGAATCCGCGTTCGGCACGTATGTAGCGCGAATACCGGAGCCCGGCGCTGCGATGTCGACCGCCTGCCCGAAGTTCGAGAAGCCGGACTTCATGTCCAAACTGTCGGTCGAGGACGTGATCACCAAGTCCGGGTACGCGTCTCCACCGATGTCAGAATTGTCGTTGCCGGCGGCCCAGAACCACAGCGTCTGGTACATGGTCCGGATGTTGAAGCCGACCGTCTGATTCGACGCGTTCGCGGCGCCGGAGTACGATGTACTCACAACCCTCGCGCCGTTCTCGGCAGCCCATGTTGCGCCGGCCTGGAGTGCGGCGAGAGTCGCATTACCATTCGCAAGATTCGATACTCGGACGGGCATGATGCGGTTCGACCACGCGTTGCCCGCGATTCCGAGGCCGTTGTTGCCGCGTGCGCCTGCGATACCGGCGCAGTGGGTGCCGTGGCCATTCAGGTCATTGACTTGCCCACCGCTGGACTGCGACACAACCGATCCCGAAGCGGAGTTGGCTCCCGGCACGAGATTGGGTTGCAGATCCTGATGATCCAGCACGATGCCAGTATCCGTGATTGCCACAATCACGCTGGTGGAGCCAGTGGTGATATCCCACGCGGGCTCGCTGTTGGTGCGATTGTGCGCGTACTGCGACCCGTAGAACACATCGTTGGGTACCGCGACCGGGTAGCACATCCAGTTCGGCTCGGCGTACTGATAATCACCAGTTGCCATCAGGAATGCCGACATCTGGTTCTCATCCACACCTTGGGGCAGAGAAATGATGATGTGATTGTGTACCTCCACAAAGTCTTTCTCGAGAGGCGAGAGACGTGCTCTTGCACGGGTGTTCTGGACTTGCGCATCATTTTCCTTCATGCCCCTGGCTAGCAAGTCATTGCGTGTGATCGGGCGGATGATCATCGAGCGGCTCAACTCCAGCACGCCAGCGTGGGACTTCCACCGGACGGGTGCGTCAACGGCCTTCTGCAGGGCTTCTGCGTCACCATTCTGCATTCTAATAGACCGTTGAATGATCTGCGAAACGTCTCGCTCATCATTGTCAGTATGCCAACTCGATGCAGCGGATGCCGAATCAGCCGAATGAGTCTGAGCCAAACTTGAGCAGGCCGAAACCGCAAGGAAAACCACAGCCATATGCCACCCAGAGCGCGAGCAGGCCAAGGTCTCCGGCTGATTTGCAAGGGACGCGCGGATGATTGCAGATGAAGAAGTTGTGTGCATGGTCATGACGGCAAGTTCCTCTGAGATCGACGGGTAGTTCGCTGAGGGAAACGACACTAAGGTGGATGAGTGAGGATTGTGACGGTCGCTTGAAGGCGCTTTTGAGATCGCGAAGGTCGCTTTCACGCCTCCTGAGATCATATCCATGATCCCGAAAGTCATACTCATAACTTCCTTGACCCCTCGCACATCGCGATGCGGCAGAACAGCATGAGCGAGCCAGCAGTACAGTCCAATTGACATAGTACAAGCCCACCTTGCGCACAAGGGGCATTGTGTCCAAAGATCACGGAATGTTTGTTCAACCAAAGACCGCGTTTTCGTTGCCCGTAACTTTTCAACGCCGGTTCGGTTGAAGGTTCGAGTCTCACACCACCAACTCATCCATCTTCGGCTGGCTCTTCATGTGCTTTTCGTGCACGGCATTCGCAAGTTCCCCGCGTAATACTCCCGCGTGTTGGTTGGCACCTTGCGGTCGATGAACACAAGCGTCGGCGTCAGTGGTTCGAGCCCCACACCCCAGCTCCCCAACCTTCCCGTTAACCAATCCCCGTTCTCTCGCCGAGAACCGAGAGTCGGCCCGAAACTTGGCTCGTCCGGATCGCGTTTCTCGCGCGGCGAATCGCTCTCTCCGCCCAGCCGCGCAACATCGCCACGTTCCGAAAACCCCCGCTTTCCGCCGCGAAAACCCGCAATCTCGAAATGTGGTATACTGCCCCTGACCCCGTAAACAAAACAAGCCCCGGCTCATCGCCAGGGCTTGCAAAGCTCCCCGTGTAGGACTCGAACCTACAACCTACCGGTTAACAGCCGGTCGCTCTACCATTGAGCTAACAGGGAATCTGGTTGTTGCCGCCCTTGCTTTCGCGGGACGGCTGGGACCCAAAACATACCCGCCGTCAGGGCAGTTGTCCAGTGAGATCGGCGGGGGATGTGCAGGATCCTAGTGAATTGTTCGGGGGGCGTGCACTTGGCCCATTTGGGTGCCGATTACGCGGAATGTGCCGTGTACGCGACGCTGGAAATTGGACTTCCGCAACGTCGTAGCGATCGGCCCCTTTGGGAAGCGCGGGCCCCAGGTCGTCTGGGGAGGCGGATCTCACTCGGACGCGGTAGATCGTGAACTCAGCCCGCACCATGCGGTGGGGGCCTCGGCGCGGTGCGGTCTCGGCCTTTAGGCGTTTCGTTGGATCCAGGTGTAGTGCTGTCAGGCCGACGACCGCGTTGGCTTCCGAGTGACGCCCCGCGATTAAACCCGAGGCTATTGGGAACTCATCGAGAGCACGTTGAAGACTTCTCCAGATGCGGGAGGCTTCTCAGTGTTCGGTCTTCGTCGAAAATCCTGCAAGATGTCGCTCGTGCCCCAGAGAGCCGACCGAACGCGGCGCAGCGTGTGTTTCGCTTCGGATGACGTGCCCCGAAACAAGCTGTGGAGACGCGCGGCGCGCGATGGCGCGGGCTCGCGTGCTATGAACATGCGGTGCCAAACATCTCGGCGAAAGACGAGGCCTTGCGTGAGGCGAGTGATCTGCGGCAAACCGTTGAATGTTGCATCGAACGATGACGTCATGGCGTTGCCTCACGACGCACGCCGCGGTGAGCACGCAGCACAGCACCTCGCAAGTGCTAGGGGGAACTTCGGGGTGCTCATGTCGCGCGGTCTCGTGACGATTTGAGCGACCCTGTTGACAAACCAACAGGCATCAGCTATGTTCCTCTCATGCGTAACGTTGCCCAGCATCATCATCACCACCACATGATTCGTGTGGCCGGGTGATGGTGCGCAACGTCTGAATCGTTCGCTAACCAAATCAACGCCGGCCGATGGGCCGGCGTTTGTGCTTTTGCAGACGCACGTCCCCATTGCCGGCTCCGTCGATTGACAGGAGTCCAGCATGAGCATCATTGAACGAAGTGTGAAAGTCGACCGCGCGTGTACAAGCAGTTGCACGCAGGAAACGACGACCGTCAAACTCGCCCTGCCCAAGGGGCGTATGCAAGAAGGCGTTTTCCGGCTGCTTGCCGAGGCCGGCATCAAAGTACGCAGCAGTGCTCGCGGCTATCGACCGCAACTCTCGCTGCCCGGCATGGAAGCCAAGATTCTCAAGCCGCAAAGCGTCGTGGAGATGCTCGACGCAGGCTCGCGAGATGTGGGCTTTGCCGGTGCTGATTGGACGCGCGAACTGAAGGCTGACCTGATTGAACTTGTCGACACCGGGCTGGATGCGGTCCGACTTGTCGTTGCTGCACCGACCGCGTTCCTCGACTCGGCTGGCAAACTCCGGCCGCCGCAAGATCGTCCGTTGCGTGTTGCAACGGAGTACGCAGCCATCGCGGCGACTTGGATCGCTCAGAATCAGCTGAATGCCAAAATTGTTCGAACGCACGGCGCCACGGAAGTGTTCCCTCCTGATGACGCGGATTGCATCATCGACGTCGCAGCCACGGGTGACACGTTGCGGGAGCAAAATCTGATCGTGTGCGATGAGATCATGACATCTTCGACACGGCTCTTCGCCAATCGGCAAGCGATGTGTGACCCGGCAAAGCGAGAGGTGATCGAGCGACTCGTAATGCTGCTGCAGTCAGTAGTGGAGGCCCGTACCCGAGTGATGGTTGAAGTGAATGTGGGTCGTGCCGACCTCGAACGCCTTGTGAAGACGCTGCCCTGCATGCGGGAGCCGACCATCGCGACACTCCACGGCAACGTCGGCTTCGCGGTGAAAGCTGCTGTGCCACGTGACACGCTTGCAACGCTCATTCCTCAGATCAAGGCGTGTGGCGGTACCGACATCGTCGTGAGCCAACTCAACCAGATCGTGCCATAACGACGTCGATGGTCAGGAAGGTGGAGCACATGCCATGAAGGAAATCAGTCCATCGATAGAACAAACTGGCCTCAAGCCGTCTGTTCGATTCGCAGACAGTTTGAAGTTGAGTGCCGCGTACAGCCCGCCCAGACTGCCCGGGCCGATCGAATTGCGACTTGATGCGAATGAAGGTCCGTTGCACCCTCGCGTGCGACAAGTGCTTCAAGAGTCGTCGCAGCTCGATGCGGCTCGCTGGTACCCATCGACGAGTCGCGTTGCAAAGGCTCTCGCCGCGAGCCATGGAATCGACGAGTCCCGCGTGATTGTCACGGCGGGTGGCGATGAACTTATCGAACGTGCATGTCGTGTGATGCTGCAGGCTGGACGCAACATCGTCTTGGCAGTGCCCACATTCGAGATCTTCGCTCGTTGCGCAACGCAAGCCGGGGCACAAGTGCGGCAATGCCTGTGGAACGGCGTGTTCCCGCGCCAAGCGATGCTCGACGCAGTTGACGCGGATACTGCGATGATCGTCATTGTCTCTCCCAACAACCCGACCGGAGAGGTAGTGGACTATGAGATTGTCGTGCAGATCGCTAAGCTCGCACCGCACGCGCTCATCATACTCGATCTGGCCTACGTGGAGTTCGCAGAAAGCGATCCGACGTCATCTGCACTGCAACATGACAACGTGCTCGTTCTTCGAACCTTCAGCAAGGCGTTTGGGCTGGCGGGTCTGCGAGTCGGGTATGGTCTTTCGTCGGCTCGTGTGATTGACACGCTCAAAAGCGTGGGCCTCCCTTACAGCGTGAGCCAACAGAGTCTTTCCGTCGTCGAACGACTGCTGCCGGAGCGAGACACCGTGGCGAAGGACATCGCGATGCGTGTGCGAAGCGAACGCAGCGGCATGACGAGACTACTCGCAAGCATCGGATGTTCATGCACGCAGTCTGAGGCAAACTTCGTGCTGGCACGATTCCCCAGCAAGCAACTCGCAGAGTGGACGTGGCGAGCGCTGGGGGCAATGGGAATTGCAGTGCGGTGGTTTCCTGCAACCAAAGGACTTGAGGCATGCCTGCGAATCACGTGTCCTGGCGATGCAGACGAGTATGCTCGTCTTGCTCATGCGCTTCACACGAGCGTGCGACCGCAAGCCGTGCTGTTTGATATGGACGGTGTGCTCGCAGACGTGTCGCAGTCGTACCGCCAAGCCATCATCGCGACGGCAAAGACCTACGGCATCACCGTCTCGCGTGCTGATGTAGCTGCAATCAAGGCAGCAGGTAACGCGAACAACGACTGGGTTGTCACGCAGCGGATTCTGCAGCGCACCGGCATCGATGCGTCGCTGGAAGAAGTACGTGTGCGATTCGAAGCGATCTACCAAGGCACCGATGATGCACCGGGTTTGCGATCCACTGAGAGATTGATCCCGGCGCGAGAAGTGCTCGAGCGGTTCGCTTCGCGTCTCCCGCTCGCCATCGTCACTGGGCGACCGCGTGCGGACTGCGAGAGAGTCCTGCGTGAGCATGGTCTAACGGATCTGTTTCCTGTGCAAGTGTGCATGGAAGATGCCACGCCGAAGCCAAGCCCCCAGCCGCTCACACGAGCGATGGAACTGCTGGGCGTCACACGCGCATGGATGCTCGGCGATACACGCGATGACATCGACGCCGCTCGGGCGGCTTCCGTCGTTGGTATTGGTGTGCTGCCTCCCGGTGCAGAAGAAGGCTTAACCCAGATTCTCGAAAGCGCTGGTGCCGCAGCGGTCGTTAGCTCGCTGGACGCCGTGTTGGAGGTGTTGCCATGACGACGCAAGTTGCATCCGTGCGCTCCGCGACGGTTGAACGCAAGACCAGCGAAACGAAGGTGACGGTCGCGATCACGCTCGACGGCACAGGTCAATCACAGGTGCATTCAGGGATCGGATTCCTGGACCACATGCTCGTATCTCTCGCCAAGCACTCGCAGTGCGACCTGCAGCTCACATGCGAAGGTGACTTGCACATCGATGATCACCACACCGTCGAAGACTGCGCGCTCGCACTGGGGCAGGCAATTGACAAGGCGTTGGGTGATCGTGCTGGCATCGCGCGCTTTGGGAGCGCCTACGCCCCGCTCGATGAGAGCCTGGCCCGGGTTGTCATCGATGTATCGGGTCGTCCAATGTGCTGCGTGAGCATGCAGTTGCAGCGAGAACGCGTCGGCCAGCTTTCATGCGAGAATGTGCCGCACTTCTTTCAGTCTTTCGCAACAGCTGCGCGTCTGACGCTTCATGTCGACATCATCCGAGGCGGGAATGACCACCACAAGATCGAAGCGGCATTCAAGGCCTTTGCGCTTGCACTCTCGCAAGCGTGTCGCAGATATGAAGGGCGTGCTGACATTCCGAGTACCAAGGGGGTGTTGTGATGCGAGTGATCTGTGTCAACACCGGACTTGCAAACATCGCTTCCGTACGACAGGCGTTCGAGCGTCTTGGCGTATCCCTTGTTGATGCGCGCGATGTGCAGGACATCGTGAACGCCGATGCCTTGGTCATGCCTGGCGTTGGTGCCTTCGGACCCGCGATGAGATCATTGCAACAACGCAAGCTTGTCACACCATTGCGAGATGTGATCTTGGGCGGTCGTCCGCTGTTGGCTGTCTGTCTGGGACTGCAGCTCTTGTGCGAGGGCAGTGAGGAGGCGGCTGGCGAAGCGGGACTTGGGATCGTCCCTGGTGTCGTGCATCGCTTGAGGGAACGTTCGGCAGACCGTGTGCGTGTACCGCACATGGGCTGGAATCGGATCACGCCGACGCACGGCGCAAAGCTGTTGGATGAAGACTTCATGTACTTCGCCCATTCCTTCGCTATTAGCCATGTTCCTCCTGAGTGGGAAGCAGCGACAGTGACCCACGGCCAGTCGTTCGTAGCAGCCATAGAGCGTGGGAATGTGCTTGCGTGCCAGTTTCACCCCGAGCTGTCGGGCCGTGCCGGCGCGGAACTGCTCGCACGCTGGGTAGATGCCGCACGCACATGTGCGTGCGCAGGAGGTGCTTCATGCTGACTCGCCGAGTCATTGCGTGCCTAGACATTCGCGCCGGACAAGTTGTCAAAGGAACGCGCTTTCGCGATCTGCAGAACATGGGCGACCCGGCTGAGCTGGCCGCGCTGTACGAGAAGCAAGGAGCCGATGAGATCGTCGTGCTTGATGTGTCAGCGACACTCGAAGAACGGGGTGCTGCGATCGACGCCGTGAAGCAGGTTCGAAGCAAACTCAGTATCCCGCTCACTGTTGGTGGTGGGGTTCGAGAAGTGACCGATGTCGCGAAACTGCTCGCGGCCGGTGCAGACAAAGTGGCAATCAATTCCGCAGCCGTCGCGACACCGCAGTTGCTGTCTTGGGCCGCGGATCAGTTCGGCAAGCAGTGCATCGTGCTCGCCATTGATGCCCGCCGTGACAGAAGCGGCAGCGGCTGGCAGGTAGTCGTCAGGTCTGGCTCTTTACCGACACCCCTTGACGCGGTCGCATGGGCTCGCGAGGGCGTAGACCGTGGATGCGGCGAGATTCTCCTCACGAGCGTGGATCGCGATGGAACCGGCAGCGGCTACGACGGAGATCTGATCGAGGCAGTGTCCGCAGCTGTCAGTGTGCCTGTCATCGCCTCGGGCGGCGCGTCCAATCCTGCAGACATGCTTGCCGCCATTGATCGCGGCGCTGACGCGGTCCTGGCAGCCGGTATCTTCCATCGAGGTGAGTGGACCGTCGCGGATGTGAAACAAAAGTTGCAAAGGAACGCTGTGGAGGTGCGGGCATGATCATCCCATCGATCGATCTCATGAATGGCCAGACGGTGCAACTGGTTGGCGGACGAGAGCTGAAGCTGCAAGCCGGTGATCCGCGACCACTCGCGCAGAAGTTCGGCCTGGCGGGCGATGTTGCTGTCATCGATCTTGACGCTGCCATGGGGTCAGGCTCGAACGAAGACCTGATCATGCCGCTGCTGCGTCTTGCGAGTTGTCGCGTCGGCGGTGGAATACGAGATGCAGCGACCGCACTGCGATGGCTCGATGCCGGTGCGTCCAAAGTCATCTTGGGTACCGCAGCGACGCCCGACGTGCTCCGTGAGCTCCCGTCACAGCGAGTCATCGCCGCTCTCGATGCGTATGACGGCGAAGTTGTTGTGCAAGGGTGGCGCACGCGTACGGGCGAATCGATCCGTGACCGCATGCAAAGACTCAACGGCCTGGTGGGCGGCTATCTCATCACATTCGTTGAGCGCGAAGGCCGTATGGCCGGAACAGCGATGGATCGTGTGCCCGAGCTTGTTGAGCTTGCGAGGCAAGCTGGCGCAACCGTCACGATCGCCGGTGGCGTTACGACACCGCAAGACATTGCACAGCTGGATCGCATGGGAGCTGACGCACAAGTGGGCATGGCGCTCTACACCGGATCACTCGACTTTGCTGATGCAGTGACGGCGCCACTCGTCAGTGATCGACCCGATGGACTGTGGCCCACCGTCATCGTCGATGAGCTTGGTACCGCATTGGGTCTTGCCTACTCAAGCGCGGAGAGTGTGCGAGAGGCGGTTCGCACAAATACGGGTGTGTATCACAGTCGTCGCCGTGGCGTCTGGGCAAAGGGTGCCACGTCAGGTGACACGCAGCAACTGCTGCGTATTGACCTCGACTGCGACCGCGACGCGCTGCGATTCACAGTCCGTCAAGCAGGGCGGGGCTTCTGCCACACCGGCTCGGCGTCATGCTTTGGCAACCTGACGGGGTTCCCTGCTCTTGAGCAACGTCTTGCTCATCAGCTGAGTGGCAATGATGAGCGTTCGTACACCAAGCGGCTTGCACGCGACGAGCACTTGCTCAAGGCAAAGTTGATCGAAGAAGCTGCTGAACTCGCTGCCGCGAGTGATCGCACGGACGTGATTCACGAAGCAGCCGACGTTCTGTACTTCGTCTCTGTTGCCATGAGGCGCGGTGAGGTCACGTTTGCTGATGTGGCGGCTGAGCTCGATCATCGCGCAAAGAAGATTTCGCGTCGGCCGGGAGACGCCAAGCCACTCCAACAGGGCACGAAGGAGACGACGTGATGAAGACTACGACGACCTCCAGCGTGCTGCTTCGCACAGTCACAGTGGAAGAAGCGATCGCAGCGGCAGTTCGCATCTCGCCGCTCTCGCCCGATGCAGTGTTGCACGCGCACGCAGTTGCAAGTGATATAGACCAATCCGGTGAGACCGCAGTCAGGCGATGGGCTCGGCAGTTGGGGGACATCAAGAGCGAGCACGAACCGATCATCGTGTCGCGCAAGGAACTCTGTGCAGCACGGGATGAACTCGATACGGAAACGCGAGAACTGCTCGAGCGCACGACACACCGAGTGACTGCGTTTGCCCGAGTCCAGCGCGAAGCTGTGCGTGATGTCTCCATGCAGATTGATCAGACCGCCCGCGCAGGTCACACGTTCGTTCCCGTACAGGTTGCGGGCTGCTACGCACCGGGTGGTCGTCATCCATTGGTGTCGTCTGCCATCATGACGGTCGCGACAGCTCGCGCGGCCGGCGTTGAACACGTTGTGCTCGCTTCGCCGCGACCCGCCACGCTGATGAAAGCTGCCGCGGCCATCGCGGGCGCTGACTCGCTACTCGCGCTTGGTGGGGCGCCCGCAGTCATCGCTCTTGCACGCGGCATATGCGGCGTGCCCCGATGCGACGTGATCGTCGGACCAGGCAATAAGTACGTCACCGCGGCCAAGCACCTTGTGAGCGCGTCTACAGGTATTGACATGCTCGCTGGCCCATCCGAATTGCTCATCGCGGCGGACCAGTCGGCTGATCCTGTTGTGGTCGCGGCGGACCTACTCGCGCAAGCGGAACATGACCCTGACGCCCGTCCACTTCTGGTCACGACAGATCCCTCGTTGCCTGAACGAGTGAATCTGGAACTGCAGCGACAATTGCAGACGCTTCCCACAGCCAACGTCGCTCGGCAAGCGTGTGCGAACGGTTTCACATGTGTCGTGCAGAGCGATGAGCAGTTGCTGCAAGTGATCGATGCCCTCGCGCCTGAGCACTTGGAGCTACAACTCTCGAATGCTCGCGAAGTTGCTGAACGTGTGCGCAATGCAGGCGCGATATTCATCGGTGCGGGCAGTGCGGAGTCGCTGGGTGATTACGGAGCGGGTCCCAATCACGTGCTTCCCACCGGCGGAACTGCTCGGTTCCGCGCAGGCCTCAGCGTGCTCACCTTTCTGAGGGCTCGAACCTGGCTCGAAGTTGATTGCGCAAGCCCCGTGCTCGTTCGCGATGTCACGAAACTTGCGCAGATGGAGGGACTCCCAGCTCACGAACGCGCCGTCACAGTGCGCACGCTGTCGTAAGTGGTCTGTCGAAGATGTGTCGCAAAGCCCGATGAGTTGCGGTGCTGGTGTGGTGTGCTTCGCTGAGTCAGCACGGCGGCACCCTCACGAGGCTCGGTGTATCAGTTACTCCAAGCCGTGGCCGCCGTGTTTCCTGCGAGGGCAGGCCGGCGCCCACTACGCTCTGTTACTCGTACATCGAACGCTCGATCATTCGCAGTATTCTCGGGATCGATCTTGTGAAGGCAGAAGTCGTCCGCCACAATCTTCGTTGTTCCACGATCGATGGCTTGTTCTACATGTTCATGGTCGGGTTCGCGGAGACGTTCTTTCCGTTTTTTGTTCTCAACATGTTCGGCAGCGAGGTCGGCAGCGGTCTTGTCGCAACCGTGCCGGTCATGTTCGCCACCATTTTGCAATTGCTCGCTCCACATCTCGTCGAGAGAATGCGGAGTTATCGACGGGCAGTGGTGCTTTGCGCAGCCGTACAGACCATCGCATGTCCGGCACTCGCCGTCATCGCCCTCATGGGCACGGCACCGATCTGGCTGGTATTCGTGGTCGCCGCGGTCTATCACGCAGGAGCAGTGGTGGGGGGTTCACCATGGACAGCCATGATGGGCCGGCTCGTGCCCGGGCCAATTCGACCCAGCTTCTTCGCCAGGCGCAGTCGCACACTCCAGCTCGGTGCAATCGCTGCGGTCCTCGCCGGTGCTGCGATGCTCGATTCTGCCGCCAAGGCCGGTCCGGCCATCGCGAACTGGCTTGAGTGGTGGCCGTGGTTAAGCACAGCGCTCGCCGAACGCCCTGTTCTCGTCTGCTTTGCGTTCCTGTTCTTGCTCGCAGGTGTCATGCGATTGGTCAGCACGATCTATCTGCACAAGCACATTGAACCTGCGGACATGACTCAATCACACCGATCGCTGGGTCTGCGCGAGTCTGCTGCGCGACTTCGCCACGACGGACGTTGGCGTCTGTTGGGCGTTCTCGCACTGTTCAGCTTTGCGATGATGATCGGCTCGCCATTCTGGGCGGCGTATGTCAAGAAGGTCGCAGAACTGAGCTTTCTCAGCTGGGCGGGTCTCATCGTCATCTGGTATCTTGGCAAAGCCGTCGCCGTCAGTTGGGCTGGTGAGATCGCACAGCGCCGCGGCCGTCGCCGTCTGCTCATCTATGCCGCGATCATGATGACCCCCGTTCCATTGCTCTGGGCGCTAAGTACCGACGCGGTCTATCTCGCCGTTGCCCAACTCATCGCCGGCATGACAATCGCATTCTGGGAACTGGGAGTCATGCTCGCAACGCTCGAGCTCTTTGACGAGGACGAACGAACCACGCTGCTCAGCGTCCACACGCTGGGCCAGTGGTGCGCCGGAACCGCCGGCAGCCTCGTCGGCGGAGCGTTGTTGGGACGCTTCGAAGCCAATCTGAGTATGGCCTACTTCATTGTCTTCGTCGCCTCAACCGTCGCCCGCGGAGCCGTCGCCGCCTTGCTCGCTAGCACCCATCGCTCAGGCCTGCCAACCGCCAGCGGCAAGTCGGTGCCAACGCCCGAGCCGACCACGCGCAAAACGCCTTCCACAGGTGTATAATCGCCCCCATTCGGAGAGGTGCCAGAGCGGTTGAATGGGCTAGTCTCGAAAACTAGTATGGCCTCCGGGTCATCGGGGGTTCGAATCCCCCCCTCTCCGTTTCACAATCGAGGGTCGTCAGTTTGTGCCTGTAAAACAGGCCTGAACCGACGACCCTCGATTTCGTTTATGGTGCGTGTCCCCAAAAGTGTCCCCAGTCGGTCAAAACGGCGCGATGGCACTTCAGCACCGAACGGATGCCTTCGCCATTCGTGCCTACTTTGTTTTTTCGCTCAGCGTGCGGGCGGTACCAGCGATGACTTTGCCGCGGCGGTCCAAGCGTCGGCGGCAGCCTTCGAGAAGCCCTTGGGGCCGTCAGCGGCTACGAACCGACGACGCTCGTGACGGAGCACGCCAGCGGCGACCATGAACCGCGTGCAGACCCGTACGCGGTAGTCTGGCAGTTCGCCCAGCGACTTCCGCAGCGTGTCGAACAGCAGCATGAAGTCGAACGGGTCCTTCCGACCGGCAGCGAACTTGACGACCGCGGCGTACACCGCGTGCGGGGTGCGGAACGGCTCGGTCATCGGGCCGCGGTACTCCGTCAGCGTCTCCTGCCCGTCAAACGATTCGACCCGGTACTCGGTGATCCGAGCGCCGGTTCTGCCCTCACGCTTCGGCGGACCGGCGGCGACGCGGGCGAGCTCGGCCTCGACTTGGGTCCGACCGCGGTTGAGGTGGGTCAGCGCGATCGACAGGTCGGCCGCTTTCGCCCCCTCCCGCGCGATGCGGGCTTCGAGCAGCACTTGAACGTTGCCGAGGGATTCGGACCAGGAGTTGGGGGTTGAGCGTGCCAGTTTCAGGAACTCCACAGGAATACGGTATCGCGCCCACGCCTCTGGAGCGACAGTCCTGATGAAACGATCCACTTGGCGTAACAGGGCATTCGGTGAAGCTCCCGTCAACGGGCCACGTCCTTTCGGTCGTTCCTGTCCACCGGCCGCTGGCAGGTTCAGAGTTCCGCCGAGACAGAGCGTGCAATCCGCCCAATACACTATCTAACCACGCTACTGAATACCTCCACCGCCATCGGCCGTTCGATTCATCCTCATCCGAACGCGTAAGCCTGCTCTAAAAGCTCCGCAAGAAACCCGCGCATCCTGGCCTCGGGGGCACCCACCACCATTGCGCGATCCAGTCCTTGATTAATGGTCTCGCATGATGTTTCAGGAAGTAGTACACACGCGTGGCATGCAGCCAAGTTTGCGAGTTGTGAACCCTGCCCGCCAAGATGCTCCGAGCATACTGGGTCAGCTGAACACCACGAAGCCCTTGCAAGAGCCCGCTGAATCACTGGTCCAAGTCTCTCTGGTCTCCCGAGCCGGACTAGGCCGCCAAGAGTACCTTCGGAATCACCGGCAGCCGTGTAGATCATGAATGCGGCCATGGGAGACGAGGTATCGGCCGAAATGTAAAGGCGTTCTCTTAGCGATGCCGTGCTGTAGCCGCATTCGAACACGAGCTGGTTTGTCAGAATGTGCGCAAGAGAGTGAACCATCAGGTAGCGCGAAGCCCAAGCACGACTTACAGCACTTAGGGGAGGTAGTGTCTGGGATACGCCCGCCAAACGCGTCAGAAGTCCATCGTCGATACGCTCGGCGATCCAACTCGCGTGCTCCTTCTGCCATGCAGTGATCCTCTGCTCGTGCAACTCGATGAAAATTCCCTCGCCGAACACCTCCACCGCCGGCAGCCATCGGTCTTGGGGTTGACTTGGTGGGACACGAAACAGCTGCCGCATCGCTGTATCGGGCATGCCCGCAAGCGAACTGTTACTCTGCTCGAGGCGATCGAAGCCATAGAACACCCTCGTCTCCTTTAGCCTCTCGACGAGATTCACTTGCGCAAACCAAGGCGATAAGAGAGACGGGACGGCCGTGCGAATCACGCGTAGATTTGGAATAGTCGCAGGGTCATTGACTTCATTGCGAATAATGTTGAACTCAGCACGCCGGAAAGCCAATAGTTCCGACTCGGGATCGGCTGGCGGCTGGGCACCAGGCGGCAGTGCTGCTGAAGACGGATCGAATAGCCCCTCGAGGACCTCCTCCACCTGCTTCGTCTCGCTCTGGATGCCGCGACTGTCTAGGCCTGCTTTCACCATGGCGACGGTTTCGATGCGCTTGCCCATGCTCCACAAGGTCTTCGCAACGCCCAGTGTGGATTCACCTTCGACCGCATTCCTGAGGGCGGCGATTTGTGGCGACTGAGGCTGAAGATCGGGCAATGCGATGGCTGAAATCGTGCGCGGAAAGTAAAGGTTGGTCTGATTGATTAGCGCGCCGACCAGCGGATTCGCACACCCCTGCTCGCTCGCACCTTCCCCCAACCATGGCCGATCGCCGGGACAGGTGATGCCTGCCTTCTGAAAAGCGCTCTGATCGCCTTGGGCGACGTCCGGCCGGATCGTTGTTCCCGCCAAGGTGCGCCCCTTGCGACCAGAGGAACCCGATGGACACGTCTTGCATTCGATTCTGATGCTGGACAGTTCCGAGCCGCCACGATCGGTCAGGCACAGCCCTCCGTCTGCCGCACACTGACAACCGATCCATTCCTTCCAGGGGTACTCGCACAGGTGGCCTCCTGCGCAGACGGCGACGAACCGCACCGGCTGCCATCGTCCTCCCCCAGCGGGGTTCTCAATCCTCGAGGTGTGGAGGTTAAACCGCCGCATCTCGCCGGTGCGAGTGTGCCGATACCAGCGCGGAAATCTCTGCGCTGGAACGTTCAGCATGGCGTTCGGAGGCGCGGTCGTCCCACGACGTACATACCGGTAGTCTGGCGGGGTGCAGAAGCGATCCACATGTAGGAGTGCGGACAAGCGTGGTTCACTCCGTTCGAACTCCGCTCGGCTCTCACACGGAACCAACCCAAGCGTCTGCTCCCAACGCAGGAACCAATGGTCGAGCCCGCACACGACATGAGGAATACCACGTCGGTCCGTGTAGATACTACCCGGCCCAAAGGGCGCAATCAGTTGGCCGATGCGAACCTGTTTGCTTGCCATGATCTATTCCTCTCAGGGGTTGCCGGGTTGGCCGGGTGCGGCTGACGGTGCTGGAGCAGCAGGAGCCATGGCGGGAATGTAACCCTGATCGATGCACAGTTCGGCACTTCCGTCTACTTGACGCATACTGGTGGGTACAACCACACCGCGTTGGCGCTGTGGGAGCGTCGCAAACTGCCCTGGCCAGAGCATCAGGTACTCACCATCGACGGTCTGAGGGAACTCCTCCCAAGCCTGTGGGTTCAGACTCCACTTGTGCTCGAGATCGCTGCGGACGCGATCCATCTCTTCCAGTGACCTCTGGATGTCCTCGGGAGCTTGAATGGTTTGGCACCGATCCCGCAGCAGCTGAAAGGCCGTATCCACAGCACCGGCGTAGGCGGACACGTTCTGGACCGATGCGTTGCTCTGCTGCCGAGCCCAAGTGATCAATGCTCCTGGTAGAGCTCGCTGAATAGCAGACAGCGCAAAGGGAGTCGCTGATGTCGGTTCGACCCGCTCGTACAATCTGCGGTGGTAACTGTGGAACTGTTCGAAGTGCGAGCGGTCGCGGCTTTTGGCGGGGCTGTAAAGCATGAGGATCAGGCCAGCACGCTCCCACCAGCGACGGCCAACACGCCCCGTCACCTGAATGTAGGTCGCTGTCGTTTTGGGCTGCCCCACCACGCCCATCAGCGAAAGCCGATCGATGTCAACGCCAACCTCAATGATGTTCGAGGCCAAGCATGCGTCTATGACATCTGAGCTTTCGGCAGCGGTGTAAGGCGTGGATAGCCGATCCATCATGCCCACGATCTCGGACTGCGACAGCCGACTGGTGAGTTCTTCGACGATCCGCACGTTGCGGCGGTTATCATGCGCAAACCCCTCGCGGTTGAACATGAACTTCAGCCGAGAGCGGATGTCTGAATCGAACAGCGTCTTTGCCCCGCCGAGTTCGCGAAGACTGTTATAGAACACCAGCAGAGTCCACCAAGGGTCGCGGTGATCCGCAGCGAAGGCATAGGGGCGGAACAGCGCCGCTGAGAATGACCGAACTTGTGTCGTGAGTACTGAGCCATAGTCACTGGCGTGTATTCCCAAGTAGAGCCGTCCCTCGCGGATGCGTCCTGAATCATCTCTCGCATAGGTGCCGAAGAAGGAGTCGCCCATCAGAAGGCCGGGGGATGGGAACAGGCTGGTGTGCTCACGGGCATACAGCGACTTGACCTGATCCGCCGCCCCACGGATGGTGGCTGTCGACGCGATGAGCTTTGGCTTGACCCAGTTGTCGTCCATCTGAATGGAGCACAGTTGCTCGAAGACGCCTTCATAGAGCGCATACACCGTCCCAAGCGGTCCGGAGATCAGGTGCAATTCGTCTTGGATGATCATCCCTGGCGGGAACGCGTACTGATGCGACTGGCCTCCCGAGATTCTGCGACCGAACAGGGAGCCGGCGGCCGGACGATACGCGACAATCGCGAGCTTGTCGGCCGTTCCTATGACAAGGGATGGCGGTAAGCGGTAGATCCTCTCGTCGATTACTTCCACCGGCAACCAGTGTTGGAGGCTCTCCTGCCCAAAGGAACAGGCTGGGTCAGTGCAGTGCAACAACGGCCCTTCATTGGGCACCTCCGTGATTCCCCTCATTCGGGCAGCATTCCACTGGTTCTGACGTATGCCGTTTGGCCGCGGCCCGTCGAAGCGACCGATCTCTGCGCGACACCAAGGACACTCGGTAATGATGAGCGGGTTACCGTCGATGTCGCCCCTGCGGTACTCATTGAGCTCAGTTCTTGCGCCGTCGATCTTGTTCGGCGAGCCGTCGCCGCCGATCCACAGTCCAAGCGAGAACCGCTGGCCAAGGATCGCCGGTGCGATGCCATGCTTGTCGGGACTGCGCCGCAGGAATTCCATCGCACAGATAAGGCTCGCAGCGCGCTGGAATTGCTGAGTCGTAAGCATTCTGAGCGTGTAGCGCATTAGAACATTAGTACCATCCCGGTGTGGCCCTTCGCTTCCATCGGCCATGAGAAGACGCTCGTGGAACATGTAGAAAGCCATGACGGCCAAATAGGCCTCCGTTTTGCCGCCGCCGGTGGGAAACCAGATCAAGTCCACGATGTCTCGATCTGGCGACCGACCGTCCCTAACTCCATCCAGCGACATCAGGAGGAAAGCGATCTGGAAGGCTCGCCAAGCCCCCAAGCGGCTACTTTCCATGGCGGCGGCATAGAGGTCCCATGGCGACTGGTGAGGTCCCTGTGGACGAACGAGACGGCTGGCCCCATCCCAGTGGAAAGGCCGCTTTTCCAGTTGTTTGGTTGCGATCTGCTGGAGCAACATCGCCAGATTGGCCAAACGGAAGGCGCGGCGGACCCGTGAGTCATTTCGAAGCAGCGCAATGCCGGCATTGATCCGCTCGAGGCATGTCTCACATGCGTTGAGGTGGCGCGTCGCCACAGGCCCGAACTGCACATCGGGTGTGTCCGCGACTTGCTGCCGCCCCCGCTGAATCCATGCTGCGTATTCGGAAGCAAGGCTATCTAAGGACTGCCATGCTGGCCCCACCCCGTCGTCCGACAGGGATGCCAGTGCCCGCATGGAGAGTTGCAGCCGGTTACCCTGCGCGTCAACGATGTCGGGGGTCATGCTCGGCAGTTGGACGGCCGGGAGGATATCAGCAAAGAGCAGATCAGGAGACTGGCCTGGCTCCACGTCCCATCCAGCAGCGCAGCCGTGACCAATTCCCCAAGTTGCAGACTCTCGGTACAGCAGGGCCAGCGACTGTTCTTCCGCATCAAGCTGCTCGAAAGGACGCTGACTTTCTGGATACTTTTGAATGCTGCCGTTTCGCGCCGATACCTCGAAGTAGGACTGATAGAGAACGCTCTCGTGCGGCTGTTGCGCAGCCGTCGCGGTGGTCGAGTTACGCAACACTACGGTCAGAAGCCACGCTCCCTCGCTCCTCTGGGATCGCGGGAACACCTCGACGCGGAGTCGGAGAGGAGAGCCCTGCGGCATCAGCACGTCCCGGCGGAGTACTTTGCCGTGCATCAGTTCGTTGCGGTGAATTGTGATCTCACAGTCTGAAGGCACTGCCGGCAGCCGCCTCCACATCGGGCCTTCCTGAGGCCGCCCCAGCTCATCCGTCCAGCGACGCTTGCACGACTCGTATCTGCCATTCACGGGAAAGGGGGAAGATGAGTCCGCCTGCCAAGTGAACCGACGTGCACGCGGGAGTCGGATGATAATGCAACCTTCGGCACCCAGTTGAGCACAAAAGGAGAGTCCCAGCGTTGACGGGTGGCGAACATCGGGACTGGTGACTTCAAAGTCATCTGACCCATCGGAACCGTGAATATCAGTGACGGAAGTGCTGTCCGAACCTGCCTCTGCGGCGGTCTCTACCTCTGACTGCTCAATCTCGGCACCGATCGTGTCTGTGGCCTGTAAAGCGATCACGTCAGGTGACGCGACGGCAGGAGTGGCGGCCATGAGTCCAGCCCCGGGGTGCAGTAGACCTACGCCGTACTTTCGGTGCGGCGTCTCTCGATCGTAATACAATACCTCTTCCAATTCTGCCTGCGCGTCCGGCCGCCATACCAGAGGCCCACGGCGCGCCGCAGTGCTATCGACGAAATCGCCGTTGACGAAGGTCGCGACCGCTGGCTCTGATAGTCGCCTTGCTGGACCAACGATCTCCCCACGGAGCCACTCAATCATGTCTGATCGTTCACTCATGTTGCCGTGCCTCCAGCAAGCCATCCGCAGAGCACCGCTTCCGACCGCTTGTCACACAGAACACGCACGCATTCTGTTGCACGAGTCATGCCGGTGTAAAACAAGTCGCGTTGAAACGCGAGGCCCGTGAGCATGACGTCTGTGAGGATAATGATCTTATTCTCCATGCCCTTGAATGCATGCACACTGGCGTAAGACTGACCCTCCCCGGTCTGCCACGCGGGGCGTAGCTTGTAACCGGCGCGCTTCAAGTGCGACGCGGCACTGGATTCGTCGCTACAAAACGACAGTAGCGTCACATCCGACGGCTTATAGCCAAACTCCTTCATGTCCCCGAGCCACTGCTTTAGTTTTTCGAGTTCAGCCTCGTTCGAGTCATAAAAGTAGATGTCGTAGTTCTGAAGCCCGCCACCCGTGCGCAGGTACCCTGAATACACGTCCTCGGACACGCCTCCGAGCCGCAAAGCCGTCTCGCCAACGATCCGGTAGTTTCGGCAGTTTTCGGCGAGATGCCACCTAACCGGGCGTGCGACGCTTTCGATGTCAGCTAGCGTCTTCTCCATCGGTTCGCGATCTCCCAACACCTGATGGTCGAAATCGCCAAGAAGCGCGAATGAACCTCCACCGATGCCGCCGCGGAGGAACTGTGACAGACAGCTCCAGAGGCGTGGTCTGGCAAGAAAATCCTGTGCCTCGTCCAGAACTAGGTAGTCGAACGCCGCAGAGGCCTTCAGGTCCGGATCAGTCAGACGGTCCTCAAGCTGCTCTGGGAGATCGATCTCCCAGAACGAAGGCGATGGTGACGCCGGGATCGCGACACCGGTCATCTCCGCCATGATGCGTATGGCACGTCCAACGATCAGGTTTGGGGGGATGATGCCGTTCTGAGCGGTTCGCTGTCGCATCCACTCGCCAACGAGATGGTTGAAGCACAGCAACGCCACACGCTTACCCTTGTCTGCCGCCCGCCGGGCAAGCTCGATCGCAATCAAGGTCTTGCCCGTTCCCGCACCGCCAGAGACCACGAGACGGGCGTTGCGATCACAAAGCCGTAGAACAGGTCTCTGCTGCTCACGCAGCATTGCAGCCGCCTGCTCCTCGCGTCGCCGAACTTCTTCGCGTGCATCCGGTCGGCGCATTTGTACGGGTACACATGCTTTGACCATGGCGTCAAGGTCAGCGGCCGTCAGAGCCGAGGTCATGTGTTGGAGACTGCGGTCGGCCTCTATGCTTCGAGAGAGCCTTGCCTTAAGGTTGGCGCAGAAGGATGCCGAATCACCAAGCGCTCGGAATGCTCGGTTGTCCATCAGCTCCCACGGTTGAACGGACAGATTGGGACCAACATCAAATCTCGCCCGCGGGAAAATGCAGCAGTGCGCGACCGGCACCTCGGCATACCGGGGGGCCAAGTCGCTCATGCGTCGATAGAACGTGAAGCGGGCATCCGCCGCTTGCTTGAACGGGGACCGGCTGATCGTAGGCGGATGCCACCTCTCGCCGTCGAACGCAATGTCATTGTGGGACTTGACTTCGATGCAGAGAATACCTGTGTCCGGGATGACAACGATGAAATCGACCTCGGTTCGCCGCTCGCGGTTCCACGGCGCCAGGTCAAGCGCGTGGAAGACCACCCATTCAGCGGGGCCGCCAGCAATTACGTTGAACACGTCTCTCTCGCCGGGTGGTGTAGTCTCATCCACAAACGATGGGATCATGCGCGCCATTGATCGCTCCTGCTGAGCTCACAAAGCACCTTGAGTTCTCCCTGCGGTGCCTGAAACCCTTCCTCAATCGCTCGTACTCGGTAAAACCTGAACACGCCACGCAGGTGCTGCGTCTCAGGAATGGAGATCTCAAAAGCGTCTTGGCCCACCTGCGCCTGAATCAACTCACCGAGCTCACGGAGAGATCCCAGCAGCTCGTCATCGACGATCTGCTGCTCGTTAACGCCCACTTGGATCGCCTCTCCTCGCGCGCGTCGGACTTCATCCCAAGCAAACTGCCACCATGCCGCGCGGTGCTTGTACGCCGTATGAGTCGCATCAAAGTCGAGTCCCAATACCTTGATCAACATCTCAAAGTGCCGGATTTGCTGGGGAGCGTGAATTACCGTGGAAGGCGGCCTGCACCAATGTTCGATGCGCGAGCGCAACTGAAGTAATGTCAGGCCGGCATCCATTAGTCTCTTCGCCAGCCCAGCCGGATCACGACCATACTCCGCACGCAGTGCTTCCTTCCACTTACAGCTGAACTGGCCTTCTTCGGCTTGCAGTCCTACTAGACGCATGTCATCCACAACCGGGAGTATCACATACATTCCGTTCTGGAGTGTCTCCCCTGGCAGGCGATGCTCGATGGAAAGCGCTTGGGAATCGTACGACAGGACCCGCGAGTGGGGTGGATACAGGATGCCGTGTACGTCGTCTACCTGCACTAGCGTGGCTCGCTGCAGGTCAACGGCTCGAGTGAGTTGGGTATACACTTCGAAATCATCTAGGTCCGGCAAGTTGCCTTGCTTGCTCATGGACTCGTCTCGCGACCGCGTCTCTTGCATCGCCCACTGAAGGTGAAGGCCCCGGTTCAAGCCCTCTGCGACGGACTTTCCAATGTGACTGTCGCCATCCGTCGTAGGCGTCGCCACCGGGTCGTATCCGAACCCTGGCTCATCGCCGCAGCCGGTCCACACTACCTGTACGAGAGTGTCAAAGCGCGGAGCCGTGAGAAGTGCATCCGGCGCCGCGCCCCAACCACGGGATCGAAGAGGTCCGACCTTGATGAGGGCATCGAATGGTTCCGTCTCCCTGTACTCGGCTACGGAGTGAAGGAATCCGTGGTCCGGCACTCTTGCGAATCCGAATTCGCTAGACAGAGAGTCAAAGTGTTCACGAGATCGCCTGTGACAGTAAATACGGATAGATCGATTGTTCTCAAGAAGTGTCTTGATACTGTTCGCAACAGCCGCTCGTACTGGATTATGCCGTGTCATCAACTCGTCGGTGGTGAGGCGAGCATTCTCGATGTGGTTGCGCATGTCCCGGCCCCATCGCGCTTCGATGTCTCGCGGCTCGCCCACCTCTGCGAGAAGTCGCGAAATTGCATCGTCGAAGCGCACCGGCACCGTCAACCATTCCGAGATCACTGAGCGAAGTCGGTCGGCCCACTCCTTCGCGTCCCAGTCGTCTCCCTCGTTTAAAGACACAATTATGGCCCGGGTGCTTCGTCGCAGATCGCCGAATGCCGCTGAAGCGATTTCGTGGCGCTCAATCGAGCATACGGGCCGCTCCGCGAAGAAGTCGAAGAGCCGCGATGCGGTCACTGGCATGTGTGCCTCCTTTTCAGGACGGAAATGCTAATGCCGCGAGGTTTCGGCGGCAGCCCGACAAGTTCGGAATGGTCGTACCATTGCCGCAGAGTCTCCAGTTTCGCGCCGATCGCCTCGAGCCTGTCTCGTTCCATCGTTCTGTGGACGACACCAATCACGTCGCTATTCGCGAAATCTGTCCCGTCAGTGACCTTGAGGAAGGCCGTGTCGCCATCCGCTATCACAACCTGCGGCGCGCCCGACTGACGATCAAAAGCCTCGGTGCGCGAGTTATAAAACATAACACGCGATATTGTGTCTGGCATCCAGCCTTGAACTGTAAGCAGCTGACTCAGGTCCGCTTCCAAGCCATTAGCACGCAATCGCACAGCCTGCATGCTGTCCCTAGTCGGAGCGGCGCCACTTGCACGCCCGGCAAGACATACCTGTGAGTACGTGAGCGACAGATTCGAGGCTGCGATATCGCCTCCCTTTGACACTAGCCGGGAATACAACTCCGCGTACGGAATCTGCTGGCCACCGAGAAGGGCTACAGGTGGCTCGCCGTGTATGCTCCACTTCGTCGCCAATTCGCGCGGGATGTTTATGCGACGGCGATTCCGACTCCGGAGCTTTCTCGCCATCGGCTGGCCACTCTCATTAAATCCGTCGAACATCCATGATCCTGGCTCCACGCTGTATCGAAGCGTAACCTCCGACGCGGCTTCACGAGCCAATCGCAGCAGTCGCCGATAATGCGCAGAAATGTCGTTGGCATCGTTGATCTCGATGCACTTGCGCATCGCACCAAGAGTGACCAATCCGGCAGCGGCAGAATCTGACGGCATGGAGATGACCGCGATCCTGCGGGACGCACGCGGTTGGTCTAGCCAAGCAAACCCGAACTCGATGAGAAAAGACGCCCAGTCGGGGATGGTCCGCCATGGACTATGTGCTTCTGAAAACTCCATGGTGGTAGGCCACTCTCCCTCTAGCTGTTGGATTCCCTTTCCCGAAGTCTGCGGATCTCGCCGGTCACGGCACATCTAAAAACGCTATCAATCGTGATTGAAGTCGCCGATGGGAGCGGGAACGCGTATCGCACTCCCAGACTACTAGCACTTTCCAACCGTCTCGACGCAACCGACTCCTGACCGCCGTATCCCGTGCGATGTTGCCTTCGAACTTAGTTTTCCAGAACGCAGTACGCGTCTTGGGCTCGGCACGACCATTGGCGCAGTTATGCCGATGCCAAAAGCAGCCATGCACGAAAATCACCTTACGACGGCTCGGAAACACAATATCCGGACACCCCGGGAGATGTTTCGAGTGCAGGCGAAAGCGATAGCCGGCCCGAAACGCTAATCGACGGACGATCAACTCTGGTGTTGTGTTCTTCGATCTGATTCGACTCATGAGGTGTCGTCGTTCGGTGGTGCTCAGCGAGTCGGCCATAGATTCAAACCCAGTTTTGTTGCATTCCATCGTACACAAGCGACGCGATCTTCCGGGCTATGAGTGGCGGGACGGCATTGCCCACTTGCCGATACTGCTCGGTCCGTGGCCCCTCAAAGAAGTAGTTGTCAGGGAATGTCTGGATACGGGCGGCTTCGCGGACGGTCATGCTGCGGCACTGAGACGGGTCATAGTGGATGAAATAGTGGCCGTCTTTGGAAATGTGCGAGGTGATTGTTGTCGCAGGCGAACTGGCAAGTTGAACCCGGAAGCGGTCATTGAAGAGTCCGGACGCAAGCGCCTCGTCCACATTCAGGTGATCTGGTAGAAGCGCCGCCGGGAAGTTCTTTAGACGCGGCGAGAATTTGCGCACGCTTCCGTATGCGGAGACGAACAAGTAACGGTGGAGATCGTCGGAACGGTGCGAGCGACTCTCGTGGTTACATGCACCGCCGAGTTTGGGGTCGTGGAACCACTCCGGCTTGAATCCCGGCGCGGCCTCGCATCGCATGAAGCGTTGGCCTCTTCCCTTATGCATATGCGTGGCGCGATCGAGTGCTGTGCGAATGGCATCGGCGACGTCTGCGTGCCCGTTGCCTGCGATGTACTTGAACCACGGCTCGTTCAGCGCCGATCTGAGAAAAGCCCTCCAACGTTCGGGCGAATCCTTCTCCTTCGAGAGGCCACTTCGGACCTTGGGAAGATCGTCGATCGCCTCCTTGCAGGTGACCCTCGCCGAACGATTGGTGAGGCGGCGGGGCAGCCGGGTGGCATTCCCGAAATCCGACTCGAGGACGCCCAAAATGATGAGCCGATGACGGGCTTGAGGAATGCCGTGTCGCTCGCACTCGACGACGAACTGCTTGGCGTGACCGACATCCGAGTAGAGCTGGTCGTCGCCGCCCTCGCCTCGCGAGAGCGCGAAGAGCCGGTAGCGATGCGTGCTGCCCGGGGGTCGCTGGAGGTCATTCGCGATCTGCTCAAAGACGCGCGTGCCAGATTCCGAAGTGGCCGAGAGCAGACCCTTCACGTTCTCCATTATAAATACCGAGGGCGCGTGTACCGCCAGCAGTCGCAGATACTCCTTGTAGAGCGTGTGCCGTTTGTCCTTGTAGAACGCCGCCGGATCTTCGCCAAGCATGCGAACGCGTCCGGCGAGCGAATACGCTTGGCATGGCGGCCCCCCGACGAGCACCCACGCCGGTCGGTTCTTCCTAGGACCCAAAGCAGCCGTAATGCGTCTGTCCACCTCTTCTGCCACGGAAGGGCGGAGTTCCTCCTTCCACGCCTCGGCCAATGCCAGCTTTCCCTCGGCGGGGAAGGAATCGAGCAGCGATTGGCAGGTCTTGCCCTTCCACTTGTCTTCCCCACGCAGATACTCGTAGTATGCTGAGGGCACGGTGCCATGATCGAACTGGCGGAAGAAGCTTCGCAGGAGGAGCGTTCGATGTGCGTACTCGTCCATCTCGATGGACAGTTTGATTGTGAACGGGAAAGTACCCGCGGATGCCCTGAAAGCCGAGAATCCCTCGCCTAGGCCTCCGGGGCCAGCGAAGATGTCAATGACTGGGATGCTGTGGTCTCTCTTCACGATCAGATTACACCTGGGAGGAAAGCATGCGTTCTCTGCGAGCACAGGAAGCGTAACAACATCTGGTTTCCAGTTCTCTTCCGAAAGCCACTGGACAGAACCTCACGCGTCAAGCTCCACGACGACGTACCGCTCTCCGGTTCGGCTCTGAAACCCCTTGGCCTCATGCTCCGCATCCTCGCGACACCGCCAGCCGGTCTTCAAGTCTGGGTTGCGGTAGAAGGTGTTGCCCTCGGTGTCGGCGACCACCCACCATTCCTCGTCGCCGCTGGCGAGCACGATGGTCTTGGCAGCCCGGGCTTTGTCGAAGTCCTCCTCGCTGTCATACTCGCAGAGGGCATCGCCGGAGAACACCATGTACTTCCCGTCGCCGCGCCAGTACGCGGCGAGCCAGATTCCGCCACCGCTGTCCCACGCTTCGCCGCTGAACACTTCGGCGAGGGCTTTGGCTTGCTGTTCGTTCATGCAGTTCTCCACCTTCATCTTGATCATTGTACTTCGACCGCGACCGCGCCGAGGAACCGCCGTAATGGCTGCCTGCTCAGAGACTTTGGCGCAACCCTCACGCCTTCAGCGATCTCTCCACCCACGCCTCGCTCAGCTTCGCCACCGCGGGTGACCACCACGGGTTGATGCGCCATCGCCCCGGGCGAAAATCCTCGATACGCCCGGCCTTGCGGAGTTCGATGAGGTGCGAGAGCAGATTGATCCCGACGATAAACTCCGTGCGCTCGCGCATGAACCCTGCGAGGCGGCGGTTCAGGCGGAGGATGGTGCGGGTGCGGATGCCGGGGCGGTGGTGAATTTCGAATAGCACCAAGTCCTCCATCAGGTCGCGCTCCCAGTCGCCTGACTCGGTCTGCCACTCCGAGCGGTCGATTAGCTCGCCGCGGTACATGTCGGCCAGCGGGATGCCGCGGAGGGCGCCGCCGCGGTATGGGATGTGGAACGCGAGATCGATGGGGTTCTTCATGCGGAACCGGGGCGCATAGGCGAACGTGGCGCGGAGGCTCTCGTGCGTGTCGAGCCAACGCATCAGTTCGAGGTACGAAGGGTGGTCCTTCGCCGGGAGCGGCTTGCGCGTTGGCGGGATGCTCGGGCGCAGACGTTCCTTGGGAGGCTTGAACTTCATCTTCACGTAGGGCATTTCCACGCGGCCGTACTGCTTCTGCATCACGCTGCGGCCCACCGCCTCGCAGCCGCGCTCGTACCACGCACGCAGATACTCCGAAAGTTCAACAGCCTCGTCGTAAGCCTTGCGCGAGTGATGCGAATCGTCCTTCACGCGATTGAGCAGCATCTGCAGGGCCTCCCACTTCACGCGCGACGGCTCGTTCAACAGGATCTTTGCGTCTTGGACGAAGCTCACTGGCCACCTCCGTTCCCGTTGAACGTCGGCCACTGCGGAAGCAGCTTCTCCTCAACGATGGCGCGGCCCGCGTGGGTCAACATCCAGCCCCCGCCTTGGCTGTTGCCGAACTTGGTCACCAACATGGATGGAGCGGACATCATGCTCGCCAGCTGCGCCTTCGCGGTCAGGAGCAGGGCATCGGGATCGAGCGTCTTGACCATCGCCTTCAGCGGCTTGAGCCACCAGTTGAGATGCACGTCCGAGACGCGGTACACGTTGTGGGCGCTGGCACGCACGAGGATCAGGTCCTCGATGAGGTCGAGCTCCCAATTCGCGGAGATCGGCGCCCACGGGCGGTCAATGAGCCCGGCCTCATACGCCGGCGCAAGGTCGCGGAGGCGCGTCACCGTGCCGTCGCCGTGCTTGAAGACAAAGTCCTCGGGGCCGCTGGGGGGCAAGATGGCGTCCGCCGGGTTCTCAGCCATCCACGCGGCGACCTCGGTGTCCAATCGCTGCGGCGGCTCGATCGGGCGCGTCGGCTCGCCGACCTCGACACCGACCGGGTCGGGCTTGCCGAGCTTCTCCAAGCGAGCCTGATGGCGGAGCGTGATCTGCGTGCGGCCATAGCTCTGGCGGCAGTGGTTCGCCGCGTTCCACAGCCCGGACACCAGTTGCTCGCCCCACTTCACCATCTCGGGATTCTCGTGGACCAACTGCTGGATGTGCATAACCGCCTCCTGCACCTGCTCTTCGAGCTTGAAGACGGTGCGCACCAACTCTTGCGAGGTCGGCTTCACCTCGGCCGGGATGTTGAACGTGCAGCGCTCGCTGGGGTCGGTGATGGCCACAAGGGTGTCCCACTCCTCGTTGAACCAGCGGCTGTACGCCTCGACGTACTGCTTGAGCGAGGGGCGGTGCTTGGGGTGGCGCTCGTAGAGGTCGATCAGGCTGCGCGAAGCGAGCTTGGTGAGGGTGAGGGCCTGGGTGAGTTCCGAGATGGCCACGTTGTGACGACGACGGTCTTCGATCTTCATGCGAATCTCCCTGTTTGACGGGTTCTTTGGCCATCGGCCTTGACAAGCAGCCGTATTAGCCATCTAATTACCCCTCGACGGACAAGGCCGTCAAGAGCGCGGCGCGGAATTCCGCGCGAGATTCTGAAACAAAGTGATCAGCTTGCAAGAACGCAATCTGATCCACAGCGGAGAGCACGCAATGTCAAGCAAACAGCAGCCGAGGCCCATCACCGGAGCCGCCGTGCGGGCTTACCGAAAACTGCTCGCCTTGAACCAGGCCGATTTCGCCGCAGCAGTGGGAGTGAGCCAGGGGTTGATCAGCCAGTGGGAATCTGGCGCGGTCACAGTCGGCCCAGACTCCCAGCGTCGCATGTGGGAGGCCTTTGCAAAGCACCCCGAGCACCCGCTAGGGAAGTTCATGGACAAGTTCGCTGCGGAATCGCGAGGCCGCGCCCCGCTGGCGTCGAACCCCAAGAGCCGCTCCCTCTCGTTGCTCGTCTACCGCTGGCGGGAGGACTTCTCCCTCGACGCCGACCCCAACCAGTGCGAGGTGGTGGGCATGGTGACGCTCAACCTCGACGCCATGGCCGAGGCCATCGCACTGGAGATGCCCGCCGCACGAGACAAGCGGGGCGACATCGTGGCGTTCGTTCGAGAAGGCGACTCGGCACCAGAAGAGCCAGGTCAATGGCTCGTGCAGCAGCGGAGGGGAGCCGGCGCCGGCCAGGTGCTGGTCGTTGAAGTGAAACGCGGCGGGTCGTCCCCGCCGCGCTCGAAGGTCATTCTGCCCAGCGGCGCAACCTATGACCCATCGGCGGTCGAAGCTGCGTTTAGGGCTGTTTTCCGAGGTATATGCCTTTGATCATGCAGCGCGCCGGCGCAGACGCTGCGGCGGAACGACGAACCAGAGTCGGCGTTCCGCGCCCGCCAGCGGATGGGCCTCGGCTACGGCTTTGTATACAGAGGTGCAGTCGAGGCCCATCGCTTCTGAGGCCTTGGCGGCCGATCCGCTGGCCCAAGGGGGGATGCACGCGACGATCTCGACCTTCAACGTCGCAAGATCGACCGTCATGCTCTCGATGAACGTCGTCAGCAGTTCGCGCAGATGCGCGGCGGGCAGTTCTCGTAGCGCCTCCGCCTGCTCGACTTGGACGGCGATGACGGCATCCACGAACTTCTCGACATCGGAGTCGGAGAGCGCGGCCGGCGTCGCCATCGCTCTCAGACGCTCCGCCGCCTCGCGGCGCGCGGCTTTCAGTTCGGCGAGCTTGGCGCGGACAGCCGACTCATCCTCTCCATCGAACTCATCGAGGGCGACAGCGATGCGGCGGTCGAGGCGACGGACCTCGGCGGCCAGCGCCTCTCGATCCTGACCATCGCCGGCGCGGCGGCGGACGGCGGCCTTGTACTCGGCCGCAATCCCATCTCGCAGCCCGGGCATCGAGAGCATGAGGCATTTCGCCAAGTAGAGCGCGGTCGCTTCAAGCGGCTCGGCCGGGACCATGCGGCGAGCAACTTTATCGCTCGTCGGACTGCTGAAGGACTTGCTGACAGCGTAGTAGCGAGCCTCGTCATGGCGACCCTTGCGGCGGCCAGTCATGGTCCTGCCGTCGACGGTCTTCAAGATTCCCTTGAGGAGGAAGTCAGACCCATGATGTTTGTCTCGCGCGGTGCGCTCGCGCCCGCTCTTGAGGTCATCGAGGATGCATTGATGATGCTCAATGGCGAGCATGCGCAGGTCCGGCGGCAGGAACTCCGCCAGCTCGCCATACTCGACGACGACCCATTCGGACGACGGCCTCATCGTCTGCGCAGGGCGGCCGCTCGCGGTTCGGCGGCCCTTCGGCGCCTCGGAGGGCTGGTCAGCCGCGCGGGCGTAGTAGAGAGCCATGGTCGAGCGGTTGGCGACGCCGCGGCCCGAATAGACCGGGTTGTCGATGATGGCTTTGACCGTCGAGAGGCTCCAGGCTTTACCCGTCGGAGATGGGATGCCTCGATCGTTGAGCTGCTTGCAGATCGTCCAAAAGCCGACTCGGTCGCTGAAGTAGCGTCGGTAGATGGAACGAACGACCTCAACCGCGTCGGGCTCGCCAGGAATGAGACGAACGCGCTCATGCTTCTGCTTTCTGTAATGCGCCGGCGCGCCCGAAGTCTGGTTGCGACCGTAGCGGTCCAAGACCTCGCCGGTCGTCGGATGCAGACGCGTCTGCGTCCCGTCCGTATAGTTGGTTCGGATGACATGCAGCGGCCGACCGTCCTCAGAGACGTACAACTTGTCGATTCCGAACGGCGAGATCGACGTATGAGATTTGCGGCCAGATTCAATGGCCGACTGCGACCCGCGGGCGACGCCCATGGCGATCGACTTGGCCTGCTGCTTCGCGACGACGGCGTCGAGGGCGTCCTTGACCTCGCCGAAATCGCTCTTGGGCATGTAGCCCATCGCGGAGACGACATCGATTCCCGCCTGCTGAAGGTCGTATCGCAACTTTGCCGAATGGCCCGCGCCAGCGCGGCTGAATCGGCTTGCGTCTTGGACGAGGATGATGTCAAAGTCGTTCCTCTCGGCCTTTCTCTTAATTAGAGCGGCGACGACGCGGTCAAGATTCTCGGCGACCGATCCCGAAACCCCCTCAAGGCGAAGCACATCGACCTCGACCATGCCGTTCTCGACAGCGAATCGGCGGATCAGCCTCAGCTGATCGTCGATGCTCGTATCCGCCTGCCCCTTGGTACTGCAGCGCACGAGCGCGATGTACCTCTTCCCTTCAAGCCTTGGATCTTTCATTGGACTTTCTCCTCGCGGCCCCGCAGTTGAATCTCGACGACATCGGCAACGACGCGCTGCAGAGCCGCATGGAAACGCTTCTCCGCCTCGACCGACATCGGGCGCGCAATCATCGCGCCCGCCATGAGGCCCTTGGTCATACGTCGTCGCCCAACAGGGGCGGAGGTTGCGGCTTGGGCGGACCCATGGTCGTCACCATTAACTTCAACGGGCACGGAACAACTCCTTCTTTGATCTTCAAGATTTCTTGTGCGGCGGAATCTGAATCCGCTTCACGGCGTCGAGCGCGGCATCGTCGTACAGCGAGAAGTACAAGTCCGTCACGGTGCTATCGCTGTGACCCAGCAACCCGCGGACGTAGCGCTCAGGCGCGCCGCCCTTGGCGAGCTGCGAGCAGAAGAAGTGGCGGAACGAGTGCAGCTTGAACCGCTGGTTCTCGCCCAGCTTCAGCGTCTTGGCCGCGACGCGGAGGCGGTTGAGGCACTTGCTGACATTCAGCGGTTCGATGCCTTCGGGATCAAACTGCGACGGCGAGCGGGTGAAGATGCGGTCGGTCTTGCGGGGCAGTCCCTTCAGCACGGGCAGCAACTCGGGATGGATCGGGATGCGGCGGATACCACCGGTCTTGGTCGTGCCCTGCGAGCCGCCGCGGCGGATCAGCAGGTGGCCGCCATCCTCGCCGAACACCACGTCTTCCCAACGCAGTTCGGCGGCCTCACCAATACGGCAGCCCGTGTACGCGAGGAAGGTGAACAAGGGGCGATCCTCGTCGTCAGCGGCGGCCAGTAGCGCGGCCATCTGCTCAGCGTTCGGACAGAACTGCGGCGTGGGCGCGGGCTCGGGCAGCGAGATGTGATCGAAGGGGTTGGATGGGATGCGCTTGAGCCGCGCCGCCCACTTGAACATCTGCTTGACGATCACGAGGTGGCTGTACACGGTCTTGGGGCTCAGCTCCTGCTTCACGGCCCACTGGCGGTACCGCCAGAACTGCTGTTCGGTGACTTTGCGCGCTTCCATTGCAGACCTTTCTCACAGACCCCCGCAAAGTCCGCCAACACGCGGGTGTACTTGGTGCTCGTCTTGTGCGACCGCCCGCGGGCAACGAGCATGTCGAGGTACTCCTTCACCAGTTCAGCGACGGTGATCACGACCGGCGCCGCAGTGGAGTCTCCGCGGACCAGAGCGCGGTGCAGGTCCTGGGCGGCTTTGAAGGCGTCGTTCTTGAACGTGGTCTTCAGAGCCTTCACCTTCAGCCGACCTCCATCGAAGTACACGGCGCACCAGCGGCTGCTCTTGCGCGGCTTGCCGCCCTTTCCCGGCAACACGCGCTTGGCGATGTAGACCGCTGGGTTCTGGGTACCCTGAACATGCTCTCGATCGGCGAGCTTCATGAGTCAGCCATCGCCTCCTGCATGAAGGTGTCGCGCCAGAAGCGGATGGGCTTGCGGCTCTTCACCGATTTGCGGACGCGCCCGATCGACACCCATCTCTTCAGGGTCGATGGAGCGATCCGCATCAACGCGGCGGCTTCTTCCAACGTCAGCACGATCGGCGGCGGTTCCTTCAACGAGGCAAAGGTGGCGCGGATGAGGTCTAACGTCAGCCGTGCCATGCCCAGCATCACCGTGCCATCCTCGGCCCGCGGATACTGGAACTGGAGAGCGGCCCCAAGAACATCGGTGACGATCACCCCGGGCTGCAGTTCGACGCCGAGCTCGCGGGCGGCCTCGTAGCAAGGGCAGGTCAGGATCGCAGGAGCCGGTGCAAAGCCATCTGCGACGGCCGCTGGGTCCATTGCCTCGTCGACCGACGCGATCAGGCGGGTTGGCGGCGACGTTGGCAGCGCACCGGTCTTGAAGAGAGCCTCAACGAGCAAGCCGATGCGGGCAAGGCGGTCTACCGCGCCCTCGGACAGGGATGCGTCGTCTATAGCGGTGCGAGGGTCGGAGCTCATGCACACAGCATAGTTACAGAAAGTCTGTATGTCAACGCCCCGTCACGGCGGATTGTGCAGGAACGCGAACGTCCCCCGAACCGCACGTTCGTACCTGGGTCACGCGATCCGACTTGTCAGTGACGGAGATCGCTTCTTCAGCCCCTCGAATTGCGTGCTGCATCAGGTGCCGTTCTGGGGAGAGCGTGTCAGCATGACGCAGTTCAGTTGATGCGTTCCCGAGGGCTGTGCAAACGCTGATGCTCCGACGTTACACTGTGTCCAATGGCCACGTTCTTCGAACAACTCGTGACTCTGGCACGAGCCGATGTCCCCGCGATTCAGGTCGTCTCGCATGAATGGGAGCGAGTACGAGGGTTCGTGGCGGGCCTCTCGCGGGATCTGGCAGTTCCCGCACGCGTCTGGAGTTTGTCAAGAGGCTTGGCGGCGCTGAATCATGAGGCCCAAGTCAGCGAACCGGACCCGGGACAAACTGACCCTCAAGAGGTGATCAAGTCCCACTGCGAGAGCAAGGAAGCGGGCATTCTCCTCATGGAGGATGTTCATCCTGCGTATACGGGCGTGGAGACTGCCGAATTCATCGCATGGCTGCGTGAGGCCGCACGGCTTCGTGGCTCACCACGAAAGCTGCTGATCATCTCTGGGCCCGTTTCTGGCCTGCCGCCTGAGGTCGTTAAAGAGATTCCCGTCTTGGACATGCCGTTGCCAGATCAGGATGACCTCAAGGAGGTCTGCCTCACCGTTGCCGCTGATCGGAATGTCGATTGCGATCCCGTTGAGCCGCTGCTCGCGGCCGCCCGGGGGTTGACGGTAATGGAAGCACGCCTGGCTTTCGCACGCGCGGCACACGAGAAAGGACGGTTGGGATCCGAGGCGATTCCGTTGGTGGCCCAGGAGAAGTCGCGGGTGATCAAGCAGAGTGGCGTTCTGGAGTACTTCGAGCCAAACGCAACTATGCGAGACGTCGGTGGCTTGGACAATCTGAAGTCCTGGCTGGATCGCCGCGGTCGCGGCTTCGGGGCGGGCGCTCGTGAACATGGTCTTGAACCGCCGCGTGGAATCGTGCTTCTCGGCATCCAGGGGTGTGGTAAGTCGTTGATCTCCAAGTCAGTCGCCGCTGCGTGGCAGTTTCCCCTGTTGCGGTTCGACCTGGGACGGGTGTTTGGCGGGGTGGTCGGGCAGTCCGAAGGAAACATGCGGCTGGCTCTTCAAGTTGCAGAGGCGCTCGCTCCCTGCGTGCTGTGGATCGACGAGATCGAGAAGGGGCTTTCCGGCATGGGAAGTTCGGATCAGCTCGATGCGGGCGTATCCGCACGAGTTGGAGGGACGCTACTGACATGGATGCAGGAAAAGACCGCGCCGGTCTTCGTCGTCGCAACCGCCAACCGCATCGAGGCGCTGCCGCCCGAGCTCCTGCGAAAGGGTCGATTCGACGAGATCTTCTTTGTCGATCTGCCCACCGAGGATGCCCGCAAAGAGATTCTCTCAATCCACCTCGCTCGGAAGAAGCGCTCTCCCAGCCAGTTTGATCTGAAGCGGCTTGCTCAGGAATCGCTGGGCTTCTCTGGCGCCGAGCTCGAAGAAGCGGTGCGAGAGGCTCTGTTCGAGTCTTTTGCCGAAGGCAAGGAGGTCACGACCGAGCACATCGTTCGTGCCATCAAGGCAACGTACCCCCTGTCTCGAACGATGCGTGACCAGATCACCCAACTTCGCGACTGGTCGCGAGCACGAGCGAGACGGGCCAGCAGTCAGGAGCCCGAACCGTTGCCGCAGGACGTCGGACAGGCGGTTCCAGTTCTTCGTCAGGAACAACGAAATCCGTTTGTACCGAAGGGAACGCTCGGCGGAACCGAAGACCGTGGTGAACGTCGAACGTGATGTCAGCGACCAACTGCAAGGAGAAGTCGTCTCGTGGGCTTACTGAACTACCTCGCAATGGAGCCGGTGCAGCGGGCGACTGTGATCCAACAGCAGGCCCGCGACGCCCTCGGACCGTTCGAGAGGTATCTGTTCCAGGCACGCGAGAACGCTGAGGAGCGTCAGAAGCGGCACCGTTTCCGGTTCGAGATCGTTCGGCGAAAGCACGTCTATCGGCTGTACCCCCTTGACACCTTGGTCGTTCTGCGTGCCCCCGCGAGCGGACGTTGGCTGCTGGAGGGCTGGCCAGCCCACCGAGCGTTTGACCTAGCGCGCAAACTCAACAATGTCGATCGCCAGGAGTACGTTCGAGTCGCCTCGGCGACGACACTTCCTATAGGCTTGTTGATCGAGACCGATTCCGAGCAGTTGCTAGAAGGGGATCGCATTGAGTGGTGCGGGCAGGAGTGTGTCGTCCGAAAGCCTGCTGCGTCAAGCAAGCCCCAAAGCGTTGCAACTGAGGATGGACAGATCCTCGTGAGTCGATGGTGGGGGCGAGTCGACGAGGAAGATGCCCTTTGCCTTGAAGGACGTGTTGAAGCTTCCAGCCTCGTTGTGGATGGACAGCGGCGGGAGTGTTCTGCACTCGCCGTCTGGGCAGAATGCACGGTGGCACGCGACTCGAAGAAGGTTGAGTATGCGCTGCAGGGCAACACCCTGCGGCTGGATGAACCGCTGGCTGGCACCATGCTTCAAGCAGACAAAGGGGTGCGACTAGAGGCAGAACCCGTTCAAGGGCGGGCGCGCAGCGGAAACTGGGTCCAGCTGCTCCTTCCGGACGACTTTCCCGCAGATCAGGCGTTGCTGGATCCGCGGGCGGAGTTCTGCGAGGGCGAAGAGGTGCGCGAGATCTGGACGGCGATGGAGGGTGGGCGTTGGATCAAGGAAGAGAAACGCCATACTAATGGCATCCGAATTCGCGGGGTGGATCGAGACCGATATCAAATAGAACTTAAGTGTCTGCCACCTAGGGGCACCCAATTCCTGTACGCACCTCTCGACACAAGGGCTGTCGAGACCCAGAAATGGGCGGTTCAGCAGCTCCGATACAGCCCTTTGCCTGCGCATCGCGGCTTGGTTCGCCTGTGCGAACACCCGGACAAGACGAGGTGGCCCGACGTTCCGGAGTGGAGCCTGCCTGAACCAAAGTGGGAGCTGCTTACCGACTCCACCATCGACGGCACCGAGGAGCAGCGCTCGTTCGTGCGCAAGGCTCTCGCCACAACGGACATCGCGTTGCTTCAAGGGCCGCCTGGGTCCGGCAAGACAACTGCCATCTGCGAGCTCGTATTGCAGGCAATCAAGCGGGGCGAGCGAGTGCTCATGTGTGCGACGACACACGTTGCGATCGACAACGCGCTGGAGAAGCTCTACGACAAGCGACCCGAGATGCTCGAGGCTGTTCGCATCGGTATTGACGATCGGGTCGACGAGAAGGTGCGTGAGCTGCAACTCGACCGGCGCATCAAGGCGGTTCTGAACTCGTGCAGCACGCACTCCTTCTTCGCAGACCTCTCGGACGACGAGCGTTGGGAAGCCGCACAGAGCCTCGTCGTGACCAGCGCAAATCTTACGTGCAGCACAACGGCCGGTATTCTCAACCACCCGCAACTGCGGTCGGAGCGATTCAAGCGCGATGATGGTCACGGCACACACGGGAACATGACGTCTTTTGTGCCGTGGGATCTGCTCATCATCGACGAGGCGAGCAAGACGACGGTCACCGAGTTCATCATCCCAGCGTTGCTCGCCCGAAAGCACATCATCGTCGGCGACGTGCAGCAACTGCCACCGTTTACGAACACCGACGATCTTGAAGCCAATATCGCGCACGTGAGCGACGATGCAGGGAAAAGTCTGGTCTCTCAAGCCTTGCAGCGTGCCCGTCTGATTGCTTGGCGATTGACGCGTGAACAGGTTCGAGGCACCGGCGCTCGATGGCTGATCGTCGAGACGGGGGAGGTGCTCGATCACCTCGAGCGAGAGCTCCTCGACTCAGATCCGAAGAGACAGGTCACACGTGTCTCGCGGAGTTCTCGTCCAGGGCCTGTTGCCCGAGTGGTTCTAGCCGACGTCGCAGCCAGCTCCAACGGCCTTCTTCGAGTGGCTGGGGCGGATTGGGTACTTGTCGACTTGGACGTGTGGCCCCAAGTCCATGATGTACTGCCTGCTGGGCTCACTATGGCGACGGGGCCAGAGGACCCGTTTACATCGTGGGCTTTCCGCCACGCCCATTCACTCGCACGCACATCAAGGATTCGCCCTTTCCGGGAGCGAGGCAAGCAGATTGACACGCGCGACCAGCTCGAGCGGCTCGAGCGCGACTTCTTGTCCCGCCGAAGCTGGGCTGCCGAAGTTGCCTGGCGGCTTAAGCGATCGCACGAGCTGCGGTGGAGCGCTGATCGGTCGGAGCGAGAGCGCATGCAGCGCGGCGTGGACGAACTCGTGCCTCAAGCGTGGAAGGGAATTCGCGAGGCGATCGCGGATCAGCGTGACATCGGACTGCCGAGTGTGATCGAGGTTGTTCAGGAGGGGGTCGGGAATGGCCGTTCACGCCGTCCGAACTTCCTTGCCCACGGCTTGCGAGCTGCGCCTCAAGTGCTAGAGGCCCGATTCGAGTGCTTGACTTTTCAGCATCGGATGCACCCCGACATCTCGAACTACTCGCGAAGCGTCATCTACGAGCGGCTGGCGAAGCAGGCTGCATTGCGGGATGCCAACACGATTCCGAGGCGTGATGCGGTCATTGGGTGGGACTTTGCTCCAGAGGTCCGCAAGCGCCGAGTGTGGATCGACATACACGGCAGTGAGCATCGCGGCGTTAACGAAGCTGAAGTGAACGCGATGCGTATCTGGCTGCGGCGGTTCCTTGACTGGACTCAACGCAAGGGACCGCCCGCTGGACGAAGGCCGCCCACTGGCAAGGAGCGAGCGGTATGGGAGGTCGCGTGCCTCTGCTTTTACGTCCGCCAGGAAGAGGCGCTTTCTGAGATGGTGCGTGAAGTTACCGGGTCGGACGCACGTCATTGTTTTCTGTACCCGAACGAAGACGACCCACTGATCGAGATCCGGTGCGGTACTGTCGACCGGTTCCAGGGACGCGAAGCCGATCTCGCGCTCCTGTCGATGCGAAACACAGGACGTGTGGGCTTCCTCGACAGCCCGAATCGCATCAACGTTGGAGTGACAAGAGCGCGGCAGCAGCTGATCATCTTCGGCAAGTACGACTTCTACGCAAAGGATGATCGTGTGGCGTCGGAACTCAAGGAGCTGGCAAGTATGACGCCGCGAGTGAGTATGGGAGGTCGTCTGTGAGGTGTGAAGTGGTTCAGCCTTTGGAAGTGCACCGATTCGCTGCGTTTGCAGAGATGGCGGTGTACGTCAAACGACCAGAGATGCAGGCCCTTTGCCGGGCGGCGCTTAAGACGGGTGGGGTCGTCACGCCGGAGGCGGTGCGTAACGTCCTGCCAGAGGCGTCCGATGTAGCGATCAGGAACATCATCGACTGGTGCCGCGAGATCGGACTTTGTGACGGCCGTGGCGGGCTCACAGAGGCTGGCGAGCAAGCGGCGAGTGAAGAAGGTGAAGCGCCCCTGCTGGAGCAGGGTGTTTATGCGATGTGGGGCGTGGAGCACACCCTCCTCGGAGGCCGAATTCTTCACTGGGAACGCGTTCGGATAGACCGGAGTGATGAAGCCGCACCATTGCCTATGGAGATTGACCGTAAGCAGGCTTGGCGGTCGGTCATCACTGGCAAGCGGTTTGAGGTTCGAGATCTGCCTAGTGGTAACTCGGAGCCGCTTGGGTACACGGATCCCCAACACCAGTCCACGTGCGAGTTTCGATGGATCGTCGACTTTCATGCCGGCGTCAGCAAGTGGGAGCTTGCCGGGAGCATCGCAGGCGGCCGCGAAGGCAATCCGGGGCCGATCCGCTCCACGCCCACCGATCGCCCGTGCGATCTGCGCACGCTCGCCGACCGGTGGATGCGTGGAGTCAACCAATCGGCGGGTCGCTGGAATCATCAGCATCGCCGTCTGGACGTCGCGTTCAAGGACACGCTGGATGAAGCCGTTCGCCAGACGTTTCGGACGTCTCTTCAGATCGACGAAGTTGAAGGTCCTGATGGGGAGGTGTACGCGGATGTGCGCATGACCGATGTGCCCGTCGGTCCCGCGACGCCGGATGACGCTCGTCGATGGATGCTCTGGCGACTCCGTCGGCGACTCGCCGAGCCGGGCTATCGATCGGTCGATGCTCTGAACGCGGACTACGTCGCCGTCACCGAAGGCACGCCGCTCGAGACGATTACCGCGGCACCGGAGCCCGAGGAGATTCTGAAGGAGGCGAGGAATGAGCGTCCTGTATTCTGGCGGGTTGCGGCAGGGCTAGATCTGACCTGCGAACCCAGGGCGGAGACCGCACCAGCCACGAAGGTGGCTCCCTCTGCACGAGTATCACCTGCGAGCGTCCGGATTGTTCGGAACTCCAATCTCTCGATGCAGGAGTTGCTGTCTCGATTGCTCGGCAACGTCCGTCCGCGGCGCATGCTCCTCTGCGATCGCTTCGTACGAGGCGACGGAAACCTGGCATGTCTCAAGATTCTGCGTGACGCTCTTTGTCAGCAACACGCGAGCGTACGGCTCCTCGTGCTAACGGATCGAGATGCGGAGGACCCGAAGCAGTCTGCGAGAATTCAGCAGGCAGTTGGCGAGTCGCCTGCGTGGTATGAGCAGGCGTTCGGACGCATCAGGTCCGAGCAACCGCACGACCGGTTCCTTCTGCTCGATGCGGGCGATATCCGTTTCGCGTGGCAGATGTCCAACAGCCCGCTTGACGCGCGACCTACACCCGGCAAGACCGCAGGCCCGGACACGCCGCTCAAGTGGCGTGATCTGGCATGTACGCCGGTCGCACCACCAGAGTTGTACTACCCATATCTCGTCAAGTGGTTCGATGGAGGGAAGCCCGTATGAGCACGCTACGCGGCCCCATCGCGCCGTACCCGCGCAGCAAGGCGATTGACCGTTCCGACGCGCGCCTGCCCATGGCATGGGAGTGCTTCCCGGAGGCCGCAGGGCGCTTTGCTCTCAACGGTCCTTGGATCGACCCCGTGAGTGCTCAGGCCAGCGACCTCGTCTGCCGTGTAGTTGGCGATGCCAGTCAGCCGTCCATGTTTGTACTGCCGGACGCAGGACCTGCTGCGCTCACGCGTGCCATGCTCGATGCCGCAGTTGGTGATCGTCGGGTGTATGTGCTGGGCTCCTTGGGCTTTGGTACGGGACAGCGAGATCCGGGTCTGCGAGAGAGGGCGTCGTCCTTCGTGCTCGTACGCCGTACGTCGCTGCCGCTGCTTTCAGCGGTGGTGAACTTCGCAACCCGGCGCGCCGTGCTCTGCGGCGGAGCCATTCTGACCGGAGCACCCCAATGGATCGTCGAACTGGACGAGGCTCAGAGCGCGGGGCTCGTCCGCGTTGCTCTTCACTGGTTCTGGCACCATGCTGTGGATGAGGCATGGACAGAGCCAAAGTCACAGGCGTTGACGTTCCAGCCACCCCAAGACCGACCAATAGATGTCGTCCCGCCCACGGACGGTCCGGTGCGTTTGCTTCGCCGGCCAGTGGATTCTGAAGTTGTTCCGAGTGACGCGGTCTGTGTACGGGGTGGAAGCGCCGGCCTCCCGAAGCGGGCTCGACGCCTCGTGACTCTGGCATCGGGCGATGGACATGCAGCGTTGGCGGAACTTGTAGCGGCCGGGTCGGAAGTGGTCAGCCTCGGGGTTCAGCTGCCGGACATGTGGGTCACGCCAACGGAAGGAGTGATCGAATGGCCAATCGCCGAGTTCCTCCTCCGTGTCAGACTAAACCCATCCCAAGCGCGGCCGCTCCACGATGCGCTAGTCCAAGCCACACCAGCAGCAGTCTTCCGCCGGGAGGCATCTCTGCGAACGCTGTCGGGGGCGGTATGGCTGCCAGGCGCTGCTGGAGCCAAGCCATGTATCGAGGAAGAAGAGATCAAGGCAGGTGAGGTTCCCTGCGAGACACTTGAGGAGGTGTCGAACAAGGAGCCGGCAAAGTGGCCGGACGCACCTGTGCTTGTCCGCAAGGCCGTCTTCGCCTGGACGAATGTTCCGCCATCACCTCCAACGAAGGCGGTTCGCAGCGGCTTCTACCAGCAGTGGGATGAAGCGGAGAAGTCCGTTGCCTCGCGAGTCAAGTCCTGCGGCGAACTGCTCAAGTCCACTGGTGAACGCAGCGATCTGGCGAGGTCCTCACTTGGGCGCTGGTTTGAGGGCGTACTTGGCCTTGACCGAAAGCGTCGCGAATTGATGGCAGAGCATGAGTCGCTCGTACCCCTGAAACTCGCTGGCGGATCGGTAGACGCCGCTCGCGGCGCAGTAGCGCGTCTGGATGCGCTCGAAACGGCGGTGCAGGAGTATGTCCGTGGCGTGGATAGCGATATCGCCAAGGCCGACGAACAGCAGCAACGCGAGCACTGGGAGAAAGACCAGGCTGAGCACAAACGAAGGCTCGGCGAGATTGATACCAACATCGCTACCGCCAAGGAACGCAAAGCGGCCCTTGACGAAGAGATCAAGGGGGGACAAGGGAAGGAGGAGAGTGAGTCGGATTGGAGGGCTCGGCAGCGGAAGCTCAATGATGATCTGAAGTCGGTCAGTAGCGAGATCGCACGCCTGAACGGCAGTCGGAGTGAGCCAGAGCAGGCACTAAAACGGCCCTTCGGCGTGAAATTGAAGCAGAGCAATGATGCCAAGGGTAAAAGCGGCAAGGGGTTTGTTCCCGCACCGTTCAGGGAGTCGCCTGGGCCACGGATTCCAGCGGAGGCCTTACCGTCGGTTGGCGAGCTACTGGAAGCAGGTTCGGACCGCTTCCTCGCGGTCGACGCTTGGGAGCAACTCGATCATGCCCGAGCCGAAGCTGCACGGCTCAACGCACGCCTCGTGGCTCGAAAGAGGTAACCCATGCGAGAACAGCGAATTGAAATCGAGATCGACGAGCACGGCCGGATCAAGGCCGACGCACATGGATTTGTTGGTGATGCGTGCATCAAAGACCTAGAGAAGATCCTTGCCGACTGCCCCGGGGCGTGGGTGAGCGTCGATCGGAAGCAGGCGGATCGGCCGACCAGTGCGTCGACATCCAACCAGGCCAACCTGAAGAGCGGAGGGCGGCCATGAGCGCGTACCTGCAACTCGCCACTCCAATGACTGATACCGATTGCCTTCTGGATGCACTTGCTGACGTTGGCTTTGCTCCTTCTACGGTGGAGGTTCATCAACAAGCGGTGGCACTGGTTGGCTACGAGGGAGCAACGCGAGAGCAGCAAGCCCACGTCATCATCCGCCGCCAACACATCGGCAGTGCGTCGAATGATGTCGGATTCGTTCGGACACCGACTGGCTTTCGCCTGATCGTGAGCGGGTACGACCAGTCCCGCTTTGGTACGGCGTGGCTGGCAAGACTAAGCAGTCGCTACGAGGTTCATCACGGTGAGAAGAGCCGCCGAATGGCTGAAGAACAGCGCCTTGCAGCCGAGGAGGAACGTCGTCGACTCGTCGAGGCGACGCGGCAGGCGGTGATCGAGAAGGCCAAGAGCAGCGGCTATCGGATCGAGGAGCGTGTCGAGCGGGGAAGCATCAGACTGGTGCTTTCAAAGCGGGTCTACTGATGGACACCGAGCCCATCGTAAATGTTGCCAGATGGCAGTCGCGGAGCAGTGTGAATGGGCCCGGCGAGCGATTCGTTCTTTGGGTTCAAGGGTGTCCGCTCCACTGTCCCGGATGCTGGAATCCTGACACATGGTCCTTCTCCTCCCGCCGACCGATGCATGTTGTTGAGCTTGAGAAAATCATCCGTTCAGCAATGCCGCTGAACGGGGTGACCTTTACAGGAGGTGAGCCCTTCGCACAGGCGGATGTGCTGATTGTGCTTGCCGAGCGATTGCGGGAGTTGGGCCTGTCCCTGATGGCCTTCACGGGATATGAACTTCACGAACTCACGACGGACGCCCAACGTCGTCTACTGGCATGTCTCGACATTGTCGTGACCGGACGCTTCGTGAAAAGCCTGGCCCAAGAGAATCTTCGATGGCGAGGGTCGTCAAACCAGCACGTTCACTTCCTGACGCAACGGCACCACGACATAATGGAATCGACTACTGATGAGCCCAGCGTAGAGGTCGTGATCGACGCGAAGGGACACGCCGTGGTCACTGGCTTCCCAAGTCCATCGCTTGTCGCCGCACTGACGGTGCGCGGAGCAGCCCCGCGAGTGTGACCTCGCCGACCATTCGACTTTGTCGTCAGACCCGACCGTTCAACGGGCTACTCCACGCATGATCGTCAAGACAGATGGTGGTTCCTCCGGACAGTTTGAGTGGGATTGCCCGGGTTCATGGATCGACTTTGCGGACGATTCAGTCTCGACGTATCCGCGCAGGATCTGTCCCCAAAAGTGTCCCCAGAATAGCCGCTCCGAATCGCGCCAATCCAAGAGATGGCTATTCGAACCGCTTCTCGCAAGGCCTGGTTTTACAGCGGTTTAGGCAATCATGCACGATCGGCGGCTCGGAGCGAAGGCCCCGCCCATCGAATCCCCCCCTCTCCGCTTCAAGCAGCCCTTGCGAATGCAAGGGCTGTTTTTGCTTTGTCGCACCCGGTCAATGGGTGTGGCCTGATCTTCCGGATCAACAAGACGTGTGCAAGTTATCGCTGTTGAGAATCAGCCGAGCGAACGCAGCGATCCGCCGGCCGCGCGGTTGCCAAGTTGACGACAAGCTGCGATAACTTCGTATTCAGCGCTGCAAAGGCGTCGCCGATGTGCAGCACGGCGTGTGTCGACGCCGGTTGCCGTCAAGTTTGACAAACCCTTAGCGCAACAAATCAGCTTGTACAACACTCGCGCAGCTAGTGTTCTCTCATCGACACGGAAGTACCCCGTGATCGCACGCAACGCGGGCGAAAGCTCGCTCTGGAGAGAGATTCATGAAGACCGTTTTCGCCTTGGCCGCTTTCGCGGTCTGCGGCAGCGTCGCCTCGGCCGCTGTCGTCACGCAGTGGAACTTCAACAGCGCCACCAACGACGCCAACACCGCAACCGGCACCACCCTGCCCTTCGTTGGCTCCGGCACCGCCAGCCTCGTCGGCGGCGTGACCAGCCCCGGCTTCAACGCGGCTGGCACCGGCACGACGGCGCCGCTGAACAGCAGCGACCCCAACAACACCGACGATAGCGGCTGGCAGACCACGAACTATCCCGTTCAGGGCGCTGGCAACAAGTCCGCCGGCGTGCAGTTCGCCGTCGACACGACCAACTACGAAGACATCATCATCACCTTCGATGTTCGCCACAGCAACACTTCGGCCAACACCCTCCGCCTCCAGTACAGCACCGACGGTGGTCTCAACTTCACCGATGCGAATCAGTTCACTTTCACGCCTGCTCCGACCGGCACGGGTGACAGCTGGTACAACCGCAGCGCTGACCTCTCGGCCATCGCCGGTGTTGAAAACAACGCCAACTTCGTCTTCCGCGTTGTGACCGAATTCGCTCCGGGCAGCAGCGGCTATCTCGCCGCTCGCTCCACCAGCAACTACGGCGCTTCCAGCACGCTCCGCTGGGACATGGTCACCATCAACGGCACGCTGATTCCCACCCCCGGAGCCATCGCTCTCGCCGGCATCGGCGGTCTGATGGTCGCTCGTCGCCGCCGCGCTTGAGTTTCTCGCTTCCTTCTTTATCACACACACGAAGAGCACGACCCCGGGTGAAAACTCGGGGTCGTGCGTTTCTCGTTGCACCCGCTCGTACAGTGCCCCATGCTAGCGGGAGTCTCAGAATCCCCACCCAAGACACTCGACGACCTGCTGGGCCCTTCGCTCGCAGCGCAGCTTGATCGGCTGGACATTCTCAGTCGCAAGATGCTCGCCGGCAAGTTGCCCGGCGAGCGTCGCAGCAAGCGCCGCGGCCGCAGCGTCGAGTTCGATGACTTCCGTCAGTACGTGCCGGGCGATGACCTGCGCCACATTGATTGGAACATTCTGGGCCGCCTCGATAAGCTCTTCATCAAGCTTTTTCGTGAGGAAGAAGATCTCGCCCTGCACATCATTCTCGATGCCAGCCCGTCGATGGACGTGGGCAACCCCAGCAAGCTCGTTTATGCCGCAAGACTCGCCGCCGCGCTGGGATACATCGGCCTTGTGAACCAGAACCGTGTCAGCCTCGCGACCTTTGGTCTGCCGCGCGAAGAGTCGTTGTCGCCTGTACAGCAACTCGCGCCGCTCCGAGGACGCACCAATGTTCGCCGGCTGGTCGACTTCGTGCTTGAGATGCTCGCGGCCAGTTCTCGCCGTACGGCCGCCGCGGCGACGCGCGTGCCCGCTGATGACTTCCTCGCCGCCATGCGCACGCTGGGTAAGGCATCCGCGGGGCGAGGCGTCATCATTCTCGTCAGCGACTTCTTGATTCCAGGCGATTTTCACCAAGGCCTGAGCTACCTCACGGGCTCTGCCTTGGGCACATTCGACACTCTCGCTGTGCAAGTGCTTTCCCCCGGCGAGCTCGACCCTGCTCGTGAAGCGGAGGCAGGATTAGTGGGGGATCTTCGCCTGACCGATGTCGAAACTGCACGTGGCGTGGAAGTGACGGTCAGTCCTGCATCCGTTGCGATGTATAAGGCATCGCTCTCTCGGCACCAGCAACGTCTACGCGAAGAGTGTGCTCGCCGCGGCATTGCGCATTTCCTTGTACCCACCGACACGCCCGTCGACAAACTGCTCACCACCACGTTGCGTCGTGGTGGGCTCTTGAAGTAGCCCAAGTCGGCCACTGAGCAATCCGCCCGACTCTGCGCACACGGCAGTACCCAGAGCGACGGGCTGCGGGCCTCCTTTTGCTGTATCGCTTTCCGCTTTATCGCTTTCCCTTCAGCCCCTATCCTCGCGTCCCTATGTCTACATCTGTCTCGCCGGTCATCTCGAACACGCGCAAGGGCGCAGTCGCCCGCTGGTCCAGCACCCTCATTCCCACCACGCGCGAAGCTCCCAAAGACGCGGAAGTGCCCAGCCATGTGCTTTTGCATCGTGCGGGCTTCATCCGTCCAGTCGGTGCCGGCATTTATGACTACCTCCCGCTGGCGCTCCGCGTCATCAACAAGGTGTCTGACATCGTCCGTGAAGAGATGAACGCCGCCGGCGCGAGCGAGCTTCTCATGCCCGCGCTTGAGCCCTTCGAACTCTTCAAGGACACCAAGCGCGACGAGGCCTACGGCGACAACCTTTTCCGCGTGAAGGACCGCAAAGGCCGTATGAACGCCCTCGCGCCAACGCACGAAGAAGTCATCACCGATCTCATGATCGGCTGCGTCAACAGCTACAAGCAGTTGCCGCTCAACCTATACCAGGTCCAGACCAAGTTCCGCGACGAAGCCCGCCCCCGCGCCGGCCTCCTGCGCTGCCGCGAATTCATCATGAAGGATGCCTATTCCTTCCACGCAAGCATCGAAGGTCCGGGCGGCCTCAACGAAACCTACGACGCGATGTACCGCGCGTACACCAACATCTTCACGCGCTGCCAGCTCGACTTCAGCGCCGTCGAAGCCGAAAGCGGTCCCATCGGCGGCAGCGCGAGCCATGAGTTCATGGTCAACTGCGCCAGTGGCGAGGACACTATTCTCAAGTGCCTCAAGAGTGGCTACGCCGCCAACGTGGAGAAGTGCGAAGTTGGCCCGCGCCCCGCGCCCGGCAAGGGCTACTTCGCGGGCGAACCCACGGGAACGCTTGAAGAGCATCACACGCCCGGCTTGCCCGGCATCGACGACGTCGCCAAGTTCATGAAAGTCAAGCCAGAGAACATGCTCAAGACCATCGTCTTCAAGGTGCAGAGCACTGCCGAAGACCTCGCCAAGTACGGCGAAGAGTGGATCGTCGCCGTCGTGCGCGGCGATCACGATGTCAACGAAGGCAAAGTTCGCGACGTGAGCGGCTGCAAAATCGCCCTCGCCGACCCCAAAGAAGCCGAAGCCAAGGGCTTCGCCATCGGCTTTGTTTCGCCCCGCGCCTGCGTTGGCAAGAAGGGTGTCCTCATGATCGTCGATCGCGATGCCGCCGTCGGCTTCGACGACGCCAAAGGCAAGTCCATGTTCTGGGTCACCGGTGGCGACAAGAAGGACTACCACGTCAAGCACTTCAACTGGCAGCGTGATCTCGGTAAAGATCCCCTCGACTCCCAGAGCTTCGGCGCCGACAAAGGCTTCCCCGCTGGCGGCCTGCGCAGCGGCGACAAATACATGGTCGTCGCCGACATCCGCAATGCGATGGTCGGTGACCCCTCGCCAAAACTCGCAGGCGAAAAACTCACTGCCAGCCGCGGCATCGAAGTCGGCCACATCTTCAAGCTCGGCACCAAGTACAGCCAGGCCATGGGCCTGCAGGTGCTTGATGACAAGCAGCAGAAGCACACCGTCATCATGGGCTGCTACGGCATCGGCGTCAGCCGCACCATGGCTGCATGCGTCGAGATGAGCCATGACGAAAATGGCATCGTGTGGCCCAACGCCATCGCGCCTTATCACGTCATTCTCTGCGTGCTCCAGCCGGGCGACGCGAACCAGCAGCAACTCTGCAAGCAGCTCAGCACGCAACTGAGTGCGGCAGGCATCGACGTCCTCATCGACGACCGCGACGAACGTCCGGGTCCGAAGTTCAAGGACGCCGACCTCACCGGTATTCCTGTCCGCTTGACGCTGGGCGACAAGGCCCTCGCCGCTGGCGGCGTGGAGTTCAAGCTGCGCAAAGACAAGACCGGCAAGGGCGAGATCGTGCCTGTCGCCGACGTCGTTGCCAAGTGCGTGACCACGTTGAACAGTTGATGCGCGAAAACACTGCGGACTCACCGTCCGAAGTGTGCACGCGTGTCCGGAATGACAATTGAGATTTGCGATGCGCCGCGATCAGCCAACTCGGTTGGCTGCGCCGCGTTTTGACTTTTGGTGACTCGTCGGCGTCAAGTGAAATGTCGCAGAGCAGCGACCCACTCGGCGTTCCTTTGCCGCAAGTTTCGCAAGCAGGCGATCGTGCTTCTTGACCTTAGCGAGTGCTTCAGGCACCAACGCCTGCTGAATGACATCCAGCTCCAGCGTGATGTTGAACTCTTTACCTGTCGCGATAAGTCCAGGCAGATCTTCCTTCGGGGTGATCTTGTACAACGCTGGTCCGAAGCATGGCCGCAGGAAGCGGTAGCTCAGCTCTTTGCACACGAGCGTGTAGTCGCCGCCCGTCAAGCCCATGATGTACATGCCACCCGCGATCTCGCTGTTCGCCAGGAGACTCGCCCCCGCCATGGCGTTATACCAGTTGCGATTGAATCGCTTGAAGGGCAGAACAGCCTGAAACGTCGTGCCGTCCACGCGCTTCATCTGAATGCCGCTCTTGAACGCGTAAGGCAGCCAGATCATCGAACACACGCGATGCCAGAAATTGTTCCGCGTACTCAACCGCGCCATGAACGCTTCAATGCGCTCGCGAAGGGTGAGTGCCACGGGCTGCGACTTCTCGGTGTTTGCCTGCATCACCGCCCGCTCATCAGCCTCGTCCGCAGCCGCTGCGGCTTCAATCGCCTGCATCGCACGGGTATCGTCGTCCATCGGCTTCTGACCGCTGACGTTCGATGCTGAAGAGCCAGAGTTGGGTGGGGCCGCTTGCGTCAACGGAGTAGAGTAGTTATCCATGTGCGGGAGACACAACTGTTACCCCATAAATACGCCACGTGTTGGGGTTTGGATCGGTCTTCTTGAAACCCGCCGGGCAAGAGCCTAAAGTCTCGACCCTGCCCACCGGGTTTTCCGGCGGGTGACCATGTTTTGACTGAGGCCTCCTATGCCCAAGAACAAGAGCCACAAGGGTCTGCTGAAGCGTATCCGCATCACCAAGACCGGCAAGATTCGCCACCGCACGGCCAACCGCAAGCACTTGCGCTCGGGCAAGGGCGGCAAGAAGCTGCGCCAGTATCGCAACGATCCGTTCATGAGCAGCGCCGACGCGAAGCGTCTGGAAAAGCTGCTGTTCCGCCGCATCCGCGGCCGTGAGCAGAGCCGTACCGCGATTCGTCGCAGCCCCAGCCCCGCGCAGCGCAAGGCTGCCAAGGAAGCCGCGGCCAAGGCCAAGAAGGATTAACTCGTTCGTGCTTGCCCGCGGACGCGTTCGCGTTGTCCGCTGTGGTGAGCCTGTTTCTCGCACGTGCTTGACGGGCCAGCAAGTCGCTGATCGCCAGCGCCCCGCTCAAGCCATGAAGGTTGGAGTTTCCCATGCCTCGCGTTCGTAAGGGTGCAGCTCGTACCCAAGCCCGTAATCGTGTTCTCCGCAAGGCCCGCGGTTACTACGGCAGCAACAGCACCAGCAAGTACCGTGCAGCCAATGCGGTGCTCCGCGCTGGCGTGTATGCCTTCCGCGACCGTCGCCGCCTCAAGCGTGACTACCGCAAGCTCTGGATCACGCGTATTACGGCTGCCTGCCGCATGCGTGGCACCCGCTACAGCCTGTTCATCAACGGGCTGAAGAACGCGGGCAACATCCTCAACCGCAAGATGCTCAGCGAAATCGCGATCAGCGATCCCAAGCTCTTTGACACGCTCGTCGCCAGTGCAACCAAGGCCAGCAAGGCCACGGCTGCCAAGGCGCCCCGCCACAAGGTTGCCTGAGCACGCACGCAGCTGATTATCTCAAAATCAAAGCAAGCCCCGGCGTTTCGTCGGGGCTTGTTTGTTTCATTGCGTCGGTGCAGAAATCTCACTCGCGACTCAGATCGCCGCGTCGTCGCTGCTTGGGGTCGCTTTGGGCCGGTGGGCCTTCGCGGTAATGCCGCGCACAAGTCCCGGCTTGTTCTCAAAGCAGGGGTCTTCACGCGTCATTCCGTCAATCTCAGGCGTACGCCACGTTAGCATCACAAACCCCACGATGGCAAGAATCAGGCTCAGCACGCCAAGACCAACTTGTGCGCCGAGTCCTTCCGCACTGGGGTTGCTGCTGCTCTTGCCCGCGACGTACTCGCCAATCGCGCCACCCAGCAGCGCGCCCAGCGGCATACAGCCAAAGCTGACGGTATTGCCAATCGCCAGCACGCGCCCTCGAATCCGGTCGGGGATCAGCAGTTGTAACGCCGCGAACGCAGAATTAAACGCCCACATCCACACGATACCGACCAGAAAGATGGCGATGCCCGCAAAGTACAGCGATGTCACCGCGCTGAAGAAGCACAGAAACAAGCCGCACAGGGTGATCGACAGCGGCACGAAGTGGTGCTTGGGATACCACAAAGGCACAAACCGAATCGTCAGCGCACCCATCACGGCGCCCATGCCCATCACGCCCAGCAACGCCCCGTACCCGCGCTCCCGATCAACGTCACTCGCGTGAGGCATGTAGATCTGCTTCACCAGGATCGGCAGAAAGCGAATCAGCGGAGTCGCCAACGCGCTGAAGACCGTGATGCCCAGAATCAGATTCCGCGTACCACGATTGTGCCATGCGAAGTGCGCGGCTTCCTTGATCAATTGCCAAGGATGACCGCGCTGTTCGTTCGGCACAGCGGGCGATGCCGGCGTGCGTGCAATCGCGATCAGAACCGCAAGGTAGCTGATCGCATTCAACAGAAACAGCAGTGCGGTGCCCTTGATGTCGTAGCTGCTGTACGTGTGCAACCAATTCAAGAAGTTGGCTGAACCCGGCACCCAGTGCGCCACATGATCAACCAGCGCAATGACGGAAAAGCCCAGCAAAATGCCGCCCAGCGCGGGCCCCAGCGCGCGAGCGAGATTGAACTGCAGTCCATTCAGCGTGATCGCAGCCGTCAGGTCTTCTCGCGGCACCAATCGAGGCGTGAGCACCTGCCACGCTGGAATGTTGAACGCCATGGCGACGCCGTCGAGTGCGCCCAGCAGAATCAGCATGTAAGGCGAGATATTGCCGCGAAAGGCGACGATGAACAGACCGATGGCGATCACCATCCGCGCAAACTGTGTCACCAGCAGCAGGCGCTTGCGATCCACCATGTCCGCGACAACGCCGCCGATCAGGCCGAAGACCAGCTGCGGAGCAAGCTGTGCGACCGCCAGGTACGCCATCATGATCGGCGCACCGGGTTTGTTCTGGCTGACCCACGATTGATCAAGCGTGGCCTGAGCCATCGCCCACTGCACGCCCACAACTTCCATCCAGCCGCCCATGCTCGACACAAAGGCAGCCAACCACACATTCCGAAAATGGCGGTGGCGAAGAGCGTTCCAGATGGAGTGTCCCGACGACATAGCGATGAGCCGCGTGATACGCCGCGCGGGCTGAAATGCTACATCGGCATCTGTATGGATTCGGCACGAAAACACAATCACCCCGGCTCGCGGGGTGTGCCCTGCGGATCGAGCGGGGTGATCTGTGCGTGTGTGGCTTTGGCTGGAAAGCGCGGACGGGCAATTCTCTCGCACGTCCGCACGGGGAAGGGGGTCAGTACAAGGTCCCAGTTCGCTCGCTCGCCCCGTGAACGTCACGTTGCCTCTGCACAGGCGTGGGGAGAAGGAAGTGGGGCGGGGGTCAGTACTCAGCGGCGGCGACGCGTCGCGACCAGTGCGCCCATGCCCAGCAGCGCAGCCGCGCCGGGCGAAGGAATCTGATCAATGAAGATCACGGCTTGCACGTTGCCCTGAGCCAGTGAACCCATCGCAAACACGGTGTAGACCACGTTGTTCTGCAGCGTGATGCCAGGCAGAGGCAGCGCGAGGCCGTTGTTGCTGTCGAGGAACACGCCCAGGTCGTACGTGCCGCCGGGAACGTTGATGTAACCTTCATCAGCCGCATTGCCAAAGGCGGTGTTGTCAAACAACACGCCACCGCTCAGCAGGCCGACGTCAACCGCGGGCACGTCGGGAGCAGCGTGCACAAAGCGCACGCGGGCCGCGTTGGGGTTCTGCGTGCGATCATCCACGAGCACGAGGGGGCGGATGTTGTTGAAGAAGTCGATCGCTGCGATCGTGTAATCGGTGTTGCCATCGATACCGACGCCCAGAGCGCTGATGGCGACGGGCGTCGTCGCGTTCGCGGGCGTCACGCGGAAGTCATACGTACCGGTCGGCAGCGGCACGTAGCCCGTGCCCTGCGTGAACGCCAGATCTTCGATCGCCGGGTTGCCGCTGCCCGGAACTGTGTTCACGTACACATCAACCGCAGGCGTGTTGGGCGAGGCGTGAATGACGCGGACGCCGGCAAGGGCGGCGGGTGCGACAGCAAGAGCCGTGACAATCCCCGGAACAAGAAGACGATTCTGCATATTTCCTCCGACATGCGTCTGGGAAGAGAGCGGCGCGACGCAACGCCGGCCCGTCGTTTCGCTCGTGGAGAGTGGGAGAGAGCTGCCGCGGATCACAAGACTCGCGGGACGAGAACGAACACAGGCGGACGCGGAGAGGTACGCACGTAGTACTGAGAGCGGATTCTCAACATTGCGCAAATCTGCGAAATGATTCTCGATTCTCAAAATCTGCTTTCGCGTTCAGAAATTCCCGCGATTTTGCTTGCGTAGGTCAGAATCGTGTTGCATACTCAACGCCCTCGAAGCGGGTTCAGCCGTTTCGTCAACCGCCGGTGATGGCATCAATGAAAAAACGCACAGGCTTTGCAGCTTGTGCGTTTGGTGAGGCTCACTCTTCATCCGTCATCCGCGAGCTTCTTCGTCCTTGCCGCAGCTCGCCTTCATCACATCCAGCGTCCGCATCGCGTCCATCTTCGCCAGCGTCATGGGCTGAGGCTGATTCACCTGACCGCAGTTGGGACAGAAGGTGCCATGCTCACCACGGGGCTGGCCGGCGAGCGATTGCCCGCAGCCCAGACACGCATCCGCATGCAGCTTACTCGAAATCGTGTTGACCGCGAAGACAAGCGTCGCGACAGCAACGCCCACCACAGGCCATGCCGGCAACGTCGTCCACGCAATCACGCTCACCGCAGTTGCAGTGATCGCTACAACGACCCACAGAGCACGAGTACGGATGCGGTCAAGCAGTCGCATAGACGCTCAGTGTAGCGAAAACAATCGCCGCCGCAACCTGCTTTGGCAGCAAGTTCTCGGTTTCGATAATCTTCGCCGCCAATTAGCGTGAGCGATCGCGCTGGCCGAACGGCGGTTTGCCCGCCTTCTTGAACGGACGCTTGCCGTTCTGGAAGGGGCGTGCAGGTCGCGAGCCCATGTCATTGCGTGGCGCGTTCCGCGGCTGGCCGGAACGATCATCGCGCTGTACAGGCCGTTCGCCACGCGGTGCCGCTCGCTCGCCTCGAGGTGCCGGGCGGTCATCGCGCGGCATGGGCCGGTTGTCGCGAGGCGCCGGACGATCGTTGCGAGGACCGAACCCGTCGTTTCGCGGTCCCGAACGTTCGCCACGTGGCGGATTGTTCCCATACTTCTCGGCGAACTTTCCGCCGATCTTCCGCTCACCAGAGGGCTTGCTCTCCGTGCGCGGACGATCACCCGACATCGGCCGTTGTGGCTTGGCTGTGCGAGCTTCCTGAGCCGCCCGCTTCGCGATCTCGTGCCGAGGTGTCCCGTGCCTTGGCTTGGGCGGCTGTTGATGCGGCCGCGGCGCAAACGCGGTGCCGTGGTCATCGCCGTGGTGGCCCGACGCATGCGCCGGGCTCGCTTCGCGATGCACATCAGGCATCCGACGTTCGCGATGGGGCACGATCGGATCAACCGGGTTGTCCGTCCGCTCATTGCGCGGGCCGCGACGCGACTGATCGTTGCGCTCTTCATACAGACGAGAGTTTTCATCGCGTCCGGACCGACGCATCTGGTCGCGTGGAACAGGCTGGCGGATCTCAACGCCAAGTTCAGGCAGCTGAGGTGTGGGCTTCAGCGGAATGCGCTTACGCATCAGCTTCTCGATCTGATTCAGCAAAGCCTGCTCTTCACGGTCACAGAATGCAATCGCCACGCCCGTCGCGCCTGCACGCCCCGTGCGACCGATGCGGTGCACATATGCCTCAGGTTCCATGGGCAGGTCAAAGTTGATGACGTGCGTTACGCCATCCACGTCCAGCCCGCGTGCGGCGACGTCCGTCGCCACAAGCACGCGAGAACGCCCGGCGCGGAACAGATCAAGTGCGCGTTCGCGTTGGTTCTGGCTCTTGTTGCCGTGAATGGCGACCGCGTCGATGCCCGCTCGTTCCAGTGCGGTCGCGAGCTTGTTCGCGCCGTGCTTGGTGCGAATGAACACCACCACGCGCGACATGTCTTCGTTCTCGAGCAGCAACCGCAGCAGCGCGGGCTTGCTCTTCTGGTGCACCATGTACAGCGACTGCTCAATCAAGGGAGCCGCGCTCGCCACCGGCGTCACCGAAATCTTGACAGGGTCACGCAGCAGCGAATCCGCCAGGTGCATGATCTCCTTCGGCATCGTCGCGCTGAACAGCAACGTCTGGCGCTGCTGAGGCACCGCCGCCGCGATGCGACGAATCGGTTGAATGAAGCCCATGTCCAGCATGCGGTCGGCTTCATCGAGAATGAATGTGTGAATGTCGCGGAAGTCGGTGAGCTTCTGCTCCATCAGGTCCATGAGGCGGCCGGGCGTCGCGACGAGCACGTCCACGCCGCGATGCAGTGCTCGCACCTGGTGAAACTGGCTCACGCCGCCGAAAATCACCGTGTGATTCAGGCCGGTGTGCTTGCCATACGTCGCGAAGCTGTCGCCGATCTGCGTCGCCAGTTCGCGAGTGGGGCTCAGGACGAGCACGCGGGGCCGCGCGTTCCCCACGCGTGACTTGTCCCGTCCCTGCGTCAGCAATCGACTGAGCACGGGTAGCGCAAACGCGGCCGTTTTGCCCGTCCCCGTCTGAGCGCAGCCCAGAAGGTCACGGCCTTCGAGAATCACGGGAATCGCCTGCGCCTGAATGGGCGTGGGCGTGTGGTAGTTTTCATCGACAAGCGCAGCTTGGACGGGCGCTGCCAGCCCCAGCGACGCAAAGTTCACGCGGCTCGCCGCGGGCGTTGCCGTGCCGGTGTCAGCCGAGCCTTCATCAGGCGTCAATACCCGAGGCTGCTTTTTGGCGTGCTCGTGCGTGTTGCCGCGAGCGTGTGAGGTGGGATCGAGAACAGGTTGCAAGTACGGAGACATATCCAAACACGAAACTCCTGCAGTGACCGCGCAAAGGCGTTCACCGACCAAACGATCAGGCGCAGCGAGACCGGTCTGCCGGTGTGCTTGCGTCCGAACAAGATGTGCGATGGATTGGGAGCATCCGTGTGTGAAAACACAACGGAAAGTCGGGCCCATCGGCTGGAACATCGTCGTGCACGGCTGGAACAGACCAGAACCGGAGAGGAGCGATGTCGCCGAAGAGTTCTCAAAAATCGCGGAAAAACGCGAAACGGAGGCCGACGGCGTAAGCGATTGTAGGCTCCGTTATTGACTCAGGCAGGAGTTCATCGCAGATTCGCACCACAGCTCGCGCACTGCACGTCCGCTTTGCCTGCTCGTCGGAGGCAATAGCCGCATGTGCGATGGTCCGGGTGCACTGCGCCGTCATGATCGAGCGTGGCTTCAGTTCCGCGTTGCCAGGGCATGAACGCCAGAAACACAATCCACACGCCCAGTAACGCCACCCCAGCGAGCATGAGTCCGAACACGATGCCAAGAACGCCGCCGCTTGCGAACAGGTTCAGTGAGAAGCGACTCATCGAAACAATGCATGCAAGCCCGCCCGCGAAGAGCATGAAGCGTTGAACGAAGACAGTGAGAATGCCGCCCACATCCGTCGGCTCATCATTTCGATTGGACATCCGCTGCCCCATGCCACGTCTTTCGGCTTCTGCCCACACCCATTTCAGTCACGCGCAGGCCTCTGCTGTGCGGCAATCTTCTGCCACTCATCTTCCTCAAATCCCAGCAATCCCTTTGCCACGGCCAGCTTCACAACTGCTGCACGTGAGTCGATGTTGAGCTTCTGGTGAATCGCCTTGATGTGATCGTTGATGGTGTGTGAGCTGCGGAACAGCCGCTTCCCGATCTCCGGCGCGTCGTATCCCTTCGCCAGCAGATACAGCACTTCCAACTCGCGCCGCGAAAGCACGCCCAGTTCGCCGTACTCGGGGCTCACGACCATGGGCCGCGTATCCGTCTCATCCGGAGCAAGCTCAGGCGTCAAGCGAGCCAAGATGACAAACAAGCCAGGCGTACCAAACACAGTCGTATCAAGCGGAAAACACCGGGTCAGCCACCGTGCCCCGCGCCACAACTGGTAGTACTCCGTCACCACGCCGCTATCTAGCGTGGGCTGCATCAGCTTCGCTCGTTCCTCCGCGTGCGCCTTGGGCAACACGTCGTACAGGCTCTTGCCCGTCATTTTCTCCGGCGTCGTGTTGTGCAACGCCGCATACTCCTGGCTGCACCACAGTTGCACAAGCGTTGGGCAGCGAGCCAGCGCGCACAAACCCTCTATGCCTTCAAATGGGGCAAAGTCGTTTGGGCCAAGCGGACGTGATGCGGGCGTGTGAAGCATGATCTCCCGTGATCTAGTGTATCAAATATCCCGAACCTGCGGGAGCCGGACGATCGCGACTTCGTACGGAAAACAGAAAACGCGAGCCAGTCGGCTCGCGTGTCAAGATCTGTTGCCATTCGATTCGAGGATTCGGCGCGATCGTTGGATCAGGCGTTGTCCAGCAGTTCGATGCTCTCAAACTGCTTGCCTTCGAGCAGTTCCAAGCTCGCCCCGCCGCCCGTGCTCACGTGGCTCATGCCGCCTGCGAGGTTGAACTTCTCAACCGCCGCCGCGCTATCGCCGCCGCCCACGATGCTCGTTGCACCGCCCTTGGTGGCTTCGACGATCGCCTTGGCGACTTGTTGCGTGCCCGTCGCGAACGGAGCCCATTCAAACACGCCCATCGGTCCGTTCCAAACGATCGTCTTGGCTTTCCGAAGTGCAAGAGCGTACTTGGTCTGCGTCTTGGGGCCGATGTCCAGACCCATGAAGCCGTCCTTGATTTGATCATCGAACACTTCGATGTCGCCGGCATCCTCGCGGAAGTCCGTCGAGCACACGTGATCGACCGGCAGCAGCAGTTCGCACTTGCTGCGGGCCGCGTGATCGATGATCTTCTTTGCATCGCCCAAACGATCCTGTTCGACACGGCTGTTGCCGACTTTCTTGCCCAGCGCCGCGAGGAAGGTGTACGCCATCGCGCCGCCCACGATGATCATGTCGGCCTTGGGCATCAGGTTCTCAACGCACGCGAGCTTGTCGCTCACCTTCGCGCCGCCCAGCACCACTACAAACGGCTTGGCGGGGTTCGAAATCGCGCCGTGCAGGAACTTCATTTCCTTCTCAACCAGGAAGCCCATCACACGCGGCTTGCCGCCCATCTGCTTGGGCACGCCCACCATGCTGCCTTCCGCGCGGTGGCTGGTGCCGAATGCGTCGTTCACGTACACATCGCCGTAGCTCGCCAGACGCGTGCAGTAACCGACTTCGCCCTTCTTTTCACCCGCCTGGAAGCGCACGTTCTCCAGCAGAACAACGTCGCCGTCCTTCATGCTGGCGACTGCGCTCGCCGACTTGTCATCAGTGCAGTCTGTGCTCGGGAAGCCAACCGGCTTGCCCAGCAGTTGGCTGAGCTTGTCCGCCGCGATCTTCAGGCTGAACTCGGCCTGATACCCCTCGCCCTTGGGTCGACCAAGGTGGCTCATCAAGATCACCTTGCCGCCGCGATCCACGATGCTCTTGATCGTGGGCAACGCCTCGCGAATCCGCCGATCATCCGTGATCTTCCCGTCCTCGATCGGCACATTGAAATCCACACGCATCAGGACGCGCTTGGAACGAACGTCAACCGCAGCAATAGTCTTCTTCGCCATAGTGGCCGAGGGTAGGAGCGTGACGCAGCAAAGCCAGTTCAGCCGCTCTTGCCGCCCCGCCCATACATCGAAACCGCGACACCCGCGAAGATCAGCAAAAACGCCGCCGCATCTTGCCAGCGGAGCTTCTCCTTGAGCACGAAAAACGAAATCCCCGTAAAGACCAAAAGCGTGATAGCTTCCTGAATCACCTTCAACTGCGGCGCGGTCAGCGTGCCGCCATGGTCAATGTGTCCCAGCCGGTTCGCTGGCACCTGCAATGCGTACTCAGGCAACGCGAGCAGCCATGAAAACAAGATCACACCGGCAATGGCCATGAACGTGACGGAGACGCCCGCCTTGTGCGGGAACCACTTGAGGTGCCCGTACCACGCCAGGTTCATGAAGATGTTTGAGAGAACAAGAAGGCCGATGCAGGCGAGTGTGCGGGATGACATAAGCAGTGCGCCTCGGTGTTGAGTGCCACAAAAGAGGAGCGAGTGGGCGAGCCATGCGACTTGCCTACGCCGTCGGTGCCGGCGTCGCGGCATCAGTTGATTCTTCCACCGGAGCCATCCGCAGCAAAATCGACTCGCTGCCCTTGTCCTGCCGCACCTTCACCTTGCCATTGCGAACAAGTTCAAGCAGCGCAAGGAACAGACCGACCATCTCGCCGCGTGTCTTCTTCGTCACGAACAGATCGCGCATGTCCAGTTCGCCCGCCTGTTCCTGTGCGACCTTCGCGTGTTCATCCAGTCGCGTCAGAATGTCCGCCGCATGCAGCTCAATCGGCGTGTCGTCATACGTGACCTGGTGATCGCCCAGCCGCTCAAAGTTCACCGTCTCCGCGATCTTCTTGAACGCTTCCACCAGATCGATGATGTTCAGATCCTCGACCTCGACGTTCTCGTCATCTTTCACCAGAGCTTCAAGGGCGGCGTTATCAATGCCCGCACGACCCGAACCAAATCGCCGACCCCATTGCTCGCCCCGGTTCTCCAGCGCATCGGCCGCATCACGATATCGCTTGTACTCAAGCAACTGCCGCACAAGCTCCGCTCGCGGGTCCTCCGCCGGCGTCAGCGTGGTCTCGCCTGCATTCTGACTGACAGGCGGCTTGGGCAGCAGCATGCGGCTCTTGATCTCTGTCAGCGTCGCCGCCATCACAAGAAACTCACCGGCTGCATCGATATCGATGCGGTTCGACGCCGACGAGTGCAGCTGCGCAACAAACGACAGATACTGGTCGGTGATCTGCGCGATGGGAATGTCATGAATGTCCACCTCGTTCTTGCGAATGAGGAAGAGCAGCAAATCCATCGGGCCTTCGAACGAGTCAAGTTTGACGCGATAGTCGTCAGTCACGGTTGGAAGGTAGGAGCGAAGCAGCCGCTTCGCGAACGAAAGGCAGGACCATCCGATCACGTCAGCATCCCACTCTGTCACTCCGTGACCTCAAAAAACAAACAGCCCCGATCCGTGTGGCAGATCGGGGCCTTGGTTGACGAGCGCGGTGTGTGGGCGCGCTCGCCAGAGAGTCGTCCCCGCTGATCGTTCCTTCCGCTCGCGAGCCGCAAAGGGTTCCGACCAACTGGGCGTGAGGCGAAAGGAACACTTACTTGCGGCGGCGACGAGCCACCATCAACCCAGCAACGCCAGCCAGGCCGAGAGCGCCGGGCGTGGGGATCAGATCACCCGTGATCGTGATGTTGTCAAAGCGGGCGTTGCCCGTGCCAGTGAAGCTGCGCATCGTGATCTTCACGAAGACCTGGTTGTCGTTGTTGAGCGTGGTGTTACCGGTGAGGTCGACGTTGCGCGTGCGGAAGGTCGAGTCGCGATCAACGCCAAACGCGCCGGCGTTCGTGTAACTCACGCCGTCTGAGGACGTGAGGACGTCGATGATCTGCGGGCCACTGCTGGTGTAGCGCTCATCGAAGATGAGGCGGAGATTCTGGAAGTTGCTGGCGTCGAAGGTGAGGATCACGGACTTACCTTCGGTGAGGTTCTGTGCGCCGCCCGAGATGTTAAGGTTGCGGAAGCTGAGCGCTGAGCCCGCGGCGAAGGTGGGCTGGGCGGAGAGCGTCGAGCCAACGAAGTACTGGCCAGCACCTTGCTGCACGGCGGTGGGAGCGGGCGAGCCGTCGTACTTGAGGGCGTCGGTGTCGAGGGTCGCGGGGCCGGTGTTCGCCTTGAGGTCAGCGGCAATGGGCCAGCTGATCAGGTAGTTGCTGTTCGAGGAAGGAACGGTGCCCGGGAAGGCCCAATAGGCGACCACATCGGCGTTCGCGGCGCCAGCTGCGCCAGCGAGAAGGGCCACGATCAGTGCACGTTGCATCACAAAAAACCTCCTGCGTGGACACGTGCATGCCGCATGCCGCGCACGCATCGCAGTCGGCGCTGAGCCGAGCGACATACGGGCGCAGGTTGCGACAGGAGGTGTCCTGTCTCTCTCCAAATCCCGCTCGCTCCATGCGCTTGCGGGGTCTCTCAAACATCAGGATAGCCGGAACGCCCCGTCTTCACAATGCAAAAAACGCCGAAACCCGGTCCTAGAACGCCGGAATCACGACAAATTCGCCGTTCGAGGACTCACCGGCATACAAATCTCCCGTGATTAGCACCCGCTCCCAACTCATTGCCGCCCGCAAAGTTGTGATCAAGCTCGGTAGTGCGGTAGTCGCGCCCGATGGCACCCTGTCACCAGCTCGCGTCGCCGCTCTCGCCGCAGATGTCCAATCCGTGATGGCATCCGGTGTGCAGGTCATCATCGTCTCCTCTGGTGCCGTCGCCAGTGGATTCCGCGCACTCGGGCTTGCGAACAAACCCAAGACGATCGTCCAGAAACAAGCCGCCGCGGCAGTGGGGCAGCAACGTCTCATGCGTGCGTGGGACGATGCCTTCGCCGCCGGCGCCAACCCGTATCCGGTCGCCCAAGTCCTGCTCACTGCCGACGACTTCGACCATCGGGCCCGCATGCTCAACGCCAAACGCACACTTGGCGAGCTCGTCGGGCGGCGCGTCGTCCCGATCATCAACGAAAACGACTCCGTGAGCTTTGACGAAATCAAGCTGGGTGATAACGACCGCCTCAGTGCCCTCGTTGCCGGACTCATGCAGGTCGATGCTCTTGTCATCCTCTCCAGCGTCGATGGCCTCTTCGACAAGTGGCCCGCCGGCAAACGCATCTCGGCAATCGCCGATGTCGCCGCCGCTATGCAGCATGTCAGCAGCGCAGTCTCGAACGTCGGCACGGGCGGCATGCAAACCAAGCTCGAAGCGGCAGGTGTCTGCGCCGATGCCGGCATCGCCACCGTCATGACCGCTGGCTCGCACGACCGTCCTGTCTCTCGTGTCCTCGCGGGCGAAGACCTTGGCACCTTCGTCGCCCCTGCAGGCGCAGCCCGCGTCCGCCGCTCGCGACAGCGATGGATCGGCTACGCCACCCGCGTCCGCGGCATCATCATCGTCGACGATGGCGCCAAGAGAGCAATTCTTGATCGCGGCGCAAGCCTGCTTCCCAAGGGCATTCGCGACGTCATCGGCTCCTTCCCCGCAAATAGCCCCATCGAGATCGCCGGACTCGACAAGCAGTCCTTCGCGCGTGGCCTGACGCCCTACGACGCAAACGAAGTCCGCGCCATCGCTGGAAAGGCGAGTGACGAGATCGAGAGCATCCTCGGCTCCTGCATCGCTGAAGAGGTCGTCCATCGCGACGACATGGCCGTGAAGTCACCCGCCAGGCAATCTCCCAAAGCTGAACAAGGCGGTGAATCGTGACCGACATTCGCTCCGTTGCACAAGCAGCCAGCACAGCATCGCGCCACCTCGCCGCGACGTCAACGCAATCCAAGAACGCTTTGCTGCACGCAGTCGCTGCGCGAGTCGAGCAGCATCGCGATGCGATCCTTGCCGCAAACCAGCTCGACATGCAAGCTGCCCGCGAAGCAGGCCTGCCCAGTGCCAAGCTCCGCCGCCTTGAAGTCACCCCCCAGTCGCTCGCGCAAGCGATTGCAGGCATCCGCGAGATCGCCGCTCTCCCCGACCCAGTTGGCCAAGTGACCAGTGACATCACACGCCCCAACGGCCTGCGCGTGCGCCGTGTGCGCACACCGCTCGGCGTCATCGCGATGATCTTCGAAGCCCGGCCGCTCGTCACCCTCGATGCCTTCGCCCTGTGCTTCAAGAGTGGCAACGCCTGCATCCTCAAAGGCGGCAAAGAGGCGGCACGCACCGCCGAAGTCCTCGCCCAATATGTGCGCGACACCCTCGACACACATCACATGCCCCTGGGTGCCATTGCTGCGGCGAATCACTGGACACGCGACCAGGTCGCTCAACTTGTCGCCCTCGAAGGCCTCATCGATCTCGCCATCCCTCGCGGCGGACCCGAGCTCATTTCCTTCGTTCGCCAACACGCCAAAGTCCCTTGCATCTTCCACGCTGCTGGCGTGTGCCACGTGTACATCGATGAATCCGCCGATGTCACAATGGCGACCGACATCGTGCTCAACGGCAAGACCAGCGCCCCCGCAGCCTGCAACGCAACGGAGTGCGTGCTTGTTCACGCCTCCGCAGCGTCGCGCATTCTCCCGGTTCTCGCCCAGCGCCTCACGCAGGCCAACGTCGGCGTCCACGCCGATGAGCGCGCCATGCACTTCATGCCCGGTGCCCACCCCGCATCCTCCGCCGACTGGGGCCGCGAGTACCTCGATCTCGAACTCGCCGTGCGAGTGGTCGATTCACTCGATGATTCCCTCGCCCACATCGCTCAGTACAGCAGCGACCATACCGAAGCAATCGTCACGCAGAATCCCGCCATCGCCGCCCAGTTCCAGCAGCGAGTGCGCAGTAGTTGCACCGTGGTGAATGCAAGCACACGCTTCAACGACGGATTCCAATTGGGCCTCGGCGCCGAAGTCGGCATTTCCACCAGCCGCCTCCACGCATACGGCCCCATGGGCCTCGAAGAACTCACGACAACCCGCTTTCTCGTCGATGGGACCGGGCAAGTTCGTTCTTGAGGCTCAGCCAACTCTGAAACCGCGATACCATGACTCCGAACATCAGTTGCGCGCAGTCGCGTTTCGCGGCTCGCGGGAGGGTTGACGCATGAGTATGTGGGACAGTATCAAGAGCCGCCTGAAGCACGAGCTGATTGACATCGTCGAGTTCCTCGACGACTCAGGCGACACGCTCAGCTATCGCTTCGAGCGCTTCCAGAACGAGATCAGGAACGGCGCCAAGTGCATCGTGCGTGAAGGTCAGGCCGCGGTCTTCATCAACGAAGGCAAGCTCGCCGACGTGCTGCCGCCCGGCACCTACACGCTCGACACCAAGAACATCCCCATCCTCGCGACACTGCTGGGCTGGAAGTACGGCTTCGAAAGCCCGTTCAAGGCCGAGGTCTACTTCGTTAGCACACGCACGTTCACCGATCAGAAGTGGGGCACCATGAACCCCGTGATCGTGCGCGACCCCGAATTCGGTCCCGTGCGTCTGCGTGCATTCGGCACCTACACGCTCCGCGTCAAGGATCCCGGCGCATTCATCAAGAACGCTGTCGGCACCGACAATCGCTTCACGCTCAGTGAAATCAACGTCCAGATGCGCAACGTCATCGTCAGCCATCTGGGCGATGCGCTGGGCGAAAGCAAGATTCCGCTCCTCGATATCAGCGGCCGCACGCTCGAACTCAGCAAGTTCCTCAGCGACAGCCTCGTCGAAGAGTTCAACAAGTTCGGCCTCGAAGTGCCGACCCTCCTGATCGAAAACGTCAGCCTGCCGCCCGAAGTCGAGCAAGCTCTCGACAAGCGCAGCAGCATGGGCATGCTTGGCAACCTCGACAACTACGCCAAGTATCAAGCCGCCGAAGCCATCCGCGATGCCGCCAAGAACCCCGGTACCGCCGGCACGTTCGTGGGCGTGGGCGTGGGACAGGTGTTTGGCAACATGATGGCGGGCACTGCCGCCGGCGCGGCCGCTGGCGCTGCGGGTGTTGCGCCGCCACCGCTGCCTGCGTTCTTCCTCGTCATCAACGGCATCCAGGCCGGGCCGTTTGATCAGGGTGGTCTGGTCGCCAAAGCCCGTTCGGGCGAACTGACGACCAGCACGCTCGTTTGGCGTCAAGGCATGCAGCAGTGGTCTCCCGCCGGCAGCGTCGGCGAACTTGCTCAAGTGTTCGGCAGCGTTCCGCCGCCGATGCCGGGCGGTCCGCCGGCGATTCCGCGCTAATGCGCAAGTGTCTTTAGGCCGTCCGTCCGTGGTATCACATGTTCCCAGCCGACAAAGCTCACCGCGCATCCCTGCGGACCCTGCATCCACACGGTGTCGGTGGGTTTGTCGAACTGCACATCGATGTACGCGGTCGACGGCTCTGGCTGCGGCGGCAGATGCCGCTCAATTCGTTGCCCGTTTGCGCATGTGAACGCGAGGTATTGATCGCCGTTGCGCCGCTCCACCGCGAATATCGCTCGCGTCGTCGACCCAGGCAGCCGGCACGCCAGTACGGAGGTGTTCGCCTGAAAGATCAGCATGTCCCACTTCGAATAGCCCACCCCGTCACTGCAACTCGTGTCCCATACCCACGGCATGATGAATCGCCGATCCAGCAGCCCCGGTTTTTTTGTCATGATGCAGTCGATGTAGTACCGCATGAAGCAAGGCGGCAGGAACATTGGAAACTTGTCCGCATGCGCCTCGCAGTATCGCGCCAGGTGCAATTCATCTCGCTCCACATGCCGCGCGGGCAGCAGCAGCGGGTCATAATTCGTCGCAACAATGCTGTCAACCCCGCTGTCATGTTCGTTCGCCAACGCCAGCACGAACTCATGATGACTCACCCCGCGTCCGAGTCGCACAAGTGCGTCTTCCAACGCAGCTTCCCCTCGTTGCTTCGCGGCATCCATCGCCTGCACGTAAAACTCGCGCGGCGTTCGCGGGTAGTATCGCAGGGCCATGTCAGGCGGCAATTGCAGGTTAAACGGCATCTTGCTGGTGTGATGATCACCCCATGTGAGCCGGTTCGGGCTTTCGCAGACCACCAGCACGCCGTCCGGCTTCAAGTGCTCTCGCGCCACGCGAAGGACATCTATCCGCTCCTGTGTCGTCATGTGCTCCAGAACGGCGTACAGCATGAACACGTCGATGCCGTCGGGGAACTTCTCCACCGCGTGCAGTATCGACTCGCCGGGCACCGCTTCAAAGCGGGCGTTCGTGACGTCCTTGTGAACTTGTTTGTCGTTCGCGACCCTCACCGCCGCCTCGTCAATGTCCACGCCGTACACGCTTCGCGCCTTTTGCGCCAGCGCCAGCCCCACGCTGCCTGTGCCGCATCCGAACTCCAGCACCTCACACCCCGCGAGCGGCTTGGTCTGCTCGATCCACGGAACAAATCGGTCCAGCGTCACCCGGTATCGGTCTTCCCAGTCGTACATGCCGACCAGTATACCGGCCCGCGGTTGACCCCAACACACACCGCCAACTCGGGAGGATCGCTTGAGCTCTGACAGTCCATCTTCCTCTGACAGTCGAACGGCACAGTCCGCCGATCAACTGCGCTTCCCCTGCAAGCAATGCGGCGGGACATTGCAGTTTGAGCCCGGCACGACAAGCCTCAAGTGCCCGTATTGCAGCACGATCAATGAGATTGATACAAGCGACGCCGTGGTGCTGGAACTCGATTACGGCGAGTACATGCGGAAGTTGCAGTCCGCCGCTCCCGTTGACACCGTGCTCAGCGTCAAGTGCACCAGTTGCTCTGCCGACATTGATCCGCCCAGGAACATCACGAGCTTCGCCTGCCCCTTCTGCGGCTCCAACATCGTCGCCAAAGCTCGCGAGTGCAGTGTCATCAAGCCCAACGCCGTCCTGCCATTCAAGATGACTCGCGACCAGGCGACGACCAGCTTCCGTCAGTGGATCCAATCACGCTGGTTCGCACCCAACGCCCTCAAGCGCCAAGCTCTCCTCGACGCCGCGCTTCACGGCATCTACCTCCCCGCGTGGACGTACGACTCCTTTGTCACCACGCGATACTCAGGCCAGCGCGGCGAAGCCTATTACGTCACCGTTGGAAGCGGCAAGAACCGCCGCACGGAGCGCCGTGTGCGTTGGTACCCCGCCAGTGGCGTTGTCCAAAACAACTTCGACGATGTCCTGGTACTCGCCAGTGAATCACTGCCCCGAGAGAAGGTCGAAGATCTGACGCCGTGGGACCTCAAAGACGTCGAACCGTACAAAGAGGCATTCCTCGCCGGGTTCACCGCCGAACGTTACCAGTTGTCACTGCCCGACGGCTTCCAGCAGGCCCAGCAACTCATGCAGCCCACCATCGACGCGACCATCCGCCAGGACATCGGTGGCGATGAACAGCGCATCACGGGCAAGCAAAGTAAGTACGACAACATCACGTTCAAGCACGTGCTGCTGCCCATCTGGTGCAGCGCATATCGCTATCGCGGCAAAGTCTTTCGCTTCCTCGTCAACGCTCGCACGGGTGAGGTCCAAGGCGAACGTCCATGGAGCCCATGGAAGATCGCTTTCGCCATTGTGCTCGGCTTGCTCGTCATCATTCCCATCATCTGGTACATCGTCGTCAACAAGCAGTGACCGGCCCGAGCGTCCGTACGCTCCGGCATGACCTCACCCCGCGTCGCGCTCATCACCGGAGCCGGTTCAGGCATAGGCCGCGCCATCGCTATCGCATTCTCACACGCTGGCTACGCCCTCACGCTCGTCGGTCGCCGCGAAGACAAACTCCGTGAAACCGCCGCGCTCTGTCGCGGCACCGCGCACATCGTCGCTGCCGATATCACAACCGCCGCTACTGCGACTGGCGCAGTCCGTTCCTGCCTCGATCGACACGCACGCCTCGACATCCTCATCAACAACGCAGGCATCGGCGTCGTAGCGCCCATCCCGCAAACCTCCGACGATCTGCTGGAACAAACCTACCGCCTCAACACCTTCGCCCCCGCCTGGATGACGCGCGAAGCCTGGCCCGAGTTCACCGCGCAGCATGTCGCTTCCGGTGTCGGCGGCTGCGTCATCAATATCTCCAGCATGGCGAGCCTCGATCCGTTTCCCGGCTTCTTCGCATACGCAGGCAGCAAAGCGGCCGCCAGCATCATGGCCGCCAGCATCGCAAAGGAAGGCGCAGCCATTGCTGTCCGAGCCTTTGCACTCGCGCCCGGAGCCGTCGAAACATCCATGCTCCGCGCCGCCTTCGACGAATCCATGATCTCACGTGAGCAGACGCTCGATCCCGCTCACATCGCAGAGATCACGCTCGCATGCGTCCAAGGCAAACACGATCACCTCAACGGTCGCAACATCCCCATCTTGCCCGAAGCGTTCAAGCCTTGGTTCCGCGACTATCAAGCCGCGAATCCCCCGCTCGACGCCATGTGAACCGCCTTCACAACTTTTCCGTCGCCGCCGCTCCCAGGATCATCGGTCGCAGTGCATCCTCACCTGCCACCATCTGCACTTCCAGCACAGGCCGCACAACCGCGCAGGGCCACGTTGTCGCCGCAACGCGAGCAAGCTTGCTCCAGTCTTTCTGTGTGCACACGATCACCTGTGCCCCGCTTCGCTTGGCCACATCGATGATGCGCTGCACCCTCGCCGGTTCATACGGGTCATGATCTGGAAGCACGATCGCCTCCGCCACACTGCCGGCATGCTGTCGCACACTCTGTACAAACGCATCTGGGTTGCCGATCGCGCACACAGCCAGAACCTTCTTGTCACGCAGCCACGTAACCGCAAGTTGCTCATCGGCCTGCCCACCCGCCACGCTGCGTTTGAGCCCGGCCCAGTGATGTCTGCAACTCGCAACGGCTAGCCGCTTCGAAATCGCCTGCACGCGTGCCGCTAGCTTCGTCAGTTCGTGTGCCGCAACCGCTTCTGCATGCGTCAACACCACTGCATGCGCCCGCGCGAGCGATGCGGGCAACTCCCGCAGAAAGCCCGATGGCAGCAAGCGATCCGCAAACGGATCGCGCGTCGCGTCGATCAGCACAATGTCAAGCTGCCGCGCGATCTGGCGATGCTGAAACCCATCATCAAGCACAACAATGTCGCTGGCTCGCCGCTCGCCAACCGGCTCGTAACTGCTTTCACTGGCCTGTCGCTGCTCAAACTCGTCACTGAACAGTTCAAGCAATCCCTGCGTTCGGTCCGGCTGCGCCACAATCGGCAGATCGCTGAATGCGCTCAAGTACTCCCTCGCCTCATCGCTCTCAAGCCCGCGTCCCTTGGGCATGCCATAGCCGCGCATCGCCACGCAAGGCCAATATCCCTCACGGCGCAGTAGTTGCAGCAGCCACATTGTCACAGGCGTCTTGCCTGTGCCGCCCACCGACAGATTTCCGACGCTGATCACAGGCCGATCAAAAGTCACCACACCCTTGCCGCGATCAAAGCTCGCGTTGCGATGGGCGATGACTTTGCCATACACCCATGCCATCGCACGCCCCGCCGCGCCCGCGACGGGCGGCTTGGCCTGCGTCGCCATGGAGTCGTGCGTTGCCATCTTCACATGGTGGGGGACATCGTGGGAGCCGCTCATGAAGCGGAAGCGTTGGAGGCCTGTCGCGCGTGTTCCAGCAGTAATTGCCTCGTGCGTGCCGCATGTTTCAGGGCCTGACGCCGAATGTGCCACAGCTGCACGCTCGACGCCAGCACATCAATCATCGCAAGCAGCATCACCAGCGAAACCAGCCCCGTCGCCAGCATCCAGGTCAGTACAAACTGCCGCGTGTTCTGCGGATCAATCAGGCCAAACCCTGCGGCCAGTACCGGAATCGCCAGCATCATCACAAGGCCATTGGCCGTCCGCAGGTTCTTCCGCCAGCGAGGCATATCTGCCTGTGCGAGCGCCGTCCAATGCACCGCAACGACTATCAGCGTTGCAAACGCCAATGGCAGCACTGCCCACGCCGGCGCGATAGGACCACTCTCAGGCTCTTGCGAAAGCCCGAGCGACATCGCCCCGGTCATGGAGAGAAACTGCATCATCTCTCGTGCATCGGCACGTTCACGTCGTCGTCGCCATTTCTTGCAGCAATCCGGTCAATCGCTGCATGGGCAGACCCATGATCGTCGTTTGATCACCCTCAAACTCAAGCGGCCAACCAGCAGTCAGCCGCTCCGACAGGTTGTACCCGCCCGCCTTGCCCTGCCACTGCCCGCTTTTCACATAACTTGCGATTTCCGCGTCACTCAGCGTGCCCATGCGCACGCGAGCCGTATCCACCAGCACGCGCCGCCGCCGCTGCGGCACCGACGCCGGGTCACCGCTCCAGCCGCGCAAGTCGACGATCGCCACGCCCGTCAGCACATCATGCTGCACGCCCATGAACGATCGGATCATCGTTTCGGCTTCTTCGGCGGTGGTGGGGGTGCCAACCAGTTTGCCATCAAGCAGGCAAGCCGTATCCGCACCCAGAACAACCCGCCCGCCCACTTCCCGCGCGCTGGGCAACGTCGCGCCAGCAAAGGCCTTAAGCGATGCAAGCGCCGCGACCCACTGCCGAGGCGACACCTGCCCGGGCGTCAATATGCCATCTTCAAAACCGGGATGCTCCGCCACGTGCTCAAACCCCGCCTCCGTCAGCAGCGCACGCCGACGAGGCGACCGACTTGCTAGCAGCAAAGGCAACCCGCGATAGGGTCGTCCGCTGACCGGCGGAGTTGTTGTTGGCGAGAAGCTCACCATATTCGCACGCGTACTCGCATCATTCACCGGTTGCGCAGCTGCGCACCCGAATCTTCCTGAATCTTCACGTCCCACATCCGCAGCACCCATGCTCTCAGACGTTGACGCGTCGTTACCCGTTCGCTCCGCAAGCACTATCACAGCAAATCCTTCCCGCATGCATCTGCACGAGCATCCATGCTCACGCTGCCGCATCTCAATCAGCACACACGCCCCGCCGTTGTTCGGAGGCCGCGTCGCTCCGTTTCCGCAGTACCCTTTGTTCGACGCTGCGGATTTCGTCTGTTTCCGCCCGCGGCGAGCATTCTTTGTGTCAAATTCGTAAGTGTCTGCAATACAGTGAGTTCCAATGACGCCCTCCACGCCCACTGCCGCCCAAACTCGCTTGCCTCACGCCCACCTCGTGCAGTTCGATATCGCCTGGGAAGATGCCCCAGCCAACCACGAACAGGTACGCATGATGCTCGACAAGGCCGACGTGCACAAAGGCGACTTCGTCCTCCTCCCAGAGATGTTCGACAGCGGCTTTTCCTTCAATGTCGAGAGAACAAACGACAAATCCGGACGCACACTGACATTTCTGCTCGAACTCGCCGACGATCTGGGCGTCACGGTCCAGGCTGGCCGCACCGTCGCTCCCTGCCACCGTTGCGCCGCCAAAAACGTCATGACCGCCGTCGCCCCAGGCCAGCGTCTCCTGGCTGAATACGCCAAACAGCACCTCTTCTCACCGGGCGGCGAAAATCAGTACTTCGAAGCCGGTGATGACATCGCCACGTACACGTGGGATGCAACAGGCCTTCGCATGATGCCGGCTGTTTGCTACGACCTCCGCTTTCCCGAGCTGTTCGGTCGAGGCCTCAAAGCAGGCGCACAGGTCATTGCGCTGGGCGCCTGCTGGCTGAGTGTCCGCGCGGCCCACTGGCGCGCCCTGCTCATCGCGCGAGCGATCGAGAACCAGGCCTACGTCATTGCGGTCAATCGTGTCGGTCAAGACCCCGTCAAGTCCGATGGGACCCCGGGAGCAAACTACTTGGGCGGCAGTCTCGTCGTCTCGCCAACGGGCCAGATTCTTGCCGAAGCTGCTGACACGCCCTGCGTGATCAGTACCCCGATCGACGCTGAAGCACTGCACGTGTGGCGGAGCAAGTTCCCCGCCTGGCAGGAACGCATCAGCGCCATGCGGTAACTCGTCAGGCCACTGGCGATGGGCCGCCGCGCCTCTACCCTGCATCATGCTCTCTCGCGTTCTGATCGCGCTCGCATTCCTGCTCGTCCTCGGCGTGCCGCTGGGCCTCAAGCTCGCGTCGCCCGCCGCGACAATTCCCGCCGACGCGCGCACGCTCGTCGTCGTGACGCCCCACGTCCCGCAGATCCGAGCCGAATTCGCCGAGGCCTTCGACCGCTGGCACCGCAAGCACCACGGCGCACCCGCACACATCGACTGGCGCACGCCCGGTGGCACCACCGAAATCCTCAAGGTCCTCGCAGCGCAATATGCCGCCAAGGGCAAGGAAGTCATCGAAGAGATTCGCAAGACGGATCCGCAGCGACTGCTCGCCAAAGACCTCTCGCTCGACAACGACATTCCCGCCCGCAGCATGCCCTTCGACATGATGTTTGGCGGCGGCACCTTCGATCACGGTCGCCTCAAACTCCCCGCTACCGCAGGCATCACCTTCGCGCCCTTCACGAACGCCGGCGTGAAGGAAGTGCTTCTCTCCCGCGTCAGTCGTTCGCAAACAGTCGCCGACCTGCTCGCTGCCCGCACGCTCGAACTCGCCCTCAGCTTCGACACCATTGCCTTCACCGCTCGCATTCCCGCCGAAGCCTTCGTCGATGGTGTCGAAGTTCTGCGCGGTTTCGACGAAGGCAAGCAGAGCATCACCACCCGCATCAACCTCGACAAGGTCCTACGCGACGCTCCGCTGCGCATCAGCACGCCAGCAGGCCTGAGTGACGAAGACCTGCGCACCAAGTGGTTCCCGCCCGATGCCCAAGGCCGCCAGAACATCATCGGCGCCCAGCAGTTGTACGACCCCCAGCAGTACTGGATCGGCACGGCCCTCTCCGCCTTCGGCATCGTGTACAACAAAGACATCTTCCGCGAACTCTCGCTCCCCGAGCCCAAGGGCTTCGTCGATCTGACTCATCCCAAACTCCAAGGCCTCATCATCCTTGCCGACCCGCGCCAATCCGGGTCCATCACCACCGCGATCGACGCCATTCTCAACGCCGAACTGTGGAACACCGCCCAGCGTGAAGGCTGGTCCACCGAACTCACCGCCGCGTTCGACAAGGAAGCCAAAGAGCGTGTCCCCTGGGAGCGCAGTCTCTCCGCTGAACGCATGCAAAGCGTCGATGCCGCCTTCGCCCGCGCCTGGAAACTCCTGCGTGAGGTCGGCGCGAATGCCCGCACCTACACCGCCGCCGCCACCAAGCCGCCCGTCGATATCTCTGCAGGTGAAGGCGCCGCCGGCCTCGCCATCGACTTTTATGGCCGCGGCCAAGCTCAGTTCGTCCTCGCCGAAGGTCAAGACCCGGCGACCGCGCGCGTGGGCTACGTCGATCCCGAAGGTGCCGCCTACATCGATGCCGACCCGGCCAGCGTCCTGCGCAGCGGCCCCGATCCCGAACTCGCCCGCCGATTCATCGAGTTCTGCCTGACCGACGAAGCCCAGGTCCTCTGGCAACTTCCCAGCCAGCGCAACCCCCTCAGCGCCGCGAATGCCACCGGCGAAGACGGCCAGAAAATGGGTCCGCGCCGCTACGAACTGCGCCGCATGCCGGTGCGCGAGGCGATGTACCGCCACCCCGCCGCCGCCAACTTCATCGACAAGGTCAACCCCTTCGAGATCGCCGCCGCCCACCGCCCCGCCAACTGGCGTGCCGCCATCGGCGTCATGATGGGTGCATTCTCCATCGACGTGACCGACGCCCAGCGTGCCGCCTGGCGCGCCCTGTGCGACGCCCGCGCCAAACCCAACTTCAACCCGCAAACCCTCGCCGCGATGGAAGCCGCCTTCTACGCCTTCCCGCCCACACCCACCAAAGACGGCGGCGCACTCACCTTCACCGCAAGCAACTTCCGCGCCATCCGCGAGACCTGGCGCAACCCCCAGACCCAGTCCCGCCTGGAAATCGCCTACACCAACTTCTTCCGCGAGCAGTATCGCGAGGTGGTGCGGTTGGCAGCGGCCGGAGAGCAGTGAACGGAGAACGGAGAGCGGGGGAGGGGGCGGGAGGATCGGGGGATGTGCGGGCCGGGATGATCCAACCAAACGCGCGAATGGTCCAGCAAAGTGCGCCGTTGGTCCACCAAAGCTCGCCGTTGGTCCACCGAAACCCACGGTTGGTCCACCGAAGCTCGCCGTTGGTCCACTGAAACCCGCCGTTGGTCCACCAAATCCGACCATCGGTCCACCAAAATGCGGTCGCGTCCACCGATTCGACCGATCGCTTGCCGAATTGCGGCTCTAGTCTGGCCGCCAATTGCCCGATATAGTTGCCTGCATGACACGTGCTTGTGCCATTGCTACGGCTTCTCGCCGAATTACCTGGCCCCTCTGAGGGCCCCGTCGCGGCATGGACGCCAGCGCAGCATGACTCGCTGCGTCCGCCGCTCCCGTCAACAACCGGTTTCGCCACACTTTTCCGGACGCCCCGCGTCCCCGCTTTCCTCTATCATCGCACCCAAGAACCGCTGCACCGAGCCCGTTTCCCGTTCTCTGTTCTCTGTTCTCCCCCGGCTCCCCGCTCCCGGTTCCCCGCTCCCCCCGTTCCCCGGATCCCCCCATGTCAAACGCCACTCCCGCCCCCGCCGACAAATCCGCCGAGAAGAGCAAGTACCGCTCCACCCTCAATCTCCCCCAGACCGCCTTCCCCATGAAGGCCAGCCTCGTGCAGAACGAGCCCGCCAGCCTCAAGCGTTGGCAGGCGATGAACCTCTACAGCAAGTTGCGCGAACAACGCGCCGGCAAAGAGAAATTCGTCTTCCACGATGGCCCGCCCTACGCCAACGGCAGCATCCACCTCGGGCACTTGATGAACAAGATGCTCAAGGACTTCGTCGTGCGCAGCAAGACCATGCAAGGTCTCGACGTCCCCTATGTGCCCGGCTGGGACTGCCACGGCCTGCCCATCGAGCACAAGGTGATGACGGAGATGCAAGAGAAGGGCAAGCTCGCCAAGCTCAACACGTTGAGCGACGACCAGCGCAAGGTCGTCGTGCGCCGCGAGTGCCAGACCTACGCCGAGAAGTACGTCAAGCTGCACAAAGACCAGATGCAGCGCCTGCTCACGATGGCCGACTACGAGCACCCGTACCTCACGATGGTGCCCAGCTACGAAGGCGCCACGCTCGAAGTGCTCGCTGGCCTCATGGAAAAGGGCCTGGTCTACCGCCAGCTCAAGCCCGTCCACTGGAGCCCCACCAACGAAACCGCTCTCGCCGACGCCGAACTCGAATACCACGACCGCGAAGACCCCAGCATCTACGTCGACTTCGAAGCGGCGGACACGGACGCGGTGTATGACGCGTTTGGCTTAAACGCGGTCGCGGAGGAAGATGAGGAAAGCGGAGATAACGCGGAGGATGAAGCGAGCGCGGGCGCGCCCAAGACCGACCCCTACGCCAAGAAGTCGCGTTCGCCCGCTGCCGGCGTGCGTCCCCACCAGCGGCCCACGTTCATGATCTGGACGACCACGCCTTGGACGCTCGCCGCCAATCTCGCCATCGCCGTCAATCCCAAGTACGAGTACGCCCTCGTCTTCGTCGATGGCAACATCAGCGTCATGGCGAAAGACGCCATCGAGCGCGTGACACAGAAAGGCCGCAGCGAAGAAGTCAGCGTCCTCGCAACCACGACCGGCGACAAGCTCGTCGGCCTGCGCTATCGCCATCCCTTCGTCGCGACCACGCCCACCTTCCCCAAAGAAGCCGGCGGCAACCCCGCCAACTGCTACAAGATCGTTGCCGCTGACTACGTCACGCTCGAAGACGGCACGGGCCTCGTCCACACCGCGCCGGGCCACGGCGCGGAAGACTACCAGACGGGCCTGCGCGAGCAGATCCCCGTCTATTGCCCGGTGACTGCGAACGGGACCTACGACAACACCGTCCCCGAGTGGCTCCGCGGCAAACTCATCTGGGACGCCAACAAGGTCGTCATCGATCATCTCCGCGCCAGTGGCCACATGTTCCACGATCACATGTTCAGCCACAGCTATCCCCACGACTGGCGCAGCAAAACGCCCGTCATGTTCCGCGCCACCGAGCAGTGGTTCGTGGGCGTGAACAACGCCAATGTGCCCGTGAGCGGCCAGAAAATGTCCCTGCGCGAGATGGCCCTCGAAGCCGTGAGCACGGACGACACTACACGCACCAGCGGCGTGCCTGGCATCAAGTTCGTCCCCGACTGGGGCCGCAACCGCATGCGCGGCATGCTCGAAAGCCGCCCCGACTGGTGCATCTCGCGCCAGCGAGCCTGGGGCCTGCCGATCCCCGCCTTCTTCACGCCCGAAGGTCACTGCCTCATGACCGCCGCCAGCGTGCGCGCTGTCGCCAAGCTCTTCCGCGAACAAGGCAGCGACGCTTGGTTCACCAAGGACGCAACCGAACTGCTCAAGCATTACGACTGGAAGTCTGACAACGAACTTTCCAGCGACGTCCGTGCGCACTTCACGAATGCCGCGTTCGCCTCTCTCCGCAAAGGCAACGACATCCTCGACGTCTGGTTCGAATCCGGCTCATCGTGGAACGCCGTGATGCGCGAACGCAACCTGGGCTACCCCATCGACCTCTACCTCGAAGGTTCCGACCAGCACCGTGGCTGGTTCCAGCTCTCGCTCCTGCCTGCGCTGGGAGTCACCGGCCGCCCGCCCTTCAAGACCCTGCTCACCCACGGCTTCATGGTCGACCGCGACGGCAAGAAACTCAGCAAGAGCCGCCCCGACGCCCACCGCTACGAAGTCGATAGCCTCTGCACCGAGTTCGGCATGGACGTCATGCGCTGGTGGGTCGCCAGCCTCGCCTACGAAAACGACGTCAAGGTCGACGTCGAACTCTTCGCCCTCGCCGGCGAAAGCTACCGCAAGGTGCGTAACACGCTCCGTTTCATGCTGAGCAATCTCTACGACTTCGAATGCTCCAAGCCCGGCGCAACGGGCCACTGCGTCGATCTCAAGTCTCTGCCCGCCACCAGCATCGACCGCTGGATCCTCGCCGAGTTCGATCAACTCGCCGAGAAGGTTGTCGCCGCGTACAACAACTACGACTTCCAGACCGCCCAGAAGGAACTCTTCAACTTCTGCAACGACCGCCTCAGCGCGACCTACCTCGCCGCGGTGAAGGACCGCCTCTACTGCGACAAGCCGGGCAGCGATCGCCGCCGCGCCACCCAGACCACCCTCTGGGACCTGACCGATGGCCTCTGCAAGCTGCTCGCGCCCATCCTTCCCCACACTGCCGACGAAGCCTATCGCGCTCTGCTCAAGGTCGACGCCAAGGACACGACGACCTGCATCCATTTGGAAGCCGCTCCCATGTCTTCCGGCAAGCCCGGCTTCGGCATCTCAGCCGACCCGCGCTGGTCCAAGGTCATCGCTCTCCTCGAACCCGCCCAGCGGGCCCTGGAGCAAGCCAAGTCCCAAGGCATCGACAACCCCCTCGACGCCGGCCTCGCCCTCCCCGCCAGTGACGATCTCAAGGGCTTCGACCCTGTCGACATCGCCGACCTGCTGGGCGTCTCGCTCGTCAAGTTCGATACTGGCGTGCAAGCTCCGACCATCATCGACCTGCGCTCGCATCCCCGCTGCGAACGCAGTTGGAAACGCGACGGCACCGTCAAGCAGCGCAGCGACGGCGGCCTACTGAGCGACCGCGACGCCCTCGCTGTTGGCGTTGCCTGATCCCCTCACTCACCTTCACCCCAACCGATCCGCCCTCCGCGGATCGGTTGTCATTTTCCCTAGTGCCCAGTGCCCAGTGCCTAGTGCCTGCTCCATACGCTGCGCAGCCCATGTTCCAAGCCCTCCTCGTCCGCAAGTACCTCTTCTCCAAGGTCATGCCGCTGCTCGCCTGCACAGGCGTGCTGTTGTGCGTCGCCATGGTCATCGTCATCTGGAGTGTGATGGGTGGCTTCCTCGATTTGCTCATCCGCAGTGGTCGCACAACCACGGGCGATGTCGCCATCTCCTGGCCCAACGTCGGCTTCGCTCACTACGACGATCTCATCCAGCGCCTCGAGAACGATCCGCTCATCGAAGCCGCGGCGCCCATCATCGAAACATACGGCCTCATTCAACTCCCCACGGGTCGCCAGGAAATGGTCTTGGTGCGAGGCGTCGATGGTCCGAGCTTCTCGCAAGTCACCGCGTACGACGACATCCTCTGGTGGCGCCCCACAACCCAGCCGCTGCGCAAAGACACTAACCGCGAGGACATCCGCCTGACCCCCGACTACGCGCAGAACCTCGCGACGGTGTTGCAGCAAGGCCGCACACTCACGCGCAACGATCCGAACACCGGTGAGCCGCTGCCCGCCATGGTCATGGGCATCGAGGTCAGCCGCATCAACGCTCGTGAACCGCAAGGCTTCTACTCACCGCGCATGTACAGCGTGCGCAAGCCCGATGGCACCATCGAGTCCCGTGATGAGTTCCTGCCTTACACCGGCGAGGTCATCCTCAGTCTCCTCGCCCTCGACAAAGACGGCGCAGTGGTGGAGCAGGCGACGCGAAAGGTCCCCGTCGCCAACGAGTTCAACAGTGGTCTGTTCGAAGCAGATAGCAAGATCGTCCTCGTCCGTCTCGATCTCGCCCAACGCATGCTCCGCATGCATGCCCAGCAGCGTCGCGTGAAAGCCGACGGCACGCCTGCGGACACAAAGCCTGCTGGTGCTGACGACGAAGAAAATGGTTTCATCGGCGGCGCCCAAACCAAGCTCATCGACGAACCCGCCCGTGTCACCAGCGTCCTCGTTCGCGGCAAAGGTGATCTCGGCGAACTCGGCGCATCTGACCCGCTGAAGGATCGTGTCTTTGAGATCTATCGCGAGTTCGCCGCCGCCCACAAGGGTGATGTGCCTGACGAATTCACCATCAGCATCAACACCTGGGAAGATCAGAACCGCACCATGATCAACGCGGTGCAAAAAGAAACAGGCTTGTTGCTGTTCCTCTTCTCGTTCCTTTGCATCGTCGCCATCTTCCTCATCTTCGCCATCTTCTGGTCCATGATCGCAGAGAAGACCAAAGACATCGGCATCATGCGAGCGCTCGGCGCAAGCAAGGCCGGCGTCGCAGGTGTGTGGATCGGTTATGGCCTTGCGATCGGCATCGTCGGCAGTGCACTCGGTGCGACGCTCGCGATCCTCATCGTCAAAAACATCAACGCCATCCACGAGTTCCTCGGTCGCGCGTTCGGCCTCGAAATCTGGAACCCCGAGGTCTACTACTTCACCGAGATTCCCACGCGTCTCGACAACACCAAACTCATCGCCGTCATCATCGCCGGCATCCTGTGCAGCGTCATCGGCGCCGCCATCCCCGCCATTCGCGCCGCCCGCATGGATCCCGTCAAGGCCCTGCGCTTCGAGTGATCGTTAGGAACGCTCCCCATGCTCCTCACCGCTTCCAACATCCACAAGACCTACACCCTCGGCAAAGTCCCCGTCCCCGTCCTCAAGGGTGTCTCCATCTCCGTCGCCGAAGGTGAATGCGTCGCCGTCTTAGGCAGCAGCGGCAGCGGCAAGAGCACGCTCCTGCACATTCTGGGCGGCCTCGATCGCGCTGATGCCAACCCCACGCCCCAGCTCTCCTTCGACGGCCGCGACGTGACGCGTTTCTCCGGTGCAGAGATCAACCACTATCGCAGCCACGACGTCGGCTTCGTCTTCCAGTTCTATCACCTCTTGCCCGAACTCACCGTCCTCGAAAACGTGCTCATCGGCGCCATGATCCGCGACGGCGCAGGCTACACAACCAACGTGAACGACCGCACCGCGTGGGCCAAACAACTCCTGGACCAAGTCGGTCTCTCGCACCGCCTCAAACACAAGCCCACCGAGCTGTCTGGGGGCGAACGCCAGCGCACTGCGATCGCTCGAGCTCTCATCAATAAGCCTCGATTGCTCCTCGCCGATGAACCCACCGGCAACCTCGACCGCAACACCGGCGCAACCATCCTCGACATGCTCGACAAGCTCCGCGCCGATCATCGCTACACCATGATCATCGTGACGCACGACACCGCGACCGCAAGTCGTGCCAACCGCGTCGTCCGCCTCGCCGATGGCTTCGTGGTGCAAGCCCTCGCCGAAGCAACCGCCTGACACGCCCGCTAACGCGCCCGCACACGCCGAATCCCCACCCGATCGCGCGAAGTCCAAGCCGCCCGGTCTCAGCTTTAACGCAATCCGCTTGGCGCATCTCTCTCCGGCAAGTATGATGCTCGCACGAGGAGAGACTCATGCTTCGCACCACCTTCGCAGCAATGGCGCTCTGCGCCCTTTCCGCCACCACGCTCGCCAACGTCGTTTACAGCGACGGCACGTTCAACAACGCCGACTGGGGTTTCGAAACCGTTATCGTCGGTACGGGCGGTAGTGCAAATGCCAGCCAGTCCGCCGCCTCCGGCAACCCCGGCTCAGCCCGTCGTGTCAGCATCACCACCGGCAATGCCGTGGGCGACGCGACCTACGCCATCCATCGCTTCGGCACCACCAACGCAACGCGATACGTCGCCAGCGCACAAGGCGCGGTCCAAGGCATCAACATCAGTCTCGATGCTCGCTTCGTGACCGGCACCTTCACGGGCCAAGGCCAAGGCGTCTACGCCCAGGCCAAGCAAGGCAACAACATCTATGTCGCTGGCCTCGGCATCACCACCAGCACTGGCAACTGGGTCACGCTCAGCGCTTCAGGTCTGCTGGCCACCGACTTCATTCAGATTTCGGGTACCACCACCCCGCTCGATGTCTCCGCTACCGGCGCACCAATCCGCTTCGGCTTCGCATCCGCCAACAGCAACGGCGGCTCGCCGTACAGCATCACCGCTGACTACGACAACTTCAACCTCGAAGTCGTCACCGTACCCGCGCCCGGCGCCGTCGCCATCGCGATGCTCGGTGCAACAGGCTTCATGCGCCGCCGCCGCACGTATCATCGCGCATGAGTGTGAACGCCGCCGCAATCGCCGCCGCCAGAAAACGGTCAGGGCCTCGTGGTAAGCGCCCGCTGTGGATCACGGTGCTGCTGGTCATCGGCGCAGGCGTTGTCTGGTTCCTGCAGCAAAAGGGTGTGCTGCCTCAAGGTTCTGCCAGTTCAAACAGCACGCAGCAATCAAGCTCCCAGCCCGCAGAGGCTCCGTCAACCCGCGGCAGCGAACCGCTACGTGCGGACGCGGCAAAGCCGGTCGCTCAGCCGCCGAGCAAGCCTGCCACCAAGCCAAGCGACAAGCCCGCCATCGACGGCGGCATCGCCGACCTCTTCAAGAAGCAGCAAAGCGACACCTGGGTCGAAGCCGAAGGCGTCATCAAGAAGATCCTTCCCGATGACAACGACGACAGCGATGGCAGCAGCAAGCACCAGCGATGGATCGTCCGCGTGCCCAGCGGCATCGAGATTTTGATCGCCCACGCATTCGACGTGAGCGCACGCGTCCCCGTGGAAGAAGGCGACACCATCCGCTTCCGTGGCGAATACGAGTACACAGAAAAGGGCGGCACGGTGCACTTCACGCACGCGCCCAAGTTCAAACGCCGCGAGCCCGGCGGCTGGATCGAACACAACGACAAGCTGTACGAGTGATGTGCGTCAGGCTGCCAATCGCCGCTCAGCGTCGTGCACAGCCGTGCGTTTCACCGCCTCCAGCAGCTTCGCGCGGTCGATCGGCTTGGTGAGCCACGAATCACAGCCTGCCTTCACATACGCATCCAGCGATTCTGCAACTGCAGTCGCGGTGAATGCGACGATGGTGCCGCGATATCCCTCCTGCCGCAGCATCGTCGCCACGCTCGCGCCGTCCATGTCAGGCAGGTTCATGTCCAGCAGCATCACCGCAAACGGATCTGCCGCTTTCTGGGCCGCCAGCGCTCGCTCCAGACCTTCTCGCCCAGTGGGGCAGGTTTCGACGCGATACCCCGCCTTGAGCAGGTGATGCTTCACCAGTCGCAGCGTGTCCTCCGCGTCATCCACCACAAGCACGCGTACCTCACGCGTGTTGATGGTGCCTTGAACGCGCCGCTCCTCAATCGGCACATCACTGAACGTCCCTGCCTGCGCACTCGCGCTCGCAGGAAAGTCAATGATGATCGTCGAGCTGTCATCACGCAGCTTCGCGAGGATGCTGCCGCCATGTGCGCGCAGGTGCCGCTTCGCGAGCGCCAGGCCCAGACAGCCGCTGCCGGCCGGCCGTTCTGACAGGAACCGCATCGCGTCATCATGCTGCAACAGCAGATCAACGATCGCATGCGATGCGGTCTGCCCCTTATGCTCGATGGTCATTGACACAAGCTGCCGTTCCGGCACGTGCGTCAGCGTTACCAGCACCTTGCCATCACTGGCCTGTTCAGCCGCGTGACGCAAGGCATGCGCCACGCCGCACATCATCGCGAACACGCTCTCACCGCTTGCATTCGGAATGTCATTCACGCACACCACGCGGAGATCGACCTTCCGATCACTCTCGTGCGTGATCTGCGAAACCGCCTGCTGCAGACAGCCACGCAGGCTTCCCGTCATTGTCATCCAAGTGCCAGCGGAGAGCGCCGTGATTTCATGAATCTGGTCAATCGTGCTCAGCAGCCGTCGCGCATTGCGCGTCATCGCATCAACGCTCTGTTCGCGAGTCTGAGCATTGGCATCGGTATCTTGGAGCACGTCCGCAAAGCCGAGAATCGCCTGCAAGGGCGTACGCAGATCATGGCTCGTCGCATCCATCAGTTTCGTGCGAGAACCCAGTGCCTTCTCAAGCTCTTCGTTCTTGCGATGTGTCGCTGCCAGAGCGTCTGCCAGTCGCTTCACGCGACTCTGCGCAAATGCAAATGCCCCGCCGCCAAGCGCAGCCGCGCCGCACAGCATCATTGTCGTCCCGACGCCCGCGCTGTGTGCACCAGCCAGGTGCATCAGTGTGGTCGCCGCTCCTGCGCACGCCACAACGGCACCCGCGCAAGCAGCCCCCGCTGCCAGCACATGTGCCACGCCATTCCCTGTCTTCTTCATCTGCGTCTCTTGCAATGCCATGAAGCGACTCCCCGTGCGTCCCATCATCATGAGACGCACGATGGCATCATCGGACACTCATCCTGCTCGCCGCAATGTCGCATGAGATTCACCCATTGCGTGGTGCCGTCGCGTCGTCGTACCACCATCAGCCTGCGGTCTATGCCGTCTGTAACGCTGCCCCTACGTCCTCATTCCGCGTTCTCCGCTCAAGTCGCTGGCATTCCGCCTGACCTGTGGCATGTTCTTGTCGTGAGCCGCTCACCACGGCCCACACCACACACGCGAAGAACGGAAGGAAGAGAAGACATGATTCGCAGCACCGTTGCCATGTTGGGTCTGCTCGCACTCACTGCATCCACGCAGGCCGGCGTCGTCGCTTCCCAAGGCGGCCGCCTCGTTGCAGGCCACGACGCAAACGTCCTCTCCACCTATACCGCCCGCGAACAGGAAGCTCGCTTCGCCGTCAACCTCGCACGCTTCATCATGCAGCGTGAAACCGGCGGCAATCTGCTCCTCATCGAGCCCAGCTCGCAGACCACCATCCACGATTACAGCCCCATCGTCGAGCAGTCGCTGACTGCCGCCGGCTTCAACATCACCGTCACCCAGTCCACCGACTTCACCGCCGAGTCACTCGCCGCCTACGACGGCGTCTTCGTTGGCACCGTCCTTGATCAACCCTATCGCACGATCGAAAAGGGCGCGCTCGATTCCTACCTCGCGAGTGGTGGGGGCGTCTACCTGTTCAGCGGCATGGGCCCCGACCTCGAAGGTGAAGCCGCCGCTCTCAACAACTTCCTCACGCCGTACGGCCTGAGCTTCGATCCCACGCCCGGCCCCGGCAACGGCGGCTACAACGGCATCTACAACACCATCATCAACAGCGAACACGAGATCTTCACCGGCATCACCGAACTCCGCAGCGCGAACGGCATGAACCTCCGCTGGCAGGAAGGTCGCCTCGATGCCATGATCGTCCAATACGGCCCCCAGCGTGAAGGTCTCTACGGCGTCGTCACCAACATCGTCCCCGCTCCCGGCGTCATCGCCCTCAGCGGCATCGGCGGTCTGCTCGTTATGCGTCGCAAGCGTGCATAAGTCACGTATCGCGACTCCCTCCCAAAGCTCCTTTCCCGCGTGCCGCACGCCATGATCCACCAGTCATGGCGTGCGGTTGTTTTTGCTCTTGACAACTTCATGCGTCACCGTCGCGGTCGCACGATTCGCCGTCACACGTACCACTACATCATTCAAGTACCGTTCAAATACCAGCACGTCGGCATCCCCACTCGCCACGTGCCGCACGCCCCCATATCGCAGCACGGGTCCAATCACGGCATCGCGCCGCAAGTTCATCCACGTGCGATAGTGCTCCAGCATCCCCGCATCCACATCATCCCACGCCATCGGCATGCGACAACACGGATCATCCGCGCCCCACATCCCAATCTCCGCCCCGTAGTAGATCATGGGCGACCCCACATACGTCGCCTGCACCGCCGCCAACACGCGCTGGAGCGCATATTCGCGAGCCCCCGGCTTCTCAAACACATACAGATGTTCACCCTTCAAGTGATGCCGCTCCAGCACGCGGTTCTCGCGATCAAACTCCCGCCCCGGATTCGCGAGCATGTTGACCACGCGCTCCGTGTCATGACTGTCCACCAGCGTCTGATGCACCATCTGCGTCTGCGCCGCCGACACAAACGCCTTCTCCCACGCCGCCACCAACTGCCCACTCCCAAATGCTTCGCGCGTCTTCGTCGTCGTATCCGTCAGCCATTCGAGCAGCGGATACGCAAACGGATAGAACATCTGCGTGTCATACGTCTCGCCACGCAGCTCATCGCTCGCATTATGCCAGATCTCCGCGACAATCAACGCATCTGGATTGAGCCCCTTCACCACTCGCCGCCAATCGCGCCAAAACGCGTCGCCAACTTCGCCTGCTACGTCTAATCGCCACCCATCGACACCATCACGCGGATCCCCATCGCCATTCGGATCCATCCACCTTCGCGTGATATCCAGAATGTGCTTCTTCACTCCCGCGTTCACATCCCCCTTCGCGACCGTCTCGTCACGATCAGCCCCGCTCCCGCCCTTCACCTGCCGAAACTCCGGCAGCCACCCATCCTTCCGATCCCAAGCCTGCCACCCCGTCAGCTTGCCTTCATCATCAAACTCACACACAAACCAATCCGCATACGCACTGCGCCGCCCGTGCTTCACGACATCTTGAAACGCCCAGTGCTTCCGCCCCACATGGTTGAACACCCCGTCAATCACCACACGCATCCCGCGCTGCTTGCACGCTGGCAAAAACACATCAGCAAAGTACTTGTCCGCACTCGTCCACGTCCACGTGTTCACCTCATGCGGATCACCACTCTCCCTCGCCCGCACGCCATCACCCGCCAGCGTCGGATCAACATGCCGGTAGTCGCTCGCGTCGTACTTGTGCAGACTCTCCGCATCAAAGATCGGATTGACATAAATCGCAGTGACCCCCAGTGCCTGCAAGTGATCCAGGTGCGCAACAACGCCCTCAAGGTCACCCCCATACCGCCGCTTGAACACCTCTCGCCCGAACGCCGCGATGTTCGCCTCTTCGCGCATATCACCCGGATACCACGCGCTCGTCCACTCCTTCGCAATCACATCGCCGCCGCGCGGATCATTCGCCGGGTTCCCGTTCGCAAACCGCTCCGGAAAAATCTGATACCACGTCGCGCCCTTTGCCCAGTCGGGGGTCTCCATCGCCGCCCGTGTCTCCAAGTGCTGCCACTCGCCCGTCACCCCGCCGCCCACCACCCGTATCACCGCGTCCCGCGCCATGACCCGCGCCCGTGCCGCTCCATCAACATCACTCATCGCGCACCGCACAACGACCCCATCCGCGCCGCGCACCTCCACCACGTGCCCTGCGTCCACCTCAACATCCGCCAGTCCCAGCCCGCTCGAAATCGGCGTCACGTTCACTCGCATTGCATCTCCCGCTATCGCTCCACTCACGAGCGAACCCGCACAAAGAGCCGCAGAAACCCACTGCATCAGTCGCGCTGTCATGCAAGCAGCATACGCCCCCGCGTACAGTCAGCGTCATGGCGTTGAGCACGCTCTTCCTCGATCTCAACTCCTACTTCGCCTCCGTCGAGCAGCACGTCCAGCCCGCTCTTCGCGGCAAACCCATCGCCGTCGCACCCATCACCTCCGACTCCGGCTGCTGCATCGCCGCCAGCTACGAAGCCAAGTCATTCGGCGTCAGAACCGGCACCCGCGTGGGCGAAGGAAAGCGCCTGTGCCCCAACCTGGTGATCGTCGACGCCCGCCCACGCCTCTACGTGCGCATGCACCACCGCATCCTCGCCGCCATCGACAAACACATTCCCGTCGATCGCGTCCACTCCATCGACGAAGTCAGTTGCAAGCTCGACCGCACGCAGCGCACGCGCGAAGCCGCCGAAAAGCTCGCCGCGGCCATCAAGTCCCAAATCGCCAAAGACTGCGGCAAAACCATGCGCTGCTCCATAGGTGTTGCCCCCAATCGCCCCCTTGCCAAACTTGGCACCGACATGTTCAAGCCCGACGGCCTCGCCATCTTCGATGATGGCGACATCCCTTCCGCCTTCGAACACCTCTCTCCGCAAGAACTCGCCGGCATTGGCCCGCAAATGATGAAACGCCTCAAGCGTCAAGGCATCACCACCATCAAAGAACTCATGCAGCGTGACGCCAAACAAATGCGCGAACTGTGGGGCGGTATCATCGGCGAGCGCTGGTGGTACTGGCTACGAGGCCAGGACGTCCACGAAGACAAAACCCGCCGCCGCTCACTCGGACACCAGCACGTCCTCGCGCCCGACGTTCGCTCGCGCGAAGGCGCCCGCGCGGTGGCCTTCCGTCTGCTGCTCAAGGCCGCCGCGCGCCTCCGCCACGAGAACTACGCTGCCCGCACACTCACCCTCGCGTTGCGTTTCACGCACGAAGGCATAGGCCAAGCCGGCTGGAACAGCACCAGTTGGCACAGCGTCGCCGCGCTCGGAGAAGGCGTGACCGACACGCCCACCATCCTCGACGCCCTCACCAGCCTCTGGGAACAAGTGCCCCACGACACGCCGCTGCTCGTCAGCGTCACACTGGGCGATCTCATCACCCCGCAAAGCGCCACCATGCCCCTCTTCCCCGAAGAAGTCAAACGCGGCAATCTCTCCAAAGCCATGGACGCCGTCAACCAGAAGTTCGGCGCCAACACCGTCTTCACCGCCAACATGCAAGACGCTCGCAGCCACGGCTCAGGGGGCATCGCCTTCAACTTCGTTCCCGATCTCACATTCGCCGACAGCGTGAAAGCCCGTCAACGAACCACGGGCGAGAAACCACTCACCGACGCCCAGCTCGATGCTCTCATCGAGCACGGCATCGCCGCCGACAACGCACGATAACCCGTGCCTTTGCACCCTGCCGAGGTGATTATCTCTCCCGTTGCGAACACCCGCAACACACAAAGTCCCCATATTCGCATCAATGGCGCGTACTTCTACGCCTGCCGCCGGATCAGCCGGGCACACACGTCGATACTACCAGCATGACGCGCCGCCGCGCCGCATTCTCGCTGATCGAGCTGGTGATCGTCATCGTGATCATCGGCATCATCGCGGCCATCGCCGTCCCGCGCATGAGCCACGCCGCCGTGAATGGCAAGGTTGCGACCGCGTCGGCCAACCTGCAAACCATTCGCAATGCCGTGGACTTCTTCACCGCCGAGCACCAAGGTCGTACACCTAACCAAGATGAGTCCGGCACCGCCACGAATGACGCGGAGCCGATCATCCAGCGGCTCACCGAAGGCCCCGGCAAAGACGGCGTGATCGGTGGCCCTTACTTGAAAGAGATCCCCTTCAACCCGTTTGCGAATGCAAACACGCTCGGCATAGGTAAGTCGTTCGCCACCGCCTCCGGTGCGTACGCATGGATCTACGACATCAACACCGACACCGTCTGGAATGACATCGCGATTCCCGAGGAACTCTGGACCGTGCCCGGTGCTCGTGTGTTGCTCTCGCCGTCTGAGCTGCTGACATACAACGCCAAGTAATGCAACCCATCAGCGGCGGGCCAGCCGCTTGCCAGCATCCAGCAGCGCACGTTCGCATGCCGCCGCAGCCGCGCTGAGCCCAGGATCACGACGCTTCACAATCGCCAGTTGCCGCTTCAGCGATCCTTCTTTGCATGCAATGCCCGCACCAAAGCCGCTCTCCGCCGCCAGCGCAAACTTGCTCACAAATCCCGCTCCGATACCCTCTCGCACCATCTGCATGATGCCTTCGATGCTGCGCACCTCCATCACATAGTCCAGCTCAACGCCTGCATCACGTGCCGCACGATCAATCACATCACGCACCGCACTGCCCGCCTCAAAGCCCACGATCGGCATGCCCGCGATCTCACGCCACGTAAACGACGCTCGCTTGCCGATCGCATCCCCGCTGGGCGCAATCAACCGCATCTCATCTTCCATCAGTGGCACGCGAACCAGCTTGTCCGCATCTGTCAATGTAATGGGCAGCGTCACCAGCCCCAGATCCAGCTCCCCGCTCGCCACGCTCGCCGCCACCTGATTGCTGCCCGCTTCACGCACAAAGAACCGCAGCCCCGGATGTTCCTTGCGCATCGCCGACACGACCTTGGGCAGCAGGTAGCTCACCGCCGTCGCGCCCCCGCCAATGCGGATCGTCCCTCGCTCCAGCCCCAGCAGCTCTCGCACCGCCGCTTCGCCTTGATCTGCTGCTCGCACCGCAGATTCAGCATGAGACAGAAACACACGCCCCGCCTCTGTCAGTTGCACACCGCGCCCTGTCCGCGTGAGCAGTGGGGTGCCCACATGCGCTTCAAGTTTCTTGAGCATCGCGCTCAGCGCAGGCTGCGTCACACCCAGTCGCGTGCTCGCTCGCGTCAGGTGCCCTTCCTTGGCAATCACCACAAAATATCGCAGAGGCGTCAACTCCATGCAAGAGCATAGAGAACGTGCAGACTTCAAGCTCCCAGCACGCGCGCCCACCAGCCCTTTGGCTTCTCAGGCATCACAGGATCAATCAGCTTGATGCCCGCCTCCCGCGCCAGCTTCGCCGCCGTCGTACGCAGCTCCGCCGCAAATCGACCTTGCGGTTGCTTCAGAAGCGCAGCCGTGCGGCACTTGACCGCATCGGTGACGATCTCATCCTTGTGCAGCCAGCCCAAGAGCTCAGGTGAGAACTTCAGGAACGTTGCACACGTCGTTGAAATCCGCTGGAACGTGCGACGAGCTTCTTCTTCACTCGTCGCCTGATTCACGATGACGCCCACACGCCCGGCAAACGATTCGCCGTTGCGCATCGGCTGCCGAAGGAGCTTCAGCGTCGCGTACGCATCCGCAATGCTCGTGGGCTCAGGCGTCACCACAACCGTGGCCAGATCGCTGAATCGCACAAAGCCCAGCACGCCTTCCGACAAACCCGCGCCCGTGTCAAACATCACCAGATCCGCGGTGTCTTCCAGATCCATCACCGCATCCAGCAGTGCAGCGCGTTCACTCGCCGGCAAGTTGGCCATGCGGGCCACACCCACGCTGCCCGGCACCAGCTTGAAGCCGCCCGGGGCATCAATCGCAATGTGGTCAAGACCCCGCCGAGGCGATCCCGGTTCAATCACGGTCTCCAGCCGGCGCGTCGGGCTCATGCCGCACAGCACATCGGCGTTGGCCAGTCCCAGATCCGCGTCAACCAGCGTCACGCGAATGTGCCGCTGCGCCAGTGCCGCTGCAACGTTCACCGCGATGCTCGTCTTACCCACGCCGCCCTTGCCGCTCGTAATGGCGACGACCGGCACCTTGCGAATGCGCACAGGCCGATCATCGGGCGGGAAGAATGAAGCAGTGCGCTGCATCGCCACAGGAGCAACGTACTCCTGCTTGAAGCTGGTGACCATCTGCCGCAGTCGACTGGCTTGATCAGTCGCGGGCGGTGGCGCGTAGAAAGGATCGTGGCGCGCGTCAGACACGCGTGAAGTATTGGCCACCCCCCTTTCTGTCGTCATGGAGCCCAAATTATGGGGTGCGAACTGGGCTGCTCGCGACGGATTCCCGTCGCTGGGCAGGGCCGCAGCGTTCGTAGGTGATGTGACTGCGCTCATGGACGCAATTTCCCGTCAAGCACGAGACGTGCTAAGCGTGGCGGATGTGCGAGCTCGATGTGCTCGGGCACTTCCTGCCCCGTGGTGAGAAAACTGAGTTTGAGGCCCACGTTCGCACAAACCGTGGGAACGACACCGAAGCGTACCGCTTCGTCGAGCTTGGTAAGAATCAAGTTGTTGGGTTTCAGCACGCTGAAGCGACGCGCTGCGCTCGTCAGCACATCTTCAGCCATGACTGATGAAAGGACTAAGTGAGTTTCATCTGCGCTGGCGGCGTCGATGAACCCGGCAAGTTCGTCGATGCGAGCGGCGTCGTGCTGACTGCGTCCCGCCGTGTCGAGTAACACCACATCGCAGTCCATCAGGCTTTGGCATGCTTCCCCCACTTCGCGAGGCGTGAGACACACCTTCAGCGGCAGGTCGATGATGTTCGCGTACGTGCGCAGCTGCTCCACCGCCGCAATGCGATACGTATCGCACGTGATCAATCCCACTCGCACATGGTGGCGCAGCTTGTACGCCGCCGCGAGTTTCGCAATCGTCGTCGTCTTGCCCACACCCGTCGGGCCCACCAGCGCGATCGTCAAAGGCCGCGAGAACCCGCTCGCCGCGTGCACGCGCTTGCCAGCCTTGGGCAAGCCTCCGGCGCATGGCATCATCGCTGCCAGTTGCCGCTCAACGCTCGCCCGCACCACGCTGGTGTCACTCAGTTCGCCCCCGTGCAGTTCATCGCGCACCGCGCCGATGATCTTCTCAACCAGGTCGCTGCGCACGCCCACATCCTGCAGTAGCAGGTACATCTCCGCCAGTGGGGGTGTCATCCCAGCCGTGGCCAGCCCCGCCAAGCCGCCCGCGCCGCCGGCAATGCCGCCGCGCCGCGTCTCGCTCAGCAATTGACTCATGAGCGTGCGAATAGAACCCAGCTCGCTCTTGAGCGTTTCCACCGCCGCACTGTCCGCGGGTGCAAGTTCTACGCTGGTTGTCAGGCCTTTGGTGCCCGTCGTGCGCGGAGGCATCGCCTCAGGCTTGGTGGGGGCGGCAGCCGGTGCAACCGCCGCAGGCTTACTGCCCGCCGCCGCCGCCATGACGCTCACGCCTTGCAGCGTTGCGTTGCCAGCAGCGAGGGCGGGCTTTGGTTCAATCAATGTCGTCGTCGGTGCCGCGGGGGTGCGAGGCGTCGCGCTGCTGTTCTCAACCCGGGCGTCGCTCGAAGCAACAGCTGAGCCGCCACGGTTGGCACCAATGGTCGTAAACGTCGCCGTCGCAAACGTATCGTCGCGGCGATCGCCATTGCGCTGGCGGTCATTCTCGTACGTGAACGCAGACCGTTCACGAATCGCCGCTGCGCTTGCGGGGGGCAAGGTTGCACTCGCCGGTGCCTCGCGAAGCTTGGGCCCCATCACCGTGGCTGCATCGCTGGCAGTAATCTCAAACTCATCGTGTCCGCCCACGCCCATCACAGCGCCGACACGCGTTGCCCGAGTATGCAAGATGACAGCGTCCTTGCCCAGGTCTTGCTTGACCTGCGCCAGCGCTTCCGCCATACTGCGACCTCGGTACGTCTTGAGGTTCATCTCGCCATCCTGGCCTACTACGAACGTGCCCACTGAACAGCGACACGCCCGCTCCGAACCATCGCCCAGCCTCCTGCCGAGCTCATGTCTGATAAGGATACCACAACGCCGCCAGCCCGCAAGTCCCTTCGGGCCATGAAATTCGTGAAGTTTGCGATTGTGGAAAACGTGACTGATTCCGGGGGGCTTGGTCACAGACGACCTCTCGGCACCGTCATGTCGGTTGCTGTCGCTCTACGCTCTTGCCTTACCCGCACGGACGCGCCATGAAGTTCTTCGACACACTCTTCGACATGCTGGGCCTCAAAGACCTCGCACCGGCCAAGCCCCCGCCGCAGCAGGCGATGCCCGCACGCGCCAGGCCGAGGCCGGCAAAGCCGCAGCGACCGCAACCTGCCGCTGCCCCCTCATCTGCTCACCTGCTCACCTCCGCACCTGCTCAACTCCCTTCCCCGCTCGCCGCTCCCCGCTCGCCGTTCCCTTCTCGCACCACCAAGAAAGCCGCGCTCTACGAAACCATGACGCGCGAGATGCTGCAGCGCTACGACATCCGCGTGCGCAAATGGCGCAGCAGCATGTCCGGTGTCGCCTGGTACGTCACGTACCGCGATGGCAGCGTGCAGCGCCTGCTCGAAAGCCCCAAGCCCAAGAGCCCCATGTCCGCCGCGATCTTTTTGCACGAGGTGGGCCACCACGCCATCGGCTTCAACGTCTACAAGCCGCGCTGCCTCGAGGAGTACCACGCCTGGCAGTACTCGCTCGCCCAGATGCGTCAGTGGAACATCCCCATCACCCCGCGCGTGATGCAGCGCTATCAACGCAGCATGAAGTACGCCGTGGGCAAAGCCAAGCGCCGCGGCATCCGCGAACTGCCCAGTGAATTGCTGCCCTTCGCCCAGTGAACCGCATTGCGAGCGTCACGCAGCGTCATATGTCACGCGAAGCACCGGCCGCTTCGCGATAAAGCGCAAGCTCGTCCACGTCCCCAGCAGCCACAGCACCGCCGCGCCCACGCACACCGCGATGTACGACCAATGGTGCCTCACTTGCGAACGCTGCGAAGTCACCACCATCGGTCGCGCCTCAGCATAGCTCGCTGGCAGTGACGCGTATCGAAGTCCAAACATGCTCTCTCGCAGAACAGTCACCAACGCCTCGGCGTTCTTAAAGTTCCTGAACCCGCACGACTGCCGCATCCAAGCTTCCAGTTGCCGCGGCACATCTCGCAAGCCAATCACTTGCTCAACACCCTCCGCATCACGAAACAACCCTTGCCTCCAGCCGGGGTACCCGCCGCCGTAATCCTGCGCCGCCAAGTGCATGTGCACAGCGGGCCCGCCATCCACGTGGATAGTGGCATCAACTTCGTTCATCACGCTACCAAAGCGATCCTGCCAGGTTTGCCGCACCGTCCAATCGATGCGCACCGTCCCGTCCGTCAACTTGTGCCACGTGGTCGCCCGCGCCTGTATGTTGCGCTCTGGCATAGCGAAAATGACGAGCACGACGCAGACAACCAAGGCGATGAGCAACCACAACGAACCCACAACTCCCAACGCCACAAACTTGGGCGGATACTTCGTCTGTGTCTGGCCCTTCACTAGCACGCTGCTGCGATCAAGTGCACGCCCACACTCTGGGCACCGCTTCCCGCCGTCCAGCAGCGCACTGTCGATCGTGCTGCCAACCAGCGATTCCACGTCATACCCGCACACGCACGATGTCGCGTTGTACCACGTGCTCTGGCGACCGGCGATGCACCACGCCAGCAGCACAACGCCCGCAATCACCAGTGCCAGCAGAATGAGAGCCGCCATGCCCATATCACCTCATTACGAGCGACCGCCCTGCACATCACACGCTGCGACTATCGACAAATCACGCTCCTGGGTTCCACCGCACAATGCTCACGCTCCCTTCCGTTCTCGCTCCATCCGCTTGCACAACCTGTAGAAGAGCCACGTCAGCACGCCCGCAACAAGCAACGGTGGTCCGACACCCCATGGCAGCGTAAACGCCCAATCTCGCTTCGTGCCCGAGCCATTGAGCTGCGTTCCCATGTACGTGTGACTCTGCAGAGGATCCCCGAAGATCACCAGTTCATTCACGCCATGTGCGATCTCATCCACAACAGGCAGCTCCCGCATCCCGGGCAGCTTCCCGGCGTTGCGGCCAATCCACCGCTGAATCTCCTCCCGCGTTGGCTTGTCCATCGTGTGGGTGACGGTTCCATCAGCATCATGAAATGCCGCTCGCAGCCATCCGCGTGTGTCACCCGGATATGACCGCGGCATCACCATCCGTATCTCGCCGCCGTCACTTAGGCCGATGCGCACGGTCATTTCGCGATATCTCGCACGCGGTTGGTCGATCGTCCACCAACCACTCCACGCCGTCTGCGTGCTCCACGACCACACAAGAACCGGCTGACCTCCCGGCACTTGCTGCTCCGCGCTGCCCCCCGACCATGACGTGTACGCCCCCGCGCTTGCGAGTTTCCCGCCAACAAGGAGAGCCGCCATGATCACGACGACCGCGAAGGCAAAAGTCGTCCGCCGATTCGATGCAAATACCCGTTGCGCGAGCGTCGCCCGTACCACGCCATGCTCATCAAGCGTGCTCCCGCACTCCGGACACACCTTGCTCCCGTCCGCCGGTTCATCATCGCGCAGCAGCCCGGCTAATGCGTAGTCACACTGCACGCACCGTGTCGGGCCCGCCTTGACTTCAACTTTGCCCACAAAGCTATCACGCAGCGTGAGGAGTGCCCACGCCGTCAGCCCAGCGAAGATGAGTAGTACGAAAATCACAAGGAATCTTCAGAGCGACACGTATGTCATCGTGTATGTGGGGCGTCGGAGAATGTGCCGCATGGTGCAAATGAAGCCGATCAACCAAAGCCCGGCAACTCCGATGCACAACGGATAAACGTACCAGCGGTAATTCGTGGTCGACTGTGCATCCTGCTCCGACGACCGAAGTCGATCTGTACGCGTGTAGTAGTTCCAAGGGCGCGAGCCTTCGCTCAGGCCTTCAAATCCATCGCGGAATGCCTGTGCGAGCATGAAGCCGTCTGCACGTTCCTTCATGTCCGTCGCTTTGCCGAGCCAATTGATCAGAGATTCGGGCATGTCAATCGTCGGAATCGTGGCAGTCTCACCGGCCGCGTTTCGCAGGTGCATCTGCCTCCATCCGCGCGTCACATCAAAGTCCTCGGTGGCGAGTTGGACGATAAACGACTGACCCGTCGACGGAGCCACCGTCGCGACAATGTCGTTGCGTCTAACGTCGCCGCTACTGGTCCACTTCTGCTCCACCACCCATGTAATTGTTGCCTGCCTTGTTGCAAGGGCGTGCTCGGTGACGATGCTCAAGCTGAGGGTGGTCATCTTGGGCATGTGTTGCTTTAGAGAAGTTACTGTGATGAATGCAAGCAGCAACCACGCACAACCCACTACAACCAGCGACAGCCCTCGCGGAGCATACTTGACTTCCATCTCACCCCGCACCCGCACCTGGCGCAGCGTCAGCAGATTGCCGCACTCAGGGCACACCAGCATGCCCGACAGTCCGGGTCCGTGCGGGTCGTTCCCCGTGAGTGATTCAACGTCATAACCGCAGTCGCACGTGGTCGAGTTCATCCATCGGCGTGTCCGCGGCAGCGCGCAGTACAGCAGCAGCGACACACACAGCCCGACGAAGATGAAGCTGAGAATGTCCACAGAACGCTCTCGCCCTACGCATAAGTCAACGCGTGTGTTCGTCGCTTGTAAACAGCCCGCATGCTGCCCGCCGCGCCCGCGAGCCATGCGAGGCCCGCAGCGATGCAGGTGGCGTAGAACGCTGGCGAATACTCGTCGTGAATACGTTTGCCGACTGCTTGAACGGGCTTGGTTGACGCGTACGTCATGGGCGAGCCCGCTCGCTGCACGCCAAACGCTCCTTCTCGCAAAATCACAAACACAACCGCGTTTGTTCCTGACCCCGTCAGCCCCGTGGCCTGCTGCAACCACGTCACCATGGCATCAGGCATCGCAGTTTGCGCAACCAGTTGCTCTCTACCTGCGTCATCTCGCAGCCGCCATTGCGCCCATCCGCGTGCTCGCGTGAACTCGTGCCGCGGCAACTCCACAAAGAACCTGCGGCCCTGCTGAATCTCCACCGTTACCTTCGCGCCGCGTTCCCCATCGCCCGTTGCATGAAACAGCACATCCTCAACCGTCCAGGTGATCGTTACATGAGTGTCTCGCGCCGCGTGCGTTGTGACGAACGTGGAGTACACATGCGTGACCGGCGACAAAGATCGGTCGATGAACGCCGCGCCAGCCAAGCCGACAACACACCACGCCGCCGCGACGACTGCATACGAAAGCGTCTTCGGCGCATATCGCTTCTCAGTCTGTCCGCGAACGCGCACCTGTCCAAGCGTCAATCGAGCGCCGCACTCCGGGCATGCAATCGCACCCGAAAGTCCGGGCCCTTGGGGGTCATTCCCCGTGAGTGACTCAACGTCGTATCCGCACATGCACGTCGTCGTACGCGTCCAGCGGCGTGTCCGCGGCAGCAGGCAATACACCAGCAGCACCACGCACAGCCCGACGAAGATGGAACCGGCAAGTATCACGTGATGGGGTTGCTCTGTGCAGAGTTCGGCGCGTGTGGTCGTCGCTTTGCAATGGCTCGCATGCTCCGTACCGCGCCAAGAAGCCACAAACCTGCTAAGAACGCAAGGACAACGTACGTTGCCGATGAATACTCCCGCTTCGCCGATTCTCGATGAATCGTCGGCGGCGACGTCGCGTTATACAAACCGGGTTCGCCGATGCGTTGCAGTCCGTACACGCCTTCACGCACAACCGTGGTCAGCATGGCAATGTCCGCCAGGTCCGTCAAGCCTGTCGAGCGTTGCAGCCATGTTGCCAAAGCATCGGGCATGTCTCGCTGCGCTACCCGCACCTCATCGCCCTCGTCGTCACGCAAGTGCCACGTGTCCCAACCTAACTCGTCGGCAAGTGCGTCTCGTGGCAGTGTCACCGTGAACGTGCGGCCGTCAGGTATATCCACTTCAATTACCGCGCCCATGCCTCGGTTGGCTGCTGGAAGGACAACAACCTTCTCCGTACGCCACGTGATGGTCACTTCTTTCGAACCCACCGCGTGCTTCGACGTCATCCACGTTCGCAGTACCACGTCACTTGGTGCGAGCGAAAACGTACACACCAGAAGCACAACGGCCAGCATGATCCACGTGACGCCCACGACCACAATCGAAAGTGTCTTCGGCGCGTAGATGGCTTCCACCTGTCCGCGAATACGCGTGTGCTCAAGCGTCAAAGGCGTCCCGCACTCGGGACAATGCACGCCGCTTCGGAGCGATGTTGATGCGGCATCAGTGCCGACGATCGACTCGACGTCGTACCCGCACCTACAGGAAGTCGGGTTCTTCCACTGCCGCATCCGCGGCACAAGGCAGTACCCCAGCAGCGCAAGCCAGAGAGCTGCAACTAGCAGAAGCATGATGAACACGATGCTCTGCCCTCCCTCTGCCTGCTGCATCTGCCGCACGTGCGACAAAGCCAAACGTCCCGGGCGCGATTCGAACGCGCGACCTGCCGCTTAGAAGGCGGCTGCTCTATCCAACTGAGCTACCGGGACCGGTAGTCTGCCCCTGAGACGGAGCCGATGCAGTATCGTACACAATCTCCACTCGTTGTTGCCGCCGGGCTACATGCCGTGCAAAGCCGGCACCCAGCAGCAGCGTGGCCGCCACAACGACGACCGCGCAGGCGTATACGCCGATGACGAGCGTGCCTTCACTGCTGAATGACACGAGAAATACGCCCAAGCACGCACTGATAGTCGCTGCGACTGAGCTCGCGACAAACCAGCCAACAACTGTTCGCGAAACTCGTTCCGGCGCACGCCTCGCGTGCCAAAGGAGACACACCATGGTGACCAGTCCGAGCGTTAGGAGTGCCGGGATGGCCACGAGCACCAGCAGTGCCGTCATCATGACCGCGAAGAATGCCGGTGAACCCGTCGATTCGGCCATCGATCTGCTCCTTCATCACAGCCAAACAGCTTCGTGGTCAGAACGCGATAGCTGTACGGACATGACCGCCCGGCAGGTTCGGTGGAGCTCGCCTGACACGATCGCTGCAATCGCTCGCACGACACATCGTGTTAGTATCGGGCGTTCGGCAGCCAGTGCAAGTATCGAACACCACCACAACCTACTGCAGGAACCACGCCCATGCGTCCGCCGCCGGCTGAATCCACCAGCGGCTCGCGTACATGGCAACGCTCAGGGCAATGAGCAGAGTCCACGTCGCCGCCATCGGCATCGCAAGGCGGTCACCGGCGCGAGCGAGCGAAAAGACCATGAAACACGTCGCGACAGGCAGCAGGATCGGTAGACCGCAGCACGTGACGAAGTCAATCAACGATCGCAGGGACGCGATTCGAGCTCCGCTCTGCGCAAGTGGAACTATTGTGCCATCGCCAGCACGCGGGGCCAAGGCGTAAGCGACGAGCGGAGTTGCGCTGTACGCGACGGGCGAGATCGCCGCAACAGTGCCGATGAGGATGGCGACTTCGCGAGAGAGTCCCGCACTCGGCGGCGTCGCCTCACGCTGAGCAAGCTGCATGGCGTAGGTGTTCACTTGCACGCCGCACTCAGGACAGTTGACGAACTGCAAGTGCTTTGGCGCAGTGCCAAGTTCGTAGTTGCACGCTGGGCAGCGGATCACGCCCGAGTGTAGAAACAGTCCGCCTATGCCCCTCCGCCGAGCCGGGACGTGGCGGCAACAGTTGCGCAATGGCCAGGCCGGCTGGGCTGGACAGCCTTGGTATCCTGTCGGCTCCAGCAATCGTGAGACCTATGGCCGACCGCAACCTCCAATCCGACCCCGCAAGCCGCGATCACAAGAGCCCCATGAGCGCGTCGAGCGTTGCCACCATGCTCGCAGGCGATGGCTCATCGTCTGCTGCTGGCGGCGGACCATTGCTCTTTGAGATCTCGACCGAAGTGTGCAATCAGGTCGGCGGGATTTACCAAGTCATTCGCAGCAAGGCGCCGCTCATGGTGCAGCGGTGGGGCGACGGCTACTGCCTCGTCGGGCCGTGGGAAGGTGCCAAGGCCCAAGTGGAGTTTGAAGAACTGCCCGCGAGCGGCTGGCTGGCGCATGCGCTGGATGAGTTGCGGAGTGCCGGCCTCCATGTGCACCATGGCCGCTGGATGGTCCCCGGACGTCCGCGCGTGCTCCTCATTGAACACTGGCAAGGTTGGGAACGTCTCAACGAAGCCAAGTTCCGTCTCTGGACCGATCACGGAATCGACACGCCAGGTGATGATGGGCTTGTGAACTTCGTCGTCAGCTTCGCCGACGCTGTGCGGCGGCTCTTTGAAGTGCTATGCCGCCATCGTGACAACGCAGGCGCAGGCGGCAGCGGACCGATCGTCGCGCACTTTCACGAGTGGCTGGCTGGACCGGCTATTCCGATGATCCGCAAGCAGGGCTTGCCCGTCGCGACGGTGTTCACCACGCACGCGACGATCCTGGGTCGATATATCGCAGGCGGCATGGACGATTTTTATGATCGTCTTCCGTGGCTGGATCATGACTTTGAGGCCCGCAAGTACAACGTCACGACACAACATCGAATCGAACGAGCCAGCGCACACGGCGCGCACGTGTTCACGACAGTCAGCAGCGTGACGGCAGAAGAGTGCAACTACCTGCTGGGCCGGCCCGTTGATGTGGTGACGCCCAACGGCCTGACGATCAATCTCTACAACGCCGGTCACGAGCAGCAGCGCCTGCACGGCGTCTACAAAGAGCAGATCCACCGTTTCACGATGGGGCACTTCTTCCCCAGCTATCAGTTCGATCTCGACAACACCGTTTACATCTTCACGAGTGGTCGCTTCGAGCCGCGGAACAAGGGCTTTGACCTGTGCCTCGAGGCGATGGCGCGATTGAACGCCGAGCTCAAGAACCATCGCATCAACAAGAACGTTGTTTTCTTCATCATCACCAAGCGTGCCACGCACAGCATCAACCCGCTGTCGTTCGAGAAACGCGGCATTCTGAATGACTTGGACGAAGTCTGCGAGAAAATCAGCGAAGGTGTCGCCGAGCGGCTGTTCAAGCGAGCTGCGGGTGGCGGACCGCTGAAGCTCGACGATCTGGTGGAAGAGTACTGGATGCTGCGCTACCGCCGCGCCCAGAGCGCGTTCAAGCATCATGGTTTGCCCATGGTCGTCACGCACCTGTTGCAGGACGAAGACAAAGACCCGGTGCTCAGCTACATCCGCAACCTGCAACTGTTCAATCGTGCTGAGGATCCCGTGAAGGTTGTGTATCACCCGGATTTCATCACGCCCACCAATCGCCTCTGGAGCATGGACTACGACCAGTTCGTGCGAGGCACGCACCTCGGCCTCTTCCCCAGCATGTACGAGCCCTGGGGATACACGCCGCTTGAGTGTGCGGCGATGGGCATTCCCAGCGTCACCAGCGATACGGCCGGTTTCGGTCGCTACGTGCAGGAGAGCTACGCGGATCCGGATCGTGGCGGCATGTGGGTGCTCAAACGCCGCGGCCGCAGCTATCACGATGCCGCCGCGGACCTGTGCAAGATGCTCGTGGATTTCTGCCGGATGGATCGCCGCGATCGCATCGCGCTGCGAAACGAAGTCGACAAGCGCAGTTGGGACTTTGACTGGACGCGGCTGGGCCGGGCGTATCACACGACGCACGAGCTGGCGATCGCGCGCATTCGAGCGGAGCAGACGCTGAGCGTGCAGGGCGGCAAAGCCAGTGGTCTGGCCAGCCTTGGCGCGGTGACGGCCGATGACCTCTCGAAGATGAGCGCTGGCCAGAGCGCGGCGATTGCGAAAGTAAGCGAAGACGTGAAACTGCCCAGCGGCGAAGGGGCGCGGGCGTGAGCAGCGCGGAGAAGAAGCCCCACGTCCAACTCTTCACCGACGGCGCCTGTTCCGGCAACCCCGGGCCCGGCGGCTGGGCCTACATCCTGAAGCACCCCGCCAGCGGCAGCGTCCGCGAGCAGAGCGGCGCAGAACGCGAAACGACGAACAACCGCATGGAGTTGCAGGCGGTCATTGAAGGATTGCGAGCACTCAAGAGGCCGACGTTCGTCGATCTGACCAGCGACAGTCAGTACGTGCTGAAGGGTCTGGAAGAATGGATCGACGGCTGGAAACGTCGCGGCTGGAAGACGGCAGACAAAAAGCCCGTGAAAAATCAGGACCTCTGGGAAACGCTCGATCTGTTGCGTCGTGAGCACGAAATTCGTTTTCACTGGATCAAGGGGCACAACATGCACCCCGAAAACGAACGCTGCGACGCGCTGGCGGTCGAGGCGTATCGCAAGCTGATGAGTGATCGGTGAGCGACGTCGGGGTGTGTACGGGTTACAATGGGAGAGGGTCCGGGTGTGTGTCGTGCGACGCGCGACGCCCTGGTATGTGGGCCGCCGAATCGCGAGTGGACAGTCACGCGATTCGCCGGCATGACGCAAGCTGTGCGTACATCAAGCAGGAGGCTTTGTGCTCAAACAGCGACATCAGTTCTTCGTCTTGCTGCTCGGCATCGCGGACGCGGTGGTCGTGGCCGCGGCGTGCGTGCTGGCGTGGGCGGTGCGGCGTGACGCCATCGACGGCACATGGCCCGCGGCGTCCGGCTTGCAGTCGCTGCGAACCCTCCTGCAGGAAACGTTGCTGATTTTCGCGGTGCCAGTGGCGGTGAGTTCGCTTCGCGTATTCGGTCTGTACATGCCGTTTCGTGATCGCCGGTTGCTGGCGGAAAGTCGGCAGGTGCTGAAGGCCACGCTGGCGACGCTGGTGTCGTTGATCGTGCTGATGTGGGCCTTGGGTCCGTCGATCGTGGGTGGATTTGATCCTTCACGCACGGCGGCGTGGGGCAGTGTCGCGCTGGATGCGGGCCGCGTGCAACTACTTGCACTCGCGGTGATCATGCCTGCGGCGCTCGTGGTGTCGCGCATGTGTTTCCGCGTCGCGCTACGCGCGGCACGCAAGCGTGGTCGCAACTTGCGACACGTCGCGGTGATCGGCACGGGACGGCTGGGACGCATCGCGTGTCGCACGCTGGATCGCAACAGTTGGACGGGGATCAATGTTGCGTACTTCATTCATCACCACGACCACGTGACGCCGACGGACATGGTGGTCGGACGGCCCGTGCTGGGCGGTATTTCGCAGCTCGAGCAGATTCTGCAACTGCGACCACCCGACGCGATTTATCTCGCGCTGCCCAACACGCGGGCGAGCATGATGCCCGAGCTGCTGCGCCGGCTGGAGCGGTACCCGATTGATGTCCGCATCATTCCGGATGTCAGCCCCAAGTACACGCCGATGGCGATGACCGTGAGCGAGCTGGAAGGCATGCCGATCTTGAGCGTGCGCGAGAGCCCGATGAACGGCTTGGCCGGCATCACCAAGCGCGGCCTTGATGTCGCCGGTGCGGTGGCGGGCATTCTGATCTTCGGTCTGCCGATGATCGGCATCGCGTTGGCGATCAAGTTCACGAGTCCGGGGCCGGTGGTCTTCCGTCAGCGGCGTGTGTCGGTGGGCGGCGAGGAATTTGAGATTCTGAAGTTCCGCACCATGCAGCACGTGCAGGATGAGAACACGCCCGCGACATGGACATCGCGCGGCGACGCGCGGGTGACGAAGATCGGGTCGTTCCTGCGGCGCACAAGTCTTGATGAATTGCCGCAACTGTTCAATGTGTTTCTCGGCCAGATGAGCTTGGTCGGGCCGCGTCCAGAGCGGCCGGAACTGATCGCACGATTCAAGGATGACTGGCGTGGCTACGTGCTGCGGCAGCATGTGAAGGCGGGCATGACCGGCTGGGCACAGGTGAACGGGCTGCGTGGCGACACAAGCTTGCGTAAGCGGTTGCAACTGGATCTGTTCTACATCCGCAACTGGAGTCTTGGGTTTGATATCAAGATTCTGTGGCTGACTCTCTTTCGCGGATTTGCCCATCCCAACGCGCATTGACGGGAGTGCGGGGAGTGGCCTAGACTCCTCTCCACGGTGGTGAGAATTCCGTGCAAGGTTTGCGGCTGGATAGCTCAGTTGGTAGAGCACCGCATTGAAAATGCGGGTGTCGCCGGTTCAAGTCCGGCTCCAGCCATTCGAGGAAGCACGCGAGTTTTCGGACTCGCGTTTTTCATTGGGGCGACGCTGGGCAAGGCGAAACCGTGGCCGCTGTCGCAGCTTCGGTGCTTTCTGGGGGTTGGAGCCAGCTTTCAGTTTCCGCTGCGTGGGATGATCGGCCCGCTTTGCTCCAAAGAGCAAAGCGGGTAGCCGGCTGGCGCACCGGAATTGGCGGGCTTGGGCTTGTCGAGCTTGCGCTCGACATCGTGGCGTGGTCCACGAGGGCTTTGGGAATTCGGCCGCCCGGGACGGGCGGCCCACCTCCAAAGTTGTCCAAGACCGCTGGTGGATGGTTCGGTTGGGACCAAGTCCGTGTTCGCTCGATCATCGGGCGCGGTGGGGGCTTTGTCGCTTTCGACTTGGCTGCCCAACTGCCGCCGCTTAAAGCGAACAGAGGAACTTGGTGACTCGTGACGGGCCACCAGATGCGCATTTTCGCAGAATGTCTGGT